>Ga0318554_10000914_pt1 | contig 11523 bp, 9 predicted proteins | sample GRESIP082b2f22_FD_203687 | JGI IMG/M metagenome (GOLD analysis project Ga0318554, IMG submission 203687) | Tropical soil microbial communities from Luquillo Experimental Forest, Puerto Rico - GRE.SIPMG.082b2f22 | ecosystem: Environmental > Terrestrial > Soil > Tropical forest > Bulk soil... | reverse complement strand
GCCCATATCAACGAGCGTCTGTGCCGAGGGGGTCCCCCCATTCACATGTCATCTTTCGTCTTCGCGCGCCCATGGGCTCATTCGACTCGAGCGTGCAAAGTCCTCGAGGTGCCCGCTCCGTGCTGCCCGTGGACACGCCGTGGCCGCCGGGGCCCGTCGCAACGGCAACCGGCTTCCCGGTGGCCTCCACAGATGGGGTGGTCACGGTGCCCACGACGGGCGCTGAGCCGCTGAGCTTGTACGGAATCAGACCACAAGACGACATGGAACTTCCCGTATGCATCGGCTAACACTTAGTTTCACTCGTCAGTAGGCCGAGTGCTGGGGTGACGCTGGGGTGAGCGGTGTTTGCTCTTGCAGTCACAAGAACTAGCTCAGCTATCTACCGGTTCTGAACTGGAACTATATGTGTGGGGCGGGCGGGGCTCGAACCCGCGACGATCCTCCAAGAAAACGACAAGAAAACGACAAGGCCGACATCCGAACCTATTCTCAGCCATCCCGCGGCAAAGCGGGAGGAGAAAAGGACAAACCATGAAGGCCGTCAAGATCGCCGCCATTGCTGCCGTCGCCGGTGGCGTCGTGCTCGGAGTGGCCGGCCCGGCCAACGCAACGTCGGGCACCATGTACGGCGACCCGGCGGCCGCCGCCAAGTACTGGCGTTACCAGCAATACTGGGACGACTGCGCCCTCTTGGCGAGCGCCGATGTGATCGGCGAAATCACCGGCAGGGAGCCCTCCGAGGAGGCCATCATCGACAGGGCCCAGGCGACGCCCAGCTCGCAGGGGCCCGGTCCGATCTACACCAGGCCGGCTGACCCCAAGGACCCGAATTCGGGTCAGGGCACCTGGTTTCGGGACATCCCGACGCTGCTGGCGCAATACAACGTGGGCGCAACGATCACCCATGGAGGCATGGAGGAAGTCGAGCAGCAGCTTGGCGTGGGCCACAAGGTAATCGTCAGCGTCAACGCCGAAATCATCTGGCACGAGCCCGTCGAGGAAAAGGACAAAGACGGCAACCCGACCCACGACCACACCGTGGTGGTGACCGGTGTCGACACCGGCGACGATGTCGTGCACCTCAACGACAGCGGGAGCAGCCAGGGTCGCGACGCGCAGATCCCCATGGCGCTCTTTGTTCAAGCCTGGGATGCCAGCGGCAGGCTAATGGCCGTCACCACCTAAACCCCGCAGGCCTCAAGACAATTGGCCGCACCTGGTCTGCACGCCGCGACTCTTCACGCACGCCGCTGCTCCATGGTGGCTGGGACAACGACCTCGATGAGGCCTGTGTCCACGTCATAGACCAGGCCCGATACGAGCAGGTCGGGCGGCAGCCCATGCCGCGCTATGTCGACATCGATCCTCACGGACGCGTACGGGTGGGCCCACGCTTCGTTGCGGTCCTTTCGCTGCTCAGGCGGCCGTCGTAGGCTCGTGGCGATGCTGGAGAAGTCCGAGATCCGGTTCCTCCCCCTTGGCGCGCGCCGCGTCGCGTACGAGATACGCGGGGACGGTCCGCCGCTCGTCGCTCCAGCGTGGTGGGTGAGCCACCTCGAACTTGACTGGCAGAGTGCGGGCTTTCGGCGATTTTGGGTAGGAGTTGCTGATGGATACGCACTGATCCGCTACGACCGGCTGGGCGTTGGCATGTCGGACCGCACGGTGCGAGATTCGGATCTGACCCTCGATGGGGAAGTCGCGACGCTGCGCGCGCTCCTCGACGAGCTCGAGCTCGAGCGCGTGTCGCTCATCGGTGGCTCAAGTGGGAGCTGCACCGCCATCGCATTTGCCGCAGCGTTTCCGGAGCGCGTCGAGCGCCTGGTGCTGTACGGGTCGTACCCCGATGGCGCGGCGCTCACGGCTCCGGGCGTGTCGGACGCGATCTTCGCGGCGGTACGCGCGCATTGGGGGCTCGGCTCGCGCCTGCTCAGTGACATCTTCCTCGGTGGTGCCGACTCTGCGGAGCATGAACGCTTCGCGAGGTTCCAGCGGGAGGCGGCGACCGCTGAGACCGCTGCCGCGTTGTTGGGTCTCGTCTATCGCCTCGATGTACGTGCGCACCTTCCCCTCGTCCGCCAGCCGGCGCTAGTCGTGCATCGTCGCGAAGACCGCGCCGTACCATACCGGCTCGGGCGTGAGGTCGCGGCTGCGATCCCAGGCGCGACGTTCATCCCGCTGCAGGGGAGCGCGCACTTCCCCTGGCACGGTGACGTCGATTCTGTCGCCCGCGCCTGCCGCCAAGTGCTGGCACCGGTGCGGTCATCGCCGCACCATGTGAGCGAGCCGGAGCCGGTCGCGCTGTCCAGTCGTGAGCGTGAGATCCTCGCCTGCGTCGCGCGCGGTCTCAGCGATCGCGAGATCGCAGGGCAGCTCGTGCTGAGCCCGCATACCGTTCACCGTCACGTCGCGAACATCCGCCGCAAGCTGGGTCGCACCTCGCGGACGGCCGCCGTCGCGGAGGCCGCGCGTCTCGGACTTTTGTGAGATAGCCGGAACGGGCCATCTGCGGAAGATGGCCGCGCCGAGCGATGCGCGCACCACGCGGCCGCTCGTACGTTCGCGGCATGACGCAGATCGCAAGCACCGAATCAATCACTGAACTCCAGGCGAGCCCGCCGTCCGCGCCGTGGCTACGGATTCTGGCCCTGGTGTACGACCCGTTTCTCGGGCTGGGCGAGATCGCAGGCATGCGGCGCCGGCGGGGCACGCTCCTGGGCGGCGCCCATGGGCGCGTCGTCGAGATCGGCGCCGGGACAGGGCTGAACATCGCGCACTATCCCGACGAGATCGCCGAGCTCCTGCTCCTCGAGCCCGAGCCTTCGATGCGCCGCAGACTCGCGCGCCGCCTGCAGCGGCATGCGCGCGCCGCGCGGATCGTCGACGCACCTGCGGAGCGCCTACCGCTGGCCGATGCGTCCGTGGACACCGTCGTCTCGACGCTCGTCCTTTGCACCGTCAACGACCCCGAACGCGCGCTCCGCGAGATCGCACGCGTGCTGCGCCCGGACGGGCAGTTGCTGTTCATCGAACACGTGCGCGCGAGTTCGCGGTTCCTCGCGGCGTGCCAGGACAACCTGCTCCAACCGTGGCGCCGCTTCGCAGGCGGCTGCCGCTGCAACCGCCAGACCGTGGAGCTGATGCGCGCCTGCGGCTTCGCTGTCGCAGCCGACAACGCCGTCTGGCGCGGCATGCCACCGATCGTTCATCCGCTCGTGGTGGGACGCGCGACTCGGTGATCTGGACGGTCGTCCGCTTCGCCGGGGCCCAGAAGAAATACCTACGCAAATCATTATCTAAAGGAGCCTAAAAATGCTGCAGCCGACGCAGGGCCAGGTGGTTGCCGAGTCGATTCCACCCCAGATCGACATCGAGTTGCCGCCGGAGCCAATTGTCATAACCGAACAAGCGGTCGTATTCAGCACTGCGGCCGCCGTGTCGCTTCAGCGGACCCATTGGTGGACCGCTGCGACTCGTGCCGTTGGCGAGGCCCTTCAGCGAGTGTTCTTCGCTTATCCGCCGCGCTTGGATTTCCTCGACTCATCGCGAATGGACCGAGAACTGCACCGGCTCTAAGTGCCCTCCAGGATGAGGCGCCCTGTTGAGCACGAACGGCTGTGGGTCGGCAGGCGCATCGGCTGCCCAGCGGAAAGCCATCTCCGGCAACTCCCGGTTGAAGGGGTCGTGGAGAACGGCCTTTATATCTGGCGCAACGCTCACCTCATCCAGCCGACGCAGGGCACCTGACCCGGTCAGCGGTTGACAAGACCTGGCTTGTTCCGTGAGCCGCGAGAGCGGACAGCCGGGATAAACACTTCATATTTTCACTTGTGGGGCGGGCGGGACTCGAACCCGCGACCAACGGATTATGAGTCCGCGGCTCTAACCAACTGAGCTACCGCCCCCGGTGTGGTTGGAGTGCTAGATCGCTATTTCGGCCCCGGCACTCACCCTTGCTTCTTCCTCTTTATCTCGCAGCACGAGCACGCCGTGCACAAGCATGACACTAGCGCTCGTCCCTGCAGCCCAGCGACGGTGTGGTGCGTCCGTCCATTCGGTCTCGACCCAGCATGAATTAGTACACGTCGACGACCGCGTCATCACTACCAGTGCGCGTCCCCGCGCGTGGATGCCACTGGCGGCCGCGCGGGCTGTGCAGACTTCGATCGCGATTAGCGTGGGCGATCTGCCAGTGACCCCCAAACAGCCGGCAAGAGACAACCGCCAACGTAGCGCCGACGGTGATGGCGAGGACGCCCCAGCCCGCCATTGCTCTCACTGATCGTTGCGATTTGTTTCGGCGTACTCACAGAAGAGCGGGGACTAATGTGAGCCCGCCCAGCCCGGTCACAACCGGTGCGCTCGACAGGTGATCGCCAACCGAGACTACGACCCAAGGCTTGCTTGTGCCACCGTAAACCGAACATCACCTGACCATCGGCGTGGGTCACCTGTCGAACACGTGGCGGTATTCCCAGCCGGTGAGAATCCAGTCGGCGAATGCCAAAAGGGTTGTTTCGCAGCAATTCTGGCGCACAGGAATTGGAGCCTGGGCGGGCCCGTTTCGGTGAGAACCAACTCGCCGCTCCAGTTTGGAAATACACGCCATGAGGCTTTGCGCGCCAGCCCAAATGCTCGACAGTTGCTGCGCTATGTCCTAGCGCAACCGCCCACGCACTTTCGGCAGTCTCGGAAATCGATGACTTCGCATGCGACATGTTCCGCGGGAAATTGCGGTAGTCGGCCGTAATAACTGGATTGGGCCAATTGGCCTAGTACAGTCCAGGTTTGGTTTGCGCGGTGACGGTTAGGCCTGAGCGAAAACCCGCCCAAAATCATTTCCCGCAGCGCCCCACCGGCTGAAACAAAAGGGTTTTTTTCGTTTACTTTCCCGTCACCTTCTTTGCTAGCTTGGCCGCCGCTTGCGGCGCACACTACTGCCTCATACGCGCGTATTACCAACAGCCAAACGAAGCCTGAAAGGAAATTAGCGTTGAGCAGAACAACATCCGGCCACTGTCAACCCATTGCTGTGCGTGCAGCTCTTGCAGCACTCGCTATCGCGGCGACAGCCGCGGTGCCGGCGGTGGCGTACGTCGAGGCCACCCACCTGGCCAAGACCACCGTTAGCGCCGACCCCAACGATGATTACTACTACATTACGGGCGACGGCGGCGCCGGTGGTGGCGGCGGCGGAGGCTAGGAGTCCGCGGCTCGAACCGGCCGGGGTACGCCGGCGTCAGCTGAACACCGTCTGCCCTTCGGCGTCGAGCAGATACCGCTCAGTGCCCTGCTCGACCCGAGGGGCGTCGGCCCCCAGCGACACGGCGATCTTGTTGCTCGCATTCCGCATGATGTCGAAGGTGAGCTCGACGGCCTCAGCCTCCGAAAACCGGGAGCGCACCCCGGCGGCGACGTCGGCGACGAGGTGCGCAGGAGTCCAAATTAACGCATCCGTATAGCGAAGCGCTGCTTTGGCGCGGTCATCCAGCAGAACTGATGTCTCAAAGCGCTCGATGTCTTGGTACAACGCTTCCGAGCCCCCGGCATCAAGCGCGGTGCCCTCGCGCAGCGACTTGCACAGCCGGCAGTTGTGCTGGGCCGCGATACGCAGCCGGACCAGCTCGGAGGTGACCGGGTCGAGCGCGCGCATTCGGGCCACGGCGGGCAGAAAGTCGTTGAGAACCAGATCCGACGGATCGGTGGTGTGGTCCCATGAGATCGGCCCGCTCACCCAGCCGAGATACTCCGATCCGACGCCGAGCGCTTCCAGCCCGGCCCGCACGCGCGGAATGAAGTCGGCGATGTACATTTGCACGACGACGCCAAAGGTGCTGTCCCCCAACTGCTTCCACAACCGCGATCGCTGCTCGCCACTGATCGCTGAGACATCGACGCTGAACTGCTCGGCGAATCCGGCGACGACGGCCTCGGCCTCAGACGCAGGCTCGCCAGTCTCGACGCGGGCGGGCAACGGCGGCAGGGACAACGCCTGGGCGCACACCCGCCGGACCAGACCCCCGATCCGTCCGTCGCCCGGGGACAACATGACCAACCGCATCAGCATTTCTCACACGCTAGAGCGCGCCGGGTCGCGCGACAATCGGCTACTGGGCCTCTGACCGACGACATGTGCAGTCCGACTCGCATTGGCTCAAATTGGTGTTCAAGCTGAGCTCTGATTTTGGCGTCTGCTAAGGCGCACGCGACGCAGGTTGAGGGGCGTCGATTGTGAAGTGACGGTTGCAGCCCGTCGACGGGCCGGGTGTGCTTGTCTCAGTGATTTTGGCCGCGGAAACAGGTTGTCGGCGGGGCCGTCCCGGCTGACCGTTCGGCGACTTTCGAAAGCGATAGCACCGGTGATAGCGGATTTGCGGTTCATGCATAGCCTGCCTCGGCGGTGCTGATGTGAGTAGTGTGACCCGCGTGGTTTACTACCCGAGTTAGTGCGCAGTCAAATGGCTGCAACCACTTCACGTCGCGGACCGTGAGTCTGACAATCGGCTACTGCGCCTGGCTCACCGACGACATGTAGAAGTCCGGTATCCGCAGGGAGGGCATCGCCGCTCGGGTGGCCCAATCGCTGCATTCCCGCGGCAGGGTCTTCTCGCTGGCGCCGGCCTCCGTGACCCGTCGCAGCAGATCCAGCGGACTCTCGTTGAACCGGAAGTTGTTGACCGCCGCGGTCACCTCGCCGTCCTCGATGAGGTAGACGCCGTCGCGGGTCAGCCCGGTGAGCAGCAGCGTGATGGGGTCGACCTCGCGGATGTACCACAGCGTGGTCAGCAGCAGGCCGCGCTCGGTGGCCGCGATCATGTCGGCGAGTTCGGCCGAACCGCCGGTCATTACCATGTTGTCGGCCGCCACCGCGACCTTGGCGTCGAATTTGGCGGCCGTGGCCCGCGGGTAGGCCAGCGCGTTGATCACCCCGTTGCGGATCCAGTCCACCTGGGCGATCTCCATCCCGTTGTCGAACACCGACGTCGTCTCCGACGAACTGGTCACCGCGACGAACGGTGTGCATCCCAGGCCCGGCGCCATCGGGTCCGAGAACAGCGTCAGCGGCAACTCGGTAAGCCGCTCCCCCACCCGGGTCCCCCCACCGGGCGTCGACAATGCGGTGCGGCCCTCTTGCGCGCCGCGGCCGGCCATCGACCAGGCCAGGTAGATCATCATGTCGGCCACCGTCGACGGCGGCATGATCGTCTCATAGCGTCCCGGGGGCAATGCGACGCTGCGCTCCGCCCATCCCAGCCTGACCGACAGCTGATCGACCAACGAATCGGTCTGCACGTCAACGAAATCGGGCGTACCGATCCCGGCCCAAGCGCTGGCGTCGCCGCGCTTAGCGTTGATCTCCACCGTGCCGGTGGGCTGAGTGTAACGCCGGCGCAGGCCGGTCGACGACGCCAGAAACGTCGTCGAAACATTGTGGTACGCAAAGCCATACAGTCGGTCGGCGCCCTTAAATCCCCGGCTCAACGATTCGGCGACATCGGCGAAAACCAAGGGCCCGGTGCCCGGCACCGGCGCGTTCCAATCGGCGGGCACTCCGGTGTCGGCCAGCAGTGGCGCGGCGTCCCCGGCCTCCGGCGCTGAGCCGGCGGCGTCCTGCGAAGCCGCCACCAGTCTGGGTATCACCCGCGGATCCACGTCTGCGGACATCACCGTGCCCACGTGTGCGCTAGTCCCCCGGCGCACAACGGAAATCACGGTGATGCTGCGGCTGACCGAAACCCCGTTGGTGGTCATCGAATTGCCGGCCCAGCGCAACGTGGCCTCGACCTTGTCGGTGACCAGCACCATAGTCTCGTCGGCGCCCCCAAGTTTGGCCGCCTCGTCCAACACGATGTTGACCACGTGCTGCGCTCTGATCATCGGGTGCCCTCGGCAACCGTGTTGAGCACGTTGACGCCGCGGAACAACGCCGACGGACAGCCATGGCTGACCGGCGCGACTTGCCCGGGCTGGGCCTTGCCGCAGTTGAATGCGCCGCCCAACCACCAGGTCGACTGGCCGCCCACGGCTTCCAGCGAGTTCCAGAAGTCGGTGGTGGTCGCCTGGTAGGCGACATCGCGCAACTGGCCATCCAGGCGGCCGTCGCGGATGCGGAAGAACCGTTGGCCGGTGAACTGAAAGTTGTAGCGCTGCATGTCGATCGACCATGACTTGTCGCCGACGATGTAGATGCCGTCCTCGACGCGGCCGATCAGATCGGCGGTGCCGATGTCCTCCGGGGCGGGCTGCAGCGACACGTTGGCCATCCGCTGGATCGGCACATGATGCGCCGAATCGGCGTACGAGCAGCCGTTGGAGCGCGGCTGGCCCAGTCGTGGGGCGAATACCCGGTCGAGCTGGTAGCCGACGAATATCCCGTCGCGCACCAGATCCCAGCTTTGCGCGGCCACTCCCTCGTCGTCGTAACCGATGCTGGCCAAGCCGTGTTGGACGGTGCGGTCGGCCGTCACGTTCATCACCGGCGACCCGTAGCGCATGGTGCCGAGCTTGTCGGGGGTGGCGAACGAGGTTCCGGCGTAGGCCGCCTCGTAGCCGATCGCGCGGTCGTATTCGGTTGCGTGGCCGATGGATTCGTGGATAGTGAGCCAGAGGTTGGTCGGGTCGATCACCAGATCCGTGAGGCCCGCGGTCACGCTGGGCGCCTTGACCTTCTCGGCCAGCAGCGCCGGGAGCTGGGCGAGCTCGTCGGTCCAGTTCCACACCTCGTCGCCGGCCACCGCTTCCCAGCCCCGCCCCATCGGGGCGGCCAGCGTGCGCATCGAGTCGAAGGTGCCCGCCGCGGCGTCGACGGTCACCGCCTCGAGCGACGGCAGTACCCGCACTCGCTGCTGGGTGATCGACGATCCGAACGTATCGGCGTAGAACGTCTGCTCCTTGGCGGCGGTGAGACCAGCCGACACGTGGTCGATGCCGTCCGCATTCAACAGCCGCCCGGAGTACTCCTCCAGCACGGCGATCTTGTCGGCGGTGGGGATGCCAAACGGGTCGATCCGATAGTCGGACACCCAGGTGGCGTCGGTGTACACCGGCTCGGGCGCCAGCTCGACGCGCTCGGCGTTGAGTGCCGCGAGCGTGGTGGCCACGTGCACGGCGCGGCGCGCGGTCTCGGCCGCGACCGCCGGCGCCAATTCCGCGTGCGAGGCGAATCCCCAGGTGCCGTTGACGATCACCCGCACCGCCAGGCCGACCTCGTGGCTGACGACGGAGGTCTCCAGCTCGCCGTCGCGCAGCTGGATGATCTCGGTGCTGATGCGGTGAAGCCGCAGGTCGGCGTGGGTGGCGCCGGCCGCCTTGGCCGCCGACAGCGCGGCCTCGGCAAGTTCGTGGCGAGGTAGGTCCAGAAAGTCGGCGTCGATCCCCCGGCTCGGTGTCACCTGGCCGGGCCCGCCCCTCTGACCTGCTCAAACACGTCATCACGGGACCAAATGGCCGACCATACCCCAAGGCCGTACCCAAATGAGTTTTCGGCGCTCCCCACGCAGCAAACACTACAGCCCGAGCATGTCGGACAGCCCATCCACCGCCGAGCGAGTCGCCTCGCCGCTGGCGTGCCCGTAGATGTCACCGGTGATCGCAATGCTGCTGTGCCCCAACAGATCCGCCACAACATTGATGTGCACACCAGCCTCCAGGGACGCACGTCAACGGGTTCGATATGGTCGGCCTCGAACGTATACGGGCCCACCACACCGGAACCCGCTGTCACCGCATGGATCAGTCGGTGGTGTGGACGATCAGCACGTCGGTCTTGGCCCTGCGGGAGACTTCGGATGGGACTGATCCCAGCAGCCGCCCGGCGATGCTACTGAGTCCGACGTTGCCGACGACCAACAGGTCGGCATGGACCTGCTCGGCCAGTTGCACCAACGCATCGGTGGGGGGGCCGACGATCGGCTGCTCCTCCACGCGCTTGGCCCCGGCTTTGTACGCCCGATCGCTGGCGTCCCGCAGGATCGCGCGGAAGGGGGTGTCGCGCTGCATCCGGTAGTCTGCGCCGTGGTCGCTCCCCGGCGGGATGGCGTAGCGGCCCTTTTCCTCGCGGACGGGGGCATGCGCCGTCGCCACAATCAATTTCGCGCCGTGATCGGCGGCGATCACGGCTGCGCGTTCCACCGCAAGCATCGACGAGTAAGAGCCATCGGTGCCGACGACGACGGTCTGATAGGCGCGCATGTCCCCCAGTCTGAATCGTTCGGCGTCGGACCACAACCTGTATCTCATGCTCACCTGTTGCGTGTCGCTCCGCCGTATCGACCGCTCACACCCAAACCACGGCGGCGCCCGCTTTAATTACCTGCATGGCCAGCGCCGCCCTGACAAAGCGACCTCGATCCACCGCGCTGGGCTACGCCTTGCTCGCCCCCAGCCTGTTCGGCGTGGTCGCCTTTTTGCTGCTGCCCATCCTCGTCGTGATCTGGCTCAGCCTGTACCGGTGGGATCTGCTGGGTCCGCTGCGCTATGTGGGTCTTGCCAACTGGCGGTCGGTGCTGGCCGATTCCGGCTTCGGCAACTCGCTGATTGTCACGGCCGCCTTCGTGGCGATCGTGGTCCCCGCGCAGACGCTGCTGGGACTGCTGGCCGCATCGATGCTGGCCCGCCAGCTTCCCGGCACCGGCCTGTTCCGCACCCTGTACGTGCTGCCATGGATTTCCGCGCCGCTGGCGATCGCGGTGCTGTGGCGCTGGATCCTGGCCCCCACCGACGGCGCCGTCAGCGCCGTGCTCGGACATAGCATCGGATGGCTCTCCGATCCCAGCTTTGCGCTGCCGCTGGTATCGGCCGTTGTCGTGTGGATGAACGTCGGATATGTCTCGCTGTCGTTCCTCGCTGGACTGCTGGCCATCCCCGACGACATCCACGCCGCCGCGCGCACCGACGGCGCCAACGCGTGGCAACGGTTCCGGCGCATCACCCTGCCCATGCTGCGGCCCACGATGTTCTTCGTCCTGGTGACCGGGATCGTCAGCACTGCACAGGTTTTCGACACGGTGTACGCGCTGACTGGGGGCGGGCCGGGCGACAGCACCGACCTGGTGGCGCACCGCATCTATGCCGAGGCCTTCGGCTCGGCGGCAATCGGGCGGGCATCGGTCATGGCGGTGGTGCTGTTCGTCATCCTGATCGGCGTCACCTTCGTTCAACACTTGTACTTCCGGCGGCGGATCACTTATGACCTCACCTAGCCGCATCTCCAATGCCGTCATCTACGCCGGGCTGGCGCTCGGGGCGCTGATCACGCTGGCACCGTTCGGACTTGGCTTGCTGACCTCGTTCACGTCGGCACACCAATTCGTCACGGGCACCCCTCTCCAGGTGCCGCGACCGCCCACGCTGGCCAACTACGCCGACCTGGGCGGGACCGGGTTCGGGCGCGCCGCGGCGGTGACCGCGTTGATGACGGCGGTGATCCTCGTGGGCCAGCTGACCTTTTCCGTGCTCGCCGGATACGCGTTCGCGCGCTTGCAGTTTCTCGGACGCGATGCGTTATTTTGGGTCTACATC
>Ga0318554_10000913_pt1 | contig 11528 bp, 9 predicted proteins | sample GRESIP082b2f22_FD_203687 | JGI IMG/M metagenome (GOLD analysis project Ga0318554, IMG submission 203687) | Tropical soil microbial communities from Luquillo Experimental Forest, Puerto Rico - GRE.SIPMG.082b2f22 | ecosystem: Environmental > Terrestrial > Soil > Tropical forest > Bulk soil... | reverse complement strand
GTACGCCAAGGATGCGGAGATCTTCCCCCCGGGTGCGCCACCGGTGAAGGGCCGGGAAGCGATCCAGAAGGAGTTCGCCGGGCTGGTGGGGGCGTTCAAGAAGATCACCCTCATGACCGTCGAGGTCCACACGATGGGGAACCTCGCGCTGGAGGTCAGCAGCTGGAAGCTGGAGGACGCCTCGGGGAAGGGACCGGAAGGAAAGTCGCTGGTCCTGTGGAAGAAGAACGGAAAGACCTGGGAGTACTTCCGGGACATGTGGAGCGGGAATGCGCCCGAGGTCCCGCCAGCCGCCGCGCCGGCGACGCCCGCCCCTGCCGCGACGCCCCCGAAGTAGGTGCTTCGTGGCTGGACGGGGCAAGTCCAGTCACGGCGACGCCTGACGCCGAGTCCCTGGCGACGGGGTTCCCGGCATCGACCTTGCTGAGCATCGTCCAGGAGCCGCCGGAAGGAGGCCGATGCTCGCCCGGGTGCATTGCGGCGCGCTCATGGGCGTGGATGCCGTGCTGGTCGAGGTGGAGGTCGACATGTCGATCGGCCTCCCCTACTTCAGCGTGGTCGGCCTCCCCGAGGGCGCGGTCAAGGAGAGCAAGGTCCGGGTCGTCTCCGCGCTGAAGAACGCCGGCTACGAGCTGCCGCAGAAGCGGATCACCGTCAATCTGGCGCCGGCGGATATCCGCAAGGAAGGAGCGGCCTTCGAGCTCCCGATCGCCCTCGGAGCGCTGGAGTGCGCCGGACACCTCGCTCCGGAGAGCCTGGCTCGGTGGGTGGTCGGAGGGGAGCTATCCCTTGACGGCACGGTGAAGCCCATCCGCGGCGTGCTTCCCCTGGCCATCGCTGCCCGAGACGGCGGGTTCGAGGGAGTCCTGGTCCCGACCGCGAACGCCGCCGAGGCTGCCCTGGTGGATCGGATCCAGATCTACCCCGTGGCGCGGCTCGCCGAAGCGGTGGGCCACGTCACCGGGGAGGCCTCCATCGCTCCCTACCGCCGCATGGAGGGTGCCGACCCGCGGGCTCCGACCGAGCTGGACATGGCCGAGGTCCGCGGCCAGGGGGAGATCAAGGAGGCGCTGGAGCTGGCCGCTGCCGGCGGTCACAACGTCCTCCTCTGCGGCCCGCCAGGGAGCGGCAAGACCATGCTCGCCCGCCGCCTTCCGGGTCTTCTGCCCTGGATGACCTTCGACGAGGCGCTGGAGGTCACCAAGATCTACTCGGTGAGCGGACTGGTCAACGACTCGCGTCCTCTCCTCACCGAGCGGCCCTTCCGGGCTCCACACCACACCGTCTCCGACGCCGGCCTGGTGGGAGGCGGACCGCTCGGACGTCCGGGAGAGCTCTCCTTGGCACACCGGGGGGTGCTCTTTCTCGACGAGTTCCCGGAGTTCCGGCGCAACGTGCTCGAGGTGCTCCGCCAGCCAGTGGAGGAAGGCATCGTGCACATTGCCCGGGCCAACCACCACGTGAGCTACCCCTGCTCGGTGATGCTGGTGGCAGCGATGAATCCCTGCCCCTGCGGGTGGCTCGCTGCCGGGGACCGACGATGCATCTGCCCCCCGCATCGAGTGATGGAGTACCACGGCAAGGTCAGCGGCCCGCTCCTCGATCGGATCGACCTCACCGTGCTCACCCGGCGAGTGGATGGATATCGGCTCGCAGCAAGCTCACGACCCGAGCTCCCCACCAGCTGGTATCGGGCGCGGGTCGAGGTGGCACGGGCGCGGCAGCAAGCTCGGTTCGCCGGTGAGCCGCGCGTCCGGTGCAACGCCCAGATGACTCCCCGTCTGGTTCGCCGCCACTGCCGCACCACAGAGCGAGCCGAGGAGATGCTACGGATCGCGATGGACCGCTATGGCCTCTCTGCGCGGGCCCACGACCGGATCCTCAAGCTCGCCCGTACCCGCGCCGACCTCCAGGACCACGCCGACATCGAGGACGCAGATCTCCAACTCGCCATCGACTGCCGGGTGATGGACCGGCGCGAGTGGCTCTCCTGTCTGGTGGAAGGGAATCGGCCGGAGAAGCGTCCCTGGTACGCGCCGCTCACCGACTCGGCTCCGGAGGGCGAGTGAGGCTCCCCTCGCCCCAGCGACCGGCGCCCAGGCGTGCTGAGCGAGCGTCCCAAAATGCTTCCCGAACTGGCGATGGGAAGCAGAAGGCGACGGGGGTCCGGGGCGGGGACCTGCCGGCTCGCCGAGTGTCCACAATTGCTTCCCGAGTGGACCCCGGGAAGCAAACGGGGACGCTCGCCTGTCGGGCCGGTCACCCGCCGCTCGACGTGGTCCTCAGGGGGATCGCGGCGAGCCGATGCGCGCTGGCTGACCTCCAGCGGCCACCCCGCTCGGATGGGGCGTTGATCCGAGCTCGGGGTCAGCCCGGCCCCAGGGGGTGACGGTGATCAGCCGCGCGATGCGGCGCCAGGTCAGGTACGAGTAGGTCCAGGTGAAGGCCACCGCCAGGCGGCTGCGGAAGCCAACCAGGTAGAGCAGGTGGACGGTGGCCCACATCAGCCAGGCGAAGAAGCCGCTGACCTCCCAGCGCCCGAACAGGGTGCCCACCGCCGCCCCACGCCCGATGACCGCGAACATGCCCTTGTCCAGGTAGTGGAAGGGGCGAGCCGGCTGGCCACGGACCCGGGCCAGGACGTTGCGCGCGGCGTGCCTTCCCATCTGCATCGCCGCCGGGGCGATGCCCGGCACCGACTGCCCGTTCGAAATCTCGACGTGGGCCACGTCCCCCACCACCGAGATGCGAGGGTCCTCCGGGAGGTTCAGCTCCGGGGTGACCACGACCCGACCCGGCCGATCCGTCGGACCCGCCAGCGCACGTCCCAGCGGCGAGGGGGTCACCCCCGCGCCCCAGAGCACGGTACGGGCAGCAATGCGCTGGTCGCCGATCTCCACTCCCTCGGCGTCGACCGCGGTCACCCGGCCTCCCAGCCGGACCTGGATCTTCAGCCGCTCCAGGGCCCGCTGCGCCTTGGCACTCAGGCGCTCGGAGAAGGTGGGCAGCACCCGGGGCACCCCCTCGATGAGGATGATCCGTGCATCGTGGGTGTCGATGTGCCGGAAGTCGCGGGGCAGCACCCGGTGCGCCATCTCGCTGAGCGAACCGGCCAGCTCCACGCCGGTTGGCCCCCCGCCGATGATGACGAAGGTCAGCCAGGCCTGGCGCCGCGCGGGGTCGGTCTCGCGCTCGGCCTCCTCGAAGGCGAAGAGCACCCGGCGACGGACCTCCAGCGCGTCCTCGAGGGTCTTCAGCCCCGGAGCATCGTTCTCCCAGCTGGCGTGTCCGAAGTACGTGTCGTCGGCGCCTGTGGCGAGGATGAGATGGTCGTAGGCCACGGAGCCGCCGTCCTCCAGGCGCACCTGGCGTGCCTGGCGATCGACGGCCGAGACCCGAGCGAGGATGACCTCGGTGTTCTCGCTCCGGCGGAGGATGGTGCGGATCGGCGCGGCGATGTCACTGGGGTCGAGGGCGGCCGTTGCCACCTGGTAGAGAAGCGGCTGGAACAGGTGGTGGTTCTTCCGGTCGACGACTGTTACCCGGACGTCATTCGCCCGTCCCAGGAGCTTGGCTGCCTCGAGGCCGGCGAAGCCCGCGCCGACCACCACCACCGAGGGACGTGTGTCAGGTTCCATTGGACCGACCGGATGTGCGAACCATGCCGCTGGTAGTCAATGACCGGGTCCCAGGTTTCATGCTCCTGAACCGACTGTCGAGCGTCGTGCGGTACGCGGGGATGGCGGGGTGGTCCATCTTCTGGATCTCCCTGGCCCTGCTTCTGGGGTGGGTACGGCGCGATCCGGCGCTGCCGCTGCGGTTCGCCCGCCGGCACTGGGCCCCGGGGATGATCCGGCTGGCGGGCGCACGGATGGTGGTGGACCCGCTGCCGGAGCACCTCTGGGAGCAGCCGGCGATCTACGTGATGAACCACCAGTCGTCGCTGGACATCCCGGCGGCGTTCGCGGTGCTCCCGGTCGATCTGCGCTTCATCGCCAAGCACACCCTGCGGAAGGTGCCGTTCCTCGGCTGGTACATGGCCTGGACCGGGATGGTGTTCGTCGACCGATCCAACAGCACCCAGGCGGTGGCCACGCTGAATGCCGCGGCGGAGCGGGTCCGGAGCGGCGTCTCGCTCCTCGCCTACCCCGAGGGCACCCGCTCTCGCGACGGCCGCATCCTCCCGTTCAAGAAGGGACCGTTCGTCCTCGCCCTGCAGGCCGGAGTCCCCCTGGTGCCGGTGGCCATCGAGGGCTCGGTGCGGGTGATGCCCTCCGGCCTGAAGCCGTTTCGGCCCGGCCCGGTCCGGATGGCGGTGGGCGCTCCCATCCTCACCGCCGGGCGGCCGATGGACGCGCGCGATGCCCTGGTGGTCGAGGTCCGGGAGGCGCTCGTCGCCCTGCACGACTCGCTGGCAAGCACCTCCGCGGCAGGTGCCAGAGACCTTCCCCGCGGCCCCGCGCCGGCCGAGGACCTCCGGGCCGGCTGACGACCGCGGGTGCCAGCCGCCTTCCCCCGTCTCCCGGGCCGGCTGGTCCCGGAGCGAGGATCGGACGGCGGGGGAAGCGCGCCCCGGTGAGGACCCGAGGCACGTCGCTTGCTCGACGCCCCGCGACTCGTGCGCGCCGGCCCGGTGAAGGGACGGCCCGGCCCGAGCGCCGAGGAGAGGCCGTGGGCAAGGTGAGCGAGAAGCTGAAGGCGGTGGCCGCGGCGGTGGCGGCCATCGAGAAGCAGTTCGGAAAGGGCGCGATCATGCAACTCGGCCGGGACGGCGAGGTCGCGCCGGTCCCCACCATTCCCTCGGGCTCGGTGGGGCTGGACCGCGCCCTCGGCGTCGGCGGCTATCCGCGGGGCCGGGTGGTGGAGGTCTTCGGCAACGAGTCCTCGGGCAAGACCACCCTCGCCCTCCACGCCATCGCCCAGGTGCAGGCGCAGGGCGGTGTGGCGGCCTTCGTCGACGCCGAGCACGCCCTCGACGTCTCCTACGCCCGCAAGCTGGGAGTCCGCATCGAGGATCTCCTGGTCAGCCAGCCCGACACCGGAGAGCAGGCCCTGGAGATCACCGAGCAGCTGGTGCGCTCCGGTGCCGTCGACCTGGTGGTGGTGGATTCGGTGGCGGCGCTGGTGCCTCGGGCGGAGATCGAGGGGGAGATGGGGGATGCCCACATGGGCGTGCAGGCCCGGCTGATGAGCCAGGCGCTGCGGAAGCTCACCGGCGCGGTGAGCAAGAGCGGCACGGTGATCTTCTTCATCAACCAGATGCGGATGAAGATTGGCGTGGTGTTCGGAAATCCCGAGACCACCACCGGAGGCAACGCGCTCAAGTTCTACGCCTCGGTGCGGCTGGAGATCCGCCGGCTGGGGAACCTCAAGGACGGAGACACGGTGATCGGCACCCGTACCCGGGTGAAGGTGGTGAAGAACAAGGTCGCTCCACCCTTCCAGGACACCGAGTTCGACGTCCTCTACGGGCAGGGGATCAGCCGCGCCGGAGAGGTGCTCGACCTGGCCGTCGCGGTGGGTCGGATCGAGAAGTCCGGCAGCCACCACGTCCTCGATGGAGAGCGCATCGGCCAGGGACGGGAGCGAGCGGTGGACTGGCTCCGCGAGCATCCGCAAGTTTGCGACGCTCTCGCGGCGCAGCTGGTGACAGTCGCGCCCGGGTCCGTGGTGCGCGAGCCTCCGGCAGAGACCGCGGCAGCCTGAGTCTCACTCCTCGGACTGCGCAAGCACGCCCGGGTCGAGCGGAAGGACCAGCGAATCCTCGGCGAGCAGAAGCACCACCTTCCCTCCCTCGTCACGGAGGAGCTGGGCGAGGGCGAACTGTGCATCCCGGGAGAAGCGAGCCCGGGCCCGCCCCGCCTTCACCAGGGCGTTGAGCACACCCTCGTCATCGAGCACCACCGTCGACGGGTCGAGCACCTCGGTGGTGCGATCACTGAGGCGGAGGCCGAGGCTGCGTGGCCCCGGGTCGATGCCGGTCACCCCGTACGCCGGTCCCTCCACGGTGACGTAGGCCCAGTCGTTTCCGATGTGGAGCTGGAATCGCCCGTCGTCGGTGGGACGGAGGCCGGCGTTGAACGCCTCGACGATCCGCGGATGGGTGATGCGCTCCCCGTCGTGGTACCAGACCAGATTGCGGTCGAGGACCAGGCCGCTCTCCTCGCGGGTGTGCCACTTCCGGGGGATTCCGATCTCCGCCACGCCACCGCTCGATGGACGCTGGCGAGGAGGAAGTCAACCCCGCGCCCGCTTCACATCCGGCGAATGAGCTCGGTGTACCCGCGGAAGGCGAGCGCGCCCCAGGTATTCACCAGCACCGAGGCGGCGAGCAGCGCCCGGACTCCGAGGAGCCGGAACGACCAGCCGGAGAGCCCGAGGAGCAATACCAGATAGGGCGTGTAGTCGAGGCTGAACCGGAAGCCGAACTGCATGTACCCGGTGTTCTGGTAGAAGAGCCCGGGCAGCGCGCACACCGCGACCGTGAGCCACACCGGCCAGTGCAGCCGGGGGCGCGTCCGGGGGAATACCAGCAGCACCAGCCAGGGCATGGTCAGCAGCATCGAGAGCCCCCGCGGGTCGTAGGCGAGGGTGAAGGGGCTCCACTGGATCCGCGGCAGCATCTGCCACGCCGCCTGGAGGTTGCGGCTCAGATAGACCCAGCTGAAGAGCCCGTGGGCGTCGATGTCGGCGTTCACCCGGTTGTCGTAGAGAAAGCTATGCCCGAACTCGCCCGGGCTCCCGAAGCGGGCGACGTTGAACAGCGCGGCGAGGATCGCGAGGGGGGCGGCACCGGCGGCGAAGCGCAGCAGCGGCCGCACCCAGCGCTCGGGCGTCCGGAGCGTTGCCCGGAGCTGCGCCCAGCGGCCGGTCGGCCCCGGGGCCAGCACCTCGAGGAGGAAGAAGAGCCCGGTGAAGAGGAGCGGCGTCCGGGTCAGGGTGGCCATCGACCACAGCACGCCGGCCAGCAGCGGACGGTTCGCTCCCACCGCCGCCTGGACGTAGAGGCAGGTCAGCCCGACGCCCATCACCTCGGCGAGGAACCACACCTCGCCCCGGATGGCGCAGCTGAAGAACAGCGTTCCGAAGCCCAGGACCCCGGCCAGGACCAGCGCCTCGTCACGGGTGCGCTGGAGCTCTCCCCGCGCCTCCAGCGAGCGGAGCAGCCGGTAGAAGAGGACGATGGCCAGCGCGCCGAGGAAGACGCCGAAGCTGGTGTCGTTGAACTGGTAGCCGTGCAGGGCGACGAAGGGGAGCATCACCACTGCCGGAAAGGCCGGGAAGCTGACGTACCAGCGGTCGGTGGAGCGGATCTGCCCGGTGCACCGCGTCCGGATCCCGCCGTCCTGCCGGACACAGGCCCAGTCCTCGATGTTGGGCAGCGTCTGGGGATCGAGATCCAGCCGGCCGTCGAGGAAGGCCTTGGCCTGGTAGATGAAATGTGGGGCCGCGCTCTGGCGGAGGAAGCGCGGACCGCTGAAGGACGCCAGGGCGAGGAACGCTGCGGCGAAGAGCAGCAGCTCCGTCCGGTACGGCTTCCACAGGCTTGCCAGCCGTGGGCCGGTGGAGGGTGCTGCGTCGGCGCCGGCGGTCATCCGCCCCCCCTGAGCGCCCGGCGGAGCTGTTCCAGCGCGGCATAGGCGCTGGCGGTGCGCACCAGATCCCGCTCCCAGAGGAAGAGATGGCGGCGGGCCTCGGTGCCCGACGGCCCGGCGATGGCGGTCCACACCGTTCCCACCGGCTTCTCCGGCGTGCCCCCGTCCGGACCAGCGATGCCGGTCACCGAGAGGGCCCAGGTGCTGCCCGCCACCCGGCGGGCGCCCTCGGCCATCTCTCGCGCCACCGGCTCGGAGACCGCCCCGTGGGCCCGCAGCGTCTCCTCCCGGACGCCAACCCAGCGCTGCTTGAGGTCGTTGTGGTACGCCACCGCGCTGCCCAGGAACCAGCGGCTCGCGCCAGGGACGGTGGTCAAGAGGTCGGCGATCCGTCCCCCGCTGCAGCTCTCCGCCACTGCCAGCGTGTTCCCCCGGGCGAGCAGCAGGCCGGCGATGACCCCGGCGTAGGTCTCGTCGTCGATGCCGAAGACGTGATCGCCGAGGAGCGGGCGGCTCGCGGCGTCGGCGGCCTCCAGCGCGGCGAGGGCCGCCTCCTGGGTCGGCCCCTCGGCCATCAGCTTGAGGTGGTTCTCGGGGAACTGGGTCCGGAAGCCGAAGGTGACGCTGGGATGCGCAGCGACGATCGGCCGCACCCGGGCGTCGAGGTGCGATTCGGGGAGCCCCACGGTCTTCACCAGCCGGAGGACCCTGAAGGTGCTCTGCCCCCGCTCGGCCCGCAGCGCCCGGATGCGGGGAAGCACTGCCTCCTCCACCAGGGCGCGGAACTCGCGCGGGACGCCAGGGAGGAAGAACAGCACCGCCCGCGCGAGGCGGAGGATGAACATCGGCGCGCTGCCCACCGGGTTGAGCACCACCTCGGCGCCCTCGGGGACCTGGACCTGCTTGAGGTTGTTCTCGGTGACGACGATGTTCCGCTTGGCGAACCGCTCGCGGAGCTGCGCCTCGGCCCCGGCGTGGAGCACCAGCGGGACCCCGGCGGCCTCGGCGGCGACCTCCGCGGTCAGGTCGTCGGAGGTCGGGCCCAGACCGCCGGAGACCAGGACCACGTCGGCCCGGGCGGAGAGGGTCCGGAGCGCCTCGAGGATCTCCTCGCGGACGTCGCCCACCACTGTGGTCCGGGCCACCTGCTCGCCGAGCCCGAGGAGGCGCTGCTGGAACCAGGTGCTGTTGGTGTCGGTGGTGGTCCCGGTGAGCAGCTCGTCACCGGTGCAGAGGGACTCGACGCGCACTCGAATGCTCCGGGGGAGTCGTGCCTACAGGAAGTCCTGCTCGTCGAGGTCGTCCTCATCATCGTCGTCCAGCACGCCCTCGGCGGGAACCGGCTCCCCGGCCGCTTTCCGCTCGGAGAGCCGCCGACCGAGCAGCAGGCCCGACTCGACGAAACCCAGGACCAGATAGGCGGCGAAGTACACCACCAGCACGTAAGCAGGATGGATGCGGGTGGCGACCAGCACCCCGGCGAGGCAGATCAGCATGAAGATGGTGAGGCTCCGCCGGTTGAGCCGCACGTCCTTGAACGTCCGGTACCGCAGGGTGGAGACCATCAGCAGGGCCAGCACCGCCACCACCACCGCGATCGGCACCTGGGCGCCGCGGCCCAGCCGATCCTCGCCTCCGGTGGCATGGTGGGCGATGACCATGGAGACGATCATCCCCGCGGCCAGGGGAATGGGGAGACCGATGAAGAAGCGGCTGCCCCCGCTGTGGTTCCGCTGGGCCAGGACGTTGAAGCGCGCCAGCCGCAGCGCCCCGCAGGCGGTGAAGGCGAAGGCGATCAGCAGCCCCACCAGCCCCAGGGGAGCCAGTGCCCACTTGTAGACCAGCATCGCCGGGGCGACACCGAAGGAGATGACGTCGGCCAGGCTGTCGAGCTCCACCCCAAACTGGGTCTGGGTCCGGGTGAGCCGGGCCACCCGGCCGTCGAACCCGTCGAAGAACATGGCAAAGAAGATCGCCAGCGCCGCCTGGTACAGCTGGCCGGGGCTGGCGTCGCCCGCGCACAGGGTGAGGGCGTAGAAACCGCAGAAGATGGATGTGACCGTGAAGAGGTTCGGCAGGACGAACTTGAGCTTGTGGAGCTTCATCGGTCCCCAGCAGGCTGGGCGGAACGGGAACCAGCGTCCCGCCTCCCGTCATCGGACGGGGAGACTCTAGCAAAATGGACCTCCCGAGGCTGGCTGGCATCCTGCTGCTCGGCGCCCTGGCCGCCGCCGCGTATCTCCTCGCGGTTCGCGCCCATTACCGGCTCCGCAGCCCCCGCCCGGAGCGGGTGTGGGTTCCCTGCCCCGACGGGACCCTCCTCGCGGTCCACCACCGGCGCCCTGCCGTTCGCCGGTTCCTCGAGCCGGTGCTCCTCTGTCACGGCCTCGCCGCCAATCACACCAACCTCGACTTCGACCCGCCGTGCTCGCTGGCCCACGCCTTCGCCGAGGCTGGCTTCGAGGTCTTCACCGTCGACTGGCGCGGCGCGGGCGAATCTCGGCCAGCCCGGCGGTGGCGTCGCTACGCCTACGATTTCGACGACCTGGTGGACCAGGACGCCCCCGCTCTTCTCGGCTACGCCCTGGCTGCCGCGGGGGCGCCGGAGGCGTTCTGGGTCGGACACTCGCTGGGGGCGATGGTGGGGTACGCGGTGGCCGGCAAGGGAGAGCCACGGCTGCGGGGGCTCTGTGCCCTGGGGGCCCCGGTCTACTTCTCCTACCGGGGCTGGCTGGCGCGCCTGATGCGACTGGCGGTGTGGGCAGCTTGGCCGGTGGCCTTCCGCCAGCGCTGGGCGAGCATCGGCCTGGCACCGTTCCTCGGCCACGTCACGCTGCCGCTCACCGAGGCGCTGATCAATCCCAAGGCCATCGCTCCCCCGGTCCTCCGGAAGGTCTACGCCAACGTCGTCTCCTCGATGGGCTACCGGCTCCTGCGCCAGCTCGCCGACTGGAGCTCGCACGACGTGTTCCGGAGTCGGGACGGTGGGGTCGACTACCGCGCCCGGCTCCGATCGGTGAAGACCCCGGTCCTGGTCCTGGGGGGAAGCCAGGACGGTCTGGCCGTTCCGCGAGCGGTCCTCGCTCAGGGGGAGGCGCTGGGCTCGGACGACAAGACGGTGATGCTCTTCGGGACCGAGAACGGAGATGCGCTCGACTACGGCCACGGCGATCTCCTGTTCGGCGAACGCGCACCGCAGGAGGTCTACCCGCGGATCATTCGCTGGGCGGCAGAGCGGGCCACGCCGCTCGGGGCAGGCACCGAGATGGTCCCGGCCGCTGCCACCCGCCAGGTGCTCTGAGCGAGGCCGCGGAGCCGGCGCTCACCCCGGGCCGGGTCGCCGCTCACTTCCGGACCTGGATGCACTCCGACGCCGTGGGGCGAACATCGCCGGTCCAGCCCTCTACCTCCACCGAGGCCCGCTTGCTGCACTCGGCCCACACCCCGCCGTCGCGATTGCCCCGGGCCTGGATGCGCACCAGGCGCGCCTTGCCGCCGTCGAGCACCAGCACCGCCGGGCCCCTCGTGTCGCGCACCGTCACCCCGGTGGCGGTCAGCTGGCCCTCGGTGTCGGCCGAGAGCCCGGCCACCCCCGCGCCCTGCACCGTGCCTCCGGTGAGGTCGACAACCGCCCCCTCGGCGGCGAGGAGGCCGATCCCGCTGCAACCCTGGACGTCGAGGGCGGAGACGGTCGCCCGGCCGGTGCGGACCTGGACCGCATCCCCGGCCAGCCGATCCGAGGTCTCGATGGCGCTGAACCGCGCCCGCTCGAGCCGGAGCTGGCCACCGTGCATCGACACCCCGCCGAACTTTCCGCCGGTCACCGTGAGGTCGCTGAGCTGGACGTCGGAGCTGACCAGCGACAGCGCGCCGTGTTCCCCCGCCGACTCGATCGTCACCCGGGAAAGCGAAGCCCGGCTCTGGACGATGCCC
>Ga0318554_10000902_pt1 | contig 11572 bp, 10 predicted proteins | sample GRESIP082b2f22_FD_203687 | JGI IMG/M metagenome (GOLD analysis project Ga0318554, IMG submission 203687) | Tropical soil microbial communities from Luquillo Experimental Forest, Puerto Rico - GRE.SIPMG.082b2f22 | ecosystem: Environmental > Terrestrial > Soil > Tropical forest > Bulk soil... | reverse complement strand
TGATAGGCTCCCCCCACTATGAAAATCACTGACGTTCGCCTGACGCTCTTCGCCTGGGACGAGATCCCCGCCACCACCTACGGACGCCACACGGGGCGCTTCAGCGGCAAGAGCCAGCTCGGCCTCGTCACCATCGAGACCGACGAGGGCGTGCCCGGCCACGCCTTCCTCGGCTCGTCCATGCGCGGGGCGCATCTCGACGGGCAATCGCTGATCCAGTTCCTCAAGCCCGCGGTGATGGGGCAGGATCCCCTCGCCCGCGAGCGCCTCTACCAGGCGATGTGGCACAAGAACCGCCAGACGACCTTGCGCGCCATCGGCGCCATGGACGTGGCGCTGTGGGACATCGCGGGCAAGGCGGCGAACCAGCCCATCCACCGTCTCCTCGGGTCATATCGAGACAGCGCGCCCGCCTACGCGAGCTCGGCGGTGCTGCCGACCAAGGACGCCTATGCGGAAGAGGCCCTGCGCTTCAAGGCCGAGGGATGGACGACGTACAAGATCCATCCACCCACCGATCCCGCGGTGGACATCGAGGTCTGCCGCGCCGTGCGCCGCGCGGTGGGCGATGGCTTTCGGGTGATGCTCGACTCGACGTGGGCCTATCAATATCCCGACGCCCTCCGCGTGGGCAAGGCGGCGGAGGAGCTCGGCTTCTACTGGTACGAGGATCCGCTCGCCGATGACGACATCCTGAGCTACGTGAAGCTCAAGCAGCACCTGGCCATTCCCATCCTGGCCACGGAGTACACCCCGGGCGGCCTCACCGCCTTCGCGCCCTGGCTCGTGCATCAGGCCACGGACTTCCTCCGCGGCGATGTGGCGGTCAAGGGTGGCATCACCGCTCTCGTGAAGGCGGCCCATCTCGCCGAGGCCTTCCACATGAACTTCGAGATCCACCACGGGGGCAACTCGCTCAACAACGTGGCGAATCTCCACGTGACCATGGCCATCCAGAACTGCGAGTACTTCGAGGTGCTCCTGCCCGCGGGCGCGCAGAAGTACGGCCTCGCCCAGGACATCGAGGTGGATCGCCAGGGACTCGTGCACGCCTTCAACGGCCCGGGGCTAGGCGCGGCCATCGACTTCAACCTGATCGAGCGGAAGAAGGTCGCCGTCCTGAGCTGACGAGGGCTTGGGGCGCTCGCTCAGGACGAGCGGTCAGGACGGCAGGGTGTAGCGCCGCTCGATGGCCGCCCTGATCAGGCGGCGGCTGTCCTCGGGAGGCAGGCTCGCGTCGGCTTCCACGGCCGCCGCCTCGGCGGCGAGCCCCTCGTCCTTGATCGCTTCTCGGAACCAGCGGGAGTAGTCCCGGTTGCGGAGATGATGCGTCCAGGTCTCGTCATCGACCCCGGCGGCGAGCTGGATGAAGAGGACAAGATTCTGCGCGCGGAGCTTGAGCTGCCCGGCCGGGCCGCGGAAGTAGAAGCTCTTGTCCTCCCCGAGCTCGCCTGTCGCGTACTTGCGCACGTGGCGGCGATGCTCCGAGCGGGGCGCGACGGGGCGGAGCCACGCGGGATCGCGCGCCTCGGGCCGAAGCTGCCAGAGCAGGGCCTGCCCCCCCTCGCCTCCCGCGGGTGGCACGGTGAGCCGCGGGGCGCCCACCGTCTCCCCGAAGACGCGCATCGTCTCCTCCGCCGAGCGGCCGATGGTCACCGCGAGATCGATCGAGCCGAGCACCGCCGGATTCACCTGCTCGGGATGCACGGTGATGAGGATCATGCCCGCGAGCGAGCGCGGCAGCGTCACCGAAACCAGGCTCGACGGCGCGGGGAGGAGGTGATGCGCCTCGTCGATCACGATCCAGTGCGGCCGGCCCGTGCGCGAGCGGAGATCCTGGAGACCGGGCAGAAGCCGCGAGAAGAAGGCGGGGCGCTCGTCCAGCCCGAGCCCGAGGAGATTGACCACCACGTTGCGATCCGGCTGCTCGAGCACGTCCAGCACGCCCGCCACGGTGGGCGCGTGCTCCTTGTCGCCGAGCACGATGGTATTTTCGAAGAGCGCGTAGTCGCCCTCGGGATCCACGATGCAGAATTGATAGCCGTGCCCGGCCAGCCCCTCGAGGACCCCGGTGGCGAAGGTCGACTTCCCGCTTCCCGACGAGCCGGCAATGAGCATGCCGACACCGTAGGGATCGAGCCGGACTTCTGTACCGCCCGGCCCGGTGCCGAGCACGATGGCGTGACGGGTGAGGCGGTCCGACAGCCCGGCGAGGTCGTCGGCGATCAGGCGATCGATCAGCTGCGCGACGCCGTCCCCGTTCCTCGCGGGCGTGACCCAGTCCGCCCGCTCCCGGACGAGGGGCAGCGCATTGGCCACCGCCACTCCGCATTCCGAGAGGCGCATGAAGGCGTGATCGTTCTCCGCGTCCCCCACCCCCACGCAGTTGTGGCTGGATAGCCCCAGCTCGAGGAGGGCGGCCTCGAGCCCGGTGGCCTTGTTGAGGCCGGAGGGCAGCACCATCACCGCGCCCTTGTTGAAGATGACCTGCAGCTCGAGGCCGAGGTCGCGGATGACCTCGAGGACGGCCCCTTCGTTGGGCTGCCAGGTGGCGACGATGCAGTGGCCGACGGCGAGCGGCGAGACCTTCCGAGCGCGGAGCGCCTCGACGAAGGCCGCGGACGGCGGCTCGCCCAGGGCCCGGTACTCGCGGCTCGCGGGCCGGTAGAGCACGCCGCCGTTCTCGGCGACCACCCGATCGAACACCTCGATGGCGGGGAAGATCTTGAGCAGGTCCTCCATCTCGCGCCCGGTGACGAGGACGATCTTGCGGCCGGAGTCCCGCAGCCGGCGGAGGGCGGCCAGAGTTTCATCGCGAACGTTTCCGTCGGAGGCGATGGTGCCGTCAAAGTCGCAGGCGAGGACGAGATAGCGCATGGTTCGATCCTACACGGGCCACGGTGGGCGACGGGCCCATTGATCGAGGCGGCGGCTCCTCGCTGCGGGAGCCCACGATCACCGCGTAAGATCTACCTGCGAGTGGGAAAGAACGACGCGATCAGCCCCTGACATGGTCGCCGGAGTTGACAGGTCGGAGAGATGACCGTAGCGTTTTCGTATGAACTTCAGCGTGGCGAGCTACAACATCCATCGCTGTGCCGGTCTCGATCGGCGGGTTGATCTCGAGCGCATCGCCGATGTTCTCAAGGAGGTCGACGCCGACCTCGTGGGCATCCAGGAGGTGCTGCGTCCCCAGGCGGACGCGCTCGCCGAGCGGCTCGAGATGGAACTCGCCATGGGCCCCACCGCGAAGCGCAACGGCCTACCCTACGGCAATGCAGTGCTGAGCCGCCTACCTATTCACGGCAGCCAGACCTTCGATCTCTCGTGGGCGAGCCGCGAGCCCCGCGGCGGCATCCGGCTCGACCTGGCCATGAACGGCGTGCTCCTGCATCTCTTCAACGTGCACTTCGGTCTCAAGGTGCGTGAGCGCGCCGACCAGGTACGGATGCTCGTCCGCGATCACATCCTTCACGAGGACCTCACGGGCCCCCGCATCGTCATCGGCGATCTCAACGAGTGGTTCCCCGGGCCGGTGGGACGGCTTCTGCGCCGCGAGCTGCACGGTCCGCGCATCCGCCGCACGCATCCCGCCCCCCTGCCGATCTTTCCCCTCGACCGCATCTACTGGGACCGCCATCTCGTCTCCGATGGGTTCCGCGTGCACCGGAGCCGGCTCGCCCGCGTCGCTTCCGACCATCTCCCCGTGGTCGCGCGGCTCCGCATCGCGAGCGCCCCGGTCTAGGCCGCGCGCTAAGACTAGCGCCGCCCCACTCCGGCGGGTGCGTCGGGCAATCCCTCGCTCTTGCGGTGCTCGGCCGGACCCACGTCCTTCGACAGATTGAAGGCGGTATTCACCAAGGACACGTGCGAGAAGGCCTGGGGGAAGTTGCCGAGGAAGCGCCCGGTCGCGGGATCGTACTGCTCCGACAGGAGTCCCACGTCGTTGCAGAGGCCGAGGAGCCGCTCGAAGAGCTGCCTCGCTTCGTCCTGGCGCCCCATGACCCAGTAGTTGTCGGCCAACCAGAAGGTGCAGGCGAGAAACACGCCCTCCCCGGCCGGCAGGCCATCCACGTGGCCGGACTCGCTCGTCTGGTATCGCGCCACGAAGCCGTCCCGGCACAGTCCCCGCTCGATAGCCTCCACGGTGCCTCGCACCCGGTCGTCCTCGGGCGGGAGGAATCCCACGAGGGGGACCATGAGGAGGCTCGCGTCGAGCTCCCGGCCGCCGTAGTACTGAACGAAGGTGTGTCGCTTGGCATCATAGCCCTTCGTGCAGACCTCTTCGTGGATCGCGGCGCGCACACGCTTCCACCGCTCGACGTCGCCGGGCAGCCCGTAGGTCTCGATGTCACGGACCGCGCGATCGATGGCGACCCACGCCATCACCTTGGAGTGGGTGAAGTGGCGACGCGGACCGCGCACCTCCCAGATGCCCTCGTCGGGCTGGGTCCAGCCCGACTCGAGGTACTCGAGGAGATGCTGCTGGAGCCGCCAGGAGAGCTGATCGCCCGCGATGCCCACCCGGCGCGCCTGGTGGAGCGTGTCCATCACCTCGCCGTACACGTCGAGCTGGAGCTGGCGGACGGCGGCATTGCCGATGCGCACGGGCACGGAGGCCTCGTAGCCGGGCAGCCATTCCAGCACCAACTCGGTGAGCCGCCGCTCGCCGGCCGGACCGTACATGATCTGGAGCTGGGCAAGATCGCCCGCCACCGCGCGAAGGAGCCAGTCGCACCATGCGCGCGCCTCGTCTCGGTAACCGGCGGTCATGAGGGAATACAGGGTGAAGGTCGCGTCGCGCAGCCAGCAATAGCGATAGTTCCAGTTGCGCACTCCGCCCAGGGCCTCGGGAAGTGAGGTGGTGGGCGCGGCCACGATGCCCCCCGTGGGCTCGTAGGTCAGGGCCTTCAGGGTAATGAGGGATCGGAGCACCTGCTCTCGATACGGGCCCTGATAAGTGCAGCGATCGGACCACTCCTTCCAGTACCCCTCCGTCTCCACCAGCGCGTGCTCCGCCTCCGTGTGGGCGGTGCTGTGGGAGTTGGAGGGATTCCAAGTGAGGACGAAGGGGACACGATCGCCCGCGGAGACGACGACGTCCGCCACCGTGGTCAGGTCTTCGCCGTGCGTCGATATGGGGGTATGAAGGGAGAGCGAGTCCGGCCCGGCTACCGCGTACAGCATCCCGTCGAGGTTGCGCACCCAGGGCACAATGGAGCCGTAGTCGAAGCGGATGATGAGCTCCATGTGTACTCGCGCCTGCCCGCGCACGCCCTCCACGAGGCGCACCACGTCGGGCCGCTGGTCGCGCGGCGGCATGAAGTCGATGAGCCGCACCACCCCGCCGTCCGTTTCGAATTCCGTCTCGAGAATCAGCGTGCCCGGCCGGTAGCGGCGCCGCGGTGGAGCGGTCTGTCCGGCTGGGCTCATGATCCAGCGCCCGTGGCGGGCCTCGCCGAGGAGGGCGGCGAAGCACGCGCCGGAGTCGAAGCGGGGAAGACACAGCCAGTCGATCGATCCGTTCCGTCCCACGAGGGCGGCCGTCTGCGTGTCGCCGAGGACGGCGTAGTCTTCTATGCGCATAAACCGTAGTCTAGACTCGCGACCTGTCGGCCGCTACCGACCGCGCGGCGCCGCGCGGGATCCCAGCCCCGGCTCGGAGCGCGCCTCCTGCGTCATGGGCATCGCCGCCTTCTCCGGCACGAAGCCGGAGCCGCGGCCCGGATCCACGCTCCAGCCGCTTCAGCGCCGAGAGCTGGCGATGAAGCTGATGACGGCGACGAAGAGGGCGGACCCGATGATCGACCAGAGGATGGGGAAGCTCTTGCCCCCGACGCTCACTGTGAAGAGCTCGGGCAAACCGAGCAGGCGGGCGAGCCACAGTCCCACGAGAGCGCCGATGAAGCCCAAGGCGATGGAGACCAGGCAACCACCGCGGGACACACCCGTGATGGCTTGACCGAGGGCACCGCACACTCCGGCGATCAGGAGCAGGAGGACTAGGTTCCAGAATCCGAAGCCGCCCAGTGTCCACGTGGTGCTGTCCATGCACGAATGCTACCATCACCGCTTCGCTGTGGTCGGCACTCGGGTTCCGGTCAGTCGGTGCTCGCAGCCCGGCTCGCTCGCATGCTCGGAGCGGCCTTCGTCGAGACTTTCCTACCTGGTGCCATCACTTCCGCTCCCAGGCGGCCAGGCAGCTGAGCGCGTCGGCGCGACCGAGGGCGAGAAGGCGCGCCATCGCCTCCGCGTCGAAGTCGAGGGGCCGGAGAAGCAGCGGCGCCGAGGGCGTGAGAAGCTGGACGTCGACCCGCGGATGACGGAGCCGCGCCAGCTCTGTGTCGCGCCGGATCTGCTGGATCATGATCAGCTCGAAGCTCTCCTCGAGGGCGCGCCGCATCGTCGTCGGCTCCGCCCCGCGCTCCGTCGGCGCGTAGCTCATCACCACCACTGCGCGGGCCAAGGTGGGATCTGCTTCCAGCGCTTCCAGCACGGGAGCGCGGCCGGTCAGCCCGCCGTCTACCAGCATGGCGCCGTCCACCTCAACGGGAGGAAAGAGGCCGGGAACGGCGGAGGCGGCCATGAGGGCGTCCACGGTAACGGTGGCGTTATCGAACACGCGCTTCTCCCGGCGCGCGAGATCGGTGGCCGTCACGAGCAGACGGGTAGGTGACGTGCGAATCTGCTCGAAGTCGAGCGAGGTCTGGATCAGCTCGCGAAGTGGGGCGGGGTCGAAGAGTGCCTTCGTCTCGTTGAGAACGAGCAAGGTAAGCCAGCCGGGAAGGAAGCCCGCGAAGAAGAGCGGCACGCGGAGCGAGTACACCTGCTCGCGGGTGACGCTGCGCCAGAGCGCCTCGAGTCGATCGGCGCGGCCGCTGGCGACCATGGCTGCATTCAAGGCGCCCGCCGAGGAACCTGCCACCAGCCGAATGGGGAGCCCCCGCTCCACGAAGGTCGCCGCCACGCCCGCCTCGTAGGCGCCCTTGGCGCCGCCGCCCGAGAGCACGAGGGCCATGGGTGCGTCGAGACTGAGATCGGACGACAAGCAGGCCGCGACGGCGAGCTCGGGCGAGATCAAGCACAGGAGGAGGGCGGCCACCACTCGCCACGATGTGCTCCAGCGCGGGGGGCAGCACACGCGGCTCGACGAGCCTCGGGCGATGACGGGTTGTGGGCGAGCTCCCGCCGGATCAAGCTCGAACTCGTCGAGCGGGTCGAGCATGGCGCCAGAGTATAGCGCCGCGGCGATGGGCCCTGAGGGGCAGGTCGCATCGCCCGAGTGTCCGCGGTCGATTCGCCTCACCCGGAAATGATGACCGGACATCAAGCGGTCACGCGAGCCCATTTTCCCTTCGGAACACAGATTTGCGCCGTCTCTCCTGGCATGCCCGCTGCTATCTTCCGTATGCGCACGGTCGTGCAGATCGTCGTGACGCCGGGATCGGGCGAGGGACGCGCGCGATGCACCACTCGACGCCTGCGGAGAGCCCTCAAGCGTCGAGGCTACGAGGTGCGCGTGCAGTCGTTCGGCAGCCTGGGCAAGCTGCTCGAATGGTCGGACTCCTGCGAGCCAGACTTCTCGCATCTCGTCGCGGTGGGAGGCGATGCCACCCTCAGTGCCGCCGCCGGCGCCTCGGTGCGGCTCTCGATTCCCTTCGTGCCGGTGCCCAGCGGCTTCGGCAACATGTTCGCCCGCGCCTTCGGCTTCGACAGCCGGACCCCGCGCGTCACCGAGCTCTTCGAGCGCGGCCAAGTCCGCCGCGTCGACGTGGGCCGGATGCCGAACGACCGGCTCTTCCTTTCCCATCGGAGTTTCGGTCTCCTGGACGACATCCAGGAGTCGGTGGAGAAGGGACGACAGCAGCCCACCTCGCGGCTCTCGCGGCATCTCGCCTACTTCGCGGAGGCGAGACGATTCCTGTACGGGGCGCCCTTGCCCTCCATTCGTATCGAAATCGATGGGGACGTGCTCGCAGAGAGGGCGGGGCTCGTGACCGTGGCCAACGTGGAGACGTACCGCGATTATCTGAGCCTCACGCCCACCGCTTCTCCCGTCGACGGCGTGTTCGACGTGTTCGCCATCTCGGCCCCCTCGCGCTTCCGTCTCTGGCTCCGGGTCCTCCGGCTGCTCATCACGCACTCGCGGCGGGCGGAAGGCATGGCCCTCGCCCGCGGCCGGCGGGTGCGCGTGACGGTCGAGGGGCATGCCCCGGAGGAGCTGACGGTGTTGCGCCGCGCCCTGCCCCTGCTCGTCCTGCCCGAGAGCGTGACGGAACTCGAGGCGCGGCAGGTCGAGGCCGAGACGGAGCTCGCCCAGAGCTGAAGTCAGGCGGGGCGGCGCTGCGCGGCGGGCGCGCCGCCTGCCTGCATGCGCGCTACCACGAGAACGATCAGGCCAATGCCGATCCACACGCCTTGCCGCGCGCGACGCACCAGGCTGAAAGCCAGGCCGGCGCTCGCGCCCAGTCTCAGGGCACTGAAGACACCGGTGTTCGCGCCCTCGAGCACGCCCAGGCTACCGGGCACGAGGAACGAGACGAAGCGCACGCCCGAGCCCACCGCCTCGATCACGATGGCGGTCACGACGCCGACGGGAATCTCCAGCACGTAGAGGATCACCAGCACCTCGAGAGCGCCCAGCAGCCAGCCGCAGAAGTGAAAGGACACGGATAGGGCAAAGCGGCGCCAGCTTTCACGGTAGTAGCGGCGCAGGCGAGCATCCAGATCGTCGGCGGCCGAGGCGTCCTTGATGAGCCCACTCCAGGTGAGGAGCCGGCCCACGCGCCGCACCAGCCCCGCCACCTGGGTGACGAAGAAGCCACCGACGAGAAGCAACTCCACGCCAAGAAGGGCGCCCATGGCCCAGATGACGTCGACGTCCACCTTGGTCGCGGCCAGGGCGAGGATGGTTCCCACTCCGAGGAGAAGGGCCTGGGCCATGGTGCTCGTGGTCTTGGCGATCACGATGGAGGGCACGCTCTCCTCGTACGGCACGGCCGGACGCAGGAGCCAGACCTTCACCGCTTCCCCGCCCACAGAGCCGAGGGCCGTCACGATGTTGACGGCCTCACCTGCCGTGCGCGCGGCGAGCATGCGGGAGTAAGGCGGAGCGCTGTTCATGAACGCGTAGCGCCAGCCCAGCGTGTCCACGGCCATGATGAGCCCGTAGGGAATGCAGACGAGGACGAGTTGCCACCAGCTCAGCCGGCCGAGCACGGTGAGCACCGAGTCGAGCCCGACGCGAACAACGAGGACCGCGAGCACGACAAGACCGACCACGAGGAGTACGGCGCGTAGGATTCTCATGAGGGCGACACGTTTCAAGGGATGTGCCACCCACGAGTCCTCGCGCCTTCGTATGGGAAGCGCTACATCTTGAGAGTTGGAGACAATACCGAGGCGGGTGAGGTTGGCAGGTTCTACCGTGTCATTTGGTAGCTTTTCTAGCGGGCGCGGTTTCGATTACGGAGCCGGGGAGGCGGTAGAAATGACCCGGGCTTCCGTCCTCGAGAGGCCCATGCAAGCCGTCGGTCCTGGGCAGCCCCGCTGGGTCGATTCCCGTTCATCTGGGTCGAGCGCATCGGCACCAGCCTCAGGGACTTTCCGCTCCCGCCGGTCGCGACGGCGTCAACAACGACCGGACTCGCTCGAGCCGCGCCCGCATCTCGTCTCGCACCTGGCCTCGCGCCACGCTCCGCTTGAGCTGGCTCCCCACGCCGAGGATCTCGTCGGTGGAAACCCGCGTGGTCGCCACGAGCAACGTGGCCTCCTGGACAGGAAACACCGCGGTGAGAATGACCATCGAGTTGAAGGAGTGGGCCGCGTAGAAGTAGCGCTCGAGATGGAGGGCGGAGCTGTCGCCCGCCACCACCATGCGATGGAGCAGACTCAGATGCGGCCGGTGTTGCACGCGGCGCTTCACCCAGTACACCTGGCTCGCCACCTGCGACGGCTGGTCTGCGGGATAGCGCAGCAGGGCCTGGTGCAGCTCCGCGCCGGAGCGGCCCATGCGCTCCGCATCGGGGATGGCCAGACGAAGCTCCACCACGGGATCGGTGAAGGCTCCTCCCGCCCGTGCATAGGGCGCTATAGCGGCGAGGCCGCCGTGGCGATAGGACTGCACACGCTCCCAGAGGAGGCGCCGAAAGACAGCGGAGGCCACGTCAACGGCGTCGCGATCAGAGTTGCCCGAGGCACCGCGGGCGGATCGAAGCAAGTCGATCTCGGCCGTGGAGAGATTGAAGCGCGTGCCCGGGCTCGCGTCGAGCAAGTTCCGCGCCTCGTCACGCTCGTTCGCGTTGAAGGCGGGGCCGACGACTGGGGTCGGCGTCTCCGGTGGCACGAGCCCGAAGTCTACGATGGTCGCGTCCTGGGCGACGAGCTGGCCCGAAGCGAGATACTGCGCGAGCTGGGCCGCGGGGATGGGCAGCGTCAAAGCAATCCCAGCCGCCACCTCACGCTCGCTGTGCTCCACGACGGAAAAGGTCGCCACCTCGCCGCGCGCGATGCGGCGCCGCTGCTCCAGCGGGATCTGAAGGTTCTCCTGCACCTCGATGGCGGTGGCGGTTTCCGTCGCCGGCACGGTTGGGGTGACGGTGATGACGGGAAAAAGGGCGGTGGCTAGGAGGGCGAGGAAGCAGAGCGCACGCCAGCGCGTCACCTTCCGATTATGACGCACCCGGCCCCTCGCGTACTATTGGCGCGTGAGGGCGCCGGACCGACCCGAGTTGTCCCTGGAGCGCATGAATCGCTTCCAAGAGCCGGAGGCCCGCCGCATCATCGCTGAGCTCGACCTGCCCCCAGCCTCTCGCGGCCTCGATGTGGGCTGCGGCGTCGGCCTCTACGCGCTCTGGCTCGCCGAGGCGGTAGGGCCAGCCGGCCGGGTGACCGCCCTCGAGCCCGAGGTCTCACGGGTCGACGCGGCCCGCTCCCTTACGGCCGGGCAACCCGGCGCAGACCGTGTGGAGTTCCGCGTGGGCGACGGCACGGTCCTTCCCGTGCCGGATCAGAGCGTGGACTGGCTCTGGTGCGGAGACGTCCTCCACCACATCGTGGACACTGAACGGGCGCTGCGCGAGTTCGCGCGTGTCGTCAAGCCGGGCGGCCGCATCGTGATCAAGGAATCACAGGTGCTCTCGGCGCTCTTCCTGCCCGGACATCCCGAGCTGGAGCGCCGCATCCAGATCGCCGAGATCCGGCGCACCCTCGAGGAGGGAGCCGGCCGCTCGTTCCAGGAACGCCGGCAAACCACCGTGGCCGCGCTCCGAGCCGCAGGGCTCCCCGCCCCGGTCATGCGGCACTACCTGCTGCAGCGCCGCGCGCCGCTCCGCCCGGCCGATCGCGACTATATCCAGCACACGGTGTTCAGCCGCAACTGGGGCGAGCGCATTCGCGATCTGCTCACCGTTACCGAGTGGAGGGAGCGCTCGAGTCTCTGCGAGCCCGGTTCTCCCGACAATGTCCTGCTCGATCCCGACTATTTCTGCCTCTATCCCATCAGCGTGTTCATCGCGGCAAAGCTTGCCTAGCCGATCGGCTGCGCCAAAAGGCGAATAGGCCTTTCCAAGCC
>Ga0318554_10000901_pt1 | contig 11584 bp, 11 predicted proteins | sample GRESIP082b2f22_FD_203687 | JGI IMG/M metagenome (GOLD analysis project Ga0318554, IMG submission 203687) | Tropical soil microbial communities from Luquillo Experimental Forest, Puerto Rico - GRE.SIPMG.082b2f22 | ecosystem: Environmental > Terrestrial > Soil > Tropical forest > Bulk soil... | reverse complement strand
CCCATCCCGAACGTCGGCCGCGGTGAGAACGAACTCGACGGCATCGCGTGCGGCTCCCCAACTCGCTGCTTCGCGGTCGGCCACCGTGGCGGCCTCTACCGCCACACGCTCGTCGAGACGTGGCGTGGCAGGCGGTGGACTGTGGCGCCGAGCCCCAACGTGGGCAAGGACGAGGACTTCCTCGACAGCGTCTCGTGCCCCTCGCGCACGAGCTGCTTCGCAGCCGGGGTCGTCTTCGTGCACTACAACGCACAGGGCCTGGTCGAGCGATGGATCGGCGGACGCGGCTGGGAGGTCCTACCGAGCCCCCACCGGACGAACACGATCAGCGGGCTCACGGCGGTGTCGTGCATCTCCACGCGGTTCTGCATGGCCGGCGGGCACAGAGTCGCAGGCGCGTTCGAGCGGACGTGGACCGAAAGGTGGAACGGTCGGCGGTGGATCGTCGTGAGGACGCCCAACCTCGGCGCGCGCAACGACACCATCCAGTCGGTCTCGTGTGCCGGTCGGACCAGCTGCGAGGCAACCGAGAGCTTCCAGCGAGGGCGCACCTTCCGGACCATCGTGCTGCGCTGGACGGCCGGGCGCTGGCGCGCGCTCGCCACCCCCAACCCGGGCTCAACGGACACCAGCCTGTTCGGGTCGTCGTGCCCCTCCCGCGGGGGCTGCGTGCACGTCGGCCAGTTCAACGTCGGTGCCCTGACGCGGACGCTCGTCGTCACCGGCCGTTAGGGTCACGCTGCGTCAGCCCACCGCGCATCGTCTCGCTGCTGCCGTCCACGACGGAGATCCTCTTTGCCATCGGCGCCGGTGACTCGGTCGTAGGGGTCTCGTCGGACTGCGACTGGCCGCCACAGGCGACCACCCGACCCGTCGTGTCGCGATCGCGGCTCGACCCAGATCTGACGCTCGCCGAGATCGACGACGCCGTCCGCTCCCAACTCGAGTCCAGCGCGAGCCTGTACTCCATCGACGAGTCGGTCCTGACCGAGCTCGGTCCCGACGTGATCGTGACCCAGGATCTCTGCGCGGTCTGTGCGGTCGACGTCAGCAGCGTCGACGACGCGCTCGCAGCCCTCCGGTGCGATGCCTCGGTCGTGAGCGTGGATCCGCAGACGCTCGACGAGGTCCTCGCGTCCATCCGGACGCTCGGTGCGGTCGCGGGTCGGGAGGACGCCGCCGCCGAGCTCGCCCGCTCGCTCAGGGCGCGCGTCGCCGCTGTCCGTCATGCGACGGAGGGGAGGACTCGTCCGCGCGTGCTCGTGCTCGAGTGGACCGACCCGCCGTTCGGGCCGGGGCACTGGGTCCCCGACCTCGTTGAGGCCGCGGGCGCCACCGCGCTCTGCGCTCGCCGTGGCGCCGCATCCGTGCGACTGGGATGGGACGAGGTCACCGCCTCCCCAGCGGACGTGGTCGTCGTGGCCCCGTGCGGGTTCCACCTCGACGCTGCGACGGCGGTAGCGATCATGACGCTCGCCGACCCGCGTCTGCCGCGTGGCGCTGCCGTGTGGGCGATCGACGCTGATGCGGTCTTGGTCCGGCCCGGTCCGCGGATCGTCGACGGGATCGAGGCGCTCGCGACGATCTTTCACCCCGGCGTCGTTCCCTTGCGTGAGGAGCTCGTGCGCTACGTCGGCACGACGTCGGCGAACACGAACCCGTCGCGCTCGACGACCTGACCGACCTCGACCGATATCGGCCGCGCGAACTCTGGTCCGTCGACGACGAACGTGTGGAACTCGCCGTTCTCCCCGCACGGGTCGACCCCGCCTGGCAGCCCGTCGAGCAGTGCGCGGTCGAACCACCGGCCCGCGAGCTCGCGTGGCGCCTGCGCCGGATCCACGCACGTGATCACCGCCCGGATCCCCACCGCGATCATCTCGTTGGCGAGCGCGACGGTGGGTCGGTGCCAGAGCGGGAAGTGCGGAACCAGGCCGGTCCCCGCGAGCGCCCGCTCCCTGTAGGCGCGGACGTCCTCGAGGTAGAGGTCACCGAACGCGATGGCACCGATGCCGTCGTGCGCGGCGGCGACCAGCGCCTCGGCCATCTTCGCCTCGTAGAGCTCGTTCGGGCACGGCCACGGAAGCTCGACGACGTGCACCGGGATCCCGAGCGCAGCCGCCTGTGCCTCGAGGAGCTCGCGTCGGACCGCGTGCATGGCCACGCGCTGCTCGGACTCGGTGACGGTGGTCAGCAGCCCCAGGACGTCGAGGTCCTCTCGGTTGCGGAGCTCGTGCAGCGCCATCGCGCTGTCCTTGCCGCTCGACCAGCTGAGCCAGGCGTGGGTCACGCGCAGTACGGGCAGTGCCGGCAGCCTGAGTCGCAGCAGGTGCCCCGCGCGGCAAGCGACGCGGCGGTGAGCACGAACAATCCCGTCTCGGGGTCGTCGTAGCCGGGTGCTCCCTCGGCCAGGGCGGCGTCGTGGCGCTCGAGGATCTCGGTGCGGCGCGGGTGGTCGATGGACAGGCGTGCGGCGGACGGCTCGTGGAGCGGCCGGGCGGTCGCCCCGGATCCGCCCGGTCTGCCGTGGACCACCCCCTTGGCCTACCGCGTCGCGATGGGGGTTGACGCGACATCAGGCTGATGTCAGACTGCGGCGAAAATGACGTCGGATTGACACCATCTAGGGGGCACCATGACGACACTCGACGTGGAGCAGACGATCGGCACGCTGGCCTTCCGTGGGACCGCCCTTGTCCACAGGGGAGGGCGGGACGTCGTGCGCTACGCGGGTGGGACCCTCGGCAGCGACCCCGACGGCCCCATCGAGCTCGACACCCGGTTCCAGCTCTGCTCGGTCTCGAAGCAGTTCACCGCCGCGGCGACGCTGCTGCTGGTCGACCGCGGACGGCTCCGCATCGACGACCATGTCGCTGGGCTGCTCGACGGGTGCCCGCCGGAGTGGGACGAGATCACGGTCCACGACCTGCTCTGCCACACCGCAGGGCTCGTGCACTGGCGGGAGCTCGACTCGCTTGACCTGTGCGCGCCGCTCGACCCCGCCGAGCTCATGGCGCGGTTCGCCGCCGCACCGCTCCTCGGGACGCCGGGCAAGCGCCACTCGTACAGCAGCCCCGGGTACGTGCTGCTCGCCTGGATCGTCGAGCGCGTCAGCGGCGTGCCCTACCGGACGTTCCTCGCCGACGAGCTCTTCGGGCCCCTCGGGATGTCAGGGACGTTCGCCGGCAACGGGCGAGGGGAGGCCAACCTGGCGGCGCCCACGCACGACGGCAACCGCGTCAAGTCGTTCGAGCTGGACACCGTGGGGATCGGCGCCGGCGACGTCTGGTCGACCGTCGACGACCTCTCGCGGTGGGACCAGGCGCTGCTCGAGGGGACCGTGCTCACCGCGACGGCTCGCGCGCACATGTTCGAGCCGCAGGCGCCGGTCACCGAGACCTTCGAAGGCGTCGAGTTCTACGGCTACGGGTACGGCTGGTACCTCGGCGACGTCTTCGGGCACCGCGCCGTGTTCCACCCGGGGGACAACGCGGGGTTCGAGGCGATCAACGTGCTGCTGCCCGACGACGACGCCCGCTTCATCGCCCTCACCAACGACTCGTCCACCGACATCCTCGAGCTCGCGATCCGACTGCTCTCCGTGGCGGTGGGTGAGGACCTGTGACCGTGGCGGCGACCTGCGTCCCCGAGGTGTCGCAGGGACGGTCGCTACTTCTTCTTGGGCGGCGTCTTCTTGGGCGGCGACTTCTTGGGCAGCGACGCGGCGTAGGTCGCGCCGCGGGTCACCCACGGCTCGAGCTGGCGCTTCGTGCGGACGGCCGACGACTCGACGCGGAGCCACCCGGCCATCTCGCGTCCGCGCATGACCATGGGCTCGGCCTTCGTGGAGCCGACGAGGCGGTCCGAGTCCTTGGGGTCGCAGCGGACGAGAAGGCCGCCCTGGCCGCTCGCGGCGACCGCCATGTTGCCGCCGACCAGGAAGGCGAGGCCGCCGAACATCTTCGTCTCCGTGACCCCGCGCTTCGTCGCGATCAGCTCGCGGATCCGCTCTGCCAGGTCCTCGTCGTAGGCGATGACCGCGACAGTACCGCTGCGCTGCGACGCCACGACGGGGTCCAGGGGTGATGCGGTGACCGCCGAGGCCCTCCCAGAGGAGGAGACGGAGCCCCCGGCGACGGACGTCCCGCTCCGGCACAACCGCAACTTCCGGCTGCTGTGGATCGGCCAGCTGCTCTCGGACCTGGGCTCGGAGATGGGGCTGCTCGCATACCCGCTCCTGGTCCTGTACCTCAGCCACTCGCCGGTGATCGCAGGCGCCGTCGGGAGCGCGACCGCCTTCTCCGCGTTCATCGTGCGGCTCCCCGCCGGGGCGCTCGCGGACCGGCACGACCGGCGGCGCATGATGATCGTGACCGACGGCGTGCGCGCCGTGGTCCTCGCGGGCCTCGCGGTCGCCGTCGCGATGCACATGATCGACTGGGAGGTCGTCCTCGTCGTCGCGCTGATCGACCGCGTTGGGGACACCCTCTTCGCTCCGGCCTCCATGGCGACGATGCCGATCATCATCCCGGACCGCCAGCTCGAGGACGCGTGGGCCGCCACCGAGGCGCGCCAGTTCACCGCCGGGATCTGCGGGGTCTCGCTCGGAGGGATCCTCTTCGGTCTCGGTCGGGCACTGCCGTTCGTGGGCGACGCGATCTCCTACGGCGTCTCCACGGTCACCTCGGGGATGCTCCGAGGTGAGTTCAACGCCAAGCGAGGCGACGAGCCCACCAAGGGGCTGTGGCGGGAGGCGTTCCAGGGGTTCGGGGTGATCTGGCGCACGCCCATCCTCCGGGCCGCCATCGTGCAGGCCCCGCTCATCAACTTCGTGTTCACCGGCGTGATCGCAACCGTGACGCTGGCCCTCGCCTACCACGGGCAGCGCGCCGGAGCGATCGGCCTCGCACAGGCGACGATCATGGCCGGCGGGCTGCTCGGGGCGATCGTGGCCCCGCGGCTCAAGAACCGGCTGACCCTGACGCAGCTCATCGTCCTGCTGTGCGGCGGCGGCACGGTCTGCCTCGTGGTCGCGTCGATCCTCATCCCGTCGCCGTTCGTCGCCATCCCGATCGCCATCCCGTTCTTCTTCTCGCCCGTCGCCAACGCCGTGCTCCTCGCGGCGATGTTCCGCCAGACCCCTGCGGAGTACCTCGGGCGGGTGAACAACGCGCTGATCCAGGTGGCGACGGGGCTGGCGACGCTCTCGCCGCTCGTCGCGGGGCTGCTCGTCGCGAACCTCTCCCCGCACGGCGCGATGGCCTTCTTCGCGGTCGGGCTCGGCGTCTGCCTCGTGGTCGGGCTCTCGCTCAAGGGGCTCCGCGAGGCCGAGCGCCTCCTGGCGGAAGCGGCCTGAGCGCGGCGACGTCGGTCCGCGCGGACGGCGATCGCCTCGCACAAGACGCCGACTGAGCGGGCGACCCCCGTACCATTGTGCGATGGCGCGCGAGTTCGACGCTCAGGAGCTCGAGCTCCGGTGGCAGCGCCGGTGGGCTGAGACCGGCGCGTTCGAGGTCGAGAACGACGACGCGCGCGATCACTTCTACGCGCTCACGATGTACCCGTACCCGTCCGGGCCGGCGCACCAGGGGCACGTCCGGAACTACACCTACGGCGACCTCGTGGCCCGGTACCGCGCCATGCAGGGCTACGCGGTGCTCTGCCCGATCGGGTTCGACTCGTTCGGGCTGCCCGCCGAGAACGCCGCGATCAAGACCGGGGCGCACCCGCGGCCGTTCGCCGAGGAGCGGATCGCCGAGCTCAAGGCGTCGCTCATCCGGCTCGGCACGGCGTTCGACTGGCGTCGCGAGGTCCGGAGCCACGACCCCGCCTACATCCACGGGAACCAGCTGATCTTCCTGCGGCTGCTGGCCGACGACCTCGCGTACCGCGCGAGCGCCACGGTCAACTGGTGCCCGGGGTGCGCGACCGTGCTCGCCAACGAGCAGGTGCTCGCCGACGGCACCTGCGAGCGCTCCGGCGACCTGGTCGAGCGCCGCGAGCTCGAGCAGTGGTTCTTCCGGATCACCCGGTACGCCGACGAGCTGCTCGAGGCGCTGGACGCCCTGGAGTGGCCGGAGCGCGTGAAGACCATGCAGCGCAACTGGATCGGGCGCTCCGAGGGCGTGGAGTTCGACCTGCAGGTGGTCGGCCGCAACGACCTCTCGCTCCGCGTCTTCACGACCCGGCCCGACACCGGGTTCGGCGTCACCTACGCAGTCGTGGCGCCCGAGCACCCGCTGCTCGAGGCGCTGACCGCCCCCGAGCACCGGGCGGCGGTCGAGGAGCTGGTGCAGCGAGCGAGGATGGCGAGCGAGGTCGAGCGCCTCGCGTCCTTCGAGGACGGCGAGGCGGCGGCGACAAAGCGCGGGGTGCCGACCGGGTCGTCGGTGCGCAACCCGTTCAACGGCCGCGAGGTGCCGGTCTTCGTCGCCGACTACGTCCTCATGGGGTACGGCACCGGGGCCATCATGGGCGTGCCCGCCGAGGACGAGCGCGACCACGCGTTCGCCACGGTGCACGGCCTCGACATCGTGCGCACCGTCGCGGTGCCGGACGGGTTCGAGGCGGCGGGCGGCGGCGCGTGGACCGGCGACGGCACGAAGGTGAACTCCGGGTTCCTCGACGGGATGCCGGTCGCGGAGGCGAAGGCCGCCGCCGCGGCGTTCCTCGTCGGTGAGGCAGGGGGCACCGCGACGGTCCACTACCGGCTCCGCGACTGGCTGGTCTCGCGGCAGCGGTTCTGGGGGTGCCCGATCCCGATCGTCTACTGCCCGGCGTGCGGGCCGGTGCCGGTCCCCGAGGACCAGCTGCCGGTCCTCGCGCCCGACGACGTGAAGATGGACCCGACCGGTCGGTCGCCGCTCGCGACGAACCGCGCGTTCCTCGAGACGACGTGCCCGAAGTGCGGCGGCCCCGCGGAGCGCGAGACCGACACCCTCGACACGTTCGTGGACTCGAGTTGGTACTTCCTGTGGTTCTGCGGGCTGCAGGACGCCCAGCTGCCGTTCGACGTGGAGGCGACTCGGGCGTGGATGCCCGTCGGCCAGTACATCGGCGGCGTCGAGCACGCGATCCTGCACCTGCTCTACTGCCGCTTCTACATGCGCGCGCTGATCGACTCAGGGCTCGCCCCGGGGCTCGCGCGCGAGCCGATGGAGCGGCTCTTCACCCAGGGGATGATCCGGATGGACGGGACGAAGATGTCCAAGTCCAAGGGGAACCTGATCTCTCCGCAGGGGTACTTCGACGGCGTCGGCGCCGACGCGCTGCGCCTCTTCCACCTCTCGGTCGGGCCCCCCGCCGACGACTGCGACTGGACGGACCAGACCGACTCGGTGATCGATGGGTGCCGACGGTTCCTCGACAAGCTCTGGCGGCTGGTGACGACGCCGTGGCCGACGCACGACGGCGACGCCTCCGACGCGGACAGGGCGCTGCGCCGCCTCGTGCACCGGACGATCCGCGCGGTGTCCCACGACCTCGACCACTGGTCCTTCCACACCGCCGTCGCGCGCATCCGCGAGCTGCACACCGCGTGCGCCCGGGCGGTCGACGGCCCGCGCCCCGTCAGCCGTGCGGTGCTCGACGAGGCGATCGACACGGTGCTGCTCCTGCTCGCCCCGATGACGCCCCACCTCGCCGCGGAGCTCTGGGAGCGGCGCCACCCCGGCGACGCGCTCCACGAGAGCCGGTGGCCGGTGGCGGACGCCTCGCTGCTCACCGTCGAGTCCGAGACGCTCGTCGTCCAGGTCGACGGCAAGGTGAAGGACCGGATCGAGGTGGCGACCGACGTCTCCGAGGAGGCCGCGGTCGCGCTCGCCCTCGCGAGCGACAAGGTCGTCGCGGCGCTCGGCGGCGCCGCGCCGCGCCGCGTCGTCGCGAGGCCCCCCCGTCTCGTCAACATCGTGCGGTAGAACTCGGACCGATGGAGCACCACGCGACCGAGACCACCGTGACGATGGTGCCCCCGTCGTTCGAGCGCCCGGAGCTCGAGGTCCGCGCGAGCCCACGGCGCACCAAGACCGGGTCCGCCCACTGGGAAGGGACCAAGATCGTCGTGGCGATCCCGTCGCGGCTCCGGGGCCGCGAGCGGGACCGGTTCGTCGACGAGCTCGTCCGCCGCGCGATGCGCGAACGCCCGCAGAGCGCCGCCCACGACGCCGCGCTCGAGGAGCGCGCGCGCACGCTCGCGGAGCTGTACACCGACGGCCGGCTCCCCTCGGCGGTCCGCTTCGTCACCAACCAGCGCCGCCGGTGGGCGTCCTGCTCGCCGGCGACGGGAGAGGTCCGCCTCTCGATGCGGCTGCGCAACGTGCCGGACTGGGTCCTCGACGCCGTGCTCGTCCACGAGCTCGCGCACCTGCACCACATCGATCACGGACCGGAGTTCCACGCGATCGCGGACCGGCACCCGCGCCAGACCGACGCCGAGCTCTTCCTCGACGGGTACCAGCTCGGGCTCGGGATCGCCGACGAGGAGCGCGTCGAGGGGATCGACTGACCGAGGCGGTCAGCGGCGGCGGTGGCGCACCACCTCGCAGACGTAGTGCATGGTGAACGCCCCGCCGAAGGCGTCGATCACGGAGCCCACCGCCGCGAGCAGCGTCGCCCGGGACGCGGGCGCCATCAGCGCGTGGTCGCTGTGGGTCTCGAGCTGGGCCAGCCACGCCTCGGTGGTGTAGCGGTGCGCCCACGGGTACGCGGCGTGGACCCCCCTGTCGAACGACCCCGTCTCCGCGAGCGCGCGCTCGGACGCGGTCGCGCCCGCGGTCGGGTCGCAGCGGTGCGGCACGAGCGGGTACGCCTCGCCGGGGGCGAGACGTCGGTAGACGTCGCCGAGCGCGCCGTAGAGGTCGTCGTCGAACGCGCCCACGTTCCAGGCGTGCGCGACCGTGCCGCCCGAGAAGACCACCGCCGCGGCCTTCTCGGCGCCGAGGAGCGGGTCGACCCAGTGCCACGCCTGGCCCGCGACGAGCAGCCCGAACGTGCGCCCGGCCGGCTCCCAGGCCTCGAAGGTCGCGACCTCCACGTCGAGCCCGTGGGTCCGAGCCACCGCCGCCATCTGCGCGTCCGGCTCGACGCCGAGGACGGGAAGCCCTCGCTCGACGAACGAGCGCCCAAGGAGCCCCGTGCCGCATCCGACGTCGAGCACGCCACGCGCCGCGGGCTCGGCGAGGTCGTCGATGAGCGCGTCGGGGTACCGGGGACGCGTGCGGTCGTAGAGCTCGGCGCGCCGGCCGAACGACTGCGCGCGCGCCCGGTTCCGGTGGAGGTCGTCGTCGCTGTGCGTGACGCGATCCGCCACTCAGCTCCCCTCGCCGCGGAGGAACCGCTCGATGTCACGGGCGAGGTCCTCCCCGGTCGGGATGATGCTGACGTCGAGGGTGTTGCCCTCCGCCTCGTCGATCGTCGACTCGAGCTCGGCGACCATCGCGGCGTGCTCGGGGTTGGAGGCCACGAGGTCGTTGACGCGCGCCCGGGCGTCCTCGGCCGCCTTGCGCAGCCCCTCGATCGGAAGGGTCAGCCCCGCGATCGACGCGAGGCCGTCGATGAGGGCCACGGAGGCCTGCGGGTAGGGGAGGGTGGCGACGTAGTGCGGCACCCTGGCCCACAGGGTGATTGTCTCGACCCCCGCGTCCGCGAAGGCGAGCTCGAGGGCCGAGATGATGCCCGCGGGGACCTCGAGCTCGCCGGCGACGAGCCCGACGTGCTCGAGGAGGTGCCGGGACGGCTCCGGCGCCGTCGCGGCGAGCCTGACCGGGCGCGTGTGGGGGGCCGGGGCGGGGAACGCGCCGAGGCCCACGACCAATCGGACCTCGAGCTCGGCGGCGAGGGAGACCACGAGCTCGGCGAACTCCGACCAGTGGAAGTCGGGCTCTGGGCCGACCAGGAGCAGCACGTCGCGCCCGTCGGCGTCCGCCCCGTGCCGCACCTGGATCAGCGGCCAGCGGAGCTCGGCGGTCACGCCGTCGACGATGCGCGCCACGGGGCGCCGCGCGCGCTGGTCGATGAAGTACTCGCCGCTGAACGTCGCGACCGGGCTCGAGTCGAGGAGCTCGAGCAGGGTCCCGATCGCGGTCGCAGCCCCGAACCCCGCGTCGATCCACCCCTCGAGCACCACCACGAGCACCGGCTCGGTGACCTTCGGCACCTCGTGGCGCTCGAGGCGCGCCTCCGGGCTCACGGGAGCGCGGCCAGCGCGTCGCGGGCCGCCTCCGCGAGGGAGAGGACGTGCGCGGGGAACGTGTCGACCGGCCCGGCGTCCCCGGCGGTCGCGCCCGCGGCGTACCGCGCGTAGACGCCCTGCAGGATGCAGGCCAGCTTCCAGTACCCGAACGCGCGGTAGTAGGGGACCTCCCGGCAGTCGAGGCCGCTCGCCTTCTCGTACGCCTTGAGGACCTGGTCACGGGTCTCGAACCCCTCCGAGATGGTCGGTGCCGCCCCGAGGAGGGCCGCCTGGCGGTCGCCCGGGTCAGCCCAGTAGTCGCACAGGAGCCCGACGTCCGCCAGCGGGTCGCCGAGGGTGCAGATCTCCCAGTCGAGTATCGCGCGCACCCGACCGGTGTCGTCGAGCACGGTGTTGTCGAGCCGGTAGTCCCCGTGGACGATCGAGACGCGCTGCTGCACAGGGATCCGCCCCGCGAGGGACGCGCCGACCTCCCGGACGAGGTCGGTGTCGCTGTCGGCCTCGGTGCGCATCTGGTCGTACTGGCCCTGCCAGCGGCGGAGCTGGCGCTCGATGTAGCCGTCGTGCCGCGCGAGCTCGCCGAGCCCCACCTCCCCGGGGACGAGCGCGTGGAGCGACGCGAGCGTCGTCGCGAGGTTGCTCCCGACACGCTCCCGGGACTCGAGCGCCAGCTCGTCGGTGGCCGTCTGGGCGTCACGCAGGATGTGGCCCTCGACGAACTCCATCACGTAGAACGGCCGCTCGTTCACCGACTCGTCGGTGCAGAGCGCGACCGCCTCGGGTACTGGCACGCCCGCAGGCCCGACCGCTGCGATCACCGTGTACTCGCGGACCATGTCGTGCGCGGTCGGCAGCACGTGGTGGACAGGCGGGCGCCGCAGCGCCCAGGTGTGGCCCGCGGCGTCGTCCACGCGGAACGTGAGGTTCGAGCGACCGCCCGCGATCAGCTCGAACGAGAACGGCGGGGTGGCCCCGTCCACGGTCGCCTCGAGCCACGCGCCGACCCGCTCGGGATCGACGCCGGTCGGGCGCTCGGTCATCGGGTCGACGCTACTTCGCCGGCGCCTCCGCGACGGAGCCGTCGCGACGGGGCGCGGGTAGGGTCGGCGCGTGATCGATGCAACCGATGCCACGTTCGCCGAGCTCGCCATCGAGCGGTCGAAGACCGTGCCGGTGGTCGTCGACCTGTGGGCGGAGTGGTGCGGCCCCTGCAAGACGCTCGGGCCCATCCTCGAGCGCGTGATCGGGGAGACCGACGGCCAGGTCGAGCTCGTGAAGGTCGACGTCGACAAGAACCCGGAGATCGCGACGGCGTTCCGCGCCCAGTCGATACCGGCGGTGCACGCGCTCGTCGGCGGCAAGGTGGTGGACGGGTTCATCGGCGCGATCCCCGAG
>Ga0318554_10000892_pt1 | contig 11629 bp, 9 predicted proteins | sample GRESIP082b2f22_FD_203687 | JGI IMG/M metagenome (GOLD analysis project Ga0318554, IMG submission 203687) | Tropical soil microbial communities from Luquillo Experimental Forest, Puerto Rico - GRE.SIPMG.082b2f22 | ecosystem: Environmental > Terrestrial > Soil > Tropical forest > Bulk soil... | reverse complement strand
ATCACGCAGGAAGGACGGGTCCGAGCCCGGGCCCAGATGAACGAGAGCCTCGATCCGCGGGTGGTCTGCGGCCAGCACGGTTGGTGGCAGGGCTGCCCGGAGATCGGCGCGCCCGCCTACGATCCCTTCGGTCCCGAAGGCGCCAATCTCAACCTGATCGTGGGCAACGCCGCCATCGATCCGGTGAGTGGCTCGGTGCCCCACCGCGCGTATCTCTGCGAGATCCGTCGCGCCGACTGAAGCCGCGCCTGCCGAGGGGCGGTACAATGGCCGGCATGCGCGTCGGCATCTCCATCGAACCGCCGCTCGCCACCATTCCCGGCCTCCTCGTCGACGAGGGTGTGAGCGTCTTCCAGACCGTCGTCCGCGATCCGGGTCGCTTCGGGAACTACGGCGTGCCGGAGCCCGCCGATCGCGCGGCGATGGTCGAAGGGCTGCGCGGCCGCGCCACCTGGGGCGTGGCCCACGGCTCGCTTTTGATCAACCTCGCGAGCCCCGAGGGGCGCATCCGCAACTCCTCGGTGTCGAGCCTTCTCGCCGACCTCAAGGTGGCGGCGGAGATCGGTCTCGCCGGCGTGTGCTTTCACGTCGGGTACGCCAAGGGGCACCCGAGCCCGACGGCCGCGCTCGCCCTCGCCACGCGCAAGCTGAGCGAGCTCGTCGAGCGGATGCCCGAGGGCTCCCGCCTGCTCCTCGAGAACTCGTGCGAGGGCAGTGAGCTCGGCCAGACCGTCCCCGAGGTCGCCCAGCTCCTCCGCGACGTGGCGGCGCCGCCCGAGCGCCTGGGACTCCTCATCGATACGTGTCACCTCCACGCGGCCGGCTTCGATCTCTCATCCGCCGACGCGGGTGATCGCCTGGCCGGGGCTCTCGAGGCCGAGGGCGTGCTCGATCGGCTGGCCGCCTTCCACCTGAACGACTCGCAGCTTCCGTGCGGCGCCCACCGCGATCGTCACGCCACGCCGGGCGAGGGGACCATCGGCATGGGCGTGGTCTCGGTGGCGGCGCATCCTGCCTTCGCCAAGCTGCCCGGCGTGTTGGAGATCTCGGTGGAGGACGCGCGCCGCGGCCTCGCCTTCCTGCGTCAGCACGGCGGCTTTCACGGTGACTAGATCGCGCCACGCTCGGCTGTGGGTCGCGCTGAGCCTGCTCCTGGCCAGCCCAGCGCTCGGCGCGTCATCGGGCACGCCGGGCGTCTTCCCCGCTCCCGATCGCCCGGTGGCCAGCATCACCTCACCGACCTACTCCGACGAGAAGACGCGGGACGCCCATGGCGAAGCGGAGCGCGTGATGGATCGGCTCGGCGTGGCCCCGGGGAAGCGCGTGGCCGACATCGGGGCCGGCCTCGGCTACTACACCGTGCGGCTCGTTCGTCGGCTCGGGCCCGGCGCCACCGTCTACGCTACCGACGTCAATCGCGAATTCCTCGGCCAGCTCCAGGCGCGTTTGCACAAGGAGCGAATCCAGGGTGTCCACGTCATCCTGGGTGAGCCGCGGGATCCAAAGCTACCCCCGCACTCCGTGGACGTCGCGATCCTCTCGCACATGTATCACGAGATCGAGAATCCCTACGAGTTCCTCTACCGCCTGTGGCCGGCCCTCGCCTCGGGCGCACGGGTGGGCATCATCGACACGGACGGGCCCACCGAGCGTCACGGCACGCCGCCCGCCCTGCTCCGGTGCGAGCTGGCCGCCGTCGGCTACCGCGAGCTCGACTTCGTGCTCCTCGCTCCCGCCGACGGCTATCTTGCCGTCTTCGGGCCGCCCGAGAGCCTCCCGGCACCCGAATCGATCCGGGTCTGCTCGCAGTAGGTCAGCCGCCAGCCTTCTCGATCTTCCCCCAAGTGTCACGCAGCCCCACCGAGCGATTGAAGACGGGACGCCCCGGCGCGGCGTCGCGCGAATCCACGCAGAAGTAGCCCGTGCGCTCGAACTGGATCAGATCGCCGCGGCGAGCGGCGGCGAGGGCGGGCTCGACCTCGCAGTCGGCGAGCACGCTGAGCGACTGCGGGTTGAGCGCGGTGCGGAAATCCTCCGCGTCGTCCGGCTTGGCCTGGGCGAACAGCGTGTCGTAGAGCCGCACTTCGGCGCGGGTGGCGTGGGCGGCGGAGACCCAGTGGATGGTGCCCTTCACGTTGCGCCCCCTGCTGTCGCCCCCCAGCGTCTTGGGATCGTACTGGCAGCGCACCTCGACGACCTCTCCCGCCGCATTCTTCTTGAAGTCCGTGCACTGGACGATGTAGGCGTAGCGCAGACGCACCTCGGCGCCGGGGGCGAGCCGGAAGTATTTCTTGGGCGCCACCTCGCGGAAGTCGTCCTGTTCGATCCACAGCTCGCGACTGAAGGGGACCTTGCGGGTGCCCGCCGCAGGGTCCTCGGGATTGTTCACCGCCTCCATCTCCTCCATCTTGCCCTCGGGATAGTTCTCCACGACGAGCTTGAGGGGACGGAGCACGGCCATGCGCCGCTGGGCGCGCCGGTTGAGGTCCTCGCGGAGACAGGCCTCGAGCAGGGCCAGCTCCACCGTGTTGTCGTTTTTGGCGACCCCGATGCGCTCGCAGAAGTCACGGATGGCCTCGGGCGTGTAGCCGCGCCGCCGCAGCCCCGCGATGGTGGGCATGCGCGGATCGTCCCAGCCCCGCACGTGGCCACCCTCGACGAGTTGGAGGAGCTTGCGCTTGCTCATCACGGTGTGGGAGAGGTTGAGGCGGGCGAACTCGATCTGCTGCGGGTGGAAGATGCCGAGGGTATCGAGGTACCAGTCGTAGAGCGGCCGATGGTCCTCGTACTCGAGGGTGCAGATGGAGTGCGTCACGCCCTCGATGGAGTCGGACTGGCCGTGGGCCCAGTCGTACATGGGATAGATGCACCACACATCCCCCGTGCGCTGGTGCGTCGCCTTGCGGATCCTGTACATGACGGGATCGCGCAGGTTGATGTTGGGAGAGGCCATGTCGATCTTCGCGCGCAGGGTCTTGCTGCCGTCGGCGAACTCGCCCGCCCGCATGCGCCGGAAGAGGTCGAGATTTTCCTCCACCGAGCGGTTGCGGTGGGGCGACTCGCGTCCCGGCTCGGTCAGGGTGCCGCGGTACTCGCGGATCTGATCGCCGCTCAGATCGTCCACGTACGCCTTGCCTTTGCGGATCAGCTCCTCCGCCCATTCGTAGAGCCGCTCGAAGTAGTCGCTGGCGTGGTAGAGGTGCGAGCCCCAGTCGAAGCCGAGCCAGCGCACGTCGGCCATGATGGCGTCGACGTACTCCTGGCTTTCCTTGGTGGGGTTGGTGTCGTCGAAGCGGAGGTGACAGCGGCCCCCGTAGTCCTGGGCGAGGCCGAAGTCGATGTGAATGGCCTTGGCGTGACCGATGTGGAGGTAGCCGTTGGGCTCCGGCGGGAAACGCGTGACGACCTTGCCTCCGAAGCGGCCGGAGCGATTGTGTGCGTCGATGATCTCGCGGACGAAGTTGGAGGGCCGCGTCTCTTCCGTCATGCTGCCGATCGTATCACCACCCGGCGCGGCTAGGTGCCCGTCTCTTCCCCCACCGTGCCCAGGATGCGCTTCACGGGCGGAACGACTGCGGGCAGGACCATCACGGCGAGGGCGAGGATGAGGAGTCCGGTGGCGAGAGGGCGCGTGAAGAGGATGTCGAAGTGGCCGTGGGAGAGGAGGAGGGACTGGCGGAAGGACTCTTCGGCCATGCCTCCGAGCACGAAGGCGAGGACGAGGGGCGCCGCCTCGTAGCCGTACTTCTTCATGAGAAGGCCGATGACCCCGAAGACCAGCATGACCACGATGTCCCACACGTTGCTTGCCTCGCTGTACACCCCGATGATGCAGAAGAGCAGGATGAGCGGAAAGAGCAGCCCATAGGGGACGCGGAGGAGCTGCACCCACAGCCCAATCAGGGGCAGATTGAGGATGAGGAGGATCACGTTGCCCACGTACATGCTGGCGATGACGCCCCAGAACATGTCGGGATGCTCGCGGATCAGGAGCGGGCCGGGTTGCACGCCGTGGATGAGGAACGCGCCCAGCAGCACGGCCATCACCACGTTGGGTGCGATGCCCAGGGTGAGAAGCGGGATCATGGCTCCGCCCGTGGCCGCGTTGTTGGCGGCTTCCGGCGCCGCCACGCCCTCGATGGCGCCGGTGCCGAAGCGTTCCGGGTGGCGCGAGATGCGCCGCTCCAGCGCGTAGGAGATGAACGTGGGAATGATGGCGCCGATGCCGGGAAGAATGCCGAGGAAGAAGCCCAGCACGCTGCCCCGTGCGATGGGCGCGGCGGAGATCTTCCAGTCCTCGCGCGTGGGCAGAAGCCCCTTGATCCGCGTCTCGAAGACTTCCTGGGTCACGCCCTTCTCGATGTTGAGAAGCACCTCGCTGACCCCGAAGAGCCCCATGATGATCGGCACCAGGCCGAGGCCGTCTCCCAGCGTCACGCTGCCGTAGGTGAAGCGCGGCGTGGCGAGAATGGGGTCGAGGCCGACGGTGCCGAGGAGCATGCCGAGGAGAGCCATGGCCACCGCGCGCAGCTTCGAGCCAGCGGTGAGGTAGGTGACCATGGTGAAGCCCAAGAGGAGGAGGCCGAAGATCTCCGGTGGCCCGAAGCGGAGGGCAACGGAGGTGAGTGGTGGGGCGAGCAGCATGATGCCCAGCACGCTCAGCGTGCCCGCGATGAAGGAGCCGAAGGCCGCGATGCCGAGGGCCGGCCCCGCGCGCCCCTGCCGCGCCATCTGGTAGCCATCGAGGCAGGTCACCACCGAGGCGGCTTCGCCCGGAATGTTCACGAGGATGGACGTCGTCGATCCGCCGTACATCGCGCCGTAGTAGATGCCGGCCATCATGATGATGGACGCGGTGGGCGACATGGCGTAGGTCACGGGCAGAAGGAGCGACATGGTTGCCACCGGTCCGATGCCGGGCAGCACGCCGACCAGCGTGCCGACGAAGACACCCACGAAGCACGCGAACAGATTGGCGGGAGTGAAAGAGACGGCGAAGCCGTAGAGAAGGCCGCTGATCAGCTCCACGGCCCCTCCGGCAACCGCACGTGGAGCGCGCGGGCAAAGATCAGGTAGGACAGCGCGGAGACGACGACCGCGCTCGCCAGGGCAATCCACCAGCGCTGGCCGTCGAGCACGCGGAAGAAGAAGAACAGCAGCGCAGCGGTGGCCAGCACGAAGCCGAGCGGCTCCAGGGCGAAGGTGTAGGCGACGAGCGCGATGAGGCTCGCCACCGGCTTCCAGCGCTCCCCCGGCTCCGCGGGGGGTGCGGGCGTGGCGGGCTCGCGGAGGGCGCGCCAGAGAAGCAGGAGGGCGACGAGGGCGAGGGCGAGGGCGAGGCAGAGGGGCACGAAGCCCGGGCCGGGATTCGTGAGCGTGCCGAGGCGGAGCTTGCGCGCCTCGTTGACGGCGACGAGCGCGAAGAGGACGAGGACGAAGGAGCTGACGCGATCGGCGCCGCGCACTACTTCCCGAGATTGAGCTGCTTCGCCAGCCTGGTGACGATCTCGTTCTCGCGCTGGATCAGCTTGAGCGTCTCCTCCGGGCCGTGGTACTCGACGATGAGCCCCGCTTTCTCGATGGCGACCACCACCGCGGGATCCTTCATGGTCTTCTCGAGGGCCTGGGCGAGACGGTCGACCACCGCCTTCGGTGTCTTCGCCGGCGCATAGATCTCCGCCCACGTGCTCAGCGACGCGTCGGGCTGGCCCTTCTCGGTCATGGTCGGCACGTTCGGGATGGTGGGGATGCGCTTGGTCGCGCTGATGGCCAGGGCTACCACGTCCCCGCTCTTCAGCACGGAGAGCATGGGGCTGAGCGAGGCCGCGCCCACCTGCACGTGCCCGCCGAGCACGGCGTTCTTCACCGGGCCCGACCCGCCGAAGGGCACGTGCGTCATGTCGAGGCCGTAGGTGAGCTTGAGCAATTCCATGGTGAAGAAGCTGTTCGTGCCGAGCCCGGCCGTGCCGTAGGCGAGCTTGCCCGGGTTCTTCTTCGCGTAGTCGACCAATTCTTCGAGCGTCTTCCAGGGCGAGCCCGCCTTCACCAGCACCACCTGCGAGTCCAGCGCGTAGGCGCCCACCACCGCGAAGTCGCTGAGCTTGCAGGTGACGTCGGGCTGGGTGGCAGGGAGGATGGTGACGGTAGAGCGCACGGTGGCGGCGAGCGTGTAGCCGTCGGGCTTGGCCTTGGCTACCGCGTCCATGCCGAGAGCGCCGCCGCCGCCCGCCTTGTTGATGAGGACCAGCGGCACGCCGAGGTTGGCGGAGAGCTGCGGCTGGATGAGGCGGATCGCCGTGTCGGTCGGGCCACCCGGCGCGAACGGAATGACGCACTCGATGGGCCGCGTCGGGTAGGGCGCTTGCGCGCGCGCGGGAGCTCCAACAATCAGGAGCGCGATCGCCGTCGCCAGCACGGCGATGAGTCGATCAGGTCGCATGCCCGTCTCCTTCAGTCAGCGGGAACGACCACGGGCTCATCTCCTCGGCCCGGCGGCGTAGGGGGTCCCACTCCTGGAATTGCGACCACACGCCTTCCCCCGCTTCCTGGGCCTCGCGCCGGAGAGCGTCGATGTCTACGCCGGGGATGCGGCGATCGCGCATGCGCACCACGCCGTCGACCACCACGGTTTCCACGTCGTCGCCGATGCCGCACTCGACGAGGCTCTTGATGGGATCGCGCACAGGGCCGTAGCGCAGGGTGCCGCCGCCCGTGAGATCCACGATCACGATGTCCGCCTTGGCGCCGGGGGCGAGACGGCCGAGGTCGTCGCGGCCGAGGGCGCGGGCGCCGCCCAGGGTGGCCGCGGAGAACACCTCGGCGGCGGTGGCGGCGAGAAGGTTGTTGCTCATGACCTTGCCGAAGTAGGAGGCGGTGCGCATCTGCATGATGAAATCGCGCGGGTAGGTGTCGGTGCCGAGGGCCAAGTTGATGCCCGCCTCGCGATAGCGCTGCCAGGAATCCAGGCTGCGCGCCCGCCGCGCGATGTTCACCGGGCAATGGGAGACGGTGACGCCGTAGCGACCCATGAGGGCGAGGTCCCGCGCGCCCGAGTAGTTCATCTTTGGATTATCCGCCACGAGGTTGCCGTGGCCGATGGTGACGTCGGGTCCAAGCAGGCTCACCGACTCCATCAGCTCGATGGGCGTCATCCGATGTTCCGTCACGATCTGGAAGAACTCGATCACGTTGTAGGCGGCGTGCGTCACGATGGGCAGCCGGAGGGCATCCGCCGCCTTGCGCGTGGCGCGGAGGAGATCGAGGCTGCAGGTCTCTACCTCGCGCGGGGCGAGGAGCCCGCGCACGCGTCCGCCCACCGTGCCGTCCACGCGCTCGATGAAGGCGCGCGAGGCCTCGAACTCACGCCAGCCCGCCGCCTCGTCGAGAGCGCGGGTGAGCCGGCCCCGCTCGTCGCCGACCCATCGCCCCGAATCGTAGCCCGCGCCGAGATAGGCGCGGGCGCCCAGCCGCTCCACCTCGACGAGCAGTGCTTCCTGCACGCGAAGCTGGCTGCCGAACTCCATGAAGGTGGTGATGCCATTGCGCAAGAGCTCGGCCACCGTGAAGCGCGCCAGGAGACGATTGCCCGCTTCCGCGTCCGCGGCGTCGGGGCGCGCGTAGCGCGGGTCGCCACCCACGCGGGTGCCCTCGCGGGGCACGGTGATCTCGAGGAAGGGCTGGCCGAAGTAGTCGGGGCGGCCCGCGTCGGAGATGAGCCGATGGGAGGCGCGGTGCCCCGAGTGTACGTGGGTGTCGATGAAGCCGGGGCAGACGAGCTTGCCGCGGGCGTCGATTTCTTCGTCCACAGTCCCCGCAAAGGCTCGGCCCACGTGGATGATGCGGTCGTTCTCCCACACGACCACGCCGTCGCGGACGAGGGTATGACCCTGGCCGGCGAAGCCGACGATCCAACCGCCCCGGATGAGTCCGCGCATGGCTCAGAAACTCGGAGGGGGGCGTCGCCCCCCTTCCGAACCTCCCCCCGGAAGGGGATTGCGCGGGCGAAGCCCGCGCTCGAAGCGGGATAGCGAGCAGTGAATGATTCCGACAGGCGCGAGCAGCCTCATACTCGGACGGACACTAGCGGGCGACGAAGGTGCGCGCCTCGGTGATTTCCACGCGCTGGCCGTCGGAGGCTGCCGCCACTGTCAGGAGTCGGGTGTAGTACGCCTTGGCGCGGTCGCGGTCGCCCGCCAGCTCGGCGGACTTGGCCGCGCCCTGGAGCGCCTTGAAGCGGTTGGGCGAGATCTTGAGCGCGGCGTCGTACTCGGCCATGGCCAGCGCCGGCTGCTTCGCCTCGAGCAGCATGTCACCCAGGAGCTCTCGGGCCAGCGCGATGGGGCCCGGGGAGATGTTGTGCTTCTCCGTGGTCGCCTCCAGCTCGGCGGTCGAGCGCATCTGGGCGAGGGCCTCGTCGTGCTTCCCCTCCGCGCGCGCCTGCCAGGCGGCGACGGCGCGGCGCTGGATCTCCACCTGCTCCGCCCAGTATGCATCCTTGCGCTGGGTCAGGGCGTCGCGCAGGGCGGCGAGCTTGTCGGCGGCGGCGCGCGTCTGGGCGAGATCGCCGGTGCGGGCGGCCCCGATGCCTCGCGCGAAGTAGATCATGGCCTCGGTGTGCGGGAAATTGTTGGGCCGCGGCTCGACCACCGCCGCCTCCGCCCAGCGCCCACGCTCCATCGTCCAGCGCGCCTCGATGGCCGCCATCGCGAAGGCCGCGGTAGGACGGCCGGAGTTGTAGTTCTTCGCGGCGAGATCGGCCATGATGCCGCGCGCCTCATCCACCACGCGCTTCGCCTCGCCGTCCTGCGCCTGCTGGAGGTAAGCGTAAACGAGATAGTCCAGCGCGTGCATGCGGTCATCGGGATTGCCGCGGTCCTTTTCCGCCTCCGCGGCGACCAGGTTGCTCTTCACCGTCTCGGGCCACAAGCCGAGGAGCACGTAGATGTGCGAGGGCATATGGAGCGCGTGCGGCACCGACGGGGCGAACTGGGCGTAGCGCCGCGCCGCGGGCAGTCCCTGGGGCGCCGTGGCGGGGTAGTCGTAGGCGTGGATCATGTAGTGCGCGGCTCCGGGATGATTCGGCTCCACCGCGAGCACCTTTTCCGCGATCTCCCCCGAGCGCCGCTGGTTCGCATAGGTCTTGTCGTGCGGATCCGCCACCGCCTGGAGCGACAGCGCGTAGAACATGGCCACTTCGCGGTCGCCGGGGTAGCGCTGGTACATCTGCTCCATGGCTTTCGCGTAGGCGGCGACGCGCGTGCGGTGATCGGCCTTGTCCGCGTCCTTGAAGAAGAGATCCGCGGCCGCGATGTAGTCGCGCTCACGGTCCGTGTTGGCCCCCGCCGCCCGGGCCTTCTCCATCGCCTCCGCGCCTCGCTTGAGGGCGGCCGGCGTGGGCGGCGACCAGATCTGCGTCCATTGGCTCATGGCCACGCCCCAGTACGCCATCCCGCAGCCCGGATCGGCCTGGGCGATGGCCGCGAAGGCCTTCGCCGACTCGAGGTACCAGAAGGAATGGAGCAGGGCGACCGCGCGCTCGAATGGCTTCTGCATGGCGGGCGAGCAGGAGACGGGGAAGGTGACCTGGCCGATCTTCTCGCCCGGCGGCGGCACGACTTGGGCGGAGACTGGCGCGTCGCCCAGGACGACGGCTACGGCGAGGAGGGGAACCACGGCGCGCATCGCGGTGAGTCTCAGCATGACGCTCCTCCCGGGAAAGCGACGGAGATGGCGCTCGGCTGCCCGGATGGTAGGGCAACGCGTTGGCCGGCGCAAGGCGCGTTCCGTGCTCATGCATTGCTCGCGCGCCATTGAGTAGCGAGGTGGCCCACAGTACGATGGCGGCGACACGCCGCTTCGCCGCCGATCGATGCTTCGATCCAGGAGGACACACCGTGACGAGCAGCAGCCTGCCCACCCGCCGCCCCGACCAGCCGATCCGCGCTCCCCGCGGCAGCGCGCTCTCCTGCAAGGGCTGGCCGCAGGAAGCGGCGCTCCGCATGCTCATGAACAATCTCGACCCTGACGTGGCCGAGCGCTGGGAGGATCTCGTCGTCTACGGCGGCTCCGGCAAGGCCGCGCGGAGCTGGGAGGCGTATCACCGCATCGTGGCCTCGCTCCGCTCGCTGGAAGGCGACGAGACGCTCCTCGTGCAGTCGGGCAAGCCCGTGGGGATCTTCCGGACGCATCCCGACGCCCCGCGCGTGCTCATCGCCAATGCCATGCTCGTGCCCGCGTGGGGCGACTGGCAGCATTTCCGCGAGTACGAGGCGCGCGGACTCACCATGTACGGCCAGATGACGGCGGGCTCGTGGATCTACATCGGCACACAGGGGATCCTCCAGGGCACCTACGAGACCTTCGGCGCCTGCGCCCGGAAGCACTTCGGCGGCTCGCTGCGCGGCCGGCTGGTGCTCTCGGCAGGGCTCGGTGGCATGGGCGGCGCCCAGCCGCTCGCCGTGACCATGAACGAGGGAGTGGGACTCTTCGTCGAGGTCGACGCCGAGCGCATCGAGCGACGGCTCCGCCTCCGCTACGTGGATCGCGCCACCCAGTCGCTCGACGAGGCGCTCGGCTGGGCCGAGGAGGCGCGGCGGCGCGGCGAGCCGCTGTCCATCGCGCTGCACGGCAATGCCGCGGACGTGCACACGGAGATCGTCCGGCGCGGCGTGCGCGTGGACGTGGTCACTGATCAGACCTCGGCTCACGACATGCTCAACGGCTACGTCCCCAGCGGCCTGTCCGCTCGAGAGGCGGCGACCTTGCGCGGCGGCGATCCCACCGGCTACCTGGCCCGCGCCCAGGAGTCGGTGGCGCGGCACATGCGGGCCATGCTCGAGCTACAGCGCCAGGGCGCCATCCTCTTCGACTACGGCAACAACATCCGGCGCGAGGCGGAGAACGCGGGGGTGCACGATTTCTCGTACCCGGGCTTCGTTCCCGCCTTCATCCGCCCGCTCTTCTGCGAGGGACAGGGACCCTTCCGCTGGGTCGCCCTCTCCGGCGATCCCGAGGACATCTACGCGACCGATCGCGCGCTCATGGAGGCCTTCAAGGACAATGAGCACCTCGTGCGCTGGCTCCGTCTCGCTCAGGAGCGCGTGCATTTCCAGGGGCTGCCCGCGCGCATCTGCTGGCTCGGCTACGGCGACCGCGCCACGGCGGGGCGCATCTTCAACGAGCTGGTCGCCTCCGGCCGGGTGAAGGCTCCCATCGTGATCGGGCGCGACCACCTCGACTCCGGCTCCGTCGCCTCCCCCAATCGCGAGACGGAGTCGATGCGCGACGGCTCGGACGCCATCGCCGACTGGCCCATCCTCAACGCCCTGCTCAACACCTCCGCGGGGGCATCGTGGGTGAGCGTGCACCACGGGGGCGGAGTAGGGATCGGCTACTCGATCCATGCGGGCATGGTCACGGTGGCCGACGGCACGCCCGAGGCCGCGCGGCGGCTCGAGCGCGTGCTCACCACGGATCCGGGCACGGGCATCATGCGCCACGCGGACGCGGGCTACCCCGAGGCGCTGGACGCGGCCCGGCGTCACGGGCTCAAGCTGCCGGGCGTGACGCTGCCGTAGCCCCGAATTGCTTACGAACAGACAAAGCGCGAGGCGGGTCGGGGCCCGTCGCC
>Ga0318554_10000891_pt1 | contig 11634 bp, 10 predicted proteins | sample GRESIP082b2f22_FD_203687 | JGI IMG/M metagenome (GOLD analysis project Ga0318554, IMG submission 203687) | Tropical soil microbial communities from Luquillo Experimental Forest, Puerto Rico - GRE.SIPMG.082b2f22 | ecosystem: Environmental > Terrestrial > Soil > Tropical forest > Bulk soil... | reverse complement strand
CTACCCGAATTACCCGAACTGCTATTGCCCGTACCCGGACTACCCGAACTGCGGGCTTTAACCGCCCCGGCGGGATAACGGTTGGACCGGAACAAACCGACAGGTTCTGATCCTACAAGAAGACGCTGAGGTTCTTGTCGAGCAGGACGTTGGCGTCGAGCACGATCGTGCGCCTCCTCACTTTCCATGCGCCGTTCGCCTTGCGCAGCAAATCCTCGCGACACCCGGAGAGGAGCTGATGATCCGTCTCCAGATGGGATCGGTACACCAGAAACGCGGTCCTGGCCTCGACCTCGCCATTCTCCAGCGGCGCTGCTTCGAGGTTGCCGATCAGGTGACGGGTGCGCGACGGGGGATCCTCGGCCCAGGCCATCCCGGTGTCGAGCCGGGCCACCCGCATCTCGAGATAGCGCCTATCCTCCTCAAGAATCGCCAGATCACCGAGCGGTGTCAGCTCGCGCTGCGCCTCCCGGCGCGGAACGTTCTTGCGGCGGGGCATGAAGTAAAGAACATCCTCGGTGAAGAGATCGAGCCACTCGTTGAGCTTACGCTCGTCGAGCAGCCAGGCCTCGCGGATGTAGAATGGCATCAGCTCGAGCCAGAGCGCCTGCTGCGGTGCCAGCGCCACTGAGTGGGCCGCAGCCTGCGGCGCGCGTTTTGTGTTCATCGGATCATCCGCTAACCGTGCATAGTCGCGGTGCCGTCGAAGCGGGCCTTGATCGGGTCGAGCGGGATTTGTGCCCAGCTCCCGGCATTCATGAACTCCTCCCAGCGCCGATAGAAGAGGCGCTGGTTGTTTTCCGAGATGTAGCGCTCGGAGACGAGCCCCGGATAATCCGGATGCGGCCCCGCATGCCCCAAGCCCATCGACAGATCCTGGGAATGCCGGCGCGAGAGGCGGCTAGTGCCTGCTTGGGTCACCTGACGCCAGTTATCGACGTCGTCCTGCTCGAACATTCCAGCGGCGCCGTTATTGGCCTGGCTGCCGATACGGATGACGCGCTTGATGTCCTCAGGAGCATCCCGGTCCACCAGCACGAAGTGCCAGAACTCGGTCTTCAGCGGCCCGCGCGGCAGGGCGAGCCGCAGCCCCAAGATCCCATTCGGAAAGATCGAATGGTTGCCGAGCTGCACGCGGTGCGCGCGCAATGTGCCGAGCCGCCGCTCGACCTCCGGCATCGTCGTCTCGTAGTACTCCTGGAACAGCCGGAACGTCTCGCTCGACACGCCGTGCGCGTAGCGCGGGGTGTTGTCGTCCGCGTCGCGGAACGTGATCGAGTGCCCGTTGACAAAAGCGTGCTTGTTGGGGCTCGCGAACTGGTCCTCATGCGACAGCGGCGGGCGGCCGAGCCACCGCGTCTGCACCCGGGCGCTCGCAAAATGGCTCGTCGGGACGTGGTAGTTGTCCGAGCAATTGTCCACCATCGTCTTCCAGTTGGCGGGCTCAAGCCATTTGATGGGGCCGAGCGCCTGCATGCCGCCGTCCCGACGGTTGAAGACGGTGTCGAGATACCAGCGCGCGTCGCCGAGATAGGCCTCGAGACTCGGGGCGTCCTTGGCCCAGGTCGCAAAGACGATGCCGGCGTAGGTCTCGACGCGCGCCTCGATCAGACCGAGCGAGGATTTGTCGAGCGCGTCGTAATAGGCTTCCGACTCCCCGGGGACGTATTCGAGAGTACCGTCGTTGCGGTAGGTCCAGCCGTGATAGGTGCACATGAAGCGCTTGGCATTGCCGTCGTCAACGCGGCATACGCGGTTGCCGCGGTGGCGGCACATGTTTAGGAGCGCGTGCAGTCGGCCCTCTCCGTCGCGGGTCAGGATGACCGGGTCCTCGGCCATGTATGTGTGAAAGAAATCGTCGGCCGCCGGCACCAGGCTCTCGTGCCCGATCATCAGCCAGGCGCGCCCGAAGATCTTCTCCATCTCGTCGTCGTAGACGGCTTGCTCGCTGAAGATGCGGCGTTCGATTTTGCCGGTGGACGGGTCGATGACGGTGTACTTCCGAGTGGCGCCCATATCCGAAGCTCCCTCTCGTGGTCATCATAGCAGGGGCGGAGGCGCATCAGCACGGTTATGATCCGTCCCGGACCATCGGAGACGCAAAAATGCTCAAGACGATAGTGATCGGCGCCGGTGTGATGGGCGCCTCGGTTGCGTATCGACTGGCGCAAGCCGGCGCCGCCGTCACGGTGCTGGAAGCGACGCGCATCGGCGGCGGCACCTCCGGCATCAGCTTCGCCTGGACCAACGCGCACAAGAAGCCGCCAAAGCCCTATCACGATCTGAACGTCGCCGGCATGAAGGCGCATGCCGCGCTGGCTGATGAATTCGGCGCGACACCATGGTGGCACGGCGGCGGCAGTCTGGAATGGGAAGCCGAGCCCGACCGCGCGGCGCAGCGTGAAAACGTCGAGCAGTTGCGGTCCTGGGGCTATGCTGCGGAGTGGATCACGCTGCGCCAGGTCCAGGAATTGGAGCCGGACATTGATCCAGCGACGATCGGCGACGCGCCGGTGGCGTTTTTCCCGGGAGAGGGCTGGCTCGATCCGGTAGTCTACGCGCATGCCATGCTGTCTGCCGCACGACTTCGCCATGGCGCGAAAGTCGTCTGCGGCACGCGGATCGTCGACCTGATCTTGGCCGGCGATCGCGCGACCGGCGTCCGGGTCGCCGACGGCACGCAATACGAGGCCGACATCGTCGTGAATTGCGCGGGCCGCTGGACCAACGAAGCTACCCGCGATGCCGGTCTGCATTTGCCGCTCGCACCGACCTTGGGATTTTTGGTGTTCACGCCCCCTGTCGCCGCCAGCTTGAGCCGTGTGGTCCGCACCACCGTCATCGACGCGCGCCCCGATGGCGCGGGACGCCTGATGCTGCATTGGAACGCGACCGATGCGACATTGAGCTTTGACACGAGGCTCAATCCATCGATGCCGGAGGCGCGCGATCTGGTACGGCGCGCCCGACAGCTGCTGCCCTCGATTGGCGAGGTCGAGCCGGAGGCGGTGCGCATCGCCATCCGGCCGATCCCTGGCGACCATTTCTCTGCCATCGGACCGATGCCGCGGACTTCCGGCTACTATATCGCCATCACCCATAGCGGCGTGACGATGTCGCCGTTCCTCGGATCAGCGGTGGCCGACGAGATCGTCGGTGGACGGCAAAGGCCCGAGCTCGCCGATTTCCGGCCTGCGCGCTTCTTCAATTGATTTGGAAACCACATCAAAATGTAGGCAATTGGCGAACAGTACTAACGCTTGTCAGCCCCGGACCCGGAGGGTTTGATGTCACGACCCCGAGCAGCTGACGATTTCGCGACAATCCGTACCCGCATGGAGGAGCTGCGCCGGGAGAGGCGCAACGAGCAGCCCGTCCCGACAACCGATACCAGCGTCGCGTTTCATCGGGGCCCTTGTGCCTGTGGCAGGAGCCTGTTCCCCGACGAGTGCGACGGGTCGTGCAAGTTTTGAAAAGGCACGAGATTGTCGTGCTTTTCGGCGAACCGCTGGGGGGTTAAGCTGCCGCATAGCCCTTGGAGGAAAGCCATGATGATCGATATGCATGCTCATTGGAGGCCCGCCGAAATAGCCGACGCGCTGCGCGCCCGGACCCGGGAACCACGCATTCTGCGCAATCCCGATGGTGTCGAGGTGCTGAAATCCGGACGGATGGGCGAAGAGCCGCTCGCCAATGCGTTCGATGACATCGATTTCCATCTCGCGCGGATGGACCGCCAGGGAGTGGATACGAGCGTGCTGTCCCTCCTCGGCTCGTTCTGCTGGATCGAAGCCCAGCCGCTGGAAGAGGCTGGGCCGTTGTGCCAGACCGTCAACGACGGACTTTCCGCAATTTGCCGGAAGCACCCCGGCCGCTTCGCCGCCTACGCCGCGCTGCCTCTTAGGGACATTTCTGCTGCCGCCAGCGAGTTCGAGCGGGCGCTCGAGCTGCCGGGCATGATCGGAGCGCAGGTGCCGGGTAACTATTTCCTGACGCGCAAGGACGCCCAAGCGATGCGTCCGCTGCTGGACGTCGCGAACCGTCACCACGCGGCGCTTTTCATCCATAACGGCCCGCGGCCGGGCGACGCTTATCCGAAAGTCTCCGGCGACACAGACAACGCCCGCCGCCGCAATGGCACGCTCGACATGCAGGCGAGCTTGTCATCGGTGATGGTGACCTTGTGTCTGACCGACTGCCTCGCGGACTACCCCGACGCGGTGATCCACGTTCATAATTTGGGCGGCAATATCCCCTACGAGGTCGAGCGTATGGACCACCGCTGCCTGCTCGACACGCCGCAGGAGGAGCTGCCGTCGTCGCGCTTCCGCAAGGCGAAGGTATATGTGGACTGCAACTCGTTTGGCCCCCGTTCGATCGAGGCGGCGGTGAGACTGTACGGCGCCGAGCGCATCGTGTGCGGCACCGACGGCACCGAGTTCGGCTGCGACTGGACCCGGAAGGCGCTCGCGGAAGCAGAGATCGGCGAAGAAGCGCGCGAGCGGATCCTGCACGGCAATGCCGCCGCGATGCTCGCCCGGGTCAAGGCGGCGCAGCGCGAAAGAGCCGCCGCCTAACTAGCCGCGATTCGTCGATAACTTTAACCGTCTTCGTAGCAATGAAGGCGCGAGAGTCTACCCAGCAAGAGCGAGCCCAGAAGCGCCTGCGCATAAAAATCACTACTGCGCGAAAAGCTCGCAGCTGGTGGAGAATATAGGGATACCCGGCCGTTCGGTCGAACCGGCACCGTTGCGGGGAGAGACGGCAGCTGCGTAACCTCGCTCCATTACGCCGCTCACCCTCGACGACATCGAAGCGCTGGCGGTAGGTTCGTGGATTCTCGGCACCGGCGGTGGCGGCAGCCCTTATCTCGGGCTCCTCAATATGCGCCGGCTCTATGCCGAGGGGCACCGGGTCTTCCTGCTGTCGCCTGTCGCCCTCGCCGACGAAGACTGCGTGGCAGTGGTCTCGAACATGGGAGCGCCGCTGGTCGGCCAGGAGCGGCTCGCCGACAGCCGCAATATCGCTCGCGCGGTCGAGATCCAGGAGGGGCTTCTGGGCGCGAAATTTCGCGCCGTGATGCCGCTCGAGATCGGCGGCGGCAACAGCATACAGCCGCTTATGGCGGGCGCCCATCTGAGGCTTCCGATCGTCGATGCGGACACGATGGGCCGAGCCTATCCCGAGGCGCAGATGACCAGCGTCGCGGTCGGCGAGCTGCGCCCCTATCCCTGCGTGCTCTACGACCCGCGTGGCATCGAGGCGGTCGTGACCAAGGTGCCGAGCTGGAGATGGATGGAGCGGGTGAGCCGCAAGATCTGCGTCGAGTTCGGCTCGATCGCCTCGACCTGCAAGGCGCCGCGCACCGGGCGCGAGGTCAAAGATTGGGGTATTCACTTCACTGTCTCAAAGGCAATCGGTCTGGGGCGCCGAGTGCGCGAAGCGCAGCGCCGCCACGACGACCCGATTGCCGCCATCCTCGACGAAGGGCTGGGCAAGCTCCTCTTCCATGGCAAGGTTGTCGACGTCGCGCGGCGCACCACCGAGGGGTATTTGCGCGGCCGCGTGACGATCGAAGGTCTCGACAACGACCGCGGATCGCGGGTTGAGATCGCTTTCCAGAACGAATGGGTCGTGGCGTGGCGCGACAATGCGCCGCTCGTGATGTCGCCTGATCTGATTTGCGTGCTCGACAGCGTCTCGGGCGAGGCCTTCGGCACCGAGACGATCGGCTACGGCCGCCGCGTTTCGGTCATTGCCCTGCCCGCTCCGCCAGTTTTCCTGACGCCGAAAGGCCTCGAACATGTCGGCCCGCGTGCCTTCGGCTACGATCTCGACTTCCACTCGGTGTTCGAGAGCGCCTAGGCCCGATGCGGCGGATTGGCGTTGATGTCGGCGGCACCAACACAGACGCAGTGCTGCTCGAAGACGGAGCGGTTATCCACGCGGTGAAGACTCCGACGAGCCCCGATGTCACCACCGGCATAGTCACCGCGATCGACGAGCTGTCGAGGTGTCTCGGGATCACTTCCGGCGTGATCGACGCCGTCGTCATTGGCACGACCCATTTCGTCAACGCCGTGGTGCAGCGCCGCGAGCTGGCGCGCGTCGCAGCGGTGCGCATTGGACTCCCGGCTGCCGCCTCGCTGCCGCCATTCTGCGACTGGCCCTTGGACCTCGCCGAGCGGGTCCGCGGCGGGGTGTTCATGCTCGAAGGCGGGCATGACTACGACGGCCGCCCGATCGTGCCGTTCGACGAGGCCGGCATGCGACGGATTGCTCAGCAGATTTGCGAGAGCGGCATCCACGCGGTCGCAGTCGCCGCGATCTTTTCCCCGCTCGACGCGAGCGGCGAAGAGCGGGCACGGGCCATCCTTGCGGAAGAGTGCCCGGATGCCACGGTCACCGCATCGCACCAGCTCGCTCGCATCGGTCTTCTCGAACGCGAGAACGCCGCCCTGCTCAATGCTGCGCTGATCGACGTCGCGAAGGCGACAGTCGCAGGCTTTACCGCAGCGATCGAGGCGAGCGGGATCGCCGCGCCACTCTATCTGACGCAAAACGACGGGACGGTGATGCCGGCCGCGATGGCTGCGGCTTTGCCGGTGTTGAGCTTTGCCTCCGGTGCCACCAACTCGATGCGCGGCGCGGCGTTTTTGTCGGGCCTTGCCGATGCGATGGTCATCGATGTCGGCGGTACCTCTACCGATGTCGGGCAGCTCCGGAATGGGTTTCCGCGCGAAGCCAACTCCGTCGTCGAGATCGGCGGCGTGCGCACCTTGTTCCGCATGCCGGACCTCCTGTCGATCGGTCTCGGCGGCGGCAGCCTCGTCCAGGCCGATCCGCTGGCAGTGGGACCCGAGAGCATCGGCTATCGGCTGATCGATGAGAGCCGTGTCTTCGGCGGCGACACAGTGACCGCGACCGACATTGCCGTCGCAGCCGGCCTCGCCCGGATCGGCGATGGCCGTGCTATCGCCGACCTGTCTCGCGATCTCGTGCGCCGGGCGCTCGCCAAGACGCATGGGATGATCGAGGACGCGGTCGATCGGATGAAGACCGACGCCCGCGATCTGCCGCTTATCGCGGTCGGCGGCGGCGCGTTTCTCGTGCCCGACCGGGTCGCCGGGATCTCGCAAGTGATCCGTGTGCCGCACGGCGGCTGCGCCAATGCCGTCGGCGCCGCGATCGCGCAGATCAGCGGCGAAACCGACCAGATCTATCGCGACCTAAGCCGCGAGGAGGCAATCGCTGCGGGCGAAGCCCAGGCGAGGGAGCGCGCGGTTGCCGCCGGCGCCGATCGCGCCAACCTCTCGACCGTAGATGTCGAAGACATGCCGCTCGCCTATCTGCCGGGCAATGCGCTCAGGGTCCGGGTGCGTGTCGTCGGCGAAATGGCTTCGCGGCGGAATCAATTGGGGTCGAGTTCGGTGTCCCAGTAGAGATAGTCGCGCCAGCTTTCGTGCAAGTAGTTGGGCGGGAAGGCGCGGCCGTTCTCCTGAAGCATGTAGGTCGTCGGCTGCATCGGAGAGTGGCGCGGATACATCCCGCTCTCACGTGGCAGGCGGTTGCCCTTCCACAAATTGCAGGTCGCACACGCGGTGACGACATTGGTCCACACCGTGCGCCCGCCGCGTGAGCGCGGCACGAGATGATCAAAGGTAAGCTCGTGCGAGGGATAAGGCTCGCCGCAGTACTGGCAGGTAAAACGGTCGCGCAGGAACACGTTGAACCGTGTGAACGCCGGATGCCGCGCCGCTGGCACGTATTCCTTCAGCGAGACGACGCTGGGGAGCTGCATTTCCAATGACGGGCTGTGCACGCAGACGTCGTAATGATCAATGATATTGACGCGGTCGAGGAACACCGCCTTGATTGCGTCCTGCCACGACCACAGTGACAGCGGAAAATAGCTCAGCGGCCGAAAATCCGCGTTCAGCACCAAAGCCGGGCAATTATCAAGACTTACCGTCACGCAACACCCGTCCCGCCAACCGACGCTCGCGGGCCGGAATAGCACGCGATTGTGACGGGTTGATAACGGATTGATCTAAATCAGACAAGTAGCCGGATCATCGCGTCGGGACCGGCTTTGCTCCGGTATAGTCGTAAAAGCCGCGCCTCATTTTGCGGCCAAGCCAACCAGCCTCGACATATTTGACCAGCAGCGGGCAAGGCCGGTATTTGCTGTCGGCGAGCCCTTCATAGAGCACCTGCATCACCGACAGGCAGGTGTCGAGTCCAATGAAATCCGCGAGCTCGAGCGGCCCCATCGGATGGTTGGCGCCCAATTTCATCGCCGTGTCGATCGCCTCTACGGAGCCGACGCCTTCGTAGAGCGTGTAAATCGCTTCGTTGATCATCGGCAGCAAGATGCGGTTTACGATGAAGGCCGGGAAATCCTCGGCTGCGACCGGGGTCTTGCCGAGCTTCACGGCGAGATCGCGGGTCGCCGCAAAGGTGTCCTCCTCGGTGGCGATGCCTCGGATCAGTTCGACGAGGCTCATCACCGGCACCGGGTTCATGAAATGCATCCCGATAAACTTGCCGGGCCGGTCGGTCGACGCGGCGAGCCGCGTGATCGAGATCGATGAGGTGTTCGTCGCGATCAGCGCATCAGGCTTCAACGCCGGGGTCAGCTTCTTGAAAATCTCGCGCTTGATGTCCTCTTTCTCGGTCGCCGCTTCGATGACCATGTCGCAGTCGGCGAACAGCGCGTAATCGACCCCCATCTGGATACGGCGGATCGCCGCGCCCTTTTCTTCCTCGTGGATCATGCCACGCGCTACCTGCCGCGACAGGTTTCTGTCGATCGCTTGCCGCCCGCGCTGCAGCGCCTCCTCGGAAATATCGGTCAGGACGACATTGTAGCCGGCGAGCGCGCAGACGTGCGCGATGCCGCCCCCCATCTGGCCGGCGCCGATGACGCCGAGGCGGCGCAGCCGATCGGGCGACACCGGGTTTTCGCTCACTGGCGCCGATCGAGCTCGTTGGCGAGCTCGGGGAGGATCTTGAACAGATCACCGACGAGCCCGTAATCGGCGATCTGAAAGATCGGCGCCTCCTCGTCTTTGTTGATCGCGACGATGACTTTGGAATCTTTCATGCCAGCCAGATGCTGAATTGCGCCGGAAATGCCGACAGCGATGTAAAGTTCGGGTGCGACGATCTTGCCGGTCTGCCCGACCTGATAATCGTTGGGCACGAAACCGGCATCAACGGCGGCTCGCGAGGCGCCGACGGCGGCGCCAAGCTTGTCGGCGACCTTTTCCAACAGATGGAAGTTGTCGCCCGACTGCATGCCGCGTCCGCCCGAGATGATGACCCGGGCGCTCGTCAGCTCCGGACGCTCGGATTTCGACAACTCGGCCCGCACGAATTCCGAGAGCCCAGCAGCGTCTGTCGTCGCCGCCGGCTCGATCGCGGCCGAGCCACCGGTCGCTTCAACCGGCGGGAAGGCGGTCCCGCGCACCGTGATAACTTTGATCGGGTCCTTGGACCGGACAGTTTGCAGCGCATTTCCGGCGTAGATCGGCCGTACGAAGGTATCGGCAGAAACCACCGCGCTGATGTCGGAAATTTGCATCACGTCGAGGAGCGCGGCCACTCGCGGCATCAGGTTCTTGCCCGAGGTCGTCGCGGCCGCGAGCAGATGCGAATAATTCTTAGCGAGCTCAACGACTAGCGGCGCGACATTTTCAGCGAGTCCGTGGTCGTAGGTCACCTCATCGGCGAGCAGCACCTTTCTGACGCCGGCTGCCTTGGCGGCGGTGTCGGCCGCGAGGCGGCAGTCTTTTCCGGCCACGAGGATATCGATATCAGGACCGGCGATCTCCTTGGCGGCGGCGACGGCGTTGAGCGTGGCGGGTTTCAAACCCGCGCTGTCGTGCTCGGCGATGACGAGCGCAGCCATCAGATCACCCGTGCCTCGGTCTTCAGTTTGTCAACGAGCTCGGCAACCGAGCCCACTTTGTGGCCGCCCTGGCGTCTTGGTGGCTCCTCGACCTTGAGCACCGCAAGGCGCGGTGTCACGTCGATGCCAAGCGCCTCGGGGGTCGTCATCAAGATCGGTTTCTTCTTGGCGCGCATGATGTTCGGCAATGAGGCGTAGCGCGGCTCATTGAGTCTCAGATCGGTGGTGATCACCGCCGGCAGTCGGATCGAGATCGTCTCAAGACCGCCATCGACCTCACGCGTCACTTCGGCGTGCCCGTCGCTAATCGCGATCTTCGAAGCGAAGGTCGCCTGCGGCCAGCCGAGCAGCGCCGAGAGCATCTGACCGGTCTGATTGCAGTCATCGTCAATTGCCTGCTTGCCGATGATAACGATCTCCGGATTTTCCTGAAGGATGACGGCTTTCAAGAGCTTGGCGACAGCGAGCGGTTGCAATTCGGCATTGGTCTCGACCAGGACGCCGCGGTCGGCGCCCATCGCCAGTGCGGTGCGGATGGTTTCCTGACACTGCGTGATGCCGAGCGAGACCGCAATCACTTCGCTGACGATCCCGGCCTCGCGCAGTCGCAGCGCTTCTTCGACGGCGATCTCGTCGAACGGGTTCATCGACATCTTGACGTTGGCGGTTTCGACCCCGGTATTGTCCTCCTTGACACGGATCTTGACGTTGTAATCGATGACTCGCTTGACCGCGACCAGCGCTTTCATCTCATCCTCGCCGCTCCGCCGGCGGATCAGCACCGATCCGCCGCGTCAACCGTGATTTGGGCACGGGCCTGCCACGAAGGCAAGGGGCTGCTCTGCTGCACCGTGGCAGCACAGCGGATTGATATCGCCGATGACAGGCTCGAAAAGGACCTCAGACGAGCCTCCCACAGTCGTCCTGAGCGATAAAGCAACAACAATCGGAGATTGAGCTTTCGAACGACCTCTGCACAATCTGCAGCGAATCAGCAGCAAATTCTCTTAAAAGTTGTAGTCGGATCCCGGTTCCGCGGTCGGTTCCTCTCACTTACCGGTCAAGAAGGGTACCATGCGAATTGGGCGATTTTTGGGTCGTGATTATTGCAGAAGCACGGGTCCTGGGTTGTCGCGGTTTTGGCTTTGGCGATGGTTAATTCCGCTGCCGGTATTTGAGCGCTCCTAATCCCAATACCGCCGTCCCTAAGATGCAGAGCGTTGCGGGTTCTGGGATGGGTGAGGATGCCGGAGCATTGCTGGCGACGACGTCGCCGGTAATCCCACTGCAGCCGCTCTCGGTGCCACGCTGCGTGCAAATATCGGTCGCGAAAATGTAGCCATTTGCTGTCTTGTTATTGATGGTGAAGTCGCTTGTGGTGATGTTGTCGATCGTGAAGGTCAGCGGACCGGGGTTGGGATGGCTCCCGCCATGACCGCAACCTGCAACGGTGCAATCGATTTCGTAAAACCAGCTTCCTGTGCCGTCGAGGTTTCCGGTGGACGTCCCATCGTGGGAGACCGCGAAATCCGTGGTGTCGAGGTTGGTTATCGTAACCGCTGGGTTACCGGCGAGATCCCAAGTCAATGCCGCCCCAGCGCCGGTATTGACGAACCCCTCGCCGGCGGCGAGCGAAACCGTGACGTCGACGTTGGCCCCGTTCTGGTGCAGGTTGACAGTCCCGTAAGGGCCGAGCGGCGGGTTTCCCGAGCCGGTGAACG
>Ga0318554_10000888_pt1 | contig 11658 bp, 8 predicted proteins | sample GRESIP082b2f22_FD_203687 | JGI IMG/M metagenome (GOLD analysis project Ga0318554, IMG submission 203687) | Tropical soil microbial communities from Luquillo Experimental Forest, Puerto Rico - GRE.SIPMG.082b2f22 | ecosystem: Environmental > Terrestrial > Soil > Tropical forest > Bulk soil... | reverse complement strand
CCGCGAAACCCGAACCGACGATGAGGAAACGATCCTCCGCCAGACACGCCATGGACAGATCGCCCACGATGCGTCCCGCGGGGTTGAGCATCGGCGCGAGCGCGAGGCGCCCGCGCCTGGGGATGCGGCAGGCGAATACGCGATCGAGCCAGGCGCGCGCGCCGCGTCCAACGACTTCGTACTTGCCATAGTTGGTCGTCTCATAGAGACCGACGCCGCGGCGCACTCCCTGGCATTCCTCGCGCACGATCGGAAACGCTTCCGAGCGGCGATAGGTGGGCGTCTCGGCCGGCGCCATTCCGGCCGGCGCGAACCACAGCGGATTCTCGAGACCGAAGTTGGCGCCCATGACCGCGCCTGCCGCGACCAGCCGGTCATAGATCGGCGAGCGTCGCACCGGACGCGCGGCCGGCAGCTCTTCGTTGGGGTAGGCGAGGCGGAAGCGGCGCGAGTAGTTCTCGGGCACCTTGAGCGAGGTGTACTTGGGAGTGGCGAAGGCGCCGAAGCGCGCCACGTCCATGGAGAGAATGTCCTGACCGGGGTCGTTCTCGGCCATCCAGCGCGAGAGCACGAGTCCAATGCCGCCGCCCTGGCTGAAACCCGCCATGACTGCGCAGGCCACCCAGTAGTTGCGCACCCCGCGCACCGGTCCAACGAGTGGATTGCCATCGGGGGCGAAGGTGAATGGCCCGTTCACCGCCTTGCGGATGCCGACCCGCCCGAGTGCCGGAAAGTGCCGGAAGCCCACCTCGAAGTACGGCGCCAGCCGCTCGAAGTCCTCGGGCAACAGCTGCATGGTGAAGTCATCGGGGGTCTTGAGCGGCGCCCAGACGACGCCGTGTGGCTCATAGGTGCCGATGAGTGCACCACGCCGCTCCTGGCGCAGGTAGATCTCGCCGGCATAGTCGGTGGTATTGACGATCTCGCGATCGCGGCCGGCGAGCTCGGGGAGGTCTTCGGTGAGCAGATAGTGGTGCTCCATTGCGAGCACCGGAAGCTCGATTCCCACCATGTGACCGACCTCGCGCGCCCACAGGCCCGCGCAATTGACCACGTGCTCGGCACGGACGGTGCCCTTGTCCGTGAGGACGTCCCACGAGCCATCCGCCCGGGGATTGAGCGCGAGCACGCGCGTGAAGCGCTCGACGCTCGCGCCGAGCCGCTGCGCCGCCTTGATGTAGGCGTGTGTGGTGCCGGAGGGGTCGCAGTGACCCCCATCGGCGCGCCAGAGCGCGCCGATGAAGTGGTGCGGGTCGATCAGCGGATTGAAATTCTGGGCCTCGGCGAGCGAGATCATCTCGGTCTCCATGCCGAGATAGCGGGCGCGTGAGCAGATCAGCCGCAGGCTGTCGAGCTCACCCGGGGTGGCGGCGAGCATCAGTCCGCCGTTCGGGTGCAGACCGCAGGATTGACCGGAGAGTGACTCGATTTCGCGGTACAGGTCGATGGTGTATTTCTGCAATCGCGAAATGTTGGCTTCGCCGTTGAAGGTGTGCATGCCACCGGCGGCATGCCAGGTGGAGCCCGAGGTGAGCTCGCTCTTCTCGAGCAGCAGCACATCGCTCCAACCGATCTTGGCGAGGTGGTACAGCACGCTCGCGCCGACCACGCCGCCGCCGATGATGACGGCTCTCGCGGAATCCTTCATAACGGTCGCTCTCCGGACACGTTCCCAACAGTAACACCCGCCGAGGTCGCGAGGCCGAACGCACGGGCGCTCGTGGCGAGCCACTCGCGGAAGTGGCGCGCAGTGCTCGAGGGGGTGAGCAGGAGCCACCCCGCGGGAAGCGCCGCGAGTATCACCGGCACCTGCGCCATGGAGGTCGCCGCGGCGCTGCCCGGGACAAACACCTCGGGATGCAGATCCAGACGGCAGCCGCGCGCGAGCCCCTCACGCACCGCCGGCCCTGACAGGTACAACGCGGTGAGCGCCGAGGAAAGCTCCACGACAGCCCCGCACCCCGCGCAGGCTGCCCGCCAGCTTGCGAGCGCCGCAGCCGGAGCGGCGGGCGGCGTGAGCAGCAGCCAGCGCTCGGGCCGCACGCACAGCACGACGGTATCGCGCACGCTGAGGCTGCGGCCGCACGCCGGGAGGCTGAGGGCGCGTCGCGCGGCGAGCGCCTTGAGCACCTGCGTGCGCGCGCGCAGCGCCGCGAGCTCGATGATATCGGCCCCGACCGTAGCGCAGAGGAGGCCGGCGGGAGGGCCGCTGCCCGATGCCGCCTCGGCTGCGCGCTCGCTGTCAGGCGCGGACACGGTTGTTCTCCGGGTCGAGCATGTGGGGACTGAGAATCCGCAGCTCGATCGCCTCATCGTGTATGGGCGAGCGGGCGATGAGCCGTTGGCCGATGCGCTGTCGTCCGCCGCTCAGGAGCGCGAGCCCTACCCAGCCCTCGAACTCGACCGAGGGGGTCGAGGAAGTCAGGTAACCGAGACTCGTGTCGCGTGCGTCGGCGGCAACCAGCTGGCTGCCATTGCGCAGCCGCCGGGTGTGATCCGTCGGGCGCACGCCGACCAGCTGCAGCCGCTCCGGCGCCGCGAGGCCGGGCCGCTGCGCGAGCACGCGGCCGATGAAATCGCCTTGCTTCTTGAGAAGGCGCTGGAAGCCGAGGTCATCGGCCGTGGTGTTGCCGTTGAGCTCCGCGGTGGTGACGTGGCCCTTCTCGATGCGCAGGGTGTTGAGTGCGTCGAGCCCGTAGGGCCGCATCTCGAAACGGCTTCCGGATTCGAGCAACGCCGACCAGGCGGCCAGTGCGTGGGCGGCGGGCACGGCGACCTCGTACGCGAGCTCACCGGAGAAGGAGATGCGAAACAACCGCCCGGGAAGACCGGCGATTCTCGCCTCGGCAACAGCCATGAACGGGAAGGCGTCGTTCGCGAGATCCAGGCCCGCGACGAGCGGCGCGAGGACCTCGCGCGAGCGGGGACCCGCCACGGCGAACTGCGCCCACTCATCACACACGTCGGTGAGCACCACATCCAGCCCGGCGCACGCGCTCTGCAGGTGGAACTCCAGGTGCTCGAGCACCGCTGCACTGTTGGCGGTCGTGGTGGTGATGAGAAAGTGCTCGGGACCGAGCCGCGAGGTCGTGCCGTCATCGAGCAGCATGCCATCCTCGCGCAGCATGATGCCGTAACGGGCCCGGCCGACCGCGAGCGTGGAGAAGGTGTTGGCATAGACGAAATCGAGGAAGCAAGCGGCGTCCGATCCCTGCACGTCGATCTTGCCGAGGGTCGAGACGTCGGTAATCCCGACGCGCTTGCGTACGGCGCTTGCTTCATCGAGCACCGCCGGCCATCCCGACTGACGTGAATAGACCAGCGGCCGCAGCCACAACCCGGTGGGGACGAAGGTGGCGCCGGCGGACTCGTGCCAGTCGTGCAGCGGCAGACGGCGTCTCGGGCGGTAGTGCTCGCGCACTTCCGCTCCGGCGAGCGCTGCGAAGGGGACGGGCTGGGTGAAGGGCCGGGCGCGGAGCGCGCCCACTTCCGCGAGCGCGAGGCCGCGTGCCTCGGCGAGCACGGCACTTCCCACGAGCCCGCCGATGCGTCCCTGGTCGGTGGCCATACCGAAAGTGGTGAAGCGCTTCATGTGCTCGATGTGCTCATAGCCCTCGCGACAGGCGAGACGCACGTCATCGGCGGTCACATCGTTCTGCAGATCGACGAAGGCTTTGCCGCGTGCGCGCACCTCCCACAATGGACTGAGCTGTGTGGAGTCCGCATCCGCGGGTACCTCGAGCGTGTCGTCGCTATCCGCGGAGTCCGCGGCTCGCCCGAGGTCGGCCATGATGGCGCGCGCCGCAGCGACGCCGTCGTGCGCCGCGGCTGCGAGCCCGAATACCCCGCCGGCGGCTCCCGCGACCCGTCCGCTCGCGGCAGCGAGCGCGGGCGTGAAGGCGGCGAGCGGCTCGCGCCATTCGAGCGCCGCGCCGAGCTGGGTGGCGAGCGCGGTAAGCGGGGTATGACCGCCCGAGATCAGCAGGGCGTCGGCCGCGAGCCCGAAGCGCTGCCGCCCATCGAGCTCCGTGATACTGACGGAGCGAACCTCGTGCCGGCCGGCGACGCCGCCGACGAGGGCGGCGGCGTGGACGGCAATGCCGAGGGCGCGGGCCCGCCGACCCGCGTGCGACTCGGGCCGTGGATCGATGATGCCCGCGCAATCGATGCCGGCCGCCGCGAGCGCGAATACGGTCTCATACGCTTCGTCGTTGTTCGCGAAGAGCGCCGGACGGCGGCCGGCTGTCACGCCGTAACGTCGCAGGTAGGCGAGTGCGGCACCCGCGAGCATGACGCCGGGCACGTCATTGCCCGGCAAGGCGATCAGGCGCTCGAGCGCGCCGGTGGCGAGCAGCACGCGCCGCGCGCGTATCACGCGCAGCCGCTCGCGCTGCCCGCCGAATCTCTGCATCTCTTCCGGAGCGAGTGTCTCGAGGGCGCCGAAGACCCCGTGTCCGTAGGCGCCGAGGACGGCCGTGCGCATCAGGCAACGGACCGAGGGCATGTGCGCAAGTGCAGCGGCGAGCCTTGCACGCCATGGCGACCAGCGCCGATCGAGCAACGTGCCGCCGCCCGGCAGCACATCCTGCTCGGCGAGAATGACCCGCAGGCCACGCGCCCCGAGGCGATGCGCCGCGGCGAGCCCACAAGCGCCGGCGCCCACGACGAGCACGTCGGTGTGATCGTGCACGATCTCGGCGGGATCGGCGTGCGCACCCACGACCGCTTCCAGTCGCCCGAGGCCTGCGGCACGGCGGATGAGGGGCTCGTAGAGCCTTTCCCAGGCCCAGCCCGGCGCCATGAAGGTCTTGTAATAGAAGCCCGCCGGCAGGAAGCGTGCGAGGCGGTCGTTGATCGCCCGCAGGTCGAATCGCAGCGTGGGCCAGCGGTTCTGACTCTCGGCAATCAGCCCCGCCTGCAGCGGCAGCGTCGTCGCGAGCTGATTCGGCTCGCGCCCGCAGGCGCCGATCACATCGACGAGCGCACAGGGCTCCTCGGGGCCTGCGGTCAGGATGCCGCGCGGCCGGTGGTACTTGAAGCTGCGCGCGACCTGGCGCACGCCGTTGGCGAGGAGCGCCGAGGCGAGGGTATCGCCGGCGAGGCCCCGGAGCGCGCGTCCGTCGAAGCGAAACTCAAGGGGTCGATCCGGATCGGTGAGAGCGCCGGACGCGATGCGGCCTGGATCTCCCATCAGCGCACAGGCTCCGTGCTGTCCGGTTCCGCGGCCGGCGCGACCGACCGGATCTCGTGCGTGAGCGTGTGGCGCACGACCTTGAGGAGCCGGCGGCAGCCGGCGACGTGCAGCCACCACTCCGTGTGCCAGTCGCGGAGGTTGTCGCGTTGGTACACGTAGGAGCTGAATGCCTCGAGTCCGGCGTCCGCGGGCGGCCGCTGGCGCGCGGCATCACCGCGATAGCGGAACTCGCTCTCATCGCGCAGGCCGCACCAGGGGCAGGGGATCCGCAGCATCTGAGTGCGGTCTCAGTGGAGGTACGGAAAGGGACCGAGGCCGCGCTCATCGACCGTGCGACCGCTGGCAAAGCGGCCGAGATCGAGGTGCGCCGCCGCCGGATGCGGCACGCCGTGCGCGATCAGATGGGCCGTCGTGAGCCCGCCGGCGGGGATGGCCTTGAAGCCGCCATAGCACCAGCCCCCATTGAGGATCAGGCCGTCGATGGGCGTCTTCGAGATGATCGGTGAACCGTCCATGGTCATGTCCATGACACCGCCCCATTGGCGCAGCACCTTCAGACGCGCGAGCGCCGGGAGCAGAGTCACGGCCGCGGCAGTCACCTCCTCGACCATCGGCAGGGTGCCGCGCTGCCCGTAGGTGTTGTAGCCATCGATGTGGCCGCCAAACACGAGTCCGCCCTTGTCGGACTGGCTCACGTAGAAATGGCCGGCGCCGTAGGTGAGCACCACATCGAGTAACGGCTTCACCGGCTCGCTGACGAACGCCTGCAGCACATGGGTCTCGATGGGTAGCTGCAGTCCCGCCATCGCCGCGAGCACCGATGAGTGCCCGGCGACCGCAAGACACACGGTATCGGCGGCAATGAAGCCATGCCGGGTGTCGACGCCCGTGATCCGGCCGCTCTCGATGCGCAGGCCTTCAACCTCGCACTGCTCGACGATGTCGACGCCGGCGGCCGAGGCCGCACGCGCGTATCCCCAGGCGACTGCGTCGTGCCGCACGGTGCCGCCGCGCGGCTGCAGAAAGCCGCCGAGTACCGGGTAGCGCCCATTATCGAGATCTGCGAGCGGCACCAGGCGCCGTACCCTTGCCCGGTCGAGCTCAATCGCGTCCACTCCGAGGAGACGCATCTGATTGGCGCGCCGCGTGAAAAGATCGCGCTGCGCCTCGGTGTGGAAAAGGTTGAGCGTGCCGCGCTGACTCACCATGGCGTTGAAATTCAGCTGCCGCTCGAGCCGCTCCCACAGCTGCAGCGACAGCTCGTAGAAGCGGATGTTGTCCGGTTGAAAGTAATTGGAGCGGATGATGGTGGTGTTGCGGCCGACGTTACCGAGCCCGATGGGACCTCTCTCCAGCACCGCGACGTCGGTGATGCCGTGCTCGGCGGCGAGATGAAAAGCGGTCGAGAGCCCGTGGCCGCCGCCCCCGACGATGACTACCCGATAACGCGGGCGCGGGCTGGCTTTCGCCCAGGCGTGCGCCCAGCCGCGCTGACCCCGCAGCCCCTCGCGCAGCAGTCGCCACCAGGAGTAGCGGCCGGCGACATTGCGGTGCGCGGGCGGGGCGCGGCGGCGCGGATGCGGAAGCGGCTTCATGCGGTGTCCCATCATAAGGCGCATCCGGCGGGCGCTGCACGCTGGGGCTCTTGACGCGCCGCGCGACAATCGACAACGTGCAGAGCAAAGCGTCTGTCACGGGGGCCGAGGTTGCCGAAGATCCTGAAGTCGCTGTGCGCTACGGCGCTCCTCGCGCTCCTTGCAGCCGGGCCGCTCGAGGCCGCCGTGGTCGTTTCCTCGAAGCTCTCGAGCGAGTCGGCGATGATCGGACAGATGATCCGTCTGCTCCTGAACGCGCAGGGCATCCCGACCGTGGATCGCACGCGCATCGGCGCCACGCCGGTCGTGCGGCGGGCGCTGCTGGCGGGGGAGATCGATCTGTACGTGGAGTACACCGGCAACGCCGGACTCTTCTTCAACGATGCGACCAATCCCGCCTGGAAGGATCTCGAGCAGGGGTATGCGCTCGGCTCACGGCTCGACTATGCGGCGCACCGGATCGTCTGGCTCACCCCGGCGCGGGCGAGCAACGCCTGGGCGCTCGCCGTGCGTGCGGATGTGGCGCAGGCCTACCACTTGCGCACGATGAGCGATTTCGGTCGCTGGGTGAGCGGCGGTGGCCACGTGGTGCTGATCTGCTCGGCCGAATTCGCCAACGCCGGCACGCTGCGCTCACTCGAGAGCACCTACGGCTTCATGCTGCGCTCCGCGCAGTTGATCGTGCTCGCCGGCGGCGAGACTGCGGCCACCATCGCCGCGGCGGCGGCCGGCACCAACGAGGCCAACACGGCCATGGTGTACGGAACCGATGGCGGGATCGCGGCGGCGCATCTGCAGATCCTGGAAGACGATCGCCACGATCAGCCGGTGTACGCGCCGGTGCCGGTCATCCGCGAGAGCGTGCTCCAGCAGTATCCGCAGATCGCGGCGATCGTGAAGCCGCTGATGGAAAGCTTCGATCGCGCGACGCTGCAGGAGCTCAATGCCCGCGTGCAGATCAACGGCGAGGCCGACGAGGCGGTCGCCGTGGATTACCTGAAAAGTAAGGGCTGGCTGAGGTAAAGGGGACCCGACTGGAGAGAGGACTCGCCATCACGCTGTCGCAGCGCGCGCGCGTCGACCCGCTCGGGCTGTTGCTCGCGGGCGCCGGCGCCGCCGCCCTCATCGGGCTGCCCTTCGTGGTGTTCAAGTCGAACCGCATCGTGCCGGGCGATCCGCGCACGCTGCAGGAGGTGCTGCCGCACTGGGGGGCGCTCGCCCTGCAGGGAATGCTGCTGCTGGCCGCTGCAGTGGCGATCGGCGTTGCCGAGGCGAAGCGCCGGCTCGCCACGGCGCTCGCCGCGCTCATCGTGCTCGCGTTCGCGGTCGCAACCGCGGCCAATGCGCTCACGCCCGCCGGCGACAAGGTGGTGCGGGTCGCCCCGGGCGGGGCCTTCTGGGTGCTGCTCGTGTGCCTTGGGCTGATGGCGACCGATGCCATCACACGGATGCGGCCCGGGCCGCTCGCGCGCGTGCTGCTGCTGGCGGCATCGGTCGCGATCCTCGGCGCGGCGCTCGCACACGGCACCTTCGACAATCTCTCGGTGATGCGCGAATACGCCGTGAAGGCCGGCCGCTTCCCGCGCGAGCTCCGCCAACACGTATGGCTCGCGGGGGGCTCGCTCCTCGCCGCGGTGATCGCAGGACTTCCGCTCGGCATCCTCAGCCACCGCGTGCCACGCCTGCAGCCGCCGGTGCTCGGCACGCTCAATGTCATCCAGACCATTCCGGCGATCGCACTCTTCGGCATCCTCATGGCGCCGCTCGGGGTGCTCGCGGCAAGGGTGCCGGCGGCGGCCGCGCTCGGGGTCAGCGGCATCGGCGCCGCGCCGGCCGTGGTGGCCCTGTTCCTGTATTCCCTGCTGCCGGTGGTTGCCAACACGGTAGTCGGCCTCAAGCGCGTCTCGCAGGCCGCGGTGGAGGCGGCGCGCGGCATGGGGATGACCGGATGGCAGATACTCTCGCGCATCGAGTTGCCGCTCGCACTGCCGGTGATTCTGACCGGCATCCGCGTGGTCCTGGTGCAGAACATCGGCATGGTCACGATCGCGGCGCTGATCGGCGGCGGGGGACTGGGAACCTTCGTGTTCCAGGGGATCGGGCAGACCGCAATCGATCTGGTGCTGCTCGGGGCGATTCCGATCGTGGCGCTGGCGTTCTCGGCGGCAGTCCTCCTCGATGCGCTGGTGGAGGTGCTCGAACGAAAGCGGCCCGCGGCGGCGAGGACGATGCCGTGATACGCATCGAGGGCCTCACCAAGCAGTACGGCGCGACCACCGTGGTCGATCAGGTGTCACTCGAGGTCGAGCGCAACTCCATCGCCGTCATCGTCGGCACCTCCGGGTCCGGCAAGTCGACGCTGCTGCGCATGATCAACCGCCTGGTCGAGCCGACGAGCGGGCGGGTGCTGCTCGATGGCGCGGACACCCGCAGTGAGCCCGCGCACCTGCTGCGCCGGCGCATCGGCTACGCGATCCAGGGTCACGGGCTGTTCCCGCACCGCACGGTGGCGGAGAACGTCGCCACGGTCCCGCGACTGCTCGGCTGGCCGGACACGCGCATCCGCGAGCGCGTGACCGAGCTGCTCGAGATCTTTCAGCTCGATCCCGCGGTGTACGCGGGTGCTCTGCCGCACCAGCTCTCCGGCGGACAGCAGCAGCGCGTCGGCGTCGCCCGGGCGCTGGCCGCCGAGCCCGCCGTGCTGTTGATGGACGAGCCGTTCGGCGCACTCGATCCGATCATCCGCGCGAAGGCGCAGCAAGACCTTTTGGACATTCAACGGCGCTTCGGCACGACCATGGTCGTGGTCACGCACGACATGGACGAAGCATTTCACCTCGGCCATCGCGTGGCGGTGATGAGCCAGGGACGACTGCTGCAGTATGACCGTCCGGCCGCGCTCCTGACGCATCCGGCCGATCCCTTCGTGGCGCGCATGACCGGGCTCAGCGACCGCGCGCTGAAGCTGCTCGCGCTCACGACGGCGGGCGAGGCGGCGCTGCCGGGGGGCTCCGAGGGGCCGCGGGTTGCAGCTTCTGCGTCGCTGCGTGAAGTGCTCTCCGAGCTCGTGTGGCACGGCGCCACATCGGCTCTCATCGTCGCCGAGGACGGCGCGCCGCGTGGATGCCTCACCGTCGCGGCAATCCTGGCCCACGGACGCCCCTGAGCCATGTCGTTCGCGAATCTCCTGCGAGGCGCAGCCCTGTTGCTGCTGATTGCCTTCCTGCTCTCGCCGCAGAGCTTCGCGCCGCTGTTAGCGCCGCTCACGCAGTACGGGGCGCCACCGATCTACGATCAGGGCAATCTGCTCCTGCTGGCCCTCGCGCAGCTCGGCACGGTGTGCTGCGCGGCCGCCGCTAGCACCCTGGTCGCGGTCAGTCTGGGAATCCTCGTGACTCGGCCGGCCGGCGCGCAATTCCTGCCGCTCTCGCGCACCCTGGTCAACATCGGTCAGACCTTTCCACCGGTCGCGGTGCTCGCGGTAGCGGTGCCGCTGGTCGGCTTCGGGGAGAAGCCGACGCTGATCGCGCTGTTTGCGTACGGACTGCTGCCGATCTTCGAGAACACGATCGCCGGCCTGCGGAGCTGTCCACCGGCGGTTCTCGAGGCGGCCAGCGGGATGGGCATGAGCCCGCGCGAACGGCTGCGATGGGTCGAGCTGCCGATCGCTATGCCACTGATCCTCGAGGGAATCCGCCTGTCGCTGGTCATCAGTGTGGGCACCGCGACGATCGGCTCGACCGTCGCCGCCAAGGGACTCGGCGAGGTGATCATCGCGGGACTTCTCTCGAGCAACACCGCCTTCATCCTGCAGGGCGGGCTCGTTACCGGACTCATGGCCGTGCTCCTTTACGACGGCCTGGCGGCCCTCGAGCGCCGGTTCTCTCCGCCCGTACGGCTCGAGTGAGAGGTCCTTCCCGAAAGCGCCAGCGTGGACGGCGCAGTAAGGTGCTTCGGCGTATGATATAAGTCGACGTTCCCGGCGCATGAATAGGAGGGGTGCCGGTCGACCCAATGAGCTCGTCGAACTTGTCCAAGCTGGCTGCAACGCCCGCCCGGCCCACGCCTGCCGCCCGCGCCGAACCCGGCCCGAGGCGGGCCGCGCTCGAGCTCCCGACAGTGCTGCTCATCCTGGGGACCTACGCCGGCTGGCTCTGGTCCACCTTCCTCTACTCACGCTGGCCGCTGTGGGTCGTGGCGCCATTGACCACCCTTCTCATCACGCTGCACAGCTCCGTGCAGCACGAGATCGTGCACGGTCACCCAACGCGCTGGAAGCGCCTCAACCGGCTCTTCGCCATCGTGCCGCTGTCGCTGTGGCTACCGTACGAGCGCTATCGGCACACACACCACGCACACCATATCGACGCGCGGCTCACCGACCCGTTGGACGACCCCGAGTCCTACTACTGGCGGTCGGAGGATTGGGCCCGCCAGCACCCGCTGTCACGTTTTTGGCTACAGCTGCAACAGACCCTCGCGGGGCGTGTCCTGATCGGCTCGTTCTGGCGTATCGGTATGTTCCTGCGCGATGAGGTCCTTACACTCCGGCACCGGGAGTCGCGCTCGCTCGTTCGCAACGCACAGAACGTGCGCCAGGTGTGGCTGGAGCATCTCGCCTGGTGCGTGCCGGTTATCGCGTGGCTGAAGCTGGTGTGCGGCATGCCGCTGTGGCTTTACTTCATAGCCATGGTCGTCCCGGCGAATGGCCTGGTGCTCATCCGTGCCTTCGCCGAGCATTGTGCGCGGCCGGGCGTGCGCGAGCGCGTTGCGCTTGTCGAGAACTCCTGGCTCCTCGGCCCGCTATTTCTCTTCAACAACCTGCACGCCTTGCACCACGAAGCGCCAGGCATTCCGTGGTACGAGTAT
>Ga0318554_10000884_pt1 | contig 11673 bp, 7 predicted proteins | sample GRESIP082b2f22_FD_203687 | JGI IMG/M metagenome (GOLD analysis project Ga0318554, IMG submission 203687) | Tropical soil microbial communities from Luquillo Experimental Forest, Puerto Rico - GRE.SIPMG.082b2f22 | ecosystem: Environmental > Terrestrial > Soil > Tropical forest > Bulk soil... | reverse complement strand
GGTTCCTCCTCGACGCCGATGACCGACGCCACCCGCGACACCACCAGCTCGGGCTGGCGCAGGTCGCCGAGCTCGATGAACCACACCCCGTCCGGGAACTCGCAGGTCAGCCCGGCTAGGACCCGAAGAGCCAGCCGCGTCTTCCCGATGCCGCCCGACCCGCACAGCGTCACAGCGCGTATCGACCGCGCGAACTGACGCAGCTCGCCGAGTTCGCGCTCACGGCCGACAAAGCTGTTCGGCTCCTCGAAGCTACTGCGAACCTGATCTAAGATCATTTCGAATCAGATCCTGGTTCTTCCGCATTCGGCCACGGAACCACCGCTGCCGCGTGCTACCCATAGCGCCGGGCCAGTCGATTCAGGAGGCGATCCCATCGCGCCGCGGGTTCTCCCTTGCTTGCCGCCTAGCCAGTAGTACCTTGCTAAGTTACCGCTACGCCCCGTCCGGGACTCCGCCCGGAAGGAGTGGCAGCTCGCTCACCGTCTGCCCCAGCAAGGCGGTCACCGCCACCAAGCTGGCCTGGTTGGTGGGCCAGTCGCGGCTGGCCAGGTGCTCTCGCTGGTGCTCCTATCCCACCCTCTGCGGCACCGACACGCCGGCGACCTTGGCGGCGGCCGCGGACGGTACGGCGTCGCAACAAAACCGGAGCTACCGGTGCCGCGTCCTCGCGCATGGCAGCGTGACAGCCTCAGTGCCATCTCCCGGTGATGGCCCAGCCGGGGTGGCCACGATTGGCCCGCCAGGCGCTTCCCGCTGCGCCTAGTAACTTCTCCGCGTATTCGCCGCAAAACCCACTGCTCCGTCGCGAAGCTGTGCACCTTCCCGGTTGTGTGGTCGTGGGCCCGGTGGTCACGGTCTTTCCGGTCAACAGCGTCGGTCGCAGGATTGCCAGCTTGGACGGTAAGGGGATTGACATTGCCCCCAACCGGTGGTAGGGCGGGCAAGGTCGGCTATGGCCACCGCGGCGGGTCCTGCGGCCGGACGACATGCCCGGCACCGGGCCACAGTGCGGCGGCGCGGAGGGGGTGGTCGCCATGAGGCGACTCGGAGTAACTGTGGCGCTCGGCGCCCTGCTGAGCATGTTCGGAGGGCTGCTGCTCGGATTGAGTGGGCCTGCGGCGGCGAGTAACGCCCACGGAAACCACAACAGCTACGGCTGGGTGGTGGGCGCCGACCCGCCGTTCTCAGACACGGCGATCGCACCCGACGGAAGCACGATCACGATGAGCGGCCAAGGCACCCTAACCGCCGGACCCGGCAAAAACGCCTCGGGCGGCGGCACCTACAGCCTTAGTACCGGCGTGAGCGGGACGTGGTCGGTCACTGGCGTCCAGGGCTTCGTCAGCTACGGCGAGGCGATTCCGCAGGGGCTGCCGGGTGCGTTCGGCGGCGAGACGAAGCTGAAGATCAGCCTCGACAACGGAGCGACCGGCGTGCTGACGATCACCTGTCTCCTTGGCAGGCCGCCCGCAGGCAAGATGGAGGGCATCAGCGTCATCCTCGGCAGTGGCGGCCAGTTCACCAAGGCGGACGGCGGCGACAACATCTTCTTTGGCCTGTAGGCATGACCTCCGGGAAGGGCGGCTCGACCGCCCTCCCCAAACCCCCTAAGTAGGACCTGCCAACGCATTGGCATCTGGGTCTGGTAGGCGCGAAGCTCGTCTGCCTCGCGCCTCGCGCAGCCGCTCGCCGACGATCGTCGCGTCGGGGTGCCCGCACAGCTGGCGCACGAGGCGGACGGTGAGCCCGGCCCCGACAACGGCGACCAGGCTGGTCCCTGCACCGCGCGGGCTCACAGACGGCTCGTGTTGCAGCAGGCACATGCCGCCGCGGGAACTCCCATTAAGGGTTGGGCGGTCGTGACGTACCGGGCCGGACGCCGATCAACCTCAATCGTGGCTGTCGGCTGTACTACGCCGTGGTGGTCACGAATATCGGGTTCCGTCGAACTCGGTCCTCGGCTCAGCTAGCCTTCATCACCGCGAGACCAAGACGCCGGGTTCGACCGCTGTTCTGCGCACCCGTGGTCGAGTCTCCACGCGGTAGGTGCCGGGCAAGTTCAGCGCCTGAACTCGGCTTCGATCTGCTCCAGCGGGATCGACTCACCGGGCGCATCCCAGGCGGCGTCAGCCTCTGCGGCGTCCTCGGCGTCCTCGGCGGCCAGCAGCGCCTCGACCATCGACTCCGGCACAATCGCCGCGATCCGCTGGCCGCCCTCAGTGACGTGAATGACCTGGCCGCCGGCGGCCTGGCGCGCCGGCGCAGCCACAGCCGGGCTCTCCTCGAGCGGAAGCTCGCTCACCACATGCCTCCCCAGGCGCGTATCAACTAGCAACCAGGATAACGGCCGCTGCATGCTTAGGCTGGTCTTACGTCGGTCAGCTGGGGCAGGACCAGAGTTGCGGCGGCACGGATTAGCAGCACTGCGCTCCCTGCCGAGGATCCCATTGGGTGTCACGGCTGGCACCCCGATCAGGCCTTCATGCGCGGTGCTGGTCGCTCAGAGCGGCGCGGTGCTGGTCGCGCAGTTCGATGATCCGCCGCCTCCGGGCCGAGACCAGCAGGCTAGGCGAGCCCAGGCGAACCGCAGGGTAGCCGCTAGCAGGCTGGATTCCGGCAGCGCGCATGATCTGGTAGCCGCGTTCGGAGACGCTTGACTGGCCCAGGCCGAAGTAGCCCATCAGGTCCTTGACCCGCAGCTCGCCGCGACCTTGACCCAAGCGCTGGTTACCCTTACCGATCACCCAGCACATCGCCGCCGCGATCACCTCGGGCTTGGCTGTTCCGCTCAGCATGCTGGACAGGCCCGGCACGGCCCGGGCCAGCAGGCGCCGGCACGCCGCCTTGTACTCGATGCCGAGCAGGTCGTCGCAGCACCGGTCACAGGCGGCGAGCACCTGCTCGGCCCGGTCGTGTAGATCTGCGGGTACCTGGTCCCAGGCGAACTCCTCTTCCGGCAGCGGAGCGTCGTCCAGTGCGCTGAGCGCATCCTGCCCGCCGACCTCCTCCGCGAGCTGGTCAAGAAAGTGCCGGTGGAAATCGAACGGCTCGTCCTCCCACGGCAGGTCATCACCGAACAGGCCCATTTTGGCGAACAGCGCCGCAGGTCCCTGTGGCCGCGGCGAGCGGATCACCCGCTGATACTCCGGCTCGTACTGGTCGACCGCGGCCAGTGTCTGGCCGGTCAGCCCTGGCCGGATCCTGCGCTCGGCGTGGCAGAACTGGATGAATGCCCGCAACAGCGCCGGGGCCTTGCTGAGGTAGGGAACGCCGGCGACGATCTTGCGCGGGATCCAGTCGGCTAGCAAGATCTCCGCTGCCACCGGGCTCCACCGCAGCGGGTCACCCGGCCCGTAGTCGGTGCCGAACCATAGGACGTCATCCAGTAGGCCCCGGTGGTCAGCGTCGTCGAGCGGCGCGCCGAACTGTGAGCTGAAGAACCGGTCCGCCAGCTTCTTCTTCGCAGTCTCGCTCCACGTCGGCCGGGTGTAGCCGGTCCCGCCCTCGGGCAGCTGCCGCAGCAGCCACTCGGTCAGCGGCCGTGACGCCGGCCAGGTCTCGGTCTCAAACGGCGGGAACATGATCGCGCCCGTCTCGATCGCCTGGGCAACCCGTGCCCGCGCGTCGGCAAGGCCGATATCGCGGTGGCTGATGTCCGGGTCATCCGCCGCCTCCAGCATGCGCCCCACGACGTCACTGATCCGGCTGGGGACAGGGAAGGCGTCCTTCACCACGGTGCCCAGGTTGTGGTCGATGTAAATGACCGCGGTCAGCTCATGGCCCGGCAGCCGCGCACCCAGCAGCACATTGTCCCCGTCGCCGAGCACATGCGTGCTCTCCACCGCGCGATACACCGAGGCCTCACCGAGCCGGGCCAGCCAGTCTGGGAGCGGGTGCGGACGCGCCGCGAGCGCCCGCCGGGCACGGGCTCGGGTCAGCTCGTCCGGTCCGAGCTCCGACAGCGCGGCCAGCAGCGCGGTGGTCTCTGACAATACGACCTCGGTGAAGGATTCGAGCAGCGTGGGCAGCGTGACGCTCTCCTGTGCTCCGGCCTGATCGCGCTCGAATGGATTCTCCCCACGTGGGTCAACGGCGGCCAGCAGGGTGCTCACGTAGGCAAGGAAGTCCAGCGGCTCGCCGCCGGCCAGCTGCTGGCGGACATCCGACAGCAAATCCCCCGGGCCGCGCCGGTGCCCTGCCGCGGGACGCGTCTGCCGCTTGCGCCTGTTCGGCTTGCCCTGCCGCCCCTTGTTGTGCGGGTGTCGTCCGCGCTTGGCCATAGACGGCAACCTACCGACACCTCTGCGGTCAGCGCGATGCTCCCCCGCCGAGGCCGCCCGAGAAGCCACTCGGCCTCGGGACGACGAGCAGATGATCAGCAGCCGAGCCGCCAAACTTTGGCACGTATTTGACACAGCGACCCGCACACGGGCGCCCGGAGCCGCATCCAGCCGCACGCGACAAGATCAGCCCCGAACCGCGTTAGCGCTGGTCCAGGGCTGTTTTTCGTACTGGTGGCAGGTCCAGGGTTCGAACCTGGGTAGGCTAAGCCGACGGTTTTACAGGGAGCCTGCCGCGCAGCGATGGATGGCTGTTCACCTGCGGGAACGTCGCTTCTTGGGTGGCTGACTAGCCGCTCAACCACTCTCAACCGAAGAGCCTCCACAACTCGTCGGCCACGACGGAACGTCACCGGACTGACCGTCACGGATTGCTCCTCGCTGCCCGCAGCGTAGCTCATTAACGCTACATCGCGGTACAATCTCGTATGAGGGAGGTTGCTCATGGCTGCAAGCACATCGTTTCGCATTAGCGACGCCACCAAAGCCCGGCTGGCTTCACGGGCCGCACGCGAAGGCATGACCGCGACCGCTTTGCTTGGCCAGCTCATCGTCGAGGGCATAGACCAGCTCGACTATCCGGGGATCAGCTTCCGCGGCCCAGCGCACGACCGGCGTGCCGCACTCGCCGCTGGCCCTGACGTCTGGGAGGTCGTGGCGCGCCTTCAGGAACTTGACGGCAGCGAGGAACAGCGGATCACCCTGCTGAGCGCCGAGTCGGATCTGCATCCACGGCTCATCCGCATCGCTCTTGATTACGCCGCCGATCATGCAGACGAAGTACGCGTGCGGATCGACCGCAACCGGGCAATGGCAGAGCGAAGCCGCCTCACCTCGGAGCAGCGTGAGGCGTTGCTGGCGTGACCGGCTTTCTGATCGATGAGATGTTCCCCGTAACTGCCGCTGCGCTTCTGCGCGAGACCTATGGCCATGACGCGGTTCACGTAGCCGAGATTGGTCTCCGGGCAGCCGAAGACGCACACGTAGCCGCGGCCGCCCGGGGGGAGGGCCGGGCGGTTGTGACCGAGAACGTCGTGGACTTCGCCGCCGAACGCGACCTCGTGCTCGTATTCGTGCTCAAGAAGAACCTGCCCGCAGGAGGCGGACAGGCAGCCGCACTCGCCAAGATTCTCGACCGCTGGGCGCAGGAGCATCCCGCCCCCTACCTCGGTCCTCACTGGCCATCGACGTAGCCCCAGAAAAGCAAGACCATTCTGCATAGCTATTCATCCTCAGAGCTCGCTGGCTATCCTCAGGCGGATGGCCAGACACAGTGAGAGTCTTCGAGGCACTTATTGGTTTAGGCGAGCTGCAACGGCGAGTACTGGCATTTACCCATCGTTCCCTTTGTTACATGCGACTACTGGATGCCTCCCCCGGACGTAGTAAAAGACACCAGTCACGGGGCCGGCGGGACTCGTTCGCCGGCCTTGCTCAGGTCGGCGAGTAGCAACGGGATCAGCCGCTCCTCCATCACGGCCTGCCCCGTCTCCGCCATCCGGGCGGCAAGCTCCGGGTCCCACGGGCTCGGCGCAGACGGCCCCCGCAGCCGCTCGGTGTCTCCGGTTGCGAGCGCGTCCTCGTAGTCCGGCCAGTCCATCCGCCAGGGCCGTGCACCATACCGGGTTATCCCGGCGTCAACCGTGCGCAGGCCCGTCCAATCGAAATCGCCGCGCCAGCCGATGGCCGCTCCAGCACGGGCGCATGCGCCGAGCAGCCGATGGCAGGCGGCGCTGGGTATCCCCTCGGTGCAGACCAGCGCGACCGGCCGTGTGCCGCGGCGCGGCAACACGCCTGCCGCGGCCGCGGCGCGGAGGACCGAGGGGTTCTCGCATACGAAGACCGCGTCTGCCTGCGGCGTCACCGGCATCGTCGCAAGCTGGTGGAGCGTGACCCGGAACGGGATCCCGGCCTCCGCGGCTTCGGCAAGCCATCGGCCCAGCGGGCTGGCCGGGGCCGCAGCCAGCCCGAGGACCAGCGCCTGGCTGGCCAGGTCGTCAGGGATCACCCCGGCGGCCTCCCACAGCGCGCGCTGCATCTCCCGCCGGGTCAGGGCAGAGTTCGCTACGCCATCTCGCAGCGCCAGCGCCCGCAGCACCAGCCGGGCGAGCGGAGTGCCGGACAGGGCCTTGGTGTCGCCGGTGGCCTGCTCGGCGAGCACCGGCAGCGGCAGCTCATCAGCGGGGAGCTGATCCAGCACCGCGACCACCTGGGCGGCCAAGCGACCGCCGCCGGAACGGGCCAGCCGGGTGAGGGTGCCGTCGGCTTCCAGGGCAGCCACCCACCGTTCATGCCAGGAGGTGCCCACATGCCGGCCACTCGCGATCACCGAACGCACCGCTTCGCGCGCGACCCGCTCTGCCGCCGCAGCCTCTGAGCGCGAGACCACCGGCCCGGCGAGCGCCTCCACCGCGGAGTGCAGATCCGGGGCGATCCCGGCGCTGCGCAGCGCCGCCGAAAGCTGCCCTGGCCAGACCCGCAGCGAGTAGCCGTGCCGGGTTGGCGGCCGACCGAGCAGGCGCCCCAGCGCGAGACGTTCCGCCTCGGTTGCGGCGTCCAGGATGAGTGGGGCATCGAGTCGGCGGCCCAGTTCCAATCGCCTGGCAAGCCGCGCGACCAGCCGTGCTAGCGCCGGGTCGCCGAGCGTGCGGCGTAGCCGGGCAGAATCCGCACAAGGGACCTGGCCCGCACCCGGGGTTGGCGTCACCATGGTCCGTCGTCGGGGGCGCGGCCGCTGACAGCGTGCTCGGCCCGCTCGGCCCGCTGGCCGTCCCACTCCCATGAGGTGACATGCACGGCGTCGATGCCGTCCCGGCGGACCAGGTGGTGGGTTGCGATTCCGGGAACGGTCGGGTAGAAGCCCCACTCCCGCTCCGAGGTCATCACGACGTCGAGGTCGAAGGTGGCGAGCAGACCCAGGTACTGGCCGCGCGCCTGGTCGTCTACCCCGGCGAAGGCCTCGTCGAGCATGATGAGCCTCGGCGCGTGCCGGTGAGCCGACCGGTAATGCGCAGAGGCTGCGGCGAACAGTGGCACCGAGACCGTCAGCGCACGTTCCCCACCGGATGCCGGGCCCGCTGCCGGGCGCCACCGGCCGTCCTGGTGCCGTTCGATGACAAACCGGTGCCAGGATCGGTAGTCCAGCGCGCGGCTTAGCAGCTCGGCCCAGGTGGCCTGCTCATCCTCGGCCCTGGCCGTCTCGATCTGGCGTGCCAGGAAGTCGCCGACGGCTTCCCGGTCCGCCGGTGACCACAGGTCGGAGTCTTGGCGGAGCAGCCGGGTCCGCGCCTGCGCCAGTCCGGCCGGGCCATCCGGCCGGGTCTCCCAGCGCAGCCGCAGCCGCATGCCGGTCGAGGTGGGCCGTTCCCGCAGTTCCGCGTTCATCTGGGCGACCTGTGCCTCGGCCTCGCAGATCAGCCGCTGCAGGTGGCTGGCCACGTCGTTGATCAGGTGGTTTTCGATGACCTGCCGCTGACGTGCGGTCAGCATCCGCTCCCGGTAACCGATCTCCTCGTCCAGCACGGCGGTCAGCTCGCCGGGGCTGCGGGCGCTGCCATGGAACACGATGGTGACCACGAACCAGTCATCGAGGCCTGCGATCGCCTGGTGCCCGTACCTGGTGAGCGCCTCGGCCAGTTCGCGGTAGCGGCCGGTGATCTCGTCCTGGATCCGCCGCCATGTGTCATCGCCGGAGTCGACCTCGCCGAACTGCTGCTCAACCCGCCGGGCCAGCCGGATCGCCGGGTCAGCGGCCCATGCCGCCGACGGGTCGGGGATCTCGGTGGCTCCGGCGCTGGCGAGTAGGCCGGTCGCCGCGAACCGGCGCAGGCCGGTGATCGCCTGCTCGCGATGCTGCTGCGCCTGGGCCAGGTTTCCAGCCAGCAGCTTCTCCTGGCCCTGCGCCTCGGCACGCTGCTCGGCGGCATGGCGGCACTGGCCGTCCAGGGCCTTGGTGCATGCGGTGAGTTCGGCGATCCGGGCACGCACCGTGGCGAGCCGTTCCTTGAGTTCCTCGACCGAGGCGCCGATCGCGTCGCGCAGCGTCTCCAGCCGCTGCTGTTCTTGCGCGGCGCGAAGGGCCCCCTGCTGGGCCGCGTCGCGGAGCCGGGACAGCTCCCCTTGGGCGCGATTCAGTTCGCCTGCCCATGTGCCGAGGTCGGCGAGGCCGACGGCGTGCAGCCTGAGCGCCGCGACCAGTTCGGTGGCCGCCTGCCGGTAGCTGCCGATCTCCTGGGCCATCTGCCGCAGGGCCGGGAGCCCAGTGGGGCAGCCGGTGTCTGCGGCGGCGGCGTCCCGGACACCGCGCGCCTGCACCATGTCCTGCTCCGCCCACTCCAGGTCGGTCGCGGCATTATCGGCCTTTTCGCGCGCCTGCTTGGCCACCCCGGCCGCGCCGGTGACCACGGCCTGCGCTTCCCGCAGCGCAGTGTCGGACGGCGCGTCGGCCACAAGATCGTTCAGTGCTCCCTGCTGGGCGGCGAGTGCCGCGGCGGCCGACTCGGCTTCGGCCACCCGCTGCGCAGCGGTCGCGATGAGCCTGGCCAGCTCGGCGAGGCGCCGGCGCCGGGCGTCCTCCCGCGCCGCGTGCCCGATGAAGCAAGCCCGGTCCTTGGACCATTGGCCGTACAGCGGCCCGAGCCGCCACCGTCCGGAGCAACTCATGTACGGCCCATCGGTGGTCTCGGTGCGGGACACGCCGACGAGCACCCCCCGAACCACGTCCGCGGTCAGCGTCCTAGCCTGCGGGTCTGCGGCGTCGATGACCGGCAGCAGCACCCCGGCGAGGCTATCGGCGGCTGCCGCCCCGGCGACCACGATCACATCGTGGGTGCCCGCCTCCAGCAGTTCGCCGCCCGGCGTTATCCAGGCATCCAGCAGGCCTGAGGCCTCCAGCGCTGCTTCTAGCCCAGCGCGCTCCGCCTCGGCCAGCCCCGGGGCAAAATCGGTAACCTGCCAGAGCGCCGCGCCAGCACGCTCATCCCGGGCCGCAGAATCGCGGGTATACGGCACCGAAGGCCGGGCGATCTCGCCGGACTCCAGCCGGTCTCGCTCCGCCTCCAGCTCACCAAGTTCTGCCCGTGCCTGCGCAAGCGCGCCCTCCGCTCGGGCGGCCGCGTCGGCGAGGGAGCGATGCGCCGCGGCGGCTGCCTCTCGGAGCGCGCGCTCAGCGGGGTGGGCGCCCGCCAGGGTTTCCGCCCAGCCAGCAAGACCGATCTCATCCGGGTCAGCCAGCCTGAACCCAGGCAAAGCGAGCCGGTCCGCGCGCCCTGCCTGGGCACGCCACTCGGAAATATGCTCGGCGGCCACCATCTCGCGCTGCCGCGCCGCGCTGGCCAGCACCTCCGCGGCGACATCCGCTTCGGACTCCCGTTCCGAGAGCCGCTTCCGCGCCTGCTTGACGTCCTCTTCTGCGGTGACCACCACCTCGGCCAACCCGGTCATGTGGGCGACCGCCGCGGCGCGCCGGTCCGCCGCCTCCGCCATTGCCCGGCGCGCAGCCTCGGTGTCCCGTTCCGTCCGGGGGCCGTCCGGAAGCGCCAGTCCGGAAAGCGCCAGTTCGGCATCGATGCCAACTTGTCCGGCGCAGGCCCGCAGGGCTGCCAGCGCCGCGGTCACGCCATCCCGGGTTGCGTCGGCCGCGGTGACCGCCGCGGCCTGCTGCTCCTCACGGTGTGTGGCCACTGTCTGCTGGCGCGCGACGTCTGCCTCCGCCTCGGCCTGCGCCCTGGCCGCATCCTCGGCGTAGCGCTGCGCATCGTCCAGGTTCTTCAGCCGCGGGTCGCCGGCCAGTTCCTCCCGGCCAGCCTCCTGCCCGGCGAGTTCGGCCGAAGCGGCCTCAAGGTCGGCCTGGGAGTCCTGTTCGCGGCGCGAGGCATCGGCGATCTGCTGCCGCGCCGCGGCCAGATCCCGCTGCAACTGCTCGTAGTTCGCGTGGGCATGGCGAAGCTGCCCGGCTTGGCGGCGCGCGGCCACCGCGGCGTACCGCTGGTATCGGTCGCGGAACCGGCGCACGTGCCGGTGCGTTTCCCGCAGCGCCGCCAACTCGTCACGCTGCTGCTCCAGGTCGTGAAAGGCGGCCGCGATGTCCGAAATCACGGCTTGGTCGAGCGGGGCCAGCGCCTCGCCGAGCGCCCGGGACAGCCGCCCCTCGTCCGGCCGCTTGGAAAGCTGTGGCTGGCGAAGTTGGATGAGCAGGCTGATCAGCGCGTCGTAGCGTTCGGCGCCGAGATGGAACAGGTGCTCGTCCAGGATCCGGCGGTATTGCTCGGCCCGTTGGGTTACCTGGCCGCTGGAACCGATGGCCTCGGCAAGCCGGTCCCGGGTCAGAGCGGTGCCGCTGCGGCCGATGAGGAACAGGTCCTGCCCCAGGCGCTGCGAGGTGACGAAGAACCAGCGGTCGGCGATGCCCCGGCCCTGCACCGCGCGCAACCCGCAGCCTGCGGTCAGGTATAGGCGCTCCCCATCTTCGGCCACCCGGCCGAACTCCAGCCAGGTGTAGCCCAGCCGCTCGTCGTACTTCCCGCCGAGCAGAAGATTCCATTCCATCTTTTTCTCGCGGTCCCCGTCCGGCTCGACTCGGCTGGGAGACAGATCCCCGTCAAGGAGGAACGGAAGCGTCAGCGCCAGCACCTTCGACTTCCCGGTGCCGTTGTTCCCACGCAGCAACAGCCGGCCTTCGCGGAACCAGAATTCCTGGCAGTCGTAGTGGAAGATGTCCACCAGCCCGGTGCGCAGCGGCTGCCACCGCGTGGTGCCAGGCACTGGCAGCCCGGGAGCTGGTGGCGCGACCGGCCGCCCGCCGTCGGCATGCGAGTCGGCCGCTGGCCATAGCCCAGCAGTCACTGTTCCGCCTCCATCGTCCCGGGCCCACCGGGAGTCAGCGGCTCGGCGCAGCCGAACCGGGCCAGTGCGGGCAGAGGCGCCACCCCGTCCGCGCCCTCGCTAACGAGACCCAGCGCGGCAAGCCTCCGGACGGCTTGCACCGTCAGGCCGCGCTCGGCCCCCGCCACTGTTGCATCCTTGCGCCAGTGGCTGCGATGCTCGGCTGCTACGGCGGCCATCTGCCGGATGAGGATGTTCAGCGATACCGCTCTACGGTCACCGCGGCGCAGCCGTTCGGCAAGAAACTCAGCGAGCAGCAACGTGGCATGGCCGTCGGTACCTTCTTCCGGCATGCCAAGGTCGGTAGCTTCCCCGGTGGGGTCGACTAGGGCGATCCCTTCGGCGCGGGTCTCTGCGATCAGCCCGGTCGCCTCAGTCAGGCGCTTGAGCAACGGGCCGCGCTGGCTGTCCAGGTACCCGCGTTCCTCCTCGCTGAGGTCGGCGTAGT
>Ga0318554_10000883_pt1 | contig 11675 bp, 7 predicted proteins | sample GRESIP082b2f22_FD_203687 | JGI IMG/M metagenome (GOLD analysis project Ga0318554, IMG submission 203687) | Tropical soil microbial communities from Luquillo Experimental Forest, Puerto Rico - GRE.SIPMG.082b2f22 | ecosystem: Environmental > Terrestrial > Soil > Tropical forest > Bulk soil... | reverse complement strand
CCCTGATCGCCCGGCGGCCGGGCTATCAGGGACTGCGGGTATCGCGGGTGCCGCGAGGACTTCAGGCACTGCGGGGGCGACGTCGGCATATCCGGGTCTCCGGACCTTGTGGAGTTACGTAAGTCAGCGACTGGTAGCGGGACATGCAGCGATGGCATCTCGGGTCTCCTGATCACTACGGAGGCCCGGCCGTAAGCGGCCTGGCCTGGCGTAACTCACCCCCGAGCGGCTGGGTCCCCCGTGCTGGATCTCCCGGCGGCCGGGCCTGGAATACCCCGCCTCCCAGCGGTTGACTTTCCCGCGAACCTTCCGTCGGCTGCTCGGCCGGGCGGGCCGTGGCCACCGGTCCCGGGCCGGACGTGACGCCCGCCGGCTGCGGCGCTCCGGCCGCGCCGTCCGGTTCCGCCCGAGCGTGCCCGGCGACCGAGTCGGCCGGCGCGGGTACCGGGCGCTGGTTATGGGTGGGGTTGGTGTCCAGCCAGCGCCGCATTTCGTCGGAGATGAGGTCGATGCCGATGCGGCCGACGCGGCCCTCCAGGTCTCTGAAGATGCATTCCGCGTTGCCGAGGCCGCGCAGCACGGCCCGGTGCTCGGGCGAGGCTTCCACGCCGAGCAGCGCCATGACGTTGGCCACCTCGACCCGCTCGGAGGACCGGAACGCGAAGACGCTGGAGATGCAGTTGGTCACCTGCTCGGCCAGCAGGTCACCGGCGTTCTGCGAGACCAGGATCAGGGCGGTGTTGCGGGAGCGGCCCATCCGGGACACCTCGGGGACCAGTTTCGCTCCCTCCGGGGTCGAGGTGATCGCCCAGGCCTCATCCAGGAATATGGCCTTCGGCATGCGCCGGTCCATTCCGTTCAGCAACCGGCGCGCGAACTGAGAGACCAGGTACAGCAGGGCGACCGACAGGCGCTGTTCGTAGGAGAAGTCCTCCCGGTGCACGCTGGCGTCCGGGAGCGTCAGGCCAGCCAGTGTGAAGACCGTGGTCCAGCCTTCGGCGTCGATCCGCTGCCCGGCGGTCGGCGAGAAGCACAGCCGGGCCAGCCGCATCTCCGACATGGAGTGCAGTACCGCGCCCAGGTTCGTCGACGCCGGGTCGCTGGAGGCTTCCAGGTGCCGGACCACCTTGCCCAGGCTGGGCCGGTCCCGGCCGGCTACCGCCGCCACGGCCTGGATCATCGCGCTTTCGCGCTCCTCGGACATCCTTGGCAACAGCAGCCGCAGCGTCTCGGTGGCCATGGTGCGCCGGGTGGCCAGCTCGTCTCCGAACGAGAACGGGTCCAGCAGGCCCGCCGCGGCGGAGCCGAGCGGCAGCACCCGCGCCTTGCGGCCCCGGGCCGTCAGCACGTCCACCAGCGGCTCGGCATCACCCTTGGGGTCGATCACCGCGACCGTAACGCCGCGGAGCGCAAGCTGCAGGATGAGCAGCAGGGCCAGCGTGGTCTTGCCGCCGCCCGGCTCGCCGGTGATGGCCACCGCGGTGGGCCGGTTGCGGACCGCGGCGAGCAGCGGGTCGAAGTGCACGACGGAACGGGCCCGGCCCAGCGTCTCCCCGATGTAGGGGCCGACCCAGCCCGGGTTCTCCGCGCCGGCCTCGGCCGCGCCCGCATGGCCGACCGTGCCGCCGGCGGCCTGGTCACCGAGCGAGACGGTGGCGGTCGGCACGCCGCCGGCGATCGTGTACAGCGGCTGGCGCTGCACGTACGACGACAGGTGGACCCGCTCGCCGGGCAGCGACTCGCGCAGCAGGCTGAACTGGTCGCCGGTGGAGTTGACCACGTCGATGCCGATGTCGCGGTAGTGCTCGACCAGCGCCTCGACCCGCCGCTGGCACAGTTCCCGGGTCGGCGCGGCCACCGACAGCCGGTGCCAGCCGTAGACGAACGGCAGCCGTTCCTTGGTGATGCCGTGCTCCAGCATCCGGGCGGCCTCAAGCTGCTCGGCCAGCGCCAGCGGGAGGTCGACCCCGGCCTCCCGGATATGCGCGTCCATGTCCCTGGCGTGGGCGAGCCGGCGGCCCACGTCCTTGCTGGCCTTGGCCGGGGAAATGAACTTCATCCGCGAGCTGATCTCGACCGGGAATGGCAGCGAGTCGGCGAAGTGCAGCCACGGCTCCCCGTCGGGGAAGCTCATCACGTCGGGGAACCGGGAGAACGACAGGAACGCTGCCCACGACTCGCCCTCGGCCTGTTCCAGGTGCAGCAGCGTCCTGCCGTTGTGGACCTGCCCTTCCAGCAGCGCCTCGATCTCCCCGGCACCCCAGGTCCGCCGGCGCACCGCCGACGCCGGCGGATCCCCGGCCGCACCGGCCAGGGCGTGCCGGAACAGCCAGGCGAGCTCGTCGCTGGTCGCGTGCCGCGCCCGGAGCGCGCTGCCGGCCAGGGACCGGCCGAGCCGCTCAGCCTGCTCGGTCCACCGGGCGATCTCCCCGGCCGAAACCGCCTCGTCGTTCAGCCCCAGAGCCTGCTCACTGGTCCGGTAGGCGTTGATGAACTGGGAGAACACCCCGCCGGATAGCTGTGCCCGCATCCCCCGCTGGCCCAGGCGCACGCCCAGGTAGACCTCCTTGGCCCAGAAGTCCTTGGCCCACACGTGCCGGTACATCTCGTCCAGGTAATCGCGCCAGCCCGGCCCGCCGTCGGAGGTGGCATCCAGCCGCGCCGCCCACTGCGCCGCTGGGTAGGAGTGGTGCACCACTCGCAGGTGCACCTCGGCCTCGGGCAGCCGGATCCCGGCAAGCCCGACCGTGATGTTGATGGCGAGCGCCTCCCGCTCACCCGGGGTGGTGAACTCGTAGGCGTGCGTGGGCAGCCGGTAGTAAGCCCAGGCGTGCGTCTCGGTCAGCAAGATGAAATCGTCGAAGTAGCGGACGCTCATCCGGCTGCGCCGACGGGTGCGCGCGGTCACCGTGCCGCCCTGCGCCGTACCGGGTCAGCGAGCGAAGTCACCAGGACCCCGGCCAGCGTGGTGTAAGCCTGCAGCATCGCTGGGCGCAACCGGGCCAGCCTCGGCCGCCCGTCCGCGGCCTCCGGGCTGTCCCGGATGCCGGTCTCCAGCTCCGCCAGGTGGTCGTCCCAGGGGACCCGGACGATGGCCCGGCAGCGGCCACGCAGGACAAGTTCGGCTTGCTCGGCGTGGCGGACGCTGCGCTGGTCGACCCCGTTCAGCACGGTGATCGAACGCGTGGCCAGCGCACCGTGGCCATGGCCACCGAGCCATTCGCACGTCTTGGACACCGCCCGCCCGGCGTCGGGACTGGCGGGGGCGACTAGGACCAGCTGTCCGGCCCCGGCCAGCAGCTTGGCCACCGCCGGCGCGCCCGGGTCCACGAGCGCCAGCGGGTATCGCGAGGCAAGGACGCTGACCAGCCGGTCGTGCTGGATGTCCGGCAGCGCTGTGCCGCCTTCGGGCGCCGCGTCCTGGCAGATCACATCCAGGCGGCCCTTGGTGCGAAAGCCGCGTGCGGGTGCTGGGCCGCGGCGCTGGGCGTGCGCCGCATGGGCCCCCGAAGCCCGGGCGGCCAGCAGGGCGCCCACGGTGATCGCCGGGGCGTTGGCCAGTCCGGTGAGCGATGCGGGCCCGGGGTTCAGGTCGACCGCGGCGACGGGCTCGCCGCGCAGCCCGGCCAGCAGGTCGGCGAGCATGAGCGTGGTCACCGTCTGGCCGGCGCCCACAGTGCAGCCGAGCACCACGACCAGCCGCGGCTGTCCCAGCGGCAGCGCGGCCCGCACCCGGGCCTGTTTGATGTGGTCGCGGCGGCCCGGACCGTGCCCGCCGGGCACCACGGTGCCATGCCTGCGCCAGCCCGAGGGGCGGCCACCTGGGCCGTTTAGGGCGCGCTCCACGCCGGGAGCCGGGCGCTGCCGCGCCGGGGCGGCGGCCCGGGACGTGCCCGCCAGGGGCCGCCACGCCGGGACGATCACCACCGGCGCAGGCCGGAGCGGTGCGGATGCCTGCGGGGCGGACACCCCCGGAACGGACGCCTCGGGCCAGGAGGGTACCGGGACGGACGCCTCCGGGGCAGACTGCTGCGGACCTGGGTCGCCTAGGCCGGAATCTTCCGCGGTGTACGGCCACCCGGCGCAGGGCTGCGCGGCGGCAGGCCCGGAGGCGGCCGATGGGCTGCCCGGCGGCACGGTCGCGGCCGATGGATAACCCACCGGCCAGCCCGTGCCCGCGGCCGGCCCGGTGCCCGCCGGCTGACCTGCGCTCCCTGATCGGCTGACGGTCTCACCCGGCCCGGACTCCGGTCCCGCGCCGACGGCCCGGTCGCCGGCCGCGACCGCGCCCTCGGCCGGATGCGGACGGGAATGCCGGCCCGGACCGGAAACCCTGCCGCCGGGCTGGAGGCTCGCGGCCGGGGCGTATCCGACCATCGGCCAGCCTGTGCCCGCGCCCTCGCTGGTACCAGCGTTCCGGAAGGGACGGTCAAGGCGGGTACCGGCGGCGTCTGCGGACGGCACTCCCGCGGCTGAGGCATGGCCGACAGGGGCGGGCGGCCTGGCCGGTCCCGCGTGACGTCCCGCGATGTGCGGCCCGGCCAGCCCCGGATCCCGCCTTGTCCCCGCGCCTGCGTCCCGGCCCCAGCCGGCTCCCGCACCCGGTGTTCCCGCCACGGCCGGGCCCGGCGCCACGGCGGAACCTGGCGCTCCGGCTGGGCCTGGCACCGGCCGGGGTCGGGGACCGGCGATGTACGGCCACCGGGCCTCTTGCGGCGCTCCGGTCTCCCGGGCCCGCTCCGCATGCGGCGCCATCGCCGCAGCCCGCCCCGGAGCCGCTCGCCCGGATACCTGGCGCTCGCGGACCAGCCGACCCGGGCCACCGGCCGGTCGCGCCGAGACGGTATCGGCAGCGGCGGCGGACGGCACCGGGACGGGCCTGGCTTGGACCGGCCGCACCTGGGCCGCGGCCGGCAACGCGGGCTGCGCGTGCGCCGGGAGTTCGCCGGTGGCGTGGTCCCGCTCGGCCACGCTGACCTGCAGCCACACCCGGCCGAACATCACGATCTGGTCCTTCTCGGCCAGCGGGGCCATCCGGCACCAGGTGGACGGCTCCCCAAGGTACCGCGCCTGGGAGATCAGCAGCTCGGGCAGGCGTTTACTTTCCAGCACCGGACGGGTCGCCAGCCAGGTGAGCAGGCCCGGCGGAAGCACATACAGCCAGAACAAATTGTGGTTGAACGGCAGCCCGAGCAGCGTCAGGAGAACGATGTAGGGCACCGTCACAGCGGCGAAGACAGCGATTTGCCCAATGGGCAGGGGCGCCGGCAGGCGGAAATCGTAGAGCTTGTAGAGCCGTTTCTCGATCCGCCAGATGCTCGTATAAGTGGGCAGCTCCACCGGTCGCTCTCCTTAGGCTCGCGCGGAGATCAGTGGACGCCCAGCGCCTTCGCGATTCCTTGGGCAAGCGTCTGCACGATGCTCGGGGTGTAGAAGATCACTGCGATCGCGACGGCAAGGACCACGAATTGAACGAACCGGATGATCTCGCGCGTGAACAGGAAGAAGAGGGCAACGATCCCGACGATCCCCAGGAACAGTGGGCCGAACAGACCCTGCAGGTACGAGACCAGGCCGGACGTGTTGAGTGACTGGGGGGCCGCGAGGATCAGCGCATGAAGAGACATCGGCCTACTCCGAGGTGAGGGGGATTACGGGTGATTAGCAGGCCAGGAGAGTCAAACGGGCGCAGCATCACGGCAGCCCCCCCGCCTCGGTAGAGGGGGCAATGCTCTGGACGTACCAGGTGCCATGCTGCCTCAGAATGGTCAGCGCATACGCCATCTCGAGGCTGGCCGTCGAGTTGCCCGCACGTGCTGGTTGCCCAGGAATTTCCCAGGTCACGGTGGCAACAACGTGACGGACGGTACCGCCGACCGGCGCTGTGACACCAGTGACGGAGCCGAACAGGACCGAGCCGCCTAGGCCGGTCAACGAGGTGCCGGGCGCCAGGAAACGGCTGAGGGTGGACTGGTTCCCCGTCGCGTAGGCGGCGAAAAAGGCCGGCAACTGCCGCGTCAGCTCCGATTCGGTGGCGCTGTCGGAATTGACCGCCGGCGCTGCGGGCGCCGCGGCGGGCTTCGGCGCCGGCAACCAGGCGGGCTCGCCGGAGATGCCCAGGCCGCCCGCGGCGGCATAGACCGGCACGCCCAGCTCCATCATCTTGCCGTTCACCCGGGCTAGCAGGGTGACCAGAGCGTGCTGGGCGTCTTCCACCAGCACCCCCGCGACCTGCGCTGACTGGAGGACTAGCGAACCGCCCCCGTTCCAGCCGAGCTGCGGATCGGAAGCACCCGGCGGCAGGAACGACGCGAGCTCGCTGGCCCGCTGGCTGGCCGTGGCCGGACTCGCATTGAGATACACGCCGCCGAACTGCAACGCGTACGCGCTCGCCATCTGGACCGGGAAACGCGGGGCCCGCGCGACGTGAGCCGCGGGCGTGTGGCGGGGCGGCGTCTCGTTCAGGACGATCGCCATCACGCCGCGGTAGCCGACGATGAGCAGGACCGCCCACACCACTACGCGGAACGTCCAGACCAGCCAGCGGCCGCCAGCGCCACGCCAGCCCGAGCCGGATCGGGGCCGCTTGCCGGTACTCCTCTGCGGCTGGCTCCCGGTCTCTGCGTCGTAGCCCGTGCTGTACAGATCCGGTTGCGGACTGTGATCGACGGTCGACCTACGAACCATCGCACCCTCCGCTCCCATGCCCGTAAGGCACACATTGTGCGCCATAACGTCCTGTTTGGTCAGGCAGTTGGAGCACCCCGCAAGCCAGGCCATCCCTGCGATCGGAGCGGGCGCGGACCCGCCACCCGCGCCCTGGGGCCCCTAGGCGCGGTGGCCGGCGGCGGCAAAAAAGGGCAAAAGCGGATACGGTTCGCAAGTTACCTGTCACAGGTCGCTAGGTCTCGGTGACCAAAAGCTAGGAAATGCACACCCCCAGGTACACCCGAACGGGCTGCGCCTAGCACGGTAAAGCTTTGCGATAGCATCTGTTCCCGATATGCGCAAACCATGACAAACCAGACAGCCCGGGAGGGGCGTTTTGATGATAACTGGCCGACGGGACGGCGCGGCGGCGCGGCCAGGGTGCGCGGCGACAGGTATTAGTCACCCCGGCAACCCGGCATCCGGTTACACAGTGTAACGGAATTCGGCGGAGCTGCACCCCGCGCCCGCGCCTGGCTGGCCCTGCCCGGCCCGCACTGCGGCGCGCGTTGCGTGTCCGTTAACGTGCGTCCAGCGGACGCGGCTCCGCGCTGCAGGGCACCTGCGAGGCGGACCTGTCGAGCCTGGAGTCGCTGTTCAACGAGCCCGACGGGTCGACAGCAACCAGGTCGAGCTGACTGCCGGTGACCCGGGCCAGGGAAACTGGCGATCAACTCCGGATTTTTCACCCGCCGGGGCCATCGGGCGATGCGCCCTTGTGACCGGGACGCCGGCCGTCCGCGCAATCGTAAGCGGGGGCGGCCCAGAGCGCGGGCCCCAGCCCGGCTGGACTGGGGTTTGTCAAGCCTGCGGGCGGCCGTGCCGCCGCAAGAAGCGCCCGGCCGGGTGCGCGTTCAGCGGCCTGAGCTAGCCGGGGATCTGCCCGGCGCGGTTGACGAAGGCGCGCTGCAGGACGGCGGCCTCACCGATGGTTGAGCCATGGGCGATATTGATGTCGTGCTCGCCGAGGTAGCGCAGGGTCTGCTTGCTGAAGATCCACTCATTTCGCGCGCCCTCGATGGTCATGGCCACGGCGACGCCGTGGCGGCCGATCGCGTCTGTCGCGTCCGCGACCACGGTGACGCCAGGGATCAGAGCGGCCGCGCGGTATAGCGCGGCGCTGACCCGAGGCGGTGCGATCGCCTCGCGCAGCAGGTCGCCGATGGTGATGAAGGCTTCCTCCGGCGGTGGCTGCTGGCCTGACATTCGCCGCTCGATCAGGCTGAGCAGGGCGTGTGGGTCGGTGGGCAGCGACTGCAAGAACCGGTAGGTGGGATCGTTCACCCCGCCCCGGTCGGGGCAGTGCTGGCGGTTGCCGGCGTCGGCCAGGGGGATGTTCTGGCCATGCTCGCGCAGCAGGCCGGTCACGCAGAGGTTAGACACCGACTGCCAGATCTGCCGTTCGTGTGGCTTTTCCATGACGCAGTCGTACGGCTTGCCGAGCACGCCGTTGTTGCCGAGCACTTGCTTGCAGCCCTGGTAGGCCACCCAGCTCTTGATGTACCAGAACTGGCTGTTGCGCACCTGCGGGGCCGGCTGCCCGGTGGCGGCAGTGGCGATCTTGGCGAGCAGCCGGACGGCGGCTGGTGAGGCACCGGGCGTGGTTGCGGGCAGGAAGGCCAGGACGATGACCGCCGCCAGGGCCGCGGCCCCGGTAGCTGCGAGGGCGATCACCGGCATGCGGCGGCGCGTGGCGGGCCTGCCCACCGCCGGGCTGGCGGCCAGGCGGAGTTCACTGATCAGGTGCTCCTTGAGGGTGTGCTGGCGGCCTGCCGGCAGTTCGCGTTCGGCCGGCGCTGGCAGCAGCCAGGCCAGTTCGGCCACGTCCCCGCGGCGGGGGTCATCGGCGTTCATCGGTTCCTTCCGGGTCCGGCCGGGCCGCGTTTTCCGCGGTCATCCAGTACCTGTCCGCCGCCGCCGGCAGGTTCCCGGCGGCGGGCACCAGCTTCCGGAGCTTGCGGCGGGCCCGCGACAGCCGGGACCGCACGGTGCCAACCGGCACTCCCAGTGCGCTGGCAGCCGCGGCGTAGTTCAGTTCCGACCAGATGCACAGCGCGATCACCTCGCGCTCGCCGTGGCGAAGCGCATCCAGCGCCTTCCCGGCCTCGCGCAGCCGGGCCTGGTCATCCAGGCGCCCGGCCAGTTCTTCAGCGAAGTCCGGCACGGGAGACGGCGGTGCAAGCCTGCTCAGGGCCGCCTGGTGGCGGCGGGACGCCCGGGTCAGGTTGCGCGACACATTCACCGCGATGCCGAGCAGCCACGGCCGCAGCGGCTCGTCGCCGGGGCCAATCCTGTTCCTTAGGCGCCAGGCTTCCAGGAACGTGACCGAAACCACCTCCTCGGCGGCAGACCAGTTCCCGGTCAGCCGGAAGCCCAGGTTGTAGACCGCGTGGGTGTACTGGTCGAACAGCACGCCGAAGGCATCTGGGTCCCCGGCGCGCAGACGTGCGCGCAGAGTCGGCTCCACATATGTTCCTGTCTGCTCGTTCCCGTGCGGTTCCCGGGCCGGGAGCCAAACGGAGCCGGTCCGGGTCGGCCCTCCAGCCGCAAGCGGGACCGGGGCCTCCGCCTGGCCCGGCCGCCAGCAAGGACGCTATCTGACCAGGGCACTCTCGCGGGTCAGGCGGGTGCGCTGGTGGTACCAGCGTGAGCGGGCCTGGTGGCGGCGGCGCCAGGCAGACCAGTGCCCGGCGTGGCCGGGCCGCCTGGCTGGTGGCGTGGCAAGGAGGCGGGTGATCTCCGGGACGGTCAGCGGGATCATCCCGGGGTCGGCGGGTGGCGGCTGGTTAGGGCCGGCCGGCGGTGGTGCCTGGGTGTCGGTGCGGTCGCGTAGTAAGGCACGCCCGGCCTCTACTTCTTGCCACCTGATGCTTTTTGAAAGCGGAACTCGACCACGTCGCCGTCCTGCATGACGTAGTCCTTGCCCTCGATGCGAGCCTTCCCGGTGGCCCGCGCGGCCGCGACCGACCCGGTGGCGACCAGGTCGTCGTAGGACACGATCTCGGCCTTGATGAAGCCGCGCTGGAAGTCGCTGTGGATCACACCGGCCGCCTCGGGCGCCGTCGCCCCGACGCGGATCGTCCAGGCCCGGGTTTCCTTCGGCCCGGTGGTCAGGAACGTGGTCAGCCCCAGCGCGGCGAACCCGGCCTTGGCCAGCCGGTCCAGCCCCGGCTCGCCGAGCTCGAGTTCGGCGGCGAGCTCGGTCGCCTCGTCCTCGGGCAGTTCCGCGAGCTCCGCCTCGCTCTTGACGTCAAGGAAGATCGGCTCGGCCGGCGCCACCAGGGCAGTGAGCTCTTTTCGCCGGTCGTCGGCTAGGCCGGTCATGTCGGTATTGAACACGTACAGGAACGGCTTGGCCGTTAGCAGTTGCAGTTCGCGCAGGTCACTGAGCCTGATGCCGGCTGCGGCCGCACCCTGCGACAACGTGGTCCCCTGGTCGAGCAGCCGCTGCGCGGCTGCGGCGGCATCGGCCACGCGAAGCCGTTCTGCATCCTTGGAGAACTTCACTTCCTTGGCGAGCCGGGGCAAGGCTTTGTCCAGCGTCTGGAGGTCCGCCAACATCAATTCCGTGGAAATGGTCTCCACATCGCGCGCCGGGTCTACGTCACCGTCGACATGGCTCACGTCCGCGTCGTCGAATACGCGCACCACCTGGCAGATCGCGTCGGTCTCCCGGATGTGCGCGAGGAATTGGTTGCCGAGGCCCTGCCCCTCCGACGCGCCGCGTACCAGGCCCGCGATGTCCACGAACCGCACGGTGGCCGGGACGATCCTGGCCGAGGAGTTCATCTCGGCCAGTACCGCCAGCCGCGGATCGGGGATGCCCACCACGCCCACGTTGGGCTCGACGGTCGCGAAGGCGTAAGTCGAGGCCAGCGCGCTCGCCTTAGTGAGCGCGTTGAACAGGGTGGATTTCCCCACGTTGGGCAGGCCGACGATGCCGATGGACAAGCTCACCCGGGCAGTCTAGGGCCCACCGCAGGCCACGAAATCACGGCTTCCGCTCTAGGCCGTTCTGCTGAGATCAAGGTCGCCGCGACCGGCGCCGGAGAATTCGGCATCATAACGCTCAAGCAGCAAGCCCTGCCGTCCTGACCTGAGCGGTTCCGGGGTGCCCGCAAGAACCCACCGTTTGCCGTGGCGGGCGGGAGGCGCCAGCCTACCGCCCGCCGGCGCCGGTCGGCCGGCGGCCCGCGTGGCGAATGGGAACTGTCGGCGCTTGCTGAAAGTATGGCGGCATGCCCGTGATCTCACTGCTCACGCTGGCCATCGGCCTGCTGCTGGGCGCGGTCATAGGCTTCCTCGTGGCGCGGAACCGGGGGGCGGCCGCCACGGCAGACCTGGCAGCCCGGGCCAGCGCGGCCGACGAGCGCGCCCGTGCCGCCGAGCAGCGGACGGCCCTGGTCGACGGGCAGCTCGCGGAACGGTTCCAGGCACTGTCGGCCCAGGCGCTGGATGCCAGCGCGCGCCGGTTCCTGGAGATGGCAGAGGGACGGTTCAGCGCGGCGAACGCCCGGGCCGCGGGTGAGCTAGAGACCCGCAAGGCGGCCGTCGAAGGCCTGGTCGGGCCGTTGAAGGAGACACTGACCCGGGTAGAGGCGCAGTTGCGCGACTCGGACGCGCAGCGCGCCGCGTCACACGCCGCGCTGGCCGAGCAGATGACCATCACCAGGCGCAGCTCCGATGAACTCAAGCTGCAGACGCAGGCCCTGGTCACGGCGCTGCGCCGGCCCGAGGCCCGGGGCCGCTGGGGAGAGATGCAGCTGCGCCGGGTGGTCGAGCTCGCGGGCATGAGCGCCCGGTGCGACTTCGACGAGCAGGCCGCCGTGGCCACCAGCGAGGGGCAGCTACGGCCCGACATGGTGATCCACTTGGCGGGCGGCAAGCACATCGTGGTGGATAGCAAGGTGTCCCTCGCGGCCTACCTGGAGGCGGCCGAGGTCACCGACGAATCCGCGCGCGAAACC
>Ga0318554_10000879_pt1 | contig 11697 bp, 10 predicted proteins | sample GRESIP082b2f22_FD_203687 | JGI IMG/M metagenome (GOLD analysis project Ga0318554, IMG submission 203687) | Tropical soil microbial communities from Luquillo Experimental Forest, Puerto Rico - GRE.SIPMG.082b2f22 | ecosystem: Environmental > Terrestrial > Soil > Tropical forest > Bulk soil... | reverse complement strand
CGCCAAACCCGCCCTGCGGGCCGCCCACGCCAAACACGCCGGCGTCGATACCGGTGCCGAACCCCTTGACGCCCACCCCGCCGGTGCTCCCGCCGGTCCCGGCCACGCCGATGCCCGTGGCGCCACCAATGCCGGACACGCCAGCGCCGGTGCCAGCGCCGGTTCCGACCACGCCGGTGCCGTCCGTGGAGCCGCCGGCCCCGGAGACGCCGGGGGCGCTGAAGGAGCCGCCGGTGCCGGCCACGCCAGCGGCGGACGCGCCACCGGTGCCCATCACGCCGATCCCGCCAGTGGAGCCGACGAAGCCGTCGCCGGTTCCGAACACGCCAGGTTGTGACCCGATGCCGCTGCCCTTCACGCCGATACCACCGGAGCCGCCGCCGACGCCGATCACGCCGGTGGCGGTGCCGACGCCGAGGCCGACCACGCCACCGGTACCAAGGGGGCCGCTGCCGCCGGTGCCGACCACGCCGGACCCGTTCTTACCCCCGCCGGTCCCCTCGACGCCGTTGCCGTCGCTGCCGCCGCCGGTCCCGGACACGCCCGCGCCGGAGCCGGTGCCGAAGCCCTTAACGCCATCGCCATTGCTGGAGCCGCCGGTCCCCTCGACGCCGTTGCCGTCGCTGCCACCGCCGGTCCCGGACACGCCCGCTCCCGTGCCTGCGCCTGTGCCCTCGACACCAACGTTGTTGCCGGCGGCGAAGCCCGCCACGCCGATGCCACCAGTGCCGCCGCCGTTCCCGACCACGCCGAAGCCGGCGGGGTCGGCCAGCGTGACAGACATGCCATTTGTCGTGCCGATACCCGTGGCCGCAGTGGCGCTGTTGTCCTGGTTCAACAGCACCGGAGGGTTCGTCAGCGCCTGCGCGGGCTGCGCGGTCGCGACCGATTCCGCGGCCAGCGCGCCCAGCGCGCCCGCGGCGCCGGCCAGCAGCCCCCGCCGTGAGTGATTTCGTCTGACCTGCGCGCCGTCCGCATGCTCCTCGCTCCCGGCCATCACGGCCTCCTCTCCCTTGCCGACAGGCCAGCGGTGACCCCCGGGGGGCAGGCCGGCCCGGGCCGCTCGACCGATGACGGCGGCGGCAAGGCGCTGCCTCCGCCGTTCCCCTCCGGTGAGAGTAGGGCGCGCCGGGTGCGCGGGATAGAGGGGGGAACAACCCTGTTCGCCGGATCGGGGGTGGCCGGGGGAACCGGGGGCTCGTCATGGCTTGGCCTGTCGAAAGGTCTCAACCAAGAGGCGTAAACCGCGCGCGAACAAATCGTTCGGCCATGCCTTGCAGCCGAGAACGCCGCATGTCCGTTAACGTGCCTCCAGCGGACACCTGACGATCGCCGCGAGTACACGGGGATGGCCTGTTCTCTTCCGCGGTCTGGTTCGGTGCGTTCGACTCTCCCGGCCTGCCAGCCGCACGGGTGTACGTTGACCTGCGCGTCTTGTCCTGGGATGGTCGCGCCTGGGCCGTAGGGTTTGTGCATGTCCGCTCGCTGCGCCATCTGGGCGCGGGTCAGCACCGGCGACCAGGAGACCGCCAACCAGCTCGCTGCGCTGCGCGCCGAGGCGGCCCGGCGCGGCCTGGACGTCGCCGCCGAGTACGTGCTGGAGGGGCTGTCGGCGTGGACCGGCGCCCACCGCGGCCAGCTCCGCAGGGCCCTCGATGACGCGCGGGCAGGCCGGTATGCGGTGCTGCTGGTGTGGGCGCTGGACCGGCTGGAGCGGGGCGGGATCGAGCAGACCCTGCGGGTGATGCGCCAGTTGCGGGAGTGCGGGGTGCGCCGCCAGGGACTCGAACCCCGAACCCGCGGATTAAGAGTCCGCTGCTCTGCCAGTTGAGCTAGCGGCGCTTGAGACTCCGTGATGGTAACAGCCCCGGCACGGCGTACGCGAACTGGCGCACATGCTGCGAACGCCGCGGACGGACCGGAAAGGGGCGGGGCTGGATGCGGTCAGCCGCCGAGGAACCTGTCTACCAGCGCGGCCGCGCGGGATGGTCGGCTGGTTCGCGCCTCCTGCCGGTCAGCCCAGGTCATGACGTGCAGGCCGGCGTTCACGCCCAGCCACCGCAGCGGTTCCGGCTCCCAGCGGGGGGAGCGGTGGTTCACCCAGGGCAGCCGGGTCAGATCGCTGTCCGTGCCCAGGATCAGTTCGGCCAGCGTGCGCCCAGCCAGATTGGTGGTGGCGACCCCGTCCCCGACATAACCCCCCGCCCAGCCCAGCCCGGTGACTGGATCCAGCCCGGTGGAGGCGCACCAGTCGCGGGCGATACCCAGCGGGCCGCCCCAGCTGTGCGTCACCGTCACCCCGGCCAGGACCGGGAACAAGTCGGCCAGCGTATGCCGCAGCGCGGCGAACACCGCCGGCACCCGGTCGAACTCCCGGCGGACCGCCGAGGCCAGATGATAGGGCGCACCCCGGCCGCCGAACGCCATCCGCCCATCCGCCGTGCGCTGGCCGTAGATGACCAGGTGGCGCATGTCGCCGAAGGTGGCCCGGCCGGCCAGCCCGATCTGCGCCCAGACCGACTCCGGCAGCGGCTCGGTTGCGATCATCAGCGAGTAGACCGGCGCCACCTCCCGCCGGAGCCCGGGTAGCAGCGGCGTGTACCCCTCGGTGGCCCGGATCACATGCCGCGCCCGGACCACGCCCCGGGTGGTCCTCAGCAGGCCCGGCTCGATCGCGGTCACCCGGGTGGCCTCGTGCACGGACACCCCGCGCCGCCGCACCACCTCCGCCAGCCCGCGGACCAGCCGGGCCGGGTGGATGGCCGCGCAATGGGGGGTGTACGTGGCGCCCAGCACGTCAGTGGCCTGTGCCTGCTCGCGCGCCTCGCTGGCGGTCAGCAGGCGCAGGTCCTCCTCGCCGAACCCGAACTCGCGGGCCTCGGCCACATCGGCCCGTACCGACTCCAGCTGGGCCCGGGTGCGGGCGAACTGGACCGTTCCGCCCTTGGCCCAGTGGCAGTCGATGCCCTCCGCCGCGGTCACCTTGCCAACCTCGTCCACACAGTCCTGCATGGCCCGGTACATGGCGATGGCCGCGGCCCGGCTGGATTGCCGGGCCAGCTTGGCCAGCGACGCCGGGAACAGGGCCGAGCACCAGCCGCCGTTGCGCCCGGACGCGCCGAACCCGGCGATGCCCGCCTCGCAGACCACGATCCGCAGCCCTGGCTGGGCCCGGGCCAGGTAGTAAGCGGTCCACAGCCCGGTGAACCCGGCGCCAGCGATGGCCACGTCGGCCTCGGTGTCTCCCGGCAGCGGCTCCGCGGGCGCCAGTGAGCCGGGCACCGAGTCCAGCCAGTAGGACAGGGACCGGTATGCGCTATCCGAGACCATGCCGCCCATCGTGGCATGCGCCACTTGCCGCCGTGGCACCTGGGCGGCCACCGCCACAGGAGCAGCCTGGCGCAGGGGAGCAGCCGGCCGCAGGCGCGGCAGCCGGGCGCAGGGCAGCCCGCCGCCGCCGGCACCAGCTGCCGCTGCGGGCACCAGCCGAGTCGGGCATCCTTGGTGGCATGCCCGTCGACACGCCTGCTTTCGAGGCACTGCCCCCCGGCCGCCGGCCCGCTGGCCCCTACCGGGTCTGCCTGGTCTGCCTGGGGAACATCTGCCGGTCGCCGATGGCGGAGGCGGTGCTGCGGGCCGAACTGGCCCGAGCCGGGCTGAGCGAGGTGGTCGCGGTGGAAAGCGCGGGCACCGGGGACTGGCATGTGGGGGCGCCGATGGACGGGCCGGCTAGGTCTGAGCTCGCCCGGCACGGTTACGACGGCAGCGGCCACCGGGCCCGGCAGATCGAGCCGTCGTGGCTGGCGCGCTACGACCTGTTGCTCGCCATGGACGCAGCTAACCTCGCCGATCTGCGCGAAATGGCGGGTACCTCAGCGGCGGCTGGCAGGATCCGGCTGCTGCGGTCGTTCGACCCGGCGTTGGCGGCCGACGATCCGTTCGGCGGCCAGGTGCCCGATCCCTATGGCGGCACCCCGGGCCAGTATGCGCTTGCGTTCGACCTGATCGAAGCCGCGGCAAAGGGGCTCGTCCAGCGGCTGGCGGAGTTCTGTGGCAGCCAGCCCGCCGGGCGGTGACCGGGCCGGGTGATCCGGGGGTCGCCGGGCGGCTGGCCCGGCTCACCGGCACCGGGGTTACCGGCCTGCGGCCGGCCGGCTCGGCCCACCAGTTCCGTCACTATCGGGCTACCCTGGCCGACGGCCGGGAGGTATTCGTCAAGGCCGCGGGCACGGCCGGGGGTGACATGATCGCGGCCGAGGCCCGTGGCCTGGCCTGGCTGGCGGCGGCCGGGTCGGCACCGGCTCCGGAGGTACTCGGCTGCGGCGAGAGCCTGCTGGTCATCTCGTGGGTTCCGGCGGGCGCACCGGATGCCGCCACAGCGGAGCGGTTCGGGCGGGAACTGGCCGGCACCCATGCGGCCGGGGCAGGCCAGTTCGGTGCGCCCTGGCCAGGCTTCATCGCCAGCCTGCCGCTGGCCAACGACCCACCGGCGGATGGTGGCTGGCCGGACTGGTACGCGAGCCACCGGCTGCTGCCGTTCCTGCGACAGGCTGCCGATGCCGGCACGCTGGGCACGGCGCAGGTGCGCGAGGTGGAGGATGTCATCGCCCGGATCGGCGAGCTGGCCGGACCGGCAGAGCCACCGAGCCGCATTCACGGCGACTGCTGGTCGGGCAACGTGCTGTGGTCAGGCGGGCGCGGCTGGCTGATCGACCCGGCCGCACACGGCGGCCACCGGGAAACCGACCTGGCGATGCTGGCGCTGTTCGGCGCTCCGTTCCTGGACCGGATCCTGGCCAGCTACCAGGAGGTGGCGCCGCTGGCGGCCGGCTGGCGGGCCCGGGTGCCGTTGCACCAGCTGCACCCGCTGCTGGTGCACGCTTGCCTGTTTGGATCCGGTTATGCCGGGCCGGTGGCCGACGCGGCCCGCGCCGCCCGGCGCGCCTGACCGGCCACCCCTGGGCCTACCTGGCTTCGGCGGCGAGGGGCAGCGTGATGCGGAACGTGGCGCCCTGGCCGGGCTCGGTGTCCAGGCCGACGGTCCCGCCGTGCGCGCTCACGAGGGCGGCGACGATGGCCAGGCCCAGCCCCGCCCCGCCGGTGGTGCGTGCCCGGGCCTGGTCAGCCCGGTAGAACCGCTCAAACGCGTGCTCGGCCTGCTCGGTGGTCAGTCCCGCGCCCCGGTCGGCCACCTCGAGCATCGCGCTGGCCACCGGGATTGCCCCGTCCGGGCCGGCCGTGCTGATCCGGACGCTGATCGGGGTCCCGGCGGGGGTATGTGTGAGCGCGTTCGCCATCAGGTTCCCGATGACCTGCCGCAGCCGTGGCTCGTCACCGAGCACGATAAACGCCGCGCCGGTCCCGATGGTGAGCGCGATCTCCCGGTCTGGTGCGATCATCCGCGCGTCCTGCACCGCGTCCGCGGCCAGCGTGAGCAGGTCCACCGGGCGGCGCTCGAGCGCCCGCTGCTGGTCGAGCCGGGCCAGTAGCAGCATGTCCTCGACCAGCACACCCATCCGGGCCGACTCCTGCTCGACCCGCTGCATGATCCGGTCCATGTCCGGCTTGCTGAGCTGGCCGTGGTCGGCCGCCGGGAGTTCCGGCACCGGCCTGGGGGAGCTGGTCTTGCCATCGCCTGGCTGGCCAGCGTCCGGCTCGCCGCCGGGCGGCGGCCCGGCCCCGTTGGCGGCCCCGCCGCGCTGGCGGTAGTACTCGGCATAGCCTCGGATCGCGGTGAGCGGCGTGCGCAGCTCATGGCTGGCGTCGGCGACGAACTGGCGCATCCGCTCCTCTGACCGCCGGGCGGCCGCCTCCGAGCTGGCCCGGGCATGGAACGCCGCCTCGATCTGGGCGAGCATCGCGTTGAGCGAGCGGCCGAGCCGCCCCACTTCGGTGCGCGGATCGCGGTCCGGGACCCGCTGGGACAGATCACCGGCGGCGATCGCGCCGGCGGTGACCTCGATGTCAGTGAGCGGGCGCAGGCTGGTGCGCACGATCGTGACTCCCACCACGGCCAGCGCAACCAGCACGATCCCACTCACCACCAGGTCGATGCTGGCCAGCTCATTGAGCGTGCCGTAGACGCTGGACACATCGGTGCCGACCAGGATCGTGCCGCTCACCAACTGCCCGCTGACGACGTTGTTAAAGGCGGTCGGGAAGGCGATGATCCGCCAGCGTCGGCCGCCCGACTGGGCGGGCACGGTGAGCGTCTGGCCGGACTGGCCGGTGAGCCAGCTGGTGCCGGACGGGATTGTCGGCCCTGGGATGAGCCGCGCCGCGACCTGCGTACTCCCGAACCGGGTCTGTACCGGCAGCACCATGTGCTGCAGCTGGCCGTTGCTGGTCAGCCAGTCCACCGAGGTGGGGTCCTCCCCGGGCTGCGGGCAGGCCCCGGGGTTCTCCAGGCATCCCTGCACGACGCGGGTGGCCTGGTACTGGGTGCTGGCCAGCCCGGCGTCGGCCTGGCTGAGCAGGTAGCCGCGCAGCACCAGGATGCCGCCGATGCTGATGGCGGCCAGGGCAATGGCGACCAGCGCCAGCACTGCGGTGATCAGCTTGATCCGCAGCGGGACCCGGCCGGGCAGCTGCCTGGCCGCCTGCCACTGACGGCTGAGCATGACAGCGGCCGCTACGCGGGCAGCCGGAGCACGTATCCGACTCCCCGCAAGGTGTGGATGAGCCGTGGCCCCTCGCTATCCACCTTGCGGCGCAGCACAGATACATAGGACTCGACGATGCCGGTGTCACCGCGGAAGTCGTAGTCCCATACATGGTCAAGGATCTGCATCTTCGAGAGCACCCGGTTGGCGTTGCCCATGAAGTAGCGCAGCAGCTTGAACTCGGTGGGGGAGAGCTGGATCGGCTGGCCGGCCCGCCATACCTCGTGGCTGTCCTCGTCCAGCTCCAGGTCGGCGAACTTCAGCCGGGGCGTGGGTTCGGTGGCGTCACCCCTGGTCCGGCGCAGCACCGCCCGGATCCGGGCGATCACCTCCTCCAGGCTGAACGGCTTGGTGACGTAATCGTCGCCGCCCAGGGTCAGGCCCCGGACTTTGTCCTCCATGGCATCGCGTGCGGTCAGGAAGACGACCGGGATCCGGGTGCCGCCGCCGCGCAGCCGCCGGACCACGTCGAACCCGTCCATGTCAGGCAGCATGACATCGAGCACGATGAGATCCGGCCGGTGCCGCCCGGCCGCCTGCACCGCCTCACCGCCGGCGGCCGCGGTGATGACCTCGAAACCGGCATAGCGGAGGCTGGCGGCCAGCAGTTCCAGGATGTTCGGCTCGTCCTCGACGACGAGCAGCCGGGCATCGGGCCGCTTTCTGTCGTCGCCCGATGGAGTGGTCATACGGTCATCCTCGAAGAGCTACCTGAGTGTTTCCTGAAGGCAGGCTGGGCCTCATCTGATGATGCCACGCCCGCCGCGGTGATCAGGCGCGGTCAGGCAGGTGGGGTGCTGACGTCCAGCCAGCGCTCAATGGCCGCGGTCCGCGAATCGGCGCCAAGTTTGCCGTAGATCCGGTTGACGTGGTTTTTCACGGTCTTCTCGGCGACCACCAGAAGGCCGGCGATCTCGCCGTTCGAGTGCCCGTCGGCGATAAGCGACATGATCTCCGCCTCGCGTGCGGAAAGGCCCAGCGGCCGTGCATTGCGGGACACGCTGGCGGCTCTCATCTGACCTCCGCCCACGACATCAGCGAATGAGATGCGACGCATGCTATCGAAGCTGGCCCCAGCTTGTGCAAGGAAGCCGCGCCATCTTGCGCGGGTGCGAATTAACGTCAAACCGGATCGTCACCGGCTGCCAGTGCTGCCGCGCCGCCGTTAAGCGCCCAGATGGGAGCCGGTGAGCAGATGCCTGGGCACCGGCCGGTCGGTGTTCAGGTCATTGAACAGCCGGCTGGCTCTGGCCCGGTCCCACTGCACCGCGTCGCCGGCTGGCGTCAGGTAATTGGCGTTGGCGATCGGGACGGTAGTGGTTTCCGGATTACGCAGTGCGAATGCCACCTGAAGCAACTGGTACAGATGCGTGCCGCTGTCCACCTGCAGCGCGCCGGCCGCGCCGAACGCGGCCGGGACGGCCGCGAACGGATTGAGCAGCGTGCCCGTGCTGGTCACCTTGCGCAGCAGTGCGCCGAGGAAAAGCCGCTGATCCTGCACCCGCTGCAGGTCCTGGGTAGCGAACGTGTGCCGGTCGCGCACGAAGCTGAGCGCCTGCCCGCCGTTGAGCGTCTGGCATCCCTTCCTCAGCCGCAGGCCGGATGCCTGGTCGTGGACCCGGTGCGGCAGGCACATCTCCACCCCGCCCACCGCGTTCACGACGTTTACCAGGCCGCCGAATCCGATTCCCATGTAGTGCTGGATCTGCAAGCCGGTAGCGTTCTGCACCGTTTTGGCCAGCAGCACCGGGCCGCCAAACGCATACGCGGCGTTGATCTTGTTCCAGCCGTGCCCGGGAATCGGCACATAGGAGTCGCGGGGCAGGCTGATGAGCACCGCCCGGCCGCCGTTGGCCGGGATGTGCAGCAGCATGATCGTGTCCGAGCGCTGCCCGCTGATGTCACGGCCGGTGTGCAGCTTGCGCTCTTCCTTGCGGGTCAGGCCCTGGCGGCTGTCTGAACCGGTGATGAGCCAGTTCTGCCCCGCGCCGGCGGCTGGCCGGCCGGAATAGTCCATCAGCACGTTGGCCCGGGTGAGCTTGGAGTCGAGGTAGAAGTACGTGAGCCCGCTGAGCACCAGCAGCACCAGGACGACGGTCATCACGATCAGCAGGATGCGGCGGACCGGGGAACGCTGCCCGGCCCCACCGCCCGGGCCCGTCCGCGGCCGTCGCGGCCCGCCAGGGCGGGGCCCGCCTGGCCGGGTTGGGGCAGTGGCCGGCGGCTGCTCGGGCCATCCGCCCGCCGTCCCGCCGCGCGGTCGGCTCGCCGGGGGACTGGTGGCCGGGGTAGCGGTCCCGGCACCACCGGCGCTGCTGCCGCGCGCAGGCAGCTGGACGGTAGGCTCACTGGCCGCCCCGGCCGCGCCCGCGGTGGCCCCGTCGGCTGGGGGCGGGTTGTCGTCCCGGAACCAGCCCGCTGGCCACTCGTTCACGCCGCACCCTCCCACCAGATCGTTACCTGCTCCCGGCCGGACGAGCCGAGGTCCCCGGGTAGCTCCGGATCCACCCCCAGCTCCAGCAGGGCCGCCTCCACCTCGCCTGCCCGCTCCGGCGGCAGGCACAGCCGGCGCCTGGTGACATCCACCAGTTCCGCCATGGACTGGTAGTCGGCCGAGGCCGGCCGCGTCATTGTGGTGTGCTCCGCTGCCAGGCCCAGCGCGGCCAGGATGCCGAGCAGGTCGGCCGCGGTCGGCCGGTCCGGACGGGTGAGGCCGTGGAAGCGCTGCCACAGCGGATTGAGCGCGGCCAGCGGGTGGACCGCGGTCATTTCCAGCACTACCCGCCGCTGGGCGTGACTGGTCAGTGCGCGCAGGAACGGCGCCAGGTCCGGCACGTTGTAGACGACGTGGTGACAGGTCACCACGTCGGCCGCGGCCACCTGGCCAGCCACCGCGGGCCAGCTGCCGAGTACCAGGCAGGCTGCCAGCCCGGCGGCGCTGGCCCGCCGGGCCAGCAGCCCGAGCATCTGCTCGTCCTGGTCGATCGCGGTCAGGAAGGTGGTGCGCGCCGCCAGCGGCAGGCATGCCGCGCCCGCCCCGGAGCCGACGTCCAGCACGGCGCCCGGCGGGTCCAGCGCTTCCCAGGCCTGCTGGAACGACGGGCCGCCGGGGCTGAGCCGCAGCCGGTCTGTCCGGCGGGCGAAAACCTGCCGTGGCAGTACCCAGGGGGAATCGGCCACGGCGGCGGTGATGTGACCGGGGATCGCCCAGGCGGCGAGATCCGCCCGCCACTGGCTGAGCAATTCGGTCGGGGAGGCCACGTGGATGCTCCGGCAGCGGTCAGGGGGCCGAGCGGCCGGCCCGCGTCGGTCGGGGAGAGCAGATCTACTCGTTGCCCGTGACACCTGGATTCCGAGATTACCCGCGCCCCCCTGGTGGGAAGGCCAGCCCACGCCGGGCGTGCTCACTCCCGAGCAGGTGTTCGAAGGCAAGCGGCCACCCGGGCAGCGGATCGTGGCGTACGACACGGACGGCTACTACTTTGCCCCCGGCATCGCTGAGTTGCTGGCCGCCGAGGGGTTCGAGGTGACGGTGGTCACGACGTTCGCGGTGCCGTCACCGGCAGCGACCAGACCCTGGAAGGTGACATGCTCCATGCCCACCTTCACCCGGCGAGCGCCGCGCTCCAGCACGCCACAACCCTCACCGGGCCGGTCCGGACGGTGACCGGCCACGCCGCCACAGCGAGGCCTGGTCCGCCGCCTGCGATGGGATTGTGCTCGTTACGCAGCAGATGTCACGGGACGCCTTGTACACCGAACTGGCCGGGGACGAGGCGGCACTCGCAGCCGCCGGATTGGCGGCTGTACCGGATCGTGATGCGGTTGCGCCCCGATTGATCTTTGAGGCGATCTTCGACGGGCACCGGCTCGCCCGCCGACATTGATGCGGCAGACCCGTCCCAGCCGGTCCCTTCCAGCGGGAACGCGTGGATCTCGGCTAGCCGCGGACACCAACCGGCTATGTCAGTGGGGTGAGCGAGGGGACTCGCCCCGGACAGCTGTGCGGGCCGCTGATAACGCTTTGGCAGCTGTGGGCCGTTGCGGCGAGACTGGCGATATTCGGATGAGCGGAGGTCTGGGTGACGGGCGAGGTCTGGGTGGGGACCGGCGCACGCCAGCATGCTCGCGGCGAACGGGCCCGGTGGCGGGTCATGTACGGCTACGTGCGGCCGCACCGCCTGGCGCTGCTGGTAGGCGGCTTCCTCAGCCTGCTCACCGCCGCAACCGGCCTGGCCCTCCCGCTGGTCGTCCGGGTCCTGATCGGCGATCTGGGCAATCGCCGTGCCGTGGCCGCTGTGCTGCTGCTGATGACGGTCCTGGTGCTAGCCAACGCCGCGCTGGGCGCACTGGGCAGCTACGTGCTGCGGCGCACCGCCGAATCGGTGGTGCTGGCGGCGCGGCACCGGCTGGTGGACCGGCTGCTCGGGCTGACGATCGGCGGTCTGGACCTTACCGAACCGGGCGACCTGATGTCCCGCGTCACCTCGGACACGACGCTGCTGCGCGATGTCACCACCAACTCGATCGTGGGCGTGGTCACCGGCAGCCTCACCCTCGTCGCGACGCTGGTCCTGATGGGCCTGATGGATGTTGTGCTGCTCGGCGTCACGATGGGCGTGTTCAGCCTGACGGCGGTGGTCATCGGCGTGGTGGTGCCCAGGATCGGCCGCGCCGCCCGGCAGGCGCAAGATTCGGTGGGCGCGATGGGCTCGGCACTGGAACGGATGCTGGGGGCGTTCCGCACCATCAAGGCGTCCGGTGCCGAGCAGCGCGAGGGGGAACGCATCCGCGCCGCCGCCGGCGAGGCGTGGCGGGCGGACATCCGCGCCGCCAAGTGGCAGGCGATCGCCGGAAACACCGCGGGCCTGTCGATCCAGTGCGCGTTCCTGGCCATCCTGGCTGTCGGCGGCGCCCGGGTTACCTCCGGGGCGGTCAGCGTGGGCACCCTGGTCGCGTTCCTGCTGTACATCTACTACCTGATGTCGCCCATCCAGCAGTTGCAGGAAGCCGCGAGCGAGTATCAGGTCGCAGC
>Ga0318554_10000878_pt1 | contig 11703 bp, 7 predicted proteins | sample GRESIP082b2f22_FD_203687 | JGI IMG/M metagenome (GOLD analysis project Ga0318554, IMG submission 203687) | Tropical soil microbial communities from Luquillo Experimental Forest, Puerto Rico - GRE.SIPMG.082b2f22 | ecosystem: Environmental > Terrestrial > Soil > Tropical forest > Bulk soil... | reverse complement strand
GTTGCCCCCAAGCCTGATAGCGCCAAGTATTTCCTCCGCCGGGGTGGCTCAGAGCTTTCTTTCGCCAATTGACCGGGGTTGCCCCCAAGCCAAAAGGCTCAAGTTTTCCCTTCGCCGACCGGCTCAGAGCTTTCTTCTCCGCACGTGACTCGGGGTTTCCCCTCCGCCACAGCCTGAAAAGTTTTCCCTTCGCCGGGTGGCTCCGGGGGCCGCCCTTGCGGGCTTCCCCCTCACCGGGTGGCACCGAACGTTTCCCAAGGCCAGAGGCCCTAGAGTCTGCCCAGTACCGGGTGGCCCGGGGTTTCCCCCGCACCGGTGGCTTGGAGTCTCCTCCTCGCCGCTGGCCCGGGGTTTCCCCCGCACCGGTGGCCTGGAGTTTCCTCCTCGCCGGTGGCGCCGGGCTCCTTCTTGCCGAAGCTCCAAGTTGCCCTTTGCCGGGTGGCTCGGGTTTCCCCTTCGCCGGTTCCCGTCCCTGGTGGTGAGGAAATTTCTACGCCTATCGCGCGGGCCGCACAAGGGGTTTCGGGCAGCAATTTCAAGATTCTTTGGCCGTCCACAAGTCATCCACAGTTAACCCTTGGTTGTCCCCCGCGACCGACGTTTCTCCACCGGACCCTCCACAGGGCGGTCCACAGGCCGGGAGCGGCGCCCGGGGCCGGTCAGGCCAGCGCCGGGTAGCGGCCCGCGAACCTGATCAGCGGGCTGCCCGTGTCCGCCACGTACGGCACGCTCAGCACCGAGGCGAGCACCAGCAGGTGGTCACCGGCCGGCAGCCGCTGGACCGCCGCGCATTCCAGCGCCGCCAGGCCGCCGCCGGGAATGAGCGCGCCGGAGTCTTTGCCCCGCTCGTGTGGCGTGCCTTCCAGCAGCACCCGGGCCCCCGGCCGGCCGGCCACGGCGAACCGCCCGGCGAGGGCACGCTGCCCGGCACTGAGCAGGGTCACCGCGAACCGGTCCACCCGGCCCAGCACCTCTGCCGGATACGAGTCGGCGATCAGGGACACCAGGACAAGCGGCGGCGACCACGACACCGGGCAGAACGCGCTGACCGTGGTCCCGATGTCGTCCCGCCCATCGGCCACCATGACCAGCGTGACCCCGGTGGCGAACGAGGCCAGCGCCTCACCCAGCCGGGCGGTCCGGTCACCGGGGACGGCGCCCGGCGGCGGGACCTGCGGGCCGGGGGCTAGTCGTTCGGTCACTGAAAAGCCCAGGGAATGGGGAGGTGCAGCGGCCCGAACGGCGGGAACCCGGAGCCCGCCGCGAGCCGCCACGCCGGTCCCCAGCTCTCGGCGAACAGGCTGGCCCCGGCGGCGTGGTGATCCTCGCTCGACTCCGGTCGCCGCAGCCGGTCGAGCGGCGTGACGCGGGGGTAGCCGCGCACCGGCGCCGTGTCGGGCAGCCCGGCCGTGCGCCGGGCGAGCGCCACCGCGTCGTCCAGGCCGCCGAGGCGGTCGACCAGGCCGATGGCGGCCGCGTCCGCGCCGGTCCACACCCGGCCGCGGGCGATCTCGTGCACCTGCGCGGGGGTCATGTTGCGCCCGCTGGCGACCTTCCCGGTGAAGTCCGCGTAGATCCGGTCCAGCCACGAATTGATCTTCGACCACTCCTCCGTGCTGAACGGCCGCGTCGTGGTGAACATGTCCGCGTGCGCGCCCTCGATCACCGCGTCGGTGGTGATGCCGACGCGCTCCAGCAGGCTGGCGGTCACCGGCTTGCCGATCAGGACGCCGATCGAGCCGGTGATCGTCCCGGGCTGCGCGACGATCGCATCGGCCGCCATCGAGATGTAATAGCCGCCGGAGGCGGCCACGTCGCCCATGGACACGATGATCGGGGTGCCCCCCTGGCGGGCCCGGACCACCTCGCGCCAGATGGTGTCCGAGGCGATGTAGGAGCCGCCGGGGCTGTTGACCCGCAGCACGATCGCGCGCACCCGCCGGTCGCCTGCCGCCGCCCGCAGTGCCGCCGTCACCGTGTCCGACCCCATGGCCCCGCCGGACAGCGGGCCGCGCCCGCTGCGGCCGCGCCGGATCGAGCCGGCCGCGTAGATGAGCGCGACCATGTCCCCGGCCGGCTCTGGCAGTCTCCTCGCCCGCTCGGCCAGCACCCGCGAGCGGTGGTACCGGCCCAGGTAGAGCAGGTGGGCGCCGGGCCCGGCGGACTTGCGCACCTCGTCGTAGACCTGGTCCCGGTAGCCGAGCCCATCGACCAGGCGCAGCTCCAGCGCCTCCTCGGCCGGGTAGGGGCCGTTGTCGATCAGCTCGCGGGCCTGCGCCGCACCGATCGCGAGCCGGGCCGCGACGGCCTCGGTGATCTGCCCGGTCAGCGAGGAGGCGAGCTGCTCCAGCGCTTCCCTGGCGGGCCCGGTGAAGCCCTGCTCGGTCAGCCGGTCGGCGGCGCTCTTGTACTCGTGCCGCTTGCCGACCTCATATTCCAGGCCCAGCTTGTCCAGGGTGCCGCGGAGGAACCACTGCTCCAGGCTCAGCCCGGTCAGGCCCACGTCTCCGGATGGCTGCAGCCAGACTCGCTCGAACGCGGTGGCCAGGTAATACGCGGCATTGCCCGGGGAGAACTCCCCGAACGTCTCCGCCCACGCCACCGTGGCCTTGCCCGACCGGCGGAACTCCGCGACGGCGGACCGCAGCTCCTGCACCCCGGCCAGGCCGATCGGGCGGCCGCCGATCCTGACCACCAGGGCCCGCACCCGGTCGTCCGCCCGGGCCCGGCGCAGGCCGTCGAGCACGTCGGCGAGCCGCGGGCGGCGCATGGTGAGCACGGCGGAGACCATGTCGGCCGGCGGTTCCTCGGCGATGCCCTCGGAGAGGTCGAGCTCCAGGATGAGCGGCGCGGTGTGCCGCTGCCGCAGCCTGTTGAGTTTGTCTGTGAACGTCGCCTCCACCATGGGCCCACTGTATGGCGCAGCCGGCGGGGCACGGCCGCGCGGGTGCGCCCGGCGTGCGGGGCCCGTCGCCGGGCCGGCCCGGCGACGGGCCCCGCCCCGGGGCGGTGGGGCGGGCCCGTGCGCTATCGTCGGCCGCGATGGACCTCACCCTGATCGTGGATGGCGCCAACGTGATGGGCTCGCGGGCCGACGGGTGGTGGCGGGACCGCGCCGGGGCGATGGCCCGCCTGCACGGCGAGCTGGCGGCGCTGGCGGCCCGGGGCATCGCCGGCCCGGTACCGGGGGCCGCGGCGGGCACGGGCGGGGAGCCCGGCTCCGGGGACACGACCTCGGGGGGCACGGTCCCGGGGAAAGCAGCTGGCGGCCGGTGGTTTCCGCAGATCGTCCTGGTGGTGGAGGGCCGGGCGCGGGCGGTGCTCGGCCTGGTGGCCCCGGACCCCGGGGTGCGCGTGGCGGCGGCCCGGGGCGAGGGCGACGACGAGATCGCCGGCCTGGCCGGGCGGCTGCCCGGGCACCGGGTCGTGGTCACCGCCGACCGGGAGCTGCGCCGGCGCTGCGAGGCCGCCGGGGCGGTGGTGACCGGCCCGGGCTGGCTGCTCCGCCAGTTCGGCTGACCCAGGCCCTGCCAGGGGCCCGGCTGGCACCATTGCGCCCGCCCCGGAACGGGCGGAGAGCGCCGGTCAGCGCGCGTGCCGCGTCAGGCTTCGGGGACGAGCCACAGCACGCCCAGCGGGGGGAGGGCCAGCACGGCCGACGCCGGCTGGCCGTGGCAGGGCTCCGGCACGGCCTCGACGGCGCCCAGGTTGCCGACCCCGCTGCCGCCGTACCCGGCGGCGTCGGTGTTGATGAGCTCCCGCCACCGGCCCGCCCGCGGCAGCCCGACCTGGTAGCGCAGGTGCGGCCCGCCGGAGAAGTTGACGATGCAGGCCAGGACGCCCGGCCCGGCAGGCGGCCCGCCCGGTGCCGGCGCAGCCGGCGCGGCGTTGCCGTCCGGCGACGGAGCCGCCGCATCCGGCGCAGCGGTGCGGTCCGGCAAAGCGGCCGCGGCGGCCGGCGCCGGCCGGCCGGCGAAGCGGAGGAACGACAGCGCGTTGCCGCTGGCGTCGTTCGCGTCGATCCAGCCGAACCCCTCCGGGGAGTAATCCAGCGCCCACAGCGCGGGGTTGTCCCGGTAGGCCCGGTTCAGGTCCTTGACCAGCTGCTGCAGGCCAGCGTGGTGCTCATCGCCGAGCACCCACCAGTCCAGGCCGCGCTCGGCGGACCACTCAGCGCCCTGCCCGAACTCCGACCCCATGAACAGCAGCTGCTTGCCAGGGTGCGCCCACATGTAGGCGAGCAGCGCCCGCAGCCCGGCGAACCTGTTCCACTCGTCGCCGGGCATCTTGCCCAGCAGCGACCCCTTGCCGTGCACCACTTCGTCGTGGGACAGCGGCAGCACGAAGTTCTCGCTGAACGCGTACATGAGCGAGAAGGTGATCTCGTTGTGGTGGTAGTGCCGGAACACCGGGTCGTGCGCCAGGTAGTTCAGCGTGTCGTGCATCCAGCCGAGGTTCCACTTGAAGCCGAACCCGAGCCCGCCAAGGTGCACCGGCCGGGTCACGCCGGGCCAGGCGGTGGACTCCTCGGCGATCATCATGATCCCGGGCACCCGGCGGTAGCAGGTGGCGTTGACCTCGCGCAGGAACGAGACGGCCTGGGTGTTTTCCCGGCCGCCGTGCTCGTTCGGCGTCCACTGGCCCGGCCCGCGGGAGTAGTCCAGGTACAGCATCGAGGCCACCGCGTCCACCCGCAGCCCGTCGGCGTGGAAGTCCTCGAACCAGCACAGGGCGTTGGCGACCAGGAAGTTGCGGACCTCGGGCCGGCCGAAGTCGAAGATCAGCGTGCCCCAGTCGGGGTGCTCGCCGCGGCGCGGGTCGGCGTGCTCGTAGAGCGGGGTGCCGTCAAACCGGGCCAGGGCCCAGGCGTCCTTCGGGAAGTGCGCGGGCACCCAGTCGAGGATGACCCCGATCCCGGCCTGGTGCAGCCGGTCGACGAGGTAGCGGAAGTCGTCCGGGTCGCCGAACCGTGCGGTCGGCGCGTAGTAGGACGTCACCTGATAACCCCAGGACCCGCCGAACGGGTGCTCGGCCACCGGCAGGAACTCCACATGGGTGAAGCCCATCTCGGTCACGTAGGCGGTCAGCTCCCCGGCGAGCTGCCGGTAGGACAGGCCCGGCCGCCACGAGCCCAGGTGCACCTCGTAGATGCTGACCGGCTCGCGGGCCTGCCCCCCGCGGCCCCGGGCGGCCAGCCACTCCTCGTCGCCCCAGGTGTAGCCGGAGGTGAACACGACCGATGCGGTGGCGGGCGGCAGCTCGGCGCGGCTGGCCATCGGGTCGGCCTTGCGGCGCCACCGCCCGTCGGGCCCGCAGATGTCGAACTTGTAGTGGGTGCCGTCGCCGACGCCGGGGACGAACAGTTCCCACACCCCCGAGCCGCCGAGCGAGCGCATCGGGTGGCCGCGCGGGTCCCAGTGGTTGAAGTCGCCGATGACCCGCGCGCCGCGCGCGTTCGGCGCCCAGACGGCGAACGCGGTCCCGGTGACCTTGCCGAACCCGGCGCCGTCGGAGCCGTACTCGCGCACGTGCGCGCCGAGCACCCGCCACAGCTGCTCATGCCTGCCCTCGCCGATCAGGTGCAGGTCGGTTTCGCCCAGCGTGGGAAGGAACCGGTACGGCGTATCGACCACGATCTCCGGCAGGGTGCCGCCGGGCTCTGGCCCCGGGTAGGCGACGGCCATCCGGTAGTCGGGCACCTCGGTCAGCGGCAGGGTGCCGCCGAACACCCCTTCGTGCAGGTGGGCGAGGGGGAAGCGGCGGCCGTCGGCGAGGACCACCGCGGCCGTGGCGGCCAGCGGCAGCAGGGCCCGGACCATGATCCCGCCGGGGCCGGGATGCGCGCCAAGCACGGAGTGCGGGTTGTGGTGGAGGCCGGCGACGATTCGGTCGATCTCCGCGGGGTGCACCTCGGGCGCCAGGTCCGCGGCACCGGGGCGGGCCGGCCCGGGCTGGCCGCGCCCGGTCATGCCGTTCCGTCGGCGATCGAGCCGAGCGGAATGGGCAGCCAGGAGGGCCGGAGCCTCGCCTCGTACATCACTTCGTAGACCGCCTTGTCCAGGGTGAGGGCGCGTACCAGGATCCCATGCTTACCGGGGTCTGCCCCGCCCGCCCGGGCGTAGCCGGCGCAGAACGCGGCCTGGTTGCGCCGGGCCCAGTCCCGCGCCGCCGCGGTGGCCTGCTCGGCGTCCTCCTGCCCGCCCAGCTGGACGCGCGCCGCATAGTCGAGGGAGCGCAGCATGCCCGCCACGTCGCGCAGCGCCGGGTACCGGGCCCGCCGCTGCTGCAGCGGGACCGAGGGTTCCCCCTCGAAGTCCAGCAGCACCCACCCGCCAAGGGTGCGCATCACCTGGCCCAGGTGGTAGTCGCCGTGGATCCGCTGCACCTCGAACGGGTCGCTAAGGGTGGCCACCTCCTTGAAGGCGGCCCGCAGCGGCCGGTCGCAGGCGGCCAGTGCGGGCACCGCGGCGACGGCACGGTCCAGCTGGTCCAGCATCCGCGCCGACATGTCGTGATAGGCCCGGGCCGGCAGCTCCTGGGTGCCGAACGCCGACGCGAGGTCACGGTGCACCTCCGCGGTGGCCTCACCCAGCCGCTCCGCCTCGCCGGCGAAGTCCCCGCCCGCCTGCGCCGCCTCCATGGCCCCGCTCGCGTACAGGTCGCGGACGCTGGTGGCGGCCAGGGACCAGCCGTCCACCGCGTTCCGCAGGTAGCTGGACAGCACCGCGAGCACGGTGGGCAGCCCGTGGCTCTGCGCGGTGACCCAGCCCAGCGGCGCGGCCACGTGCCGGGAGCCCAGGCTGGCCAGGGCGTCCGGCACCTCCAGGTCGGGGTTGGGCCCCGGGGACAGCCGGCGGAACACCTTGAGGATGGCGTCCTCGCCGAACAGCAGGCTGGTGTTGCTCTGCTCGCCGGTGAGCACCAGGCTCTGCAGGCCGGTGTCGATCTGAATGCCGGGCCGGTGGGCGAAGCTCAGCGGCCCGACCGACGTCCCGCCGGCCATCGCCTCCAGCAGCACCGCCGTCAGGCTGGGGTCGTGCAGGCCGTCGTAGCCGATCAGGTCCCCGTCCGCCAGGCCGATCCGGACATGCTCCAGCGAGCCGGGCAGATCCGCCCGCAAGCCCAGGTACAGCTGATACGAGTCGGTGCCCGTGGCCTGGGTGACGTCGACGATGACGTGGCGCAGGCCGGGATCACCGGCTACCAGCGTGATCTGTGCGGCCACGGCCAGGCCGTCGATCGGCGTTCCCTTGCCGGCGAACCAGCGCTGTTCCGGCAACCAGGCGGCCAGGGTTTCCGCGAACGTCATGATTGCCACCTACCCCGTCATAGCGGATTCACCGGCCCGGCGGGCCGGGGAGCGTTCTCCGGCGTGCCCGCGCGCCCGGCACCGGCGGCCACATTGCCGGTCAGGCCTGCTGCGGGCGCAGCCCGGGAAGCTGGAACCAGTAAAACCCGTGTCCCGGCAGGGTCAGCAGGTAGGGGAGGTCCCCGATGGGCGGGAACGTCACCCCGCCCATGCATTCCACCGGGGTGATGCCCTTGAACCGGCGCAGGTCGAGCTCGACCGGCTGGGGGAACCTGGACAGGTTGTTCACGCACAGGATGTGATCGGACAGGTCCACTCCTTCGGCATCGACCGGGCCGGTGTACTCCCGGACGAACGCCAGCACGCTGGGGTTGGAGGAGCCCAGCTCGGCGTACCCGCCGAGGCCGAACACCGGGTGCCGCTTGCGGATCTCGACCATGCGCTTGGTCCAGTGCAGCAGCGACCCGGAGTTGCGCTGCTGCGCCTCCACGTTCAGCGCCTGGTAGCCGTAGATCGGGTCCATGTTCAGCGGCAGGTAGAGCCGCTGCGGGTCGACGGTGGAAAACCCGGCGTTGCGGTCCGGGGTCCACTGCATGGGGGTGCGCACCCCGTCCCGGTCACCGAGCCAGATGTTGTCGCCCATGCCGATCTCGTCGCCGTAGTACATGACCGGTGAGCCGGGCAGCGACAGCAGCAGGGCGGTGAACAGCTCTAGCTGGTTGCGGTCGTTGTCGAGCAGCGGGGCGAGCCGGCGCCGGATCCCGATGTTCGCCTTCATTCTCGGGTCCTTAGCGTACTCGGCGTACATGTAGTCGCGCTCGTCGTCGGTGACCATCTCCAGCGTCAGCTCGTCGTGGTTGCGCAGGAAGATCCCCCACTGGCAGCCCTCGGGGATCGGCGGGGTCTGGGCCATGATCTCCGAGATCGGGTAGCGCTGCTCCCGGCGCACCGCCATGAAGATGCGCGGCATCAGCGGGAAGTGGAAGGCCATGTGGCATTCGTCCCCGCCGGCCGAGGCGTCGCCGAAGTACTCGACCACGTCCGCGGGCCACTGGTTCGCCTCGGCCAGCAGCACCCGGTCCGGGTAGAGCCGGTCGATATCGGCCCGGACCCGCCTCAGGTACTCGTGGGTCTCCTTGAGGTTCTCGCAGTTGGTCCCCTCCCGCTCGTACAGGTAGGGGACCGCGTCCAGGCGGAACCCGTCGATGCCCAGGTCCAGCCAGAACCGCAGCACCTCCAGCATGGCGTCCTGGACCTTCGGGTTCTCGTAGTTGAGATCCGGCTGGTGGGAGAAGAACCGGTGCCAGTAGTACTGGCCGCGGACCGGGTCGTAGGTCCAGTTCGACTGCTCGGTGTCGACGAAGATGACCCGCGCCTCGGGATAACGCACGTCGGTGTCGGACCAGACATAAAAGTCGCCATACGGACCGCCGGGGTCGGACCGGGATGCCTGGAACCACGGGTGGGCGTCGCTGGTGTGGTTCATGACCAGGTCGGCGATCACCCGCATGCCCCGGGCGTGGGCCTGGTCGACCAGTTCCACGAAATCCCCGAGGACGCCGAACTCGGGCAGGATCGAGGTGAAGTCGGAGATGTCGTAGCCGCCGTCGCGCAGCGGCGAGGCGTAAATGGGCAGCAGCCAGATGCAGTCGATGCCCAGCCACTGCAGGTAGTCCAGCCGGGAGGTCAGCCCGCGCAGGTCGCCGGTGCCGTCGCCGTTGGAGTCGTGGAAACCGCGGATCAGGACCTCGTAGAACAGGGCCCGCTTGTACCACTGCGGGTCGCGCGGCTTTTCGAACGAGAACGGGTTGGGAACCGGCTCAGTCGGAGGCGGGTTGAAGGACCCCTGGCCGGCGGCGGGCTGCGGCCCCGCCGGCTCCGGCTGGATCTCGTTCGGCTGTGCGGCCACTCGGTTCTCCCCAGGCGATGAACTCATGCCGCCGTCACGCGGTGAAACCGGGCGTAACGGTGAATATGTGAGCAGGTGCAGTCGCCGGATCGAGGCGCACGTAGCTGGCCTGGCCCCAACGGTAGGACTCCCCGGTCAGCTCGTCTGTGACGACGAACTGCGACCGATCGTCCATTCCGAGCGCGGGCATGTCAAGCCATACGGTGGCCTCGCGCGGCTGGTGTGGATCAAGGTTTACGACGGCCAGCACGGTGTCGGAGTCCCGGCTGCTCCGCTTGGAGAAGCAGAGGAGGGCCGGCTGGTCGACGTGGTGGAACCGGAGGTTACGCAGCCAGTGCAGCGCCGGGTGGGCTCTGCGTATCACATTGAGCCGGGCGATGAACGGCGCGAGGCCGGCCGGCCCCCGCTCCGCCGCCGCCCAGTCCCGCGGCCGGTAGGCGTATTTCTCCGAGTCCAGGTATTCCTCGCTGCCCGGCCGCACGGGTGAGTTCTCGCACAGCTCGTACCCCGAGTACATGCCCCACGTCGGGGACAGCAGGGCAGCGAGCACGGCCCGGACCCGGAACGCCGGCGGGCCGCCGTGCTGCAGGTACTCGTTGAGGATGTCCGGGGTGTTGACGAAGAAGTTCGGCCGCATGTACGCGGCCGCGGGCCCGGACAGCTCGCGCAGGTAGTCGGTGAGTTCCCGGGCGGTGTTGCGCCAGGTGAAGTAGGTGTAAGACTGGTGGAAGCCGATCTTGGCAAGGGTGTGCATCATGGCCGGGCGGGTGAACGCCTCGGCCAGGAAGATCACGTCCGGGTCGGTGCTGTCCACCTCCGCGAGCAGGCGCTCCCAGAACGCCAGCGGCTTGGTGTGCGGGTTGTCCACCCGGAAGATCCGCACCCCGTGGCTCATCCACAGGCGCACGATCCGCAGCACCTCCGCGTACAGCCCGGCGGGGTCGCGGTCGAAGTTCAGCGGGTAGATGTCCTGGTATTTCTTGGGCGGGTTCTCCGCATAGGCGATGGTGCCGTCGGCGCGCTCGGTGAACCACTCCGGGTGACCGGTGACCCATGGGTGGTCCGGCGAGGTCTGCAGCGCCAGGTCGAGGGCCACCTCCATGCCGAGGTCCCGGGTGCGGGCCACGAACTTGTCGAAGTCGGCGAACGTGCCGAGGTCGGGGTGGATGGCGTCGTGCCCGCCGTCCGGCGAGCCGATGGCCCAGGGCGAGCCCGGGTCGCCGGGGCCCGCCTGCAGGGCATTGTTGCGGCCCTTGCGGGCGGTGGTCCCGATGGGATGTATGGGCGGCAGGTAGACCACGTCGAAGCCCATCCGCGCGATGCCGTCCAGCCGGCACATGGCGGTGCGCAGCGTCCCGCCGGTCGGCTCGCGGCGCCCCATCGGGTCGGCCTGCACGCCTTCGGAGCGGGGGAAGAATTCATACCAGGCGCCGTACAGGGCCCGGGTCCGGTGCACCACCAGCGGGTAGACGGCCGAGCGGGTGAGCAGTTCGCGCAGCGGCGCCTCGTCCAGGATCGCGAGGATCCGCGGGTCTTCGGCGGCGGCCAGCCGGTCCCAGGGGGCAAGCCCCCGGTCGCCCAGCCGGGCCGCCACCGCCGCGAGCGCCGACCGGTGCTCCAGCGGCCGCGATGGCGAGCGCGCCGCGCGGTCGAACAGCGCGGCCCCCTCGGCCAGCATCAGTTCCACGTCCTGGCCGCGGGGGATCTTGATGCCGGCGTCGTGGCGCCAGTGGCCGACCGGGTCTCCCCACGCCTCCACGTGGAACCGCCACGGGCCCTCGGCGTCCGGCATGACCTCGGCCCCGTACCGGTCCAGGCCGGGGGCGGTCTCCCGCATCCTCGCCATCAGCAGGCGCCGGCCGTCCGGCCCCCGCAGCACCACGCCAGCGCCGGGCACCTCGTGCCCCTCACGGAACACCGTGGCACTGACCTCGAAGGTTTCCCCCGGCACGGCCTTGGCCGGGCGGCGCCCGCAGTCGATCACGGGCTCCACATCACTGATCACGATCCGACCGATCACTATTGAACGCTACCCATCGCCGGGGGGGCACATTCATGCGGCCTGGGTCGCCGCCGGCACCGTTACCTCGCCCGGCCTGCTCCCACCGCGGCCTGCCGCCGCCGTCCGGGCGCGGGCGGGCCGCTGGCTGATCGGGCCCGGGCGCTTCCGGGCACGCTGTAGGGTCGCTCTGCGTGAGAGCCATCCGCTGCTTCACCATTCGCGCCTCGCTGCCGGAGCCGCTGGCGCCGCTGCGCGACCTGATGCTGAATCTCCGCTGGTCCTGGCACGCCGGCACGCGGGAACTGTTCACCGCTCTCGACCCGGCCGGCCGGGAGGGGTCCGGCCGTGACCCGGTCGCCCTGCTCGGTGAGGTTCCCCCCGAGCACCTGGCCGCCCTGGCCGCCGACGAGGAGTACCTGCGGCGGCTGCACAGCGCGGTCGCGGACCTGCGTGAATACCTGTCCGCGGCGCGCTGGTACCAGC
>Ga0318554_10000874_pt1 | contig 11722 bp, 11 predicted proteins | sample GRESIP082b2f22_FD_203687 | JGI IMG/M metagenome (GOLD analysis project Ga0318554, IMG submission 203687) | Tropical soil microbial communities from Luquillo Experimental Forest, Puerto Rico - GRE.SIPMG.082b2f22 | ecosystem: Environmental > Terrestrial > Soil > Tropical forest > Bulk soil... | reverse complement strand
CACGCTCCGGAGCGGGGACGCGCGGACGGCGTTCTCCGTGCTCAACTACATCGAGGCCGTCGAGGGACGCCTGGACGAGGCGCGTGACGGGATGGCCCACTCCGACACGCTCGACGACTGCCGCCGGTCGGAGCTCGCGCCCCTCGTCGGGCGGGCGGCGGCGGTCAGCGCCGCGCTGGCGACGGCGGCGGTGGCCCTGGCGGCCAGCGGCGACGGGACGTTGCTCGACAAGGGGTTCGCCGCCTGCCCGCCTGGGGAGACCGACGTCGCCAGCTGCGAATGGATGCTCTACGAGCCCGGCTGTCAGCCCGACGCGCAACCCCCGAACGTCGCGGCGTGCTGCACGCAAGCGAACGGCTACTGCAGGACGCCGTTCCTGAACGTCGCCCGCGAGAAGCTGACGCAACCCTACCTGAGCGAGGTGCTGAGCTGCGCGGTGGCCCCGCGCGCGACGGGGTCGGGCGCTCCGTCCTGGATCGCCCTCGGGCTCCTCGCCGCGGCCTCGGTCTGGCTCCCCCTGCGCCGCCGCGGGAGGAGCCGCCGCAAGCGAGCGGGACGAGCGGGAATCGGCGCGGTGGTGCTCGCGATCGGGCTGGCGGGGAGGTCGGCCGCGGCGGACGAAGCGCTGACCTATCAGCCCCGCGCCTTCTTCGCGGAGGCAGAGGGGCACGTCTCCCTCTTGTCGGACGCGCCCGAGCGCTCGTACCTCAACGCGACGCTCGGGTACGGCCTCCGCGGCGGGTACCGCTTCGGACGATGGGGTCTGCTCGGACAGGTGGAGCGGAACTACTGGCTCCCGACGGAGCTTTCGCACGATCTCGTGGGCGGCGCGCTGAACATCGGCGTCGGCGCGGAGTGGCTCGCCGTCGGCGGGAGGGTGCGCTTGAGCGCCACGGCAGGCCCGTCGATCCTCTGGTTCGACGCCACCTTCGATCGCAAGGGGACCACCGGTCTGTTCGCCGACCTGCGGCCCGCCGGCCTGCGCTGGCGCCCGGGCCGCCGTCTCTGCGTGGCGTTCGACCCGCTGTCGCTCGCCATCGTCGCGCCCGTGCTCGGCTCGCCGGGAATCGTCCAGCTCGAGTACCGGACGCTGCTCGGTGTGGAGCTGCTGCCTTAGTCGGGCTAGCGTGAGCGACGCCTTCGATGGGCCGCATTGCGAGGCGATCCGCGGGTGCGCCCAGGTGGCTGGCGGCGCTTTCCGTAGCGGACGAGCAGCGCGCGCAGCTCCGGGTTCCGGGTGGAGGCGAGGACGGTCGCGCCCCGCTTGTCACGGGCCTCGGGATCCGCGCCGTGCTCGAGCAGGAGGCGCGTCAGCGGCAGCATCAGCGCGTTGGTGCCCGCGGTACCCGACGCTCCAGTGCCGGAGACAGCCCGACGAAGCGGCGTGGAGCCGCGTCCGCGGTCGCGCGCGTTCACGTCCGCTCCGCGAGCGAGCAGGACCTCGACCACCGCGAGGTTGCGGCGGCGAACACCCTGGTGCAGCGGCGTCACGTCGTCCCAGTTGCGCGCGTTCGGATCGGCGCCGCGATCGAGCAGCAGGGTCGCCATTCGCGCCGCCGCCTCGGGCTCGCGGGGCCGCATGTCGGCGACGCGGTGGAGCGCGGTCTCTCCGTTCTCATCCTGATCAGACACGCTCGCACCTCTCTCGAGAAGCAGCACGACCAGGTCCGGTGCGAGCGCCTCCGCGGCGTGATGGAGGATGGGCGTACCCATTTCGTCGCGCAGCCGCGCTGCCGCGGAATCGCGCGCGAGGGCAAGCTCGAGCTGCTGCCGGTCGTGGAGGTAAACCCAGGTGACCGCCGACATGGTGGCGCCGCGGTCGCGCAGGAAGCGCACCATCGCGAGGTCCCGCCGCCGGGCCGCCAGGGTGACGGGGGTGAGGTGCTGGCGATTCTGGTCGACGTCACCGCCACGCTCTACCAAGAGCGTCACGAGCGCCAGGTCACCGAACTCGGCAGCCATGAGCAGCGGCGAACGCTTCCAGCGATCGGGGGCGTTCGGATCCACGCGTGGACCGAGCGCGGCCAGGGTCTTGGCATCGTGGCGCCACACCGCCTCACAGAACGCCGTGACGTCATTCTTGCCCACCCGCCGCACGCTAGCATGACCACGCGCCGCTCCTCTCTCGACACGAGGCCGCATCTCGCCCCTGGCGGTCTAGTATGATGGCGTTCAAGTTGAGGTTCCGCGGCCATGCCTGACGAGACCCTGATCTCCGTCCGGGACCACGGTCCGGTGCGCGAGCTCTCGCTCGCGCGACCCCCTGTGAACGCGATCCATCCCGGGCTCATGCGGGCCCTTCGTTCCGGGCTTCGCGAGGCGCGCGAAGCGGGGTGCCAGGCGATCGTGATATCGGGACGGCCCGGGTGCTTCTCTGCCGGCCTGGACGTCCCCGAGCTCCTGCGCCTCGATCGCGGCGAGATGCGCCAGGCGTGGGAGGAGCTCTTCTCGCTGCTCGGCGAGGTGGCCATGTCCGAGATCCCGATCGCCGTGGCGTTGACCGGGCACAGCCCGGCGGGCGGCGCCGTGCTGGCCATCTGCGCCGACTACCGCGTGCTCGCCGACGGGCCCTACTTCATGGGCCTCAACGAAGTCGAGGTGGGCCTGCCCGTCCCCGAGGTCATCTACCGCGTGCTGGCCCACGTCGTGGGTCAGCGGACCGCCGAGCGCCTGGCGGTCACCGGCGCGCTGCTCGGCCCGGCCGAGGCGCTGCGCTACGGTCTGGTCGACGAGCTGGCGCCCGTCGCCGAGGTCGTCCCGCGCGCGCTCGCGTGGCTGGGTGGTCTGCTCGGGCGGGCGCCTGACGCGGTCGCCGCCACCCGACGCCTGGCCCGGCAGCCTCTGTTCGACGCCTTCGCCACGGTCGACGGCGCGCTCATCGAGAAGATGCTCGAGGCCTGGTTCTCTCCGGAGACCCAGGCGGCGGCACGGGCGCTGGTGGCGCGGCTGGCGCAAGAGCGCCGGCGCGATAAGGTCGGCGCGTGACCCTCGCGGGCAAGACCCTCCTCATCACGGGCGCCACCCGCGGGATCGGCAAAGCCATCGCGCTGCGGGCCGCCCGCGATGGCGCCAACGTCGCGGTGGTCGGGAAGACGGCGGCGCCGCACCCCAAGCTGCCCGGCACGGTGGCCGATGCGGCGCGCGAGATCGAAGCGGCGGGGGGCAAGGCGATCGCCTGCGTCGCCGACGTGCGCTCGGAGGAGCAGATGGCCGCGGCGGTGGCGGCCACGGTGGCGGCGTTCGGTGGCATCGACGTCCTGGTGAACAACGCGAGCGCCATCAGCCTGACGCGCACGGAGGACACCGACCTGAAGCGGTTCGACCTGATGTTCGCCGTCAACACGCGCGGGACCTTCCTCGCTTCGAAGCTCTGTCTGCCGCACCTCCGAAGGTCCAAGAACCCGCACGTCTTGATGCTCTCCCCGCCGCTGACCACCGACGGCCGCTGGTTCGCGCCTCACCTGGCCTACAGCATCGCCAAGTACGGCATGAGCCTGTGCGTGCTCGGCCTGGCCGCGGAGTGGAGCCCGGACGGCATTGCCGTCAACGCACTCTGGCCGCGCACGGTCATCCGCACGGCCGCCATCCAGAACCTCCTGGGCGGAGACGCCGTCATGGCGCGCGCCAGAAGCCCGGAGATCGTGGCGGACGCCGCTCACGCCGTCCTCACCACCGACAGCCGCGCGCTCACCGGTCGCTTCCTCATCGACGAGCAGGTCCTCCGCGACCGAGGCGTCACCGATTTCAGCCTCTACGCCGACGTCCCGGACGCGGACCTGCTGCCCGACTTCTTCGTCTGATCTCAGTAAAACGACAGGTCGTCGACCCAGAAGTCCGCGCTCAGGCCGCTGACGCCGAGGTCGTTGTAAGCGAGAAACTCGACGCTCCAGGCGTGCTTGGCGACGAAGGTCGCGGAGCCGCCCGCGAGCATCGAGAACGGGATCTGGTAGAGCGTCCAGCTCGCGGGATCGAGGGTGATGTTCATGCGGTTGCCGATGCAGCTCGCGGCGGTGCAGGTGCCGCCGTAGGTCGTCGACTCGGTCTCTGCGCACTGGACGATCGCCTGCAGCGCCGTCGTGGCGGCGGTCCCCTTGGCGTAGAAGCGGATGCCGGTGAAGCCGCTGGCGTCGTACGGCTGATTGAAGGCCGTGCTCGCCGTGTCGGGCCCGTTCAGCGAGCAGCCGATGGCGAGGTAGCTCGTGTACGTGCCGGAGGTGTGCATGGCGAACTGGCTCGTGCCTCGAGCCGGGACGATGTGTTCGGGGAGCAGCGGGAAGGTGCCGGTCGGCGGCGTCTGGACGGTCGCCAGGGCCCCGTCGTTGTAGTTGAACCAGCGCCCCATCCGTCCGTCGCCCTTGCAGATGAGCCCGGTGTCGGCCTCCATGTCGTCGATGATGAGGCCGCAGCCGCCGGCGCCGCCCGCGCCGGCGCTGCCGGTCGTCCCGCCGGCCGCCGCGCCGGCGCTGCCGGTCGTGCCGCCCGCGGCCGCGCCGCCGCCGCCGGTCGTGCCGCCGGTGCCGGTCGCGCCGCCGCTGCCGGCGCCGCCGCTCGTTCCCGCGGCGCCGGTCGCGTCCGCGCACGCCGCGCCGGACGCTGACATCACGCAGGTCTTGGGATCGCAGGGCACGGCGGTGCCGGAGTAGCCGTCACCGACCGCGTTGCAGGTGGCGACCGCGTTCAGCATGCACGCCGTTCCGCCGGGGGTGCACACCGCCGTCAGGCAGGCGCCCCCCTGGCAGTACTGACCACTCCCGCAGTCCTTCGAGGTGACGCAGCGGACGCAGGAGCCGGTCGTGGGATCGCAGAGCATGCCGAGCGGCGTGCAGGTCCGATCCGACATGCACTTCACCTGGCAGGCGTTGGCGACGCAGATCTTGGTGGCGTCGGCGCAGTCCGCATCGGTCACGCACGCCACGCACCGGCCGCTGGCCGCGTTGCAGACCTCGGTCGTGGGGCAGTCGAGCGAGCTCGCGCACGTCACGTACGGCACGCACTTCCGGGCCGTGCAGTCGTTCATCGCCGGACAGTCGTTCGCGGTGACGCAGTCCACGCACATGGCGATGGACGGGTCGCAGACCTGCGGCACCCGGCACTCGAGGCTGTTCCGACAGGCGGAGGACGGTCCGCCGTCGCCGCCGGTCTGCTTGCTGCCTCCGCCGCAGCTCGCCGCCAACACCGCGAGCGCCAGACTCACCCTCGTAAAAGCTGCCTCGCATGCCCCGGAACGGCGAGCCATGCCGCCTTCTATCACAGGCGAACCGTGGCGGTGCGCTGACATCGGCGCCGCGCCGCGGACGATCCGCCCCTTCTCGGTTGCGCCGGCCTCTGGCATGGTGCGGTCGATGGCGCACATGGATCGATTTCGAGAAACGCTGATCGGTGCCGTGTGCCTGGTGGCCTCGGCATCGCTCGTGTCATGCACGCGCTCAACCGAAACCTCGCCACCCAGCTCGAGCGGAAGGGCGGGGACTGCCGTCGGCGAGGACCTCAAAGGCGTGGCCAAAGAGACCGAGAAGACGGCCAAGGACATCGGCCGCGCGACCGTCGATCTCGCCGACAGGGCGGGCAAGCGAATCGAGGAAGCGACGAAGGGGGCCGGCGTGAGCGGCGACGACGCCTGGATCACGACCAAGGTCAAGAGTGAGCTGACGGCGCAGGGGTTCGATCCTCTCCACATGCACGTCGACACCGCCGGCAAGGTCGTGACGCTCTCCGGGACGGTCGAGACGGCCGCCGACGCACATAGGGCTGTCGACCTCGCCAAAGGCGTGAAGGGCGTGACCGGTGTCCAAGACCAGCTCGTCGTGAGGCCTGCCCAGCGCTAGCGCGCGAAGCTGGGACGCCACACCGCCCCGGTGTTACGATCGCGGGCACCGTGTCGATGCCGCGCCTGTCGTCCGTTCTTCTGGTCGCCCTGTCGGCGTGTGCGGTCGGCTACGCGCCGCCGCCCGCCGGCCCGGCATCTCCTTCGCCGTCGGTCGCGGGTCACCCAGACATGACGGGCTGGCGCCTCATGGGCGAGGGGCTGGTCGCGGGGCCGTTCGAGCGCGAGATCATCCACGTCGGAAAGTACGAGGGCCGCTTCACGCGCGTGATGCTGGTCGTCACCGAGAGCAGCCTGGAGGTCGGCGACGTGGTGATCCAGTTCGGCAACATGCAGCGCTGGTCACCCGGCCTTCGGCATGGCTTCGCCGACGGCTCGCGCAGCCGCGCCATCGACCTTCCGGGCCACGTCCGATTCATCCGGGGCGTGGAGCTGGTCCACGGGAGCGTGCCGCCCGGTACCTGTGCAGGTGCGCCTTGTCGCCCGCGTGCGCGATCGCCGCGGGCACCCCGTGCCGGACGTGGGCCTGGGCCGGAGCGGGATCGGAAGGCCCGAGCGTGGAGACCAGCGGACGCGATCCCGCCTGGTTCAGCGCGGCGTCGAGACGACGAGGCGCAGCTGGCAGGCGATGGCGGCCCGCGCGCGCAGGTGGCCGTACTTCGCCTCCCACCGCCCGGAGGCGAGATCGGCGCCGAGCGTCCTGACGATGCGCTCCTCGACGTCGGGGGGGAGGAAGCTCCAGGCTGATTGCGAGTGTCGCACCCGCGCGTCGAGGAAAGCTTCGGGGCGCGCGTAGAACGCGGCCTGAAAACCGTCGGTGCAGTCTCGTGGCACGTCGATGGAGACGACGCGGGCCTCGCCGGCGAGCGACCTCGTGATCGAGGCCAGCGGCCCGTAACGCTGGCTCTCCACCTCGACGAGCTCGGGCGCGTAGTCGCCCATCCAGAAATCCGTCGGCGCGTCGGGATCGAAGGTCATGACGACGATCGGTCCACGGGTCACGCGCCGGATCTCCGCGAGGCAGCGCGCGCGGTTGGCCCAGTGGTGAACCGTCAGCACGGCCATCGCCGCGTCGAACGCGCCGTGGTCGAAGGGGATGGCGTCGGCCGACCCGGCGAGCGCAGGCGCGAGGTGCGGCGGCCGCTGCCGCCGCATGACGGCGGACGGCTCCAGCGGCACGACGTACCGGTCCGTGGGCTCGTACGACCCCGCGCCGGCGCCCACGTTGAGCACGGTCCGCGCGTCGCCGAGCGCCTCGTGAATCCGCGCCGCGATGCGCGGGTCCGCGCGCCGCACCGTCGCGTACTGCTGGCCGCGGCCTTCGTAGTCGAAGGCCGGATTTCTGACGGTTATCGAGGGTCGCTTAGGCGAGCTCACGCGAGCGCGATACTACCGTGCCGGCTTCGCGTGCGGTGCTATCGCGTGGCCCGGTCTAGCGGCTACCATGGGGGCGTTGGCAGCGAAGACCTCGACGGCGCGCGGCATCTCACGGCTGGTCCTGGCCCTCGTCGTCTCCTGCTCCTGCTCTTGCTCCCTGTCTGATAACCCCCCCCCGGTGGTCGGCCGCGCCGTCGCGCATGATGCGTACGGAAGTTGCTTCACGGGCGACCCGCCGAGGCTGGCGTGGCCCGCGGACGGGACGGAGATTTTCTACGTGGCGGTCGCCAAGAACGCCACCTCGCAAGGCCCGATCGAGATCCACGCCGCGAAGGCCGACGGCTCTGGAACGCGCGTGCTCGCTGGTCAGATGGGAAGTACGTCCTACGATCTCATCGCGGCCCCGCCTGATGGGTCCGCGCTCTACTGCGCGCTCGACACGGGCGCCGGGGTCTACCAGGCCTCTCCCGCGCAAAAGCTCTGGTTTGGAACCCGGGACATCGGCGCGGTGGCCGCTTCCAGCGACGACGTCCACGTCGCTGGCAGCTGGACGGGCGTATCGATCTACGACGCCTCGCAGGGCGCGATCCTGCAGCCGACGCTGCCGGCTGGCTTCACGTGGGACCTGCTCGACTTCTCGCCGGCGGGTGACCAGCTGTTCGTGGGCAGCAGCGGCGGGGCCATGGGCGTGATCCTGGACCTCGGCGGCACTCTCGTCGGGTCGCTCTCCCTGGACATCAAGCAAGGCGCGTTCACGTCGGTGAGCTGGGCCCCGGGCGGAATTCGGGTGCTGCAAGCGGTGACCTACAACAACGGTCCCAATCAAATTCAGAACCTCACCACTGGCACGGTGACGTCGATCGACTCGAGGTACGGCGCGCGTTGCGCCGCCTGGTCGCCGGACGGGACCAAGGTCGCCTTCTGGGACGGCGTGTGTCCCGCCAGCGGGTGCGACCCGACCAACTCCAACATCAGGTCGCACCTCTTTGTCGCCGACACCGAGTCGGGTTCCGAGACGTCGATTGCAGAGGGGACCGCCATCGGCTACGGCCAGATGGTGTTCTCCCCGGACGGCACCCGCATCGCGTACATCTTCGACAACGAAGACATGTACGTGAGCGACGTGCCCTGATCGCTCAGGGGGGCGTCGCCCAGTTGTTGGGCGCCGCCAGACCGTTTTGGACGCCGGCCATGATGCCGGCGACGATGCTCGGCTGGGTCACGGCGCCGCTGGTCCGGTCGAAGAGCGCGTACGAGCCCGACCCCGATCCGCCGTTGTCCCACCAGATGGGGACCAGCGCCGCGGTCGTCGTGTCTTGGGCGTACGCCTGGGCGTGGGCCGCTCGATTGGCCGTCGCTTGCGCGCCCTGCGAGCCCCACTCGCCGATGAAGACGACCTGGGTCGGCAGCCACACCCGGATCTGATCGGCGATCGACGACTGCATGTCCGTGTAGTCGGAGGGGCTCCCCCAGGCGTACGGCGTGGTGCTGAGGCCGAAGTTCGTCGGGAAGTAGGTGTGCTGCGAGACCACGAGGTTCGGGTCGCCGATGATGCTCGCCTGCTGCATCGCCTGGATGCCCGACTGGAGCGGGCTCGCGCCGACGGGCTGGATCATGACGATGCGCGTGGCGTTGGCGCCGCCGGTGGCGCGGATCGCGTTGACGCACGCCTCGAGGTAGAGGTTGAGGTCGGTCTCCGCTTGCGGCGTGTCGCCGCCCCCGGCCTCGTTCGGCTCGTTGAAGCACTCCAGCATCAGGTGGCTGTCGAACGACTTGAAGGCGTTCGCGATCTGGGTCCAGACGGCGGTCACCTCGGTGGCCACCTTGGTGGCGGACGAGGCCGCGGGGAACGTGACCCATCCGCTGCCGCTGCCGTCCGACTCGTGGTGGGTGTTGACGAAGACGTACATGCCGGCGCTGACCGCCCACTGGGCCGTCTGGGTGACCTTGCTCATCCACGCCGAATTGATGGTGTAGTTCGGCGCGGCGCCGATGTGATTCGTCCAGGTCACCGGGATCCTCATCGTCTTGAACCCCGCGGCATGGACGGCGTTGATCAACGTCTGGGTCGGCGTCGGGTTGCCGAAGCTGGTCTCGTTCGGGGACGCATCGAACGAGTTGCCGAGGTTCCACCCCGGCGACATCAGCCGGGCGGCGTCCTGCGGCGCCAGCGGCGCCGAGGGTCCAGCGCCCGCTCCACCAGGCCCGCTGCCCGCTCCGCCGCCGCGCCCGCCGGCGGCGACGCCGCCCGAGCCCGCCTGACCGCCTGAACCGGTCGTGCCTCCGCTGCCGCCGCGACCGGCGGTTCCAGTCGTTCCAGCCACCGCGCCGGCGGTGCCCGGAGCGCCGGCGCTGGCCTGGCCTGCGCTCCCGCCGGAGCCGCCCGGACCGCCGGTTCCGGCCTGCTGGCCACCGCCGGCCGCGCCTCCCGTCCCACCACCTCCTCCGCCCGTGGCCGCGTTCCCCCCGCATCCAAAGAGCCAGACAGTGGCCGGGATCATGGTAAGCGCGCCCAGTCGCAGTCTCATCGTGAAGACACCTCGATCGCGAAGCTAGAGCGATCAGGGTACCGCACTCACCGTCGAGACGGCGGGGTAAAAGTTTCGCGACGTGTCAGGAGCGGCCCGCCGGCGCTTCACGCTCGAGCCACCCCGCGAGCGCCGCGGTGTAGGCGGCGGGCGCGTCCTCGGTCAGGAAGTGGGCGGCGCCCGGAATGACCACGGCCTCGGCTCGGCGAAGGTGGCGGGAGAAGCGATCGAGGGCGCCGGCGCGGTAGTTGTTGTCCCCCTCGCCGAACACGAGCAGCGCCGGCAGGCCGGCGAGCGCGGCGAGGTGGGCTTCCAGCGCCGCGAAGAACGGCGTCTCGGCGCGCAGGCCGTAGAGGAGGTTGGTCAGGTGACGGCGCGCGTCGACGTCCTGGTAGGGCCCGAGGACGGCCGCCCGCTCCTCGTCGGTGAGGCGCCCGTGCCGCCGCCCGCGGCCGGCCGCGATGCGCGGGAGCAGGTTGAACCGCACGTTCAGGAACGAAAACAGCGGCGAGCTGACGGCGCGGACCATCTTCCTCATCGCGGGGTCGAGCGCGATCGGCCAGGCGAAGGTGTTGCTGATCGCGAGACCCCGCACGCGGGCACGCTCGCGTACGGCCATCTCCAGACCTGAGGGCGCGCCCGTCGCGTGAACGATCAGCGTGAAGCGGTCGAGGGCCAGGGTCTGCACGAACGTCTGCAGCGTGTCGGCCATGCGGGCGAAGCCGCGTCCCCGCACGATGGGCGTGCGCGACAGGCCGAGGCCCGGCAGATCGACGGCCACGCAACGGTAGCGCTCGCGCAGGACACGCAGCGGGTGGCGCCACATGAACGACGACATCGGTCCTCCGTGGAGGAACAACAGCGTGTCCCCCTGGCCCTCGTCGACGAAGTGGAACGTGGTGTCGCCGACGGTGAGGAAGCGGCTCTCGAACGGGAACAGCGCCGGGGGGAGCCAGGACGGTCGGGCCGCGGCCGGCGCGCCGGCCGGGAGCGGGGCGAGGGACAGCTCGGGGCTTGTGGTGGACAAAAGAACCTCGTGTAAAGGAGACCAGGCCAGGGCTCCGATCGTGACCCGCTCGCAGCGCGGCCGGAGGGCGGCTCGTCCGCGGACGTCACGTTTGCGCGGGCTGTCCGGTCCCATCTGCGGAGGTCAGTGATGCAATCCGGATCCGATACGCGAGGACGGCGGATCGTCGGGACGGCCTCGACCGTCGTCTTCTCGCTGGTGATGACGGCGTCGGCCCTGCTCTTCCTCTCGGGCGCCCCCAAGGTCGGGGCGAGCCTCGGCGCGCTGGGCTATCCGGCGTACCTGGCGAAGCTCTTGGGAGCTGCCAAGCTCTGCGGCGTGGCGGCACTGTGGCTTCCGGCGCCGAGGACGCTCCGCGAGTGGGCCTACGCGGGCTTCGTGTTCAATCTCGTGGGCGCGGTCGCGTCGCACCTGGCGAGCCCGGGGCCGCGCGCCCACGCCTTGCAGCCCGCGGTCTTGCTGGTGCCGCTGCTGCTGTCGTATTTCCTCCGGCACAGGGCCGCCGCCCATGACATCCAGGACCTGGGCGGCGCGGGGGCGGTCGCATGGCGCTGAACGACACCACCGCGACGTTCGAGGTGCACCGCCCGGCGCTGGTGCGGCTCGCCTACCGCATGCTCGGCGATCTCGGGCGCGCGCAGGACATCGTTCAGGACGCGTGGCTGCGCTGGCAGGGGCTCGCCGGCGCGCCCGAGTCACCGCGCGCGTTTCTGACCAAGATGGTGACCCGCCAGTGCCTGAACGAGCTCGGCTCGGCGCGTGCCCGGCGCGAGGAATCACGAAGCAACCGCCTGCCGGAGCCCGTTCGAGAGGAGCCGGACGCCGATCCGGCCGAGCGGGCGGACCAGATCTCGATGGCATTCCTGGTCCTGCTGCAGCGCCTGACGCCCGCCGAGCGCGCCGTGCTCTTGCTCCACGACGTCTTCGACTTCGGCCACGCCGAGGTGGGGGCGCTCCTCGACAAGA
>Ga0318554_10000871_pt1 | contig 11753 bp, 10 predicted proteins | sample GRESIP082b2f22_FD_203687 | JGI IMG/M metagenome (GOLD analysis project Ga0318554, IMG submission 203687) | Tropical soil microbial communities from Luquillo Experimental Forest, Puerto Rico - GRE.SIPMG.082b2f22 | ecosystem: Environmental > Terrestrial > Soil > Tropical forest > Bulk soil... | reverse complement strand
TCATCCAGCAGTGCCTGCTTCTGCCTCCGGGCAGCTTGCTCGTACCGTGCCCGCTGTCGCGTCGCGTATTCCCGTAAGCTCGCTCGTGTCACGGTGCCCCCCTCCCCTGCATGGGTAACCGTGACTTCTGATCCACGAGGCGCCCTTCGGTAACCGCAATTTTGAGTCGATGCGCACTCTTGACACGGATGCGGAAGGACAGGCAGAGTAGCCATCCGATCCTCGCAGCCCGGCCTGGGGTCGCTGCGCGATGGCCCTTCCCGATACGACGCTTGCACATGGAGGTCTCACGATGACCCTCACAGGGAACGGACTCGCTCTTTCCGACGAGCTCATCGCCCGGTGCGGCGATCGCGCGGCGGGGTACGATCGCGAGAACCGCTTCTTCACGGAAGACTTCGAAGAGCTCCGCAAGGCCGGCTATCTGACGATGGCCGTGCCGAAGGAGCTGGGTGGCCACGGCATGTCGCTGGCCGAGGTCTGTCGCGAGCAGCGGCGGCTCGCCTACCGCGCGCCGGCCACCGCGCTGGCCACCAACATGCATCTGTACTGGACGGGCGTGGCCGCGGATCTCCGGCGCATGGGCGACGCCTCGCTGGAGTGGATGCTGCGCGACGCGGCGGCGGGCGAGGTCTTCGCGGCGGGCCACGGCGAGGCGGGCAACGATCTTCCCCTCTTCCTCTCCACGGCCAAGGCCGAGCGCGCCGACGGCGGGTACAAGTTCTGGGGACACAAGACCTTCGGCAGCCTCACCCCGGTGTGGACACGGCTCGGTCTGCACGCCATGCACGCCGACGCCCCGGGGGGCTCCAAAGTGATCCACGCCTTCCTGCCGCGCGACGCCAAGGGATACTCCATCAAGGAGACGTGGGACACCCTCGGCATGCGCGCCACGCGCAGCGATGACACGCTTCTCGACGGCGCCTTCGTGCCCGACAAGTACGTCGCGCGGGTGGTGCCTGCGGGCACCGCAGACCTCTTCGTGCTGGCCATCTTCGCCTGGGCCGAGCCGACCTTTGCCAGCATCTATCTGGGGCTGGCCGAGCGCGCGCGAGACCTCGCCGCAGCGGGAGTGAAGAAGCGGACGTCGCTCGCTCTCAGTCGCTCCATGGCCTATCACCCGGAGGTGCAGCGCTGCTTCTCCGAGATGCAGCTCGCGCTGGAAGGCACCTCCGCCCAGGTGGAGCGCGTGGCGGAGGAGTGGTCGACCGGGAAGGATCACGGTGCGCAATGGCCGATGAAGCTCGTGGCGGCCAAGCACAATGCCGTGGAGACGGCCAAGAAGGTGGCGGATCTCGCCATGTCCGTGTCGGGCGGGGGCGGCATGTTCAAGGTGAACGAGCTGGAGCGCCTCTATCGCGACGCCCGCTGCGGCGGCTTCCATCCCGCCAACTCTATTCTCGTCCACGAGATCGTCGGCAAGACGGTCCTGGGCATCGACCTCGGCGAGCAGCCGCGCTGGGGCTGAGGGACACCATGCCGCTCTATCTCGACGTGCACAACAAGATCGAGGCGTTGACGGCGGATGTGGCCGCGGACGCCCATCGCAAGGATCTGGAGATCCAGCAGAAGCACGGGGTGAACTACCTCCGCTACTGGTTCGACGAAGGCACGGGCAAGGTGTTCTGCCTCGTGGAGGCGCCGAGCAAGGAAGCGGCGGAGGCCGTGCACCGTGAGGCGCACGGGATGATCGCCGATGAGATCATCGAGGTGAAGGAGGGAGCCTAGCCTGGACAATTTACGAAGATGCGGAGCGCGAGACGGCCGGGTCCTGTCGTCGGGAGGAAGGGTGTGCTCATGCTGCGTCACCCGCTCGCCTGAATCGCAGCCCTCCGGGCTGCGTACAGGACGAGGGGGTCCCACTCCGCCTGAGCACACCCTTCCCCCCGCCGCCACCCGGCCGGGTGCACGTGCCGCACGAGTGAATAGTCCGGGCTAGGGCTGGGCCAGGGCGGCGGCGAGGGTTCGCATGCTGAGGCTCTCCGCGAGGGCCACGGCCGCGCGCGTGTACTCCGCCGCCTGCTCGTCGTCCTGATAGGGCGCCTGCCGCGTCACCTCGCCGAGGAGCTGCAGCGCATAGGCCTCGTGGCCCCGCTCCCGCCGGCGCCGCGCCATCTCGAGGGCGCGCAGGCCGAGGCGCCGCGCCACGTCGGCATTCCCCGCCAGTATGTGCACGCGTCCGAGCCACACGAGGCGAAGCGCGTTGTTCGCTCCGAGCTGCATGGCCTCCGTCCGCTCGATGGCCTCTTCGAGGAGTCGGACGGCCTCTGGGTGCCGGCCCTGGAAGGCATAGGCGAGGCCGAGAGGAGCCGCTACCACCGGGAAGAGCAGCGGGATGTCGGAGAGCCTGGTGATGACGAGGGCCTGCTCGAGAGGCTCCACGACTTTCGCGTACTCCCCGCGCAGGAGCTCGAGCATGCCCGTGCCGACGTGGGCAACCACCACGGTGAAGGGATGATCCACCTCGCGGGCCAGGGCCGCCGCGGTTTCCGCCTGCGCGGCCGCCTCCTCGAAACGTCCAAGCTCGCCCAGACAGAGGGCGAGCCACGCCCCGGACATGACGGCGGGCAGTCCGGCGAGCCCGAAGAACTCACGGCGGAGATCGCCCTCGAGTAGCGCCACGATCCGCTGGAGCGCGTCCGTCGCGCTCGTGTAGTCGCCGAGGGAGTAGTAGATCTGACCGAGTCGGTAGTTCGCTCGCACGGTGTCGCGGAAGCTCCCGAAGCTCGCCGCCACCGCGCGATCGCGGAGGGCCACCGTGAGGGCATGCTCGTGCTCGCCGTGTATCCATAGATAGCCCGCGCTCTCCGGCCCTCCGATCAGGGAGTCGATGCTCGGCCGTGAGTTCGTCGTGCCGAGGCGGCGGAGGTAGTGCAGCGCCTTGCTCCACACCTCGCCGCGGAAGGCATGGTGGGCGAGGCGATCCACGTGCTCGAAGAGCCGGTCGGCGTGCACGCGCTCCATCACCTGCAGGATGCGCGCGTGGATGGAGCGCCGCCGATCCTGCAGGATGCCGCCATAGGCGACCTCGTGGGTAAGGGCGTGCTTGAAGGTGTACTCGGGCGCGGGGAAGAGCCGCGCCTCGTAGAGAAGCTCGGCGGCCTGCAGGCGGCTCAGGCCGCGCCGGATTTGCTCCTCCGTCTGCTCCGACGTCTCCGCCAGGAGCACCCACGGCACGTCCTTGCCGATCACGGACGCGGTCTGGAGGAGCTGCTTGTCTTCGGGGGCGAGGCGATCGATGCGGGCGGCCAGGATGGCCTGCACGGTGGGGGGGACCTGGATGGCGATGGGATCCTTGCCGAGCCGATACGCCCCGGGCTGCCCCACCAGCACCTCTGTCTCCACGAGGGCCCGCACGCTCTCCTCGAGGAAGAGCGGATTGCCCTCCGTCCGCTCGATGAGCATGCGCTGGAGTGGCCGCAGCTCGGGATGACGGCCGAGCATGGGCTCGAGGAGCGCCTCTGCGGATTCCGGGGGCAGGGCGTCGATGCGAAGCTGGCGATAGTACGTCTTGCTGCCCCACGCGTGCTGGTACTCCGGCCGATAGTTCACGGCGAGGAGGGTGCGCACGGTGGGAATGCTCTCCACGAGGGCGTCCAGGAGCGACTGGGTCTCTGCATCGATCCAGTGAAGATCTTCGAAGACGAGGAGGAGAGGCTGATGCTGGCTCTCGCCGAGGAGGAGGAGGCGCACGGCTTCTACCGCCTGCTCGCGGCGACGGGCGACCTCGACCGTCGCAAAGGGATGATCGTCGGGGAGGCCGTCGAGGAGCCAGAGAAGAGGCGGAATACTGTCCTTCATGCCCTCGTCGAGGGTGAGCACACCCCCCGTGACCTTGGCGCGGATGTCGCGGGTGTCGTCGCCGTCGGAGAGCTTGAAGTAGCTCCGGAGGAGGCTCAGGAGCGGGAGATAGGGCGTGGTCTTGCCGTAGGAAGCCGAGCTCGCCTCGAGGACGAGCCAGCCTGCCGTGCGATGGGAGCGGATGAACTCGTAGAAGAGCCGCGACTTCCCTACCCCGGGCTCGCCCACCACCGCCACGATCTGGCCGCGGCCCGCCCGCGCCTCCTCGAGGGCGCGGCGGAGCTGCTCGAGCTCCGCGTCGCGCCCCACGAAGCGCGTCAGCCCGCGGGCCATCGAGGCGTGGAGCCGCGTGCGGGCCGAGCCCGCGCGCACCATCTCGTACACGGGCACCGGCTCGGCGAGGCCGCGCACCGGCGTCGGTCCCAGCGCCTTCACCTCGACGTAGCCCTCGGCGCTGGCCAGGGTCGCCTCGGTCAGCAGCGTGGCGCCCGGGCGCGCGAGCTGCTGCATGCGCCCGGCGAGGTGGGTGGTGTGGCCCACCGCGGAGTAGTCCATATGGAGATCGGTCCCGATGGAGCGGACCACCACTTCCCCGGAATTGATACCCACACGGATCTGTACGTCCGCCCCATGCCGGCGACGCAGCTCGTCGGCGTAGCGCGCCACCCGCTCTTGTATGCGAAGGGCCGCGTAGCAGGCGCGCACCGCGTGATCCTCGTGGGCGAGGGGAGCGCCGAAGAGGGCCATGATCCCGTCGCCCATGACCTGGTTCACCGTACCCTCGAACTGGTGCACCGCCTCCATCATCAGCTCGAGCACGGGGTCGAGGAGCGAGCGGGCTTCCTCCGGATCCCGGTCGAGGAGGAGCTCCATGGAGCTCTTGAGGTCCGCGAAGAGCACGGTGACCGTCTTCCGTTCCCCGGCCTGCGCCGCGGGCGAGGTGAGGATCTTCTCCGCCAGATGCCGCGGCGGGCGCGCCGGGGGGGCGGAGAGCGCCACCGCGGCCGGTCCCCCGAGCGCGTTCGCACACTGCCCGCAGAAGCGATTCTCCGGCGGATTCGACGCACCGCACTTCGGGCAGAGGGTGGCGAGCGGCGTAGCACACTCGCCGCAGAATCGCGAGCCTGCGGGATTGTCCTGGTGGCACCGGGAACATTTCATCGGGTCTGACCTCAACCTCGAAAGCTTAGTCGGCCCGCGCCGGGCGGGTCAAGGAGCGTGGGAACCCCCATGCCCGCGCCACGGTTCACGAACCGGGGGCCGCCGGCCCGCTATCGCGGATGCCTGGACGGCGCTACGATACGAACCGGAACCACACGCACCACCGGAGGTACAGCCGCCATGCGCTTTCCGCTTCGGCTCGCCGGCATCGGCATCGTCTCGATGGGGCTGGTATTGCTGGCCGGGACGGCTCAGGCCGTGGAATATCGGCTCTTCGTGGCCAGCATCTACGACACCTCCTTCACCTCCTTCGTGAGCGTCAGCGAGCTGAACTACGGCGCGACTGGCCCCGGGCTCCAGCGTATTGAGACGGCGATCAGCAATGGCGAGATCGGCTGGGGAGACATGCCGGTGGGGCGGCCACTCACCAGCGTGCCGCCAAGCATCGCCCGTGCGTGGTCGGGAGTGGGGGTCCGCGCCGATATCATCCGTGGCGGCGTCGACGTCGGACGCTGGGACGAGGCCCGCTGGGATGGCAAGCCGGGCGAGCGCAGCATCTGGTTGATCAAGGCCACGGGCAGCTACAAGCCGCAGGCTGTCCAGCGCATGACCCTCGAGAGCGACGGGATCCCCGTGCGTCAGTATCTGCCCTATGCCTATACCGGCCAGTCGCGGCTTCCCGTCATTCAGGTTCCTCAGCCCCTCATCGCGTTCTCCGAAGACCGGGGCAACGTCTGGAACAAGTGGATCGCCCCTGGTCTCGACCTCGGCCAGGGTGTGGGGGCGGTGGTGGCCTTCAGCGCCAATGCGCTGAACTCCGACCTCGTCTACCTCGTGGTGCAGCAGGGTGATCGGCCCACAAGCTTCCGGGCGGTGATCTCATGGGCGGACGCGGACATCGACCGCGAAGCGCCCAATAACAAGCGAATCATCATCATTCATCATCGCTGAGTGCCACCGCCCGTTTGACACGGCGTGACGGCCATGACAGAGTCTCGGCACCAAGGAGTGGATAGCGGCGCTGCCCACCCCATAGAGGGGGTTTCCCATGGCTATCTCCGTCGACCGAGCCGCCCGGCCCGAAAGCCCGGCGGTCTACGCCCAATTGGAAGAGAAGATCCTGGAGCGCGACCAGCAGGGCGCCAGTCAGATCTATTACGACCTGGTCCGGGCCGGGCGCCCCCTGCCCGAGCTCCTCGGTCAGATCGTGCGTATCCACGCCCCCTACACCCACGTGCCCTACCATCAGCGCCTTGACAACGGCATCGTGCGCTTCGTGAACAACGACCACTGCCTGCTGAGCTCGCGCGCGAGCACGGACCTCATGAAGAGGATCCGCTCCGAGCTCGCCTGGCTTCCCCTCGCCCAGACCATCTGGTACGTGCCCACTGGCCTCGACCCGTGGAACCAGCTCCTCGGGAAGATGCCCGGCCACTACGTGCGGCTCTACGAGCTCAAGTTCGAGGGCAAGCCGCCGCTGCCCCAGGTGCACTGGGCCGATCAGGAGCCGCTCCCCATCGATGGCCCCTTCCCGGAGAAGCTCAACGCGTGGCTCACCCTCGTCCAACGTGGCGAGGTCGTGCAGGCCTATCGCGTCTTCCTGGGGCTGTGGGAGGAGGCGCTGCCCGATGCCGCCAAGCGCACGCAGCTCCTCGGTCAACTCGTGTTCGCGGGGCTCATCGACGTGCAGGACCGCATGCTCCACAACCGCTCCTACACCACCGGCCACAAGTCGTACCGCGCCCGCGCCACCGTGCAGCTCGCCCAGGCGGTGGGCTGGGCCAACGCGCGGAGCATTCTCTACGCGGGAGTGCCGGACATGGCGGTGGGGCCGCGGTGGCACTCTACGTACGAGATGGGCTGCCTCGTCATCCAAAACTTCCTCGAGGCGCGCGACCAGGACTTCCTCGGCAACGACGGCGCGCTGAGCTCCGTGGAGTCGATCGCCCTCATCGAAGCGCTCCTGAGCGGTGAGGAGCCCACGTTCATCGAGCTGCTCGTCGGTCTGATCAAGGCGGGCAAGGGCCTGCGCCAGATCATCGACACCATCCAGATCGCCTCGGCCCAGGTCATCCTCGAGACGGGCCACCCCAACAATTTCTCGATGTCCCAGCACAGCTACGAGTACTGCAACACCGTGCGCTGGTTTTTCGACACGTTCGAGCATCCCCATCGGCTCAAGCTCCTGTTCGTGGCGGCCGCCTTCGTCCACCGTGCCGCCTATCACCAGCGGCACACGCCGGAGAATGGACCGACTAAGATCGAGGCGCCCCGCGGCGCCGACGCGCTTTCCCAAGACGAGATGCTGCGCCGGCTCGACGACGCGCTGGTGTCGCTGCGGGCGGACGAGGCCGTGAACTGGACGGCGGCCTATCTCAAGGCCGGCTTCGATCGCGCCGCCCTCGTGGAGACGTTGGCCGGCGGCTCCGCCAAGACGGGCAACGATCCGCACAACCAGGAGCTGGGAGTATGCCTGCTCGAGGACTACGCGCACAGCACGGCCCCGGACCGGGACCGGCTGCTCCTCGCCTCCGCCAAGCACACCGCCGGCCATCGGAAGTACGGCGATCACATGGAGGCGTACCGGCGCTTCGCGGAGGCGTTCGACCTCGCTACTTGAAGATCTTCTTGACGGCGCCCACCGCCTCGTCCACCGGGCCTTGCCTGGACGGGGGCGCCGGCGGCACCAGCCGCACGTGTACCTCCGCGGTTTGTCCCGCCACCACCTGCACCTGACGCGCCTCCGCCACGAAACGCGGATGGGTGACGCGCAGGCGGTAGGTGCCTTCCTTGAGCTTGCCGCGCGCTTGGCCGTTGGTGCCCGCGGCGAGCGTGGTCACCACGGCGTCCTTCAGCGTGAGCACCTCCACCGTGGCATCCGCCACCGGCCGTCCCGTCCGCCCGTCCTGCACGATGGCCACGACGTCGCCGGTGACGGGGACGGCGGGCTTGCTCATATGAAGGTAGGAATAGAGCCCGAGCGTGATGGAGAGGCAGCCCGCGATGATGCCGATGATCGAATGGGCGCGGGGCAGCGTGACGCGCGTGCGAACGAACTTGACCAGCCGTCCCATGGCGCCGGAGGGAACCTCCGTGGCGCTCGGCTTACGATCGCCGTCCATCACGCGCGTAGCTTAGCAGGACGCCGGAAGCGAGGGCAATCTAGCGGAACACCTCGGCGGCTTGCTGCATGAGCGCGGTCGGCACGGTAAGCTTCAACATCTTCGCCGTGCGCAGATTGACGACGAGCTCATAGCTCGCGTACTGCTCCACGGGCAGCTCGGCGGGCGCGGCTCCGCGCAAGATCTTGTCGACGTAGACGGCGACGTGCCGTCCCTGGTCTGCGGGGTCGGCGAAGTAGGAGATGAGCCCGCCCGCCTCCACGAACTGGCGGCCCGGATACATGGTGGGCAGCTTGTTCTGCGAGACCATGCGCACCACGCTCCGCGAGGGATCGATCTGCATCACGCTCGGAGCCACGATGAGCCCCTGGGCGCGCGTGTCCACGAGGCGCGCGAAGGCCAGCCGGTAATCGAGATCGGTGCGCACGGGCACGAGCTCGATGGTCGCCGCGGAGGCGGTCGCCTGCCGCTCGAGGGTGCGGAAGAACGCGACGTCCGAGGGCACGTCGGGATTGCCGAGGAAGCCCAGGCGGGAGGCGGCGGGCACCACCTGCTTGAGGATCTCCATCTGCCGCACGGCGAGTTGCGGACGTAGGAACTGCACGCCCGTGACGTTTTCTCCCGGCCGCTGAGTGTTCGCCACGAGGCCAGAGTCGACCATGTCTCCGCTGCCCGCCACCACGATGGGGATGGCGGAGGTCGCGTGCTTGGCGGCGATCCCGGCTGGAGTGGAGACGGCGACGATCACGTCGACGCGGAGCCGCACGAGCTCCGCCGCGAGGTCGGGCAGCCGCTCGATCTTCCCGTCGGCGTAGCGGCTCTCGAAGACGATCCGCTCGCCTTCGAGGTAGCCGCGGCCACGCAAGGCCTCCGAAAGGGCGAGCCGCTGCACGGGATCCGAGGTGCTGTACCACAGGGAGAGGTAGCCGAGACGGTACACCTTGCCTACCCCCTCCACGCGCCCGGTGCCGGACGTGGCAAGCAGGGCCACCATCGTGACGACGAGCACGATCCGCGGGAGCATCTTAGAGCCGCCGGTTGATCAGCTCGCGGGCCGCCACGAGGAGGAGGGCGGCGGCCATCCAGGCGAGCACTCCGTCGAAGATGAAGGCGCCGCGCAGGCTGAGGGCGGCCAGGGCGCCCGTGGCCATCGGGCTCGCCGCGGAAGCGAACTGGACGCCGAGGGCGAGCCAGCCGAAGGCCGCGCCGCGATTCTCGCTCGACACGAGATGGCCGCCGAGCGAATAGGCCAGGGTGAGGGCGCCGCCGAGCGAGAGCGCGACCAGGCACCGCAAGACGAGCAGCGTCACCCAGGAGCTGGTGAAGGCCATCAGCGCGCAGGGAACGCCGCCAGCCAGACAGCCCACCACGAGGAGCCGTCCGATCGGCCAATTTTGGGCAAGGCGCCCCGCGGCGCTCGCTGAGATGGTGCCACAGATAGCCGACACGGAGATGATGATCCCAGAGACGGCGGCGATCCGCTGCACCTCGGGAAGGGCCGCGACTTTTAGCGGCACGAGGAGTGAGAGGCCGCGATCGACGAACTGGGCGATCAGGAGCAGGCCCAGGACCACCGCGAAGTGCGGCAGGCGAAACACGTCTCGAAAGTGGAGCGGCGCCGACCGCCGGGAGGCCTCGGCCGGGCGCGTCTCCTGGAAGAGGAGCATCAGGCCGACGAGGGAGACCGCGCAGAGCCCAGCCGTCACGAAGAAAGCGTAGCGTATCCCGAAGTGCGACGCGACATAGCCGCCCGCGGCCGGTCCCACCGCTGCGCTCAGAAGCTGGGCCGACTGCACGCGCCCGACGGCCACGGGCACCTTGTCGCGTGGACAGGACACGCTGGCCAGCGCCATGGCCATCACGGAAAAGCCCGCGAACACGCCCTGGAGGAGGCGGGCGACGAGGAGCTGTGTGATGGAGGTGACGAGGCCCATGGCGGCGATGGTCACGATGAAGCCCGCCAGCGAGCGGACCATCATGAGCTTGCGACCGACGCGATCGGCGAGGCGGCCCCAGAGCGGGCCGAGGAGCCCAGCCAGTCCGGGGGTGACGGCCATGAGGAGGCCGGACCACACCGCGACCTCGGAGGAATCGCTCACTCCCAACTCCTGCACGAACAGCGGCAGGAAGGGGGAGAAGAACTGGAAGCCCACGAAGGCGGTGAAGACGATGAGGGCCAGCGCCCAGACGTTGCGCTGCCAGCTCTCCGGCCCCGGCCTCGCCATCAGCGGCTGACCGCGGCGTCGCGGGCGGCGACTATTGCTTGCCCTTCTCGACGGTGGCGCGCTCCACGGCGAGCAGCTTGTCGAGGTCGATGGCGGAGAGCATCGCCTTCTCCATCGGCTCCCAGTCCGTGGCCTTGCTCTTGAGCAGGAGGGGTGCGGTGACGGGGCGCGAGTCCTCCGTGAGGGGCGGCAGGTACATGCCGCGGCTCACCGGAACACGATGCACACCGGGCTGCCCGTCTTCACCACCTGGCCGGTGGAGGTGAGCTTGCCCGTGGCCTGATCGATGCGGAAGGTCGCGATGGTGTCGCTGTTCTGGTTCGCGGCATAGAGGAAGGTGCCGGACGGCTCGATGGCGAAGAAGCGTGGGGTCTTGCCCTGGGTCGGCTCCCAGCCCACGGGGGCGAGCACGCCGCTCGCTGCGTCGATGGAGAAGATGGCGAGGCTGTCGTGCCCGCGATTCGATCCGTACACGAAGCGGCCGGAGGGACTCACCGCGATCTCCGAGGTCGTGCTGTCACCCGTGAAGGTCGGGGGCAGCGTGGTGATCACCTGGAGCGGCGTGAGTTGGCCGCGATCCGGATCGAAGCGGAAGGTGGTGATGGTGGAGTCGAGCTCGTTGATGACGTAGGTGTAGGACAAGGTGGGATGGAACGCGCAGTGCCGTGGCCCCGCCCCGGGCCGGCTTGCCACCGACGGCGGCGAGGCGGCCGCGAGCTTGCCCGCGACCGTGTCGAGGCGGAAGATGAAATCCGCATCGAGTCCCTTGTCCGGCACCACGAAGAAGCGTAGCCGCGGATCGAACACGACGTCGTGGGGATGCGAGCTGGCCTGCTCGGCCTTGTGCGGCCCGGGCTTGCCGGGCAGCGTGTAGAGGTCGCTGAGGGGAGCGAGGGAGCCGTCGGTGTTGATGGGCAGGACGGACACCGTGCCCGAACTGTAGTTGGCGAGGATGAGGAAGCGGTTGGTCGCGTCCACGGCGAGGCTGACCCCGTTCTTGCCGTTGGTGGGTTGCTTGTTGGCCACGGCGAGGCGCCCGCTCGCCGCGTCCACCCGGTACGCCGTGGCCTCTCCGCCGTCGCCGTGCGCGGAGTACAGCATGTGCTTCTGGCGATCGAAGGTGAGGAACGAGGGATTCACCTCAGGGAGCATCTGCAGGTGCGCCCAATTCCCCGTGGCCGCGTCGATCTGATAGACGTTGATCCCCTCGCCGTGGCCGTCGCGCTCCTTGGTCGTGTAGCAGCCGACGTAGGCGAGCTTGGGCACGGCCGCGGCGGGGTCGATCGGGGCAGACGCAGCCATGGTGGCACATCCTCCTGTGGCGGCCGCGGCCAGCAGGCCCACGGCGCCGCCGAGAAAGTCTCTGCGCGGGACGCTCGCCATCTCCATCTAGGCCCCCTCCAGCGAGGTCAGGAACGCGATGAGCTCGGCGTTGACCGCCTCC
>Ga0318554_10000870_pt1 | contig 11756 bp, 8 predicted proteins | sample GRESIP082b2f22_FD_203687 | JGI IMG/M metagenome (GOLD analysis project Ga0318554, IMG submission 203687) | Tropical soil microbial communities from Luquillo Experimental Forest, Puerto Rico - GRE.SIPMG.082b2f22 | ecosystem: Environmental > Terrestrial > Soil > Tropical forest > Bulk soil... | reverse complement strand
CCACAGCCAGTGCGGCGAGAGCATCTTCACCCACTGTCCGGGTCTGCGCGTGGTGCTGCCCAGCAACGCCATGGATGCGGTCGGCCTGCTGCGCACCGCGCTGCGCGCCGAGGACCCGGTGCTGTTCCTCGAGCACAAGCATCTCTACCGCCAGCCCTACGCCAAGTCGCCGTATCCGGGCCCCGAGTACACGCTGCCGTTCGGGCGCGCCCGCATCGTGCGCGAGGGTGTCGATCTCACGATCGTGACCTACGGAGCGCTGGTCCAGCGTGCGTTCCTTGCCGCCCAGGAGCTGGCCGAGGAGGGGATCGAGACCGAGATCCTCGACCTGCGCACCCTCCAGCCGCTCGACTTCGAGAGTGTGGCGCGCTCGGTGGCCAGGACCGGGCGGGTGATCGTGGCCCACGAGGACACACTGTTCTGCGGCTACGGCGCCGAGGTCGCGGCCCGCATCGCGAGCGAGTGCTTCACCGACCTCGACGCGCCGGTGCAGAGGGTCGGTGCGCTCGATACGCCGATCGCCTACGCGCCGCAGCTCGAGGACGCGATCCTGCCCCAGAAGGACAGCCTGGCGCGCGCGATCCGGGAGCTGGCCGCCTACTAGGCCCGCGGCCGTCCGCGCACTCCCGAGCTCAGCCCAGCGTGAAGCGCCGGCCGCCGGTTCCGAAAGCCGACGCCGCTAAAGCCGCGGCGCCGTCGCGGCTCGCGCGGGCGTGGCCGACCTGGGCGGCGCTCGCGGTGGCGGCGATCGTGCTGCTGCGCTCCGGCTTTCCCTCGAGCGCCACGCGCTACGGCTACGACGACGCCTACGTGACCTACCGCTACGCCCGCAATCTGGCGCAGGGGCTGGGATTCGTGTTCAACCCCGGCCAGCCCGCGGTGCTCGGCACCTCGACGCCCCTCTACGCGCTGATCCTGGCGCTCGGGGCGCGGCTCGGGGCCGAGGTCCCGGCGCTCAGCATCGTCCTCGGCACCCTCGCCACCGCGGTCACGCTGGCGCTGCTGGTGCGGCTCGCCGCGCGCATGGGCCACCCGGCGGCCGGGGTGGCGGCGGCCCTGGTGTGGAGCCTGTCGCCGTTCAGCTACCGCTACGTCGAGGGCATGGAAACGCCGCTCTACATGGCGCTGATCGTCGGCGCGCTGTGGGCGGCGCTCGAGGGCCGCCGCTTGCTGCCGCTCACCCTCGGGGCGCTGGCGGCGCTCACGCGCCCCGACGGTCTCGCGGTGCTGGCGGTGGTGTCGGGCCTCGCGCTGATCGAGCGACGCTGGTCGTGGCGCGCGGCGTTGCCGGCCGTGGTGATGCTCGCGGCGTGGATCGCGTTCGCGACCGCGCGCTTCGGCAGCCCGATCCCGGCCAGCGGGCTCGCGAAGGGGGTGCTGCCGGCCACCATCTCGGGGCGCTTCTCGCTGGCGTCGTCCCAGTTCCTCGAGCTGCTGTGGCCGGCGCTGGGCCTCGCCGGGGTGCGATCGTTTTCGCTCGCGCCGGTCGCGGTGGCGCTGGCGCTCGCGGCGTGCCTGCTGGCCCTGCGCCCGGCGCGCGGGCCGCTCCTCGTCGGAGCCTGGATCGTGCTCTACTTTGCCGGGCTCTCGGTCCTGAGGCTCCCGGACTTCAGCTGGTATTACGCCCCGATGGCGCTGCCGCTCGCGCTGGTGTTCTGGATGGGCTTCGAGTGGCTGGCGGCGCGCGGGCGCACAGCATGGGCGGCGCCCGTCACGCTGCTCGCGGGACTCGTCCTCGGCGGCCTCACGCTGCTGCTTCCGGTGCCGATCGGGTTCTTCGAGACCCGGCCGGCCCAGCTCGAGGCGGGGGCCTGGCTCAAGGCGCACGCGGCCCCCGGCTCGACCCTCGCCGCCTACGAGATCGGGATGGTGTCGTACGCTTCGGGGCTCACCACCGTCGATCTGCTCGGGCTCACCGAGCCGGCCGCGCGGCCCCATCTCGCGCGCGGCGACTATGCGTGGGCGATCCGCGAGCGGCGGCCGACCTACGTGTTCACGAACCAGCCCAGCGCCTGGCCGGTGACCGCCGCGATCTTCGCGCTGCCGGGATTCCTCGACGACTACGAGCTGGCGGCACGCTTCCCGTTCCGGGCGGATACGGATTACCTGCTGTTCCGGCGGAAAGCAGGACGCTAGCTGCGAGCTAGCGGTAGATCACCTTCAAGCGGCCCCAGGTGGTCTCGCGGGTCGGCGTTGGGACCGACGAGTAGCCCTGACTCGAAGTGACCATGTAGCCGGGTGGCACAGCGAACATGAGCCTTGCTGAAGCCGTCGCAGGGCTGATCGCTCCCACGTCGGGGTTGACAGCGCGGAGGTGAACAGCCAGATGAAAGCGTTCTCCCGTCTGATGGATCAGGGGCAGTGACAGGACCTGGTTGAAGTCCGAGCCGACCCACGACCCGTTGGACGTAAACTCCTGCGCCTGGTCACTGCGAATGTCGGCAATCGCCCTTCCGTCATACGTCCTTCCAACGTGAATCGCGAGCTGGGCGCTGAATGGGACGGAACTCGCGGTGCTGGGACCGGAGACGAGAAAGATGTCATTGACACTCAGCGCCGCGTCTCCCGTCGGTCCGGCCCCGACCGAGAACTGGCCCGACTTGAGGTCGTAGGTAGCTCCCGAGTTGTTGAAGGCGCAGCCGTAGACGGTTTCGCTGGGTGCAGTCGACACCGTCGTCACGCCACAGATCACCAGCGTGTCCACGGGAACCTGGCCGGCCAAGGCCGGAGGGCCAACCAGGATCGGCGCGGCGAGCAGAGCAACCACAGCTGAAGTGTTAGGGCTCATGTCTTCCTCCTGCTACCACGGCATGATGATCCTACGCCCGACCGCGGGGTCAGGTACAGGCTCCAATCGAATCCCGTATCGCTCGGGTGGGCATCCCACCCTCAGGGACCTAAGGTACTGATGGGGCCCGGCACAGGGATGGGGGCCAGGGTCCATACTCGCCAGCCGCCTTAGGTGCCTAAGGCGCCGGCTCCAGCGTGGTCTCGCTGTCCTTGGCGCGCTCGATCAGGTCCCATGACAGATAGAACGGCACGTACTCGTGCCGTGCCCACCGGTCGAGTTGATCGACGTAGTGCGCGCCGCGGTGCCACCCCGAGTCGCCGGGCGGGATGATGCCGAGCGAGGAGTCGGTCACCGCGAGATCGACGAGGTGGCGGCACACCGGGCCGAAGCTGACCGTCGTGCTCCACGGCAGCCGCGAGGGCCCGACGCAGGGGGTGCTGTTGTCGCCCTCGACCGCGATCGGCGCCGGCTCCCAGGCGCCGCGCTCGCCCGTGAGCGTGCTCGCGAACACCGCGCGATGGGCGCGCGCCCAGGTCCAGGTGCGCAGATCGGGGCCGAGCTGCGCGGCCAGCGAGTCGAGGGCCAGCGCCAGCGCGGCGATCGCGGCCTCGGCCGGGCGCTCGGGCGTGGCGGCGCCGGGGCGGAGGAGCGCGCCGGGCGCGCGCCCCGCGAGCGCCGCGGCGGTGAGCCCGGTCAGGCCGCCGAGGCGCGAGCGGCGCTGCAGCGCTCCCACCCAGCCGCGATAGAGCGTGGGGGCGACCAGCGGCCGCGCGGCGCGGTCGTCCCAGCGCCGCAGCGTGTCGAGGGCGGCGCGCATGCGCGGATCCCAGCGCTCGGGCAGCGAGTCGGCGCACCCCAGCAGCAGGGGCAGCAGACGCGCCGCGCCGCGGGAGACGATGTCGTTCTGGATCGCGGCGAGGTCGCGGAGGCTCACCCGCGGCAGGCGATCGAGCCGGCCCGCGATCTCGAGCGCGCGATCGTGGGCCCAGTCGAAGCGCGGCAGCGGCTCGGCGTAGCGGCTCCCCACCGGGCGGTTGTTGGAGTTGACCACGTAGCCGCCGGGCGGCGCCCCCCAGGCCGGGAGTCGATCGTGAGGAACGATGCCGCGCCATTCGTGCGCACCGTCGCCGGGCAGCGGCCCCGGCCCGGGGTCGAAGCCGCGTTCCGGCAGCGCGCCGCTCGCCTGGTAGAGCACCCGTCCGTCCGCGTCGGCCGCCACCAGGTTGAGGCACGGCGTGGCGAGGGCGGCGAAGTGGGCGCACACCTCGGTGGCCCGGCGCGAGCGCTCGACGCCCATGAGCGGCGTCACGAGCAGCGAGTCGGCGAGGCCGGCCCAGCGCACGCTGAGCGCGATGTGGCGGCTCTGGTCCTCGACCAGCACCGGCCCGTGCGACGTGTAGCGGCGGTGGCGCCAGAACACCGGCAAGCTGAAACCGCGCCAGCCCACGCCGAGGTCGTAGGACGACTCGCGGATCGGCGTCCAGCCGCCCGGCCCGCGCACCCGCCGGCCGTCGGGGGAGAGGGTGTCGGCGTAGGCATCGACCACATCGGCGCTCAGCGCGGTGACCCCCCAGGCGCAGCGCAGGTTGCGACCGCTCACCAGCGTCGGCAGGCCCGGGACGCAGAATCCGATCGCCTCGACCACGCCCGGCACCGAGACGTGGATGGCCTGGAGCGGGCTCGGGATCGAGAGCGAGAGGTGCGGATCGTTGGCGAGCAGCGGGTAGCCGCTGGCGCTGCGGCGTGGTCCGACCGCGAACACGTTGCTGGCGCGCGCCTCGGGATCCGCGGCGCCGGGGGAGAGCCAGCCATCGAGCGCGCCGCGGGCGGCGGCGAGCAGCCGGGCATCGACCGGCGCGATGCGGCCGGCGTGCTCGCGCGCCGACGTTCGCGGCGCCGGACCGTATAGCCGTGCCGCCGCGCTGTCCGGGATGGTGTCGTAGATCCACTGGCTCTCGAAGCGCCGGCGTGCGATCGCCCACTCGCGCCCGTGGGCCTCGATCTCCTCGGCCTCGGCGAGCTCGGGAATCGCGAGGTCGAGCGCCACGCCCTGGCCGAGCAGCAGCACGATGCTGTCGGCGGGACGCCAGTCGGCGGGCTTCACTCCCAGCGCCTCGAGCTCGGCGGGCCAGTGCGCGGCGCCGGAACGACAGCGCGCCATATAGGCATTGACGCCGGCGGCGAAGCGCTCGAGCGGCATCGCGGCGGCCGAGTCGCGGCGCGCGCTGGCCCACGCGGCCTCGGCGCGGGCGCGCAGCTCGAACAGCTGGGCCCCGGCGTCGGCGCGCAGCGTGCGGTTGCCGAGCCAGCGCCACAGCTCGCCGTCCGCGGCCTGGCGCTGGGAGACCAGCTGCCACAGCCGCTCGCGCGCGGTGACGTAGCCCCAGGCAAAGTAGAGATCGGGCAGGCTCGCGGCGCGCAGGTGAGGAATACCCCAGCGATCGGTGACGATCCGCGCCGGCTGATCGAGCCCGCGCGTCGCGGGCGCGGAGGCCGGGGATCGTCCCGAAGGTGCGCAGCTCCAGAGCAGCAGGACGCCGAGCAGCGCGCCGCGCAGCCCGAGCCTCGTCATCCGATGGATGCCATCGCGGACCTCGTCGCCCTTCGTGCGCGGCGTCGGCGGGGCGCGCAAACGCCTGTGCTACGCTGTCGCGCGTGGGAATATCACATGCCTGAGCCGTACGCCATCGGGCTTGACCTGGGCGGCACCGATCTCAAGGCCGGCCTGGTGACCTTTGCCGGCGAGCTGCGGGGGTTCGTGCGCCGGCCGTCCCGCACCGAGGAGAGCGCGGACGCGCCGTTCGAGGTGGTGCTCGAGACCGCGGCCGAGCTCGGCCGCCGCTCCGGCGGGCCGGGCCCGCTTCCGGTCGGGCTCGGCTGCCCGGGCGTGATCGAGCCCGGCAGCGGCGCTCAGATCGGCACCACCGCCCACCTCCCGCACTGGGACGGGATGGCGGTGCGCGAGCGGCTGGTGCCGAGCCTGGGGTCGCGGGTGCGGGTCGACAACGACGCCAACTGCGCGGCGCTCGCCGAGGCCCGCATCGGCGCGGCGCGCGGCGCGCGCGTCTCGCTCACGCTCACGCTCGGCACCGGGATCGGGTGCGGCATCGTGGTCGACGGGCGCGTGATGCGTGGCGCCCACGGCGGCGCGGGCGAGATCGGGCACCTGCCGCTCGGCTCGGGCGCGCTGCGCTGCCGCTGCGGGGTCGAGCGTTGCGTCGAGCCCGAAGCCTCGGCGAGCGGCTTGGTGGAGGCGGCGCGCGCGGCCGGTCTCGAGGTCGCGGACGGCGCCGCGGTGTTCGCGGCGGCGGCGCGCGGCGACGCGGTCGCGACCCAGCTGGTCGACCGCATGGCGGACCGGCTCGGGGCGTTGATCTCGATCGCGGTCGATCTGCTCGATCCCAACATCGTGGTGGTGGGGGGCGGCGTCGCGCAGGCGGGCGAGCCGTTGTTCGCGCGGCTCCACGCCGCGCTTCAGCGCTATGCGCTGCGCAGTCACCAGCGCCAGCTGCGTGTGGTCGCGGCGGCGCTGGGCGAGCGCGCCGGGACCATCGGCGCCGGGCTCATGGCCTGGGAGGGGGAGAAGCCATGAGCCGGCCGGTCAGACCACATCGCATCAGACCCATCCATTCTGGAATCCTCTGGCTCGCGGTCGTTTCGCTCAGTGCTCTGGCCACGGCCTGCCAGGCACAAGGCGACCTTGAAATGGCCGAGCAGTCGCCATTCGAACTCAGCCTCTTTACCTCGGCACAGGTGCCGGCGTTTCTGCACTCCATGGACATCTATGCTGAGGCCTCGGCACTCTTCGGGCATGGACCCATGGGGATGGTGCGAGTCGCGCTGCCCGAGGGTTTGTCTCTGGTCGCCGGCGACACCGTCTTTGCGATCGCGGTTCAAGCTCTCGCACCGCCGCGCCGGTTCACGGTGCGTGCGGAGAGGCCGGGAAGATACGAAGTGCGAGCAACGATGGTCATCGATTCGGCGTCGGGCGACCAGGACCTGTTCGATGTGGGGCTGCCCGTCGTCGTCACCGGCGACACGCTGACCGCGAGCTATTCAATCGTTCATCGCGCCGAAACCCGCCACAACGGGCAGAGGTTCCGGTACTCCGATGGCTGGCTGGTGCCGATCGATGACACGGAGGCCTTCGACGCGGTGGATTTCGAACGCACCGGCGTCAGGTCTCGCGCGCTCGAAACCCCGGCCGCGGTCTGCTCGGATTGTTCCCGGGCAGGGGTGGACACATTGTTGTTCGTGGTGGCAGTGGACCCCCGGGGGGCGGTCAGAAGTTCGATGCTGGCCGGGCGGATTGGCGAGAAAGCGTATCCGCATCGCCAGGCGGCGGGCCGGGCCGCGCTATCCAAGTGGAGATTCGAGCCGGCCAGGTGCAACGGTCAACCGGTCACCGACCTCGCTCACGTGCGAATCCCGATGATCAGGTGAGGCGTCTCGACCGGGCCCTACGACAGAAACGTCACCCGCCCGCTCGACAGGTCGTACATCCCGCCCACCAGCATGATCCGCTCCTGATCGAGCATGTCCCTCAGGATGGGACTGCGATTGCGGATCTGACGCACCACGAGGCGCACGTTGGACTCGGCCACCTGGTCCACGAACGCCGCCTCGCCAGGTGGGTGCGAATGGCCGCCGGCGGGGACCTCGCTCAGGGCCGGTCGAATCTTCGCGAGCAGGCCGGTGAGGTGCCCGAGCTCGACCCTATGCACGGCACCGGTGATGGCGCCGCAGCCGGTGTGGCCGACCACCGCGATCAGCCGCGCCCCCGCCACCTTGCAGGCGAACTCCATGCTGCCGAGAATGTCGTCGTTGAGCACGTTGCCGGCCACCCGCGCGCTGAAGATCTCGCCGAAGCCCTGATCGAAGATGATCTCCATCGGCTGCCGTGAATCGACGCAGCTCAGCGTGACCGCGAACGGGTACTGCGCCGATGAGGTGGCCCGCACGTCGGCTCGCAGGTCGCGCACCCGCGGCGTCCCGGCCACGAACCGCGCATTGCCCGCGCGCAGCGCCTCGAGCGCCTGCGCCGGAGTGATCGCGGTCGGCGACGCCGCGCCGGCGCGCGCGTCCATCAGGCGATCTGGAGCAGCGCGGCGGACGGGGGGGTGGCCGCCGGACGCAGCGCCTCGCCGACCAGCGTCACCGGCGTCGCGCCCGCGATCCGCACCCGCCGCAGCTCTCCCGCGCCCGCCCCGTCATTGGGGAACACCACCGCCTTGAACTGCGGCGCGCGGCCGTAGAGCTGATCCGGGTTGCGGCGCGCCGGGCCCTCGACCAGCACCTCGACCTCGCGCCCGATCCAGGCATCGTTGATCTCGCCCGAGATCGCGTGCTGGAGGTCGACCAGTACCTGGAGCCGGCGGCCCTTCTCGTCCTCGGACACCGTCTCGGGCCAGCGCGCGGCGCGGGTGTCGGGACGGGCCGAGTACTTGAACAGGAAGGCGCTGTCGTAGCGCATGCCGCGCAGGTGCTCGACGGTGCGCTCGAAGTCGGCTTCGCTCTCGCCCGGGAAGCCCACGATCACGTCGGTGCTGAGCGCCACGCCCGGGATGCGCTCGCGCAGCCGGGCGGCGACGGCGAGGAAGCGCTCGATGGTGTAGCTGCGGTTCATCGCCTCGAGCACGCGGTTCGAGGCCGACTGGACGGGCAGGTGGACATGCGGGCACACGCCCGCCACGGTCGCGTGGGCCTCGATCAGACGCTCGCTCAGGTCGGACGGATGCGGCGAGGTGTAGCGGATGCGCCGCAAGCCCTCGACCGCGGCGGCGGCGCGCAACAGGTCGGCGAAGTCGTGGCGGCCGTCGTTCCACGAGTTGACGGTCTGGCCCAGGAACACGATCTCGCGGTAGCCGGCGCGGGCGGCGCGACGCACCTGGTCGAGCAGGGCCTCGAGCGGCAGGCTGCGCTCGCGACCGCGGGTGTAGGGCACCACGCAGTAGGTGCAGAACTTGTCGCAGCCGCGCTGCACCGAGACCCAGGCCCGGATCCCGGGCCCGCGCCTCGGCTCCAGGTCGCCGTAGGTCTCGTCGCGGTCGAGCTTGAGGTCGGCGACCGGCTCGGCGGCGGCGCGCCTGAGCAGTGCCGGGAGCGCGCGGTAGCCGTCCGGGCCCACCACCAGGTCGAGCACCCGCGAGCGGTCGAGCAGCCGTTTGCGCAGGTGCTGGGCCATGCAGCCGGCCACCCCCACCACCAGCCCGGGGCGCGACTGCTTGAGGCGCGCGAAGTCGCCGAGCCGCCCGAGCACGCGCTGCTCGGCGTGCTCGCGCACCGCGCAGGTGTTGAGGATCACGGCGTCGGCGTCCTCGGGGCGCTCGGCGATGGTCATGCCGGCACGCTCCAGCACGCCCGCCATGACCTCGCTGTCGGCCTCGTTCATCTGGCAGCCGTAGGTCTCGAGGAACACGCGCTTCATGGGGGAGCGACGATAGCACGGCGGCCCGGTCGCGACGAGCCGCGCTTGACCGCGCCCCATGCCTCGCTCAGACTGCCCGCTCTTCGCTCGAGGAGCCCCGCATGCCGACCCGGCCCAGTCGCCAGCTCGTCACCTTCGACAATCCGAGCCCGGGGCGCGACTACCTGATCCGCCACGAATGCCCGGAGTTCACCGCGGTGTGCCCGGTGACGGGCCAGCCCGACTTCGGCACCATCGTGGTGCTCTACACGCCGGAGCGGAAGTGCGTCGAGCTCAAGTCGCTCAAGCTCTACCTGTGGTCGTTCCGCGACGAAGGCCACTACTTCGAGCAGGTGACCAACCAGATCCTCGACGATCTGGTGCGCGCGGTGCGTCCGCGCCGCATGACCATCATCGGCCGCTTCAACGTGCGCGGTGGCATCCCGCGCCCGGCCGGCGCGGGGGCGCCCGCAACGAAACCAGGGCTCGGGCGTACTCCACGCAGGGTCCGGCCGGGTTCCGTCGGCCGTAGCCTGCCACTCACCCGCGGTGCCGGGGGCGGATGAAACTCTTCCTCGTTCTCTCGACCGTCAACCTCTCGCTGGGCGGGCTGGTGTTCCTGCTCGGCTTCATCATCCTGCGCGAGAATCCCGGCCACCGGCTCAACCGGGTGGTGGCCCTGATGCTCTCGTTCGGCGGGCTGGGCGCGGTGCTCACCGCGCTCGCCTTCCTCGCCACCGGACCGGCGGGGCTGACCTCCGCCACCAGCGCCCGCTCCGAGGCGCTCCAGAACATGGCCTACGTGTGGGAGTTCTTCTTTCCCACCCTGTTCCTGTTCGCCAGCATCTTCCCGGAGGAGCGCGCGTTCACGCGCCGGCTCAAGCTGTTCGAGGGCCGCATCTGGACCCCGGGGTTCGGCGCCCTGGTGTTTGCGCCCCACGTATTCCACTTCGTGGTGGTGCTGTCGCTCTCGATGTGGAAGCCCCAGTTCGAGTTCCATGCCGCCGGCATGCTGCGATACGCGGCGCCGGTGGTGGGCCTGGCCGGGGTGTTCGTCCACCTGTTCCTCCTCGTCCACCAGGCGCTGTTCTCGCTCGTCAACCTGGGCTTCGGAGTGGCCTCGATCGTGCTGCTGTTCGACAGCTACCGCCGCGCGCGCGTGCCGCGCTTGAAGCAGCAGCTGCGGGCGATCGCGATCGGGCTCGGCGCCTGCCTGTGGTTCTACAGCTTCGCGACCCTGATTCCGACCCTGTTCAACTGGCGCATCTCGGAGGGGCTGCGCTCCGGGCTCACCATCCTGGCGCTCACCCTGGGGCCGGGATCGATCGCCTACGCGGTGGTGCGCTACAAGTTCCTTGACGCCCGGCTGCTGGCGCGCCGCGGCATCCTCTACGCCCTGGTGTCGGCGGCGCTGGTCGGCATCTACCTGGTGGTGGTGGCGCGCTTCAACCGCATGCTGACCGCGGCCTCCGGGGTCGATGCGCGGGTGTTCGAGCCGGTGTTCCTGATCATGGCCCTGGCGCTGTTCCAGCCCGCGGTCGCGCGGCTCGAGGAGATGCTCGACGCCGTGTTCCTCAAGGACCCCGGCGACTACCGCAACGTCCTGCGCCAGCTGGGACGCGAGCTCCAGACCACCATCGACCTCGAGGCGCTGCTGTCGCGCACCATCCGCACCCTGGCCGAGGCCATGCTGCTGCGCTCCGCCCACATCGTGGCGCTCACCGACGACGAGCCGATCGCCCACACCGGGGCCGGCCCGCCGCTCTCGACGGTGGCGCTGTGGCGGCTGGCCGAGATCCTGCCGCGCTTTCCGCGCGGGCCGAGCAGCTTCCGCTCCACCGACCGCATCGAGGGGCTGAGCCGCGAGGACATCGAGACCCTGAGCGCGCTGGGCCTCACCCTGGTGGTGCCGCTGCGCTGGCGCGAGGACCTGGTCGGGGCGCTGCTGCTGGGCGACAAGTGGACCGGAACCACCCACACCTCGGAGGACGTCACGCTGCTCGCCACCCTCGCCGGCCAGGTGTCGGTGTCGCTCCAGAACGCGCTGCTGCTGCGCGACCGGGTCGCGGTGGCGCGCTTCGAGGAGGAGCTCAACCTGGCGCGCCAGATCCAGCGCACCTCGCTGCTGTCCGAGTTCCCGGTGGTGCCGCGCTGCGAGCTCCACGCGCTCTACATCCCGTCCAAGGCGGTGGGGGGCGACTTCTACGACGTGGTGCCGACCGGCGACGGCGGCTACCTGCTGGCGATCGCCGACGTGTCGGGCAAGGGCATGCCGGCGGCGCTGCTGTCGGCGATGCTCCAGGCCTCGCTGCGCACCCAGGCCAGCTCGGTGGCCTCGCTGGGCGCGATCCTGCGCAACATCAATTCGCTGCTCTACCGCAGCACCGCCACCCACCAGTTCGCCACCTTCTTCCTGGCCCGCATCGACGGCGAGGCCCTGCGCCTGCGGTTCTCGAACGCCGGCCACAACTGGCCGGTGGTCATGCGCCCCGGCGGCGAGCGGGTGTTCCTCGAGCGCGGTGGCACCATCCTCGGCATCATGGAGCACGCCGACTTCGA
>Ga0318554_10000863_pt1 | contig 11783 bp, 11 predicted proteins | sample GRESIP082b2f22_FD_203687 | JGI IMG/M metagenome (GOLD analysis project Ga0318554, IMG submission 203687) | Tropical soil microbial communities from Luquillo Experimental Forest, Puerto Rico - GRE.SIPMG.082b2f22 | ecosystem: Environmental > Terrestrial > Soil > Tropical forest > Bulk soil... | reverse complement strand
GTGCTATCGCTGGCATCGCACGGTCATCGTGCCCCGCGGCCATCCGCTCGCCGATGGCGCGCGGCTCAGCTTCAAGGCGCTGGCCGCGTATCCGCTCATCACCTACACGTTCAGCTTCACCGGGCCCTCATCGCTGCACGAGGCGTTCGCGCGCGCCTCGCTCAGTCCGAACGTCGCGATCACCGCGCGCGATGCCGATGTCATCCAGACGTACGTGCGGCTCGGCCTCGGGGTCGGGATCGTCGCGCACATGGCGGTCGATCCCGAGGATCCGGACCTGGTCGCGGTCGATGCCGCGCACATGTTCCCCGCGCACACCACCTGGATCGGCTTCCGGCGCGGCACGCTGTTGCGCAAGTACATGTACGAGTTCGCGCAGCTGCTCGCTCCGCACCTGGACCGCCGGCTCGTGGACCGTGCGCACCGCGCGGGTTCCGCGGCCGAGGTGGCTGGATTGTTTGCCGATACGGTGCTGCCGGAGCGCTAGGCTCGCCGCGCACCCGAGGAGGAGGTCGGGAGACGTGGCTCGCAGATAGTTAGCCGAACGCCTAAGTATCCGCTGAAGGGACTCCACGCGCGGCCTCCGCCGCTGCGGCTGCGCGGGATGCGTTTGGAGCGAAGAAGCGCTGCCGGCGCAGCTCCACCAGCGCCGCGCCCGGTTGATAGCCGACGTCATAGCGCGTCAGCGCCTGGCGCAGCGCCGCGAGCTCCTTCTGCTCGGGAGGCTCCAGGCTGTCGAAGCCGCTGCGCGCGAGCAGGAATGCCAGGTCCTGCCGGACCCCGGCGCCCACCGCGCGCAACTCGCCACGGAATCTGAAGCGCTCGCGCAGCAGCCGCGCCTGCGAGTAACCGCGTCCCTCGCCGGTGCTCGGGAACTCCACCGCCACCAGATCGAGCCGCGGCAGATCGTCCGCGATATCCGGCACGCGGTTGGCCGGACTCAGGCGCACCCCGAGCCGGCCGGTCCAGCTCCACCAGCGCTCGCGCGCACCGCGCAGCTCGGCAAACGGGACCACGAGGGCGCCGCCCGGCTCGACCGTCTCGCCGAGATAGCGCCAGGTGTCGGCGACGATCTCACGCCGCCGCAGGATGTGCCGCATATGCGCGCTCCCTGAAGGGTGCATGTCCGACGCGGCGCAGCGTGTCGATGAACCGCTCGCCCTCGGCACGCAGCTCGCGGTAGGTCTCGACGATGCGCTCGACAGTAGCCGCGACCTCGTGCTGCGCCACCGAGGGACCGATCACCTCGCCGAGCGCCGTGTAGCCGTTGGCCGAGCCACCGAGGCTGATCTGGTACCACTCCTCGCCGTGTTTGTCGACACCGAGTATGCCGATGTGCCCCACGTGATGGTGCCCGCAGGCGTTCATGCAGCCGGACATCTTGATCTCGATCTCGCCGAGGTCATAGAGGTAGTCGAGATCGTCGAATCGCTGCTGGATCTGACGGGCCACCGCGATGGTGCCGGCGTTGGCGAGCGAGCAGAAGTCGAGTCCGGGACAGGCGATCATGTCGGTGAGTGTGCCGATATTGGGCATGGCGAGCCCGAGCCCGGTGAGCTCGCGCCATACCTCGTGGAGCGCGTGCTGCGGCACATCGGCGAGCAGCAGGTTCTGGGCATGTGTGCTGCGCACCAGGCCGAAACTCACGCGCTCGGCGAGATCCGCTACCGCCTCCATCTGCGCCGAGGTCATATCGCCAGGCACGGCGCCGTGCGCCTTGAGCGAGACGAACACCGCGCGGTAGCCGGGCACCCGGTGCGGCCGGGTGTTGTAGCGGTACCAGGCCTTGAAGGCGCTCTCCCGCCCGGCGTTCGGGTCGCTGTCGGCGAGCGTCGCGTAAGGTTGCGGCTTGAAGCAGGCGCGCACCCGCTCGAGGTCGGCGGCCGTGAGCTGTGGGGCGTCGGCGCGGCTCGCCTGCCATTCGCTCTCGACCTCTTCCCTGAAGCGCTCGAGGCCCAGTGATTTGAGCAGCACCTTGATGCGCGCCTTGTGGATGTTGTCGCGCCGGCCGTGCAGGTTGTAGATGCGCAGGATCGCCTGCAGGTACGCGAACAGCTCCGCTAGCGGCAGGAACTCGCGGATCACCTGGCCGATCGCCGGCGCGCGGCCGAGCCCACCGCCCACGCGCACGCTGAAGCCGAGCTCGCCGTGCGCATCGCGTCGCAGCTGCAAGCCGATGTCGTGCACCTCGGAGGCGGCGCGATCCTCGGGCGAGCCGGTCACCGCGATCTTGAACTTGCGCGGCAGGTAGGTGAATTCCGGATGCAGCGTCGCCCACTGGCGGATGAGCTCGCAGTAGGGCCGCGGGTCATCGATCTCATCGGCGGCGATTCCCGCCAGATGGTCGGCGGTGACGTTGCGCACGCAGTTGCCGCTCGTCTGGATCGCGTGCATCTGTACGCGCGCGAGCTCGGCGAGAATGTCGGGCACGTCCGCAAGCGCCGGCCAGTTCAGCTGCAGGTTCTGTCGCGTGGTGAAGTGGCCGTAGCCCCGGTCGTAGCGGCGCGCAATGCCGGCGAGCGTGCGCAGCTGGTGCGAGGAGAGCAGGCCGTAGGGGATGGCGATGCGCAGCATGGGTGCGTGGCGCTGGATGTACAGACCGTTGCGCAGGCGCAGCGGGCGGAACTCGTCCTCGGAGAGCTCGCCCGCGAGATGGCGGCGCACCTGGTCGCGGAACTCCGCGACGCGCTGATCGACCAACGCCTGGTCCAGCTCGTCGTAGCGGTACATGCCGCCCGACTATAGGCGGCGCACGCTGCCGGCCCTAAATACCTTGTAGTTTGGTGACCCCTTTCTGGGGTTATGACCCCTGTGCAACACTAGCGTCGTGGCGGGACTGTATTTCGAGCAATTCGAGGTCGGACAGCGCTTCGATCACCCGGTGCGCCGCACGGTGACCGAGACCGACAACCTGCTTTTCACCTGCCTCACCATGAACCCCGCCGCGATCCACCTGGACGCGGAGTACTGCAAGGGAACCCCATTCGGCGAGCGCATCGTCAACAGCGTCTTTACGCTCGGACTGCTGGTCGGGCTCTCGGTCTACGACACCACCTATGGGACCACGATCGGCAACCTCGGCTGGGAGGAGGTGCGCTTCCCGCGCCCGGTACGCATCGGCGACACGCTGCATGCGCTCACCATCGTGCTCTCCAAGCGCGAGAGCCAGTCACGCAAGGACTCCGGCATCGTCGTGTTCGACCATCGGGCGTTCAACCAGCGCGACGAGGAAGTCGCCTCCTGCCGCCGCGTCGCACTCATGCTGAAGAGGCCGGCGGCGTGACACCGAGGCAGCGGCAGATGCGCCGTGCGGCGGCGCCGGCACGGCCTGCATCGCGTGCCAGGACGGTGCCGCTGGAGCTGCCGGTACGGACGCTGCGCTCCTGGCTGTTCGTGCCGGGCGACAGCGAGCGCAAGCAGGAGAAGGCGCTCGCGAGCGCCGCCGATGCCGTGATTCTCGATCTCGAGGACTCGGTGGCAGCCGCGCAGTTGCCAGCCGCCCGCAGGCGCGTCGCGCATCTGCTGCGCGGGCGTTCACCGGGCGGAGGTCCGCAGCTCTTCGTACGCGCGAACGCCCCCGCGAGCGGTCTGCTGACGGAGGATCTCGAGGCGGTGTTCGCGGGCGGCCTGCCCGATGGCATCGTGCTGCCCAAGGTATCGGCGGCGGGCGAGGTGATCGAGGTGGCGCGCCGGCTCGCGGTGCTCGAGCAGCGCGCCGGCGGGCAGGCGGGCGGTACGCGGCTGCTGATCATCGCCACCGAGACACCCGCGGGAGTGCTGTCACTGCCGCAGTATCCGGCGACCCTCGGCGCGGTGCGCGCGCTGCGCGAGCGGGTCGCGGGCTTGACCTGGGGGGCGGAGGATCTCGGTGCAGCGCTCGGCGCGCGCGCACAGCGTGATGCCGCGGGTGCGCTGACTTTCACCTTTCAGCTCGCGCGCACCCATTGCCTGCTGGCGGCGGCGGCGCTCGGGGTGCAGGCCATCGACGGGGTCTGCACCGAGTTCCGCGATCCGGCACGGCTGCAGCACGAGCTCGACGCGGCACGCCGCGATGGGTTCAGCGGCAAGCTCGCCATTCACCCCGACCAGATCGCGGCGATCAACGCTGCATTTGCGCCCACCGATGCCGAGCGCGAGCATGCCGAGCGGGTTGTTGCGGCATTCGCCACCGCGCCCTCGGCCGGGGTCGTGAGTCTCGACGGGCGCATGATCGACCGGCCCCACCTGCTGCAGGCGCAGCGCATTCTGGCGGTGGCGCAGCGCCTCCGGGACGGAACATGAAGCTGAGGATCAAGGGACCGACGCTCAGGCTGCGCCTGACGCAGGGCGAGATGCAGGCGCTTCTCGAGGCGGGCGTGGTCGAGGAGCGGGTGCCGTTCGCGCCCGGCACGGATCTGGTGTACCGCCTGAAATGCGATGCGGCGGCCCGCGACATCAGCGCCTCCTTCCGCAACGGCGTACTCGAGGTCCTCGTTCCCGAGTCCAACGCCCGCGAGTGGTGTACGACCTCCCGGGTGACGCTGGCGCACGAGCAGGCGCTGCCAGAGGGCGCGTTGCGCATCACGCTCGAGAAGGACTTCGCCTGTCTCGCACCGCGCGAGGGTGAGGACGAATCCGACAATTTCCCGCACCCGGAGGCGGGTAGCGGCAAGAGTTGCTAAGCGCCTCCTTCCCCTACCGGGGTCCCCGCGAAATTACGCGTCCTGATACCCGATGCGCGCTCTCCCATCCCGTCAAGCGTAATTTCGTGGGGTGGTAAGTTACTTCGGCGCTTCGAGCGCGAGCAGATCCTCGGGCGTATCGATATCGATGGCGGCGCTCGGCATCGGCACGCGCACGATGCGGTCGGAGTTGCGACGCAGCAGTGCGCGTGCGCCCGTATCGCCACGCAGCTCGGTCAGCGCGCGGAAGGAGCTGCGCGGAAAGATGGCCGGGGCGCCACAGGCACCGCCGTAGAGCGCCGCAGCGATGTGCTGCGGTTGCTTGCGCCAACTACCGGCAAGCCGCCTGAGATCGTCGGCGGTGACGGCGGCCTGATCGGCGAGCAGCAGCATCGCGGCGTGGCACGCAGCCGGGAGCCGTGCGACGCCGGCGCGGATCGAGCTCGCGATGCCCTCGCGCCAATCCTGGTTCACCACCACGGAGCCGGGAGAGTGCTTGAGGAGCGGCGCGAGCTGCACGGCGCCCGAGCCCAGCACGACAATGAGCGCGTTGCCGGTGACTTCTGCGGCGCGCGTGACGGCGATGTGCAGCAGCGGCCGGCCCGCGACGCGGACGAGCTGCTTCGCCGAGCCGAAGCGCGTCGAGGCGCCGGCGGCCAGCACCACCGCGTAGAGACCGTCGGCGGGACGAGGAACGTTGTCGGAGATCGGGGTCAATCGGGGTTTGCGGGTGTGCCGAGGGCCGCGCCCGGAGGCGCCTGCGCGTGCACCCGTGCGTAACGCCGGCGTTCCTCGAGGATGGAATCCGCATCGATGCCGCCGAGGGTTCGCCAGTCGCTCACGCGCGAGTGGGCGCCAAGGAGCGCATCGATCGCATCGCGCCGCGCGCTCCATGCAGTGTCGAAGTAGTCGCCGAACTCGCGCCAGGCCTGTTGTCGCGCGGAGCCGGTAGGCGCTGTGCTCGCTGCGCAGGCGGCCTCGAGCTTGGCGAGAGTCTCGCGGCTGCGCCCGCGGCGGGCGAGCGCTTCTTCGAGCGCATGCCGCGCGGGGTCCGCGACAGGCGAGCGCGCCTGCAGGAGCTCGGCCAGCCGCTGATCCCGCTCCTCGAACCAGGCGAGCACGCACGCGAGGTAATCGACACAGGCACGGCGGAATTGCCCGAGCGCCTCGCCCGCCGGGCTGCCCGCCGCATCGGCGGCACCCAGCGCGGCGCACGCCTTGGCCACCGCGCCGACGTGCTGGCGCTCGAGCGCGAGCTGCTGGCGGATGAGCTGGACCTCGTTCATGGCCTACGAATAAACAACTCGAGGTAAGTCCTATAACACACTGAAGTATAAGTCACGAGCCGGTATCCGATCGATGCACGAAGGCGTGTAGCTGCGCGACGATCGCAAGCGCGATCGACTCCGGGCTGCGGCCGCCGAGCGGGAGTCCGACCGGCGCATGCAGCCGGCTCTCCAGCTTCCCCGCGGCAGTTCCCAGTTCCGCCAGCAGCCGCTCGCGCCTCGCCGCAGGGCCCAGGAGCCCCACGTAGGGAAGGGCGCTGCCGGCGAGCACCCGCAGGTAGGCGAGGTCCGAGGGCAGGTGATGACTCATCACCACGGCCGCCGTGAAGCGCGAGAGATCCAGCAGATCCGCGAGTCCTTCGGGCCGCCCGAGCAGCACGTGCTCCGCCCCGGGGAAGTGGCCGGGTACCGCATACGCTGCGCGGTGATCGACCAGGGTCACCTTCCAGCCGAGCCGCGCGGCGAAATCGACGACCGGTACGACATCCGGGCCGGCGCCGAGCAGCAGAATGCGGGGCGGCAGCGACAACGGCAGCGCGAAAAGCTTCCAGGAGGATTGCTCGAGCCATCCCGTCTGCCCCTCGGCCGCTGCCCTGCGCAGCAACGCCTGTGCGGCCGGCGTGGCAAACGCGGCCGCCACCGATGCCTCGGCGACAGGATCCCCCGGCAGCAGCACGCTTCCCACCGGCACACCCTGCTCCGAGGATTCCACGACGACGCCGACCGCGGTCGGCTTGTGCGCCTCGAGGGCCGCCGCGAGGTGGGCGAGCGGCTGCCAGCCATTGGCGGGTCCCGATGACAGCAACAGTATCTGCATGGCCCCTTCGCAGCCGAGACCGAGCCCCCAGAGAAGGTCATCCGCACTGCGCAGGTCGTAGCGCACGGTGCGCGCTGCAGCGCCCTCGATGACCGCGCGAGCGTGCTCGCGCAGATCGCCCTCCAGACAGCCTCCGGAGATCAACCCGGTGTAGTCGCCATTGCCCGCGATCAGGATCAGGGCACCCGGTTTGCGATAGGTCGAGCCGAGCGTGTCCACGAGCACGCCAAGCGCGAGCGCGCGGCCTGCGGCGCGTTCGCGCTGGTACAGTGGCAAGAGAGGGCCGACGCTGGCTTCCACGGGTGGACAATTATGCCAGCCCGGCGCGCCGCGCCCGTGATAAATTATTCGTGTGGTGAATAAATCCCCGCAGCCGCCCGTGACCGGTGCACGCGAGTTAGGCGGCAGCGGCGCGCGCCGGCGCCGCGGCCCGGGCCGGCCGCGCGGCGCGAACGCCGGCAACGTGCGCGAGCGCTTGCTGCACGCCGCGCGCGATCTGTTCCTGCGATACGGTTACCGCGCCGTATCGAGCCGGCAGATTGGCGCCGCCGCGGGAGTCAATTTCGCCATGATCCGCTACTACTTCGGCGGGAAACCCGGCCTCTATCGGGAGATCCTGCAGGGTCTGGTTCCGGCGCAGCTGCGTCGGCTCGAGGCAGGGACGGGTAGCGGCGAGGGCGCACGGCTCGAGGAGATCCTCGAGAACATGGTGCGCGTATGGGCGGCAAACCCGTGGATCGCCGGCTTCGTGCTGCGCGAAGTGCTGATTCCCGGCGGTCCGATGCGCGCGATGTTTCTGCGCGAATTCCCCGAGCGGCTGGCGCCTCAGGTCGAGCGTGCCGTGCAGGAGGAGATCCGCCGCGGCACCCTGCGCGCGGACCTCGATCCGAAGCTGCTCGTTCTTTCGATGGTGAGCCTCGCGATCTTTCCGTTTCTCAGTTTCGCGCTAAGCAGCCGCGTGTTTGGTGTGCGCCACGACGAGGAATTCGTAGCGCGCTTTCTCGCGCATACCCGGGCGCTGCTCGCGCACGGCGCGGCAGCCACCCGCCCCGCCGGCGCGGACGCCTCACACACGGGGGGCCGACAGGCCGGGGCGCCGGAGGGGCAGGCGGCACTGCACACCAACAGTGCAGCGATCGGCGGCGAGCACGGCAGCGTTGCGCGAGCGCGAGCGCGTCAGTAGAGTCGCACGGCCTGTCCGGCTCCAATCAGCCCCTGGTTTAAATGGTTCAGCCCGATCCCTGGGTGGTGCACAAGTTCGGGGGGTCGAGCGTCGCCGACGCCGACTGCTTCCGCAAAGTCGCGGCCATACTCGAGGGCGCGCCTGCGGGGCGCCTCGCAGTCGTGTTGTCCGCTTGCCGCGGTGTCACGGACGCACTGCTGCGCCTCGTGGCGCTCGCCGAGCGTCACGACCCGCGGGTCAGCGCCGAAATCGCTCAGCTGCGCGAGCGGCACGTGGGGATCGCACGGGAGCTGCTGAGTGCGGCCGCCGCGCAGCGTTATCGCGAGGCCTTCGAGAGCGACTGCCGCGACCTGCAGGAGGTGCTGCGCTCGCTGCAGCTGCCGCGCTCACTCGAACACCCGCGCGGTTCCTCACGCGATGTGAGCGATCTGGTCTCCGGCTACGGCGAGGTCTGGTCGACGCGGCTGTTCCAGCGGTTCCTCGCCGAGCGTGCGCGTCGCCCGGGACCGGTGGCCTGGCTCGATGCGCGGCGCGTCGTGGTGGTCGAATGGGGGCCGCTCGGGCCCGGTGTGCAGTGGCCGGAGTCGCGCGCCAATCTCGAGGCACAGGTACCGTCGGTCTTTCACGGCACGCTGGTCATCACCGGCTTCATCGCCGTCGACCGGCGCGGCGTGCCCACGACGCTCGGCCGCAACGGCAGCGACTTCTCGGCGTCCATCTTCGGCGCCTTGCTCGGGGCGACCGAGATCGTCATCTGGACCGATGTGGATGGGGTGCTGTCGGCCGACCCGCGCCGCGTGCCCGACGCCACGGTGATCGATTCGCTCTCTTACAACGAGGCGATGGAGCTCGCCTATTTCGGCGCCAAGGTCATCCACCCGCAAACCATCGCGCCGGCGGTGAAGGACCACATTCCGATCTGGATCCGCAACACCTTCGCACCGGAGAAAGCCGGCACGCTCATCAGTGCGCAGCCCACTTCGGCGCTGCCCGTGAAGGGCATCACCAGCATCGAGCGCGTCGCGCTCGTCAACCTCGAAGGCACCGGCATGATCGGCGTCCCGGGGACCGCGCACCGGCTGTTCGGTGCGCTGCGCGAGGAAGGTATCTCGGTCATCCTCATCTCCCAGGGCAGCTCCGAGCACTCGATCTGCTGCGCCATCCCGCAGGAGCAGGCGGAGCGTGCCGCAGCGGTAGTGACCCGCGCCTTCGAGCGCGAGCTCGAGGAAGGCCAGATCCAGAGCGTCGACATCGACGCCGACCAGGCCATCCTCGCCGTGGTGGGCGATGGCATGGCCGGCACTCCGGGCATCGCCGCCAAAGTGTTCACGGCGCTCGGCGATTCGGGCGTCAACGTGCGCGCCATCGCGCAGGGGGCCTCGGAGCGCAATATCTCGGTGGTGGTGGAGGGCCGCAGCGCCATGCGTGCGCTGCGCGCCGTGCACGCGGGACTGTACCTCTCGCCGCACACGCTCTCGATCGGCGTGATCGGCCCTGGGACGGTCGGCCGCGTGCTGCTCGATCAGCTCGCGACGCAGAGCGCGCATCTGCGACAACAGTTCCGGCTCGACCTGCGGGTGCGTGGCATCATGGGCTCGAAACGCATGCTGCTCGCCGATGCCAACATCCCCGTGCCGGACTGGCGGGCTCAATATCAGGAGAGCACCCGTCCCGCGGACATCGAGCGCTTCGTCGAGCACGTGCGGCTCGATTACCTCCCGCACACGGTGCTGGTCGACTGCACCGCCAGCGCCGCGATCGCTGCACACTACGCCGACTGGCTGGCGGCGGGCATTCACATCGTGACCCCCAACAAAAGGGCCAACAGCGGCGAGTACGCCTATTACCAGCGCCTGCAGAGTGCGCGGCGCAACGGGGCATCCCACTATCTTTACGAGGCGACCGTGGGTGCCGGACTGCCGATCGTGCACACCCTGCGCGATCTGGTGCAGACCGGCGACGAGATCAACGGCATCGAGGGAATCTTCTCCGGCACGCTCGCCTACCTGTTCAACGTGTGCGATGGGCGCAGAGGCTTTGCCGAGATCGTCGGGGACGCGCGTGCGCGCGGCTTCACCGAGCCCGATCCGCGCGACGATCTCTCGGGCCAGGACGTGGCGCGCAAGCTCATCATCCTCGGCCGGGAGATGGGCCTGCCGCTCGAGCTGCGCGATGTGAAGATCGAGAGCCTGGTGCCGGCCGGGCTCGGCGGCGGCTCGATCGAGGAGTTCATGGCGCAGCTGCCGGGCCACGACGCCCCCATGGCGCGCCGCCTCGCGGATGCGCAGGCGCGCGGCAAGGTGCTGCGCTACACCGGCAAGCTCAACTCGAGCGGCGAGGCGACCGTCGGACTGCAGGAGCTCGACGCCCGCCACCCCTTCGCCAACATCGCGCTCACCGACAATGTCGTGCGCTTCGCCACGCGCCGCTACCGCGACAACCCGCTCATCGTGCAGGGGCCCGGCGCAGGACCCGAGGTCACAGCCGGTGGTGTGTTTGCGGACCTGCTGCGCCTCGCGGCGTACCTCGGGGCACGGCTGTGAGCGGCTCGCCCCGGGAGCGCGCTACGGCCTTTGCCCCCGCCTCGGTCGGCAATGTCGCGATCGGCTTCGACATTCTCGGTTTTGCGATCGACACGCTCGGCGATCGCGTCACCGTGACGCGGCGTGCCGCGCCCGGTGTCGAGATCCACGCCGTGCGCGGGGCTGAGCTGCCGCATGAGGTGCGCGACAACACCGCAGGTCGTGCGCTGCTTGCGCTGCAGGAAACGGTGCGTCCCGCCTTCGGCTTCTGCCTGGAGATCGACAAGGGCATCCCGATCGGCTCCGGGCTCGGGGGCTCGGCCGCTTCCGCGGTCGGCGCGGTGGTTGCGGCGAACGCGCTGCTGCCGCAGCCCGTGAGCCGCCTCGAGCTGCTCAAGTTCGCCATGGCCGGGGAGGCGGTGGCAAGCGGTGCACGGCACGCCGACAACATCGCGCCGTCCCTGTTCGGCGGGCTCGTGCTCACGGTCGGCATCGATCACCCGCGCGTGAAGCAGATTCCGGTGCCCCGCGCGATCCGCGCCGTGATCGTGCACCCACACATGTTCCTCGCGACCGCCAAGGCCCGGGCCATCCTCAAGCTCAGCGTCGACCTCTCGGACTTCGTCTGGCAGACCGCGCATCTCGCGGGGTTCATTTCCGGTTGCTATACGGATGACCTCGACATGATCCGCGCCTCGTTCGAGGACGTCGTGATCGAACCGCAGCGCGCGGCGCTGATTCCGGGATTCAAGCAGGTACGCCAGGGCGCGATGGAGGCGGGCGCTCTCGGGTGTTCCATCTCGGGGGCGGGCCCGTCGATGTTCGCCTGGGCGCTCGAATCGACGGCGCCCGCGGTACTCGCGGCAATGCGGCGCGAATTTGCCACGCAGTCGCTGGCGACCGACCACTGGGTGGTCGAGTTAGGCTCGGCCGGCGCCCGCCTGGTGGAGTAAGCGGACGATGCGCGAGCCGTTTCTGTTCAGAAGCTCACGCGGGGAGGCACCCGCCTGCGCATTCAGCCAGGCGGTACTGCAGGGTCTCGCTCCGGATGGCGGGCTGTACGTGCCGCTCGGTTGGCCGCGATTCACCGTGGCAGATTTCGCCACCGACGACACGCTGCCGGCCATCGCCTCACGTCTGCTCGCGCCGTTTCTGGCAGAGGATGTGCTTGCCACGGAGCTCGCAGGCATCGCCCGCGAAGCGCTCGACTTCCCGGCACCGCTCGTGCCGCTCGATGCGGATGGCCGGCTTGCGGTGCTCGAGCTGTTTCACGGCCCCACCGCGGCGTTCAAGGATTTCGGCGCGCGCTTTCTC
>Ga0318554_10000860_pt1 | contig 11802 bp, 6 predicted proteins | sample GRESIP082b2f22_FD_203687 | JGI IMG/M metagenome (GOLD analysis project Ga0318554, IMG submission 203687) | Tropical soil microbial communities from Luquillo Experimental Forest, Puerto Rico - GRE.SIPMG.082b2f22 | ecosystem: Environmental > Terrestrial > Soil > Tropical forest > Bulk soil... | reverse complement strand
CGAGCCCCCGCGCGCACTCCGAGGACGCGGAGCGCTGGCTCCTCGCCCACCGCTGATCGGCTAGCCGCCCCCGCGCGAAGCGCGGGATCGCGGCTACCTGAAAGAGCAATAGTCGCAAACCGCGCCTGCGGCGCGGAGCGACTAGCGTCGCGGCGGCGGGAGCGGGGGCGTCGTTCCCCGGCGCGGCGGGGGGCGCCCGGTCCCGGCGCGGCCGAGCACGCGCCCGTCGTCGAACACCACCTCGCCCCGGCGGATCGTGGTGCGCGGCCAGCCGGAGAGCTCCCGCCCGGCGTACACGCTGTGACCGGCGCGCGAGCGCAGGTCGGCGTCGCGGATCGTGCGCCGGCCTCCGGTCTCCCAGATCGTGAGATCGGCGTCCGAGCCGACGGCGATGGTCCCCTTGCGCGGGTAGAGGCCGAAGAGCCGGGCCGCGTTCGTCGAGGTCAGCGCGACGAACCGCTCGAGCGTCAGCCGGCCGGCGGCCACCCCCTCCGTGTAGAGCAGGGGGAGCATGGTGTCGAGCTCGGCGACGCCCGGTCTCGTGCGCGTGACGTCGAGCTTGGGATCGAGCTTGAGCGCCCGCGTCCAGGGGGCGTGGTCGCTGGCGAGGGTGTCGATGCTGCCGTCGGCGAGGCCGCGCCAGAGCGCCTCCCGATCGCTCCCCTCGCGCAGCGGCGGCTGCGCCACGTAGAGCGCGCCGTCGTGGTCGTGGTAGCGCTCGACGGAGTGATGGAGGTAGAGCGGGCGGGTCTCGACGTAGAGCGGGAGCCCCTCGGCCCGCGCCGTGGCGCAGGCGGCGAGCGCGCGCGCCGACGACAGGTGGACGACGTAGGTCGGCGCCCCCGTCGCGCGGCACATCGCGATCGCGCGCTCGGTGGCGATGAGCTCGGACGCGACCGGGCGGCTGTCCGCGAAGTGGGACATCGCCGTGCGGGCCTGCTCGGCCAGCATCACCGTGCAGCACTCGATGGTCGACATGTCCTCGCAGTGCACGAGGGCGATCCCGCCGGCCTCGCCGACCGCGCGCATCGCCCGGGTGAACTCGCGCGCGTAGGCGTCGAAGGCCGGCAGGGTCATGAAGATCTTGATGCTGGGCTGGCCTGCGGCCACGGCGCGCGGGATCTCGGCGAGGATCTCCGGACCGGGGGTCACGATCACGTCGTGGAAGAAGACGTCGGCGATCGCCTTCTCGGTGACCAGCGCGGACTCGATGCGCGTCCTGTCGGCCATCGTCTCCCAGGGGAGGACGAAGACCATGTTGCCGACCGTCGTGATCCCGCCCGCGAGCGCGGCCTCGGAGCCGCTCGTGTAGTCGTCGACCCAGGCCGGCTCGTTCGGCTCCAGGTTGTCGAAGTTGAGGTGGACGTGCGGATCGACGCCCCTGGGGAGCACGAGGCGGCCGGTGGCGTCGATCGCGCGCGCCCCCGTCAGCGTGTGCGGCGCGCCGAGGCGGACCACCTCGCCGTTCGCGATGCCCACGTCCTGCTCCGCTCGCCCCTCGACGGTGACCACGGTGCCCCCGCGGACGACGAGGTCGAGCTTGGGAACGTCCATCAGCCTTCCGACTATCGGCGGGTGGCGCGGGTCGGCTTGAGCCGATCCGGCCGCCGCTCGGGGCGCGTTCGCTCGGCGTGGACCGCGCGCCGGTTGGCCTCGGCGAGCAGGCTGTGGGGGTGGGCCTCCCCCAAGCAGACGCAGAACGTGGCCGAGGCCCGGCGGAACAGCGCTTCGGCGCGGTCGAGGTCGCCGTCGTCGCGCTCGAGCACCGCCAGGTTGTTGACGGTCATCGCGACGTCGACGTGGCGCCCGCCGAGCAGCGCCTCCTGGATGTCGAGGGCCTCGAGGTAGGCGCGGCGCGCGGTGGCGAACCGCCCCCGTTGCTGCTCCGCCGCGGCGAGACCGGCCAGCGCCAGGCCGACCTCGAGGCAGCGCGCCCCGAGCCGCCGACGAAACACCGCCAGCGCGCGCCGGTAGAGGCGGGCGGCGTCGGCGAAGCGGCCTCGCCCCTCGAGGATCGCGGCCAGCGCCACCTGATCGGCGGCCACCGCAGGGTGACTGGTGCCGTGCAGGGCCTTGCGCAGCTCGACCGCGCGGCGGGCGTGCGGCTCGGCGTGTGCGAACCGGCCGCGGGCGTGCTCGATCCCGCCCAGGTTGTGCGCCAGCGTGGCCCGCGCCGCGCGATCGCGGGGAGCGAGCCGCTCGACGGCGCGCCGGTACATCACCGCGGCCTCCTCGTAGCGCCCCTCGGCCTTGCGGAGCACGCCGAGGTTGTTGAGGATGCCGGCGACCATCGGATCGCGCGGGCCGAACCGCCGGCGCGCGTCGCGCAGCGCCGCCGCGTAGGCGCGGCCGGCTTCGTCGTAGGCGCCGAGCGCGCGGTCGATCCCGGCGAGCGCGACGCGCGCCCGCAGCGCGAGCCGCGCGAGCTCGCCGTCGCGGGTCCCCGTCGGAACGAGATCGAGGGCGCGGCGATGGCAGCGGGCGGCGTCGCGCAGGCGATCGCGGGCCTCGAGGATGAGCCCGAGCTCGACCAGTGCGCCGGCCACGTCGGGGTGGCGCGGTCCGCGCACGGCTTCGTAGCCGCCCAGGGCGTGTCGGCAGGCACGCTCCGCCTCCGCAAACCGTCCCGCCGCCCGCAACGCGATCGCTCGTTCGTATGCTCGAGTCGTGCTGGCCAGCGGATCGCGGGGGATGGATGCCTCCGGGGCGGCATTGTACCGTCCCGATCTCAAATGTCGTCGCCCGTCGAGCATGACGCTCAGCGGAAGGAACGGATGCCACGCCGTTTCTTCGCCCCGGAGGTGATCCAGACCTCGGCGATGGACTGCGGGCCCGCGGCGCTCAAGTGTCTGCTCGAGGGTCACGGTGTCAGTGTCAGCTACGGCCGCTTGCGTGAGGCCTGCCAGACGTCCGTCGACGGGACGTCGATTGACACGTTGGAAACGTTGGCGGTCACGCTCGGCCTCGACGCCGAGCAGGTCATGATGCCGGTCGATCACCTGCTCCTCCCCGAGTCCGAGGCCCTTCCGGCCATCGTCGTCGTGCGGCTCCCCTCCGGGCTCACCCACTTCGTGGTGGTCTGGCGCGCACACGGCCCCTTCGTCCAGGTGATGGATCCGGCGCGTGGCCGTCGCTGGATCCGGCGGGCGTCGTTCCTGCGCGACGTTTACGTGCACGCCATGCCGGTGCCGGCCGAGGCGTTCTCCGAGTGGGCGCGCAGCGAGGGATTTACGGCCCCGCTCATGCGGCGGATGCGCGCCGCGTCGCTTGGAAACGCGGAGGCGCTGCTCGAGCGGGCGCAGCGCGCGCCGGGGTGGACCGCGCTCGCGGCGCTCGACGCCGCCGTGCGCACCGTCCGGGCGCTGGTGGCGGCGGGCGCGGTGGCGCCGGGCGCCGAGGCCGGCCGGCTGGTCGACGAGCTCGCCGAGCCGTCCCGGTCGGCGGGACGCTTGCCGGCGGCGCACGCCACCGGCAGCGAGGCGCCGGTCGCCGCCGACGGCGCCGCGCAGGTCCTCATGCGCGGGGCGGTGCTGGTGCGCGTGGCGGGGGCGCGGCCCCTCGACGCCGAGGAGCGCGCGGCGCTGCCGGTCGAGCTGCGGGCGGCCGTCGAGGAGCCGCCCGCGCGCGCGGGAACCGAGCTCATCCGTCTGGCTGCCGCCGAGGGCGCCCGCCGCTGGGGGGCGCTGGCCCTGGGCGTGATCTTCGTCGCGCTCGCCACGGTAGTCGAGGCGGTCCTGTTCCGCGGGATCGTCGGCGCGGGCGCGCCCGGCGCCTTGTCGCGTTCGTACTACTGGGGGGCGGTCGGCTTGCTCGCTGGGGCGCTGGCGCTCGAGCTGCCGCTGGCGCACGGTCTGCGCCGGGCAGGCGCGCGGCTCGAGGAGAGGCTCAGGCGCCGCTTCCTCGACAAGATCCCGCGCCTCGCCGATCGCTACCTGCTGAGCCGCCCGGTCTCGGACATGGCCGAGCGCGCGCACCTCCTTCACCGGCTCCGCGGGCTCCCCGCGCTGGCGGCGGAGATCGCGGGGACAGCGATCCAGATAGCCGTCATCGCCGCGGCGCTCATCTGGCTCGACCGGGGGGCGGCGTGGCTCGCCGCCGCCCTGGCGGCGGCGATGCTCCTCATCCCGTTCCTCGCCGAGCCGGCCGTCGCCGAGCGCGATCTCCGGATGCGCAACCACGCCGGGGCGCTCGGGCGCTTCTACCTCGACGGGCTCATCGGCCTCCTTGCGGTCCGCACGCACGGCGGCGAGCCGGCGCTGGCCCGCGAGCACCGCGACCGCCTCGGCGAGTGGGTGCGCGCGGCGCGCGGCGCGCTCGGCGCCGCGCTCGGGGCCGAGGCGCTCGCCGCGCTGGTCGGCTTCGGCCTCGGCACCTGGCTGCTGATCGACTTCTTCGCGCGCGCAGCGGCGGGCGCCGCCCCCGCCGACGCCGGGACCGCCTTGCTCGTCGTCTACTGGGCGCTGTCGCTGCCGATGCTCGGGCACGAGCTCGCGCTGCTCGTGCAGCAGATCCCTGCCCAGCGCAACCTCACGTTGCGCCTGGTCGAGCCGCTCGGCGCGCCGGAGGAGCACGTCCCGGCCGCGGCCGGCGCGCCGGCGCTGGGCGCGAACGGCGGCGTTGCCCTCGAGCTAGACCGCGTCCGCGTCGTGGCTGCCGGTCACGAGATCCTCGACGTGGGCGCGCTGTCGGTGGCCCCCGGGGAAGAGATCGCCGTCGTCGGCGCCTCGGGGGCCGGCAAGTCGAGCCTGCTCGGCCTGTTGCTCGGCTGGCACCGGCCCGCCGAGGGGGAGGTGCGCGTCGACGGCGTGCCGCTCGACGCGGCGGCGCTCGAGGCGCTGCGCCGCCGGACGGTGTGGGTCGATCCGTCGGTCTACCTCTGGAACCGCTCGCTCGAGGCGAACCTCGCGTTCGGCCTCGCGGCGCCGCCGGCGGACCTCGCGGCCGCCGTGCGCGACGCCGACCTCGACGAGGTCGTCGAGCGGCTCCCGGCCGGGGCGGGCACGCTGCTCGGCGAGGCGGGCGGGCTCTTGTCGGGCGGCGAGGGGCAGCGGGTTCGCTTCGGTCGCGGCCTCCTGCGCGCCGCGCCCGGGCTCGTGCTGCTCGACGAGCCGTTCCGAGGGCTCGACCGCGAGCGGCGCCGAGAGCTGCTCGCGCGCGCGCGCCGGCGCTGGCCCGGGGCCACGCTTCTTTGCGTGACCCACGACATCGCGGAGGTCGAGACGTTCCCGCGCGTGCTGGTCGTCGCCGACGGCAAGATCGCCGAGGATGGCGCGCCGGCGGCGCTGGCGGCGGACGCGGGCTCCCGGTTCGCGGCGCTGCGCGCCGCCGAACGCCGGGTGCGCACGACTTCTTGGTCCGGCGCGTCCTGGCGCCGGCTCAAGCTCCTCGGCGGCAGCATCATCGAGGAGCCCCGCGAGCAATCCCGCGAGCAATCCCGCGAGGAGGTGAAATGACGGCCGCGCTCGCCGGCTCCCCGGCGGAAACGCTGCCCGTGCCGGCCGGCCTCGCCGCCTGCTTGTGGCCGCTCGGGCGTCGGGACGAGCTGGTCTCGCGCCTGGCCAGCGCCGCCGCCCTCACCGGGCCCCTCGCGCCGGCCGAGCGCTTCGAGCTCGCCTACGGCGACGTCGCACCCGCGCTCTCGCGGCGCGCGCGCGCCACCGTTCCGGCCGTCCTCCGGGCCGGGGCCGGGGCGGGGACGCTCCTCGGCGTGGTCGGGTTCGCGGGCCCGAGAGCTCGGCTCCTCGCCACCGACGGCACTGTCGTCTACTGCGACGCTGTCGCGCTCGCCGGGTGGTTGCGCGCGCCGGTCGAGGCCGAGGCCCGCCCCCCGCTGGCGGCGGCCGTCGCCGCGGCGGGGCTCGCTGCGCCGCGCGCCACGGCCGTCACCGACGCGCTCTGCCGCGAGGCGCTCGGCGCGGCGCGGATCGCGGAAGGGGAGCGGCTCCGTCTCGCGCGGCCGTCTCTGGCGGCGGCGCTGGCGTCGGCCGGGGTCGCCCGGCGGCTCGCGATCGCGATCGGGGGCTACCTCGCGCAGCTCGCGTGTCTGTCGGCTCTCTGGTGGACCGTCGGCGCGCGCGCGCTCGCGCCCGGCGCCGGCCGCCTGACAGGTCTCGCCGCGGTGATCGCGGCCCTGGTCGGCGCGCGGCTGCTCTCCTCGTGGCTCGCCGGCCGCATGGCGATCGACGTCGGCGAGGTGCTGCGCGACCGGCTCATGGGCGGGATCCTGGCGCTCGACACGGAGCCGATCCGCGCCGAAGGGATCGGCCAGCTGCTCGGCCGCGTCGTCGAGACCGAGGCGCTCGAGGCGCTGGCTCTGGGCGGGGGCCTCATGGCCGCCGCCGGCCTGTTCGAGCTCGTCGCCGGCGCCGTCGCCCTCGCGCTCGGGCTCGCGGCCCGCGGCCAGCTGCCGTTGCTCGCGGTCTGGCTCGCCGTCGCCGTCGCGCTCGGCGCGCGCGCCCAGCGCCGGCTCGCGCGCTGGTCCGAGCTGCGCGTCGGCCTGACCCACGACCTCTGCGAGCGCATGGTCGGCCAGCGCACGCTGGTCGCGCAGCAGCCGCCGGAGCTGCACCACCGCGACGAGGACGCGGCGCTCGAGGCCTATGCGGCCGCCGGGCGACGGCTCGACCGCGCGCTCACCGCGCTCTCGGCCCTCGTCCCCCGCGGCTGGCTGCTGGCAGCGGTCGCGGTGCTGGCGCCGTGGCTCGCCGCCGCTCGGGCCGCTCCGGGCCCCTTCGCCGCCAGTCTGGGCGGCGCGCTGTTCGTTTACGGCGCTTTGCGAAAGCTGACCCGGGCCTTCCCCGCGCTCGGCGCGGCGGTGGTCGCGCGCCGGCACGCGGCGCTGCTCCTCGCCTCGGCGCCACCGGCAGACGAAGCTCCCACGGCCAGCGCGGCCGTCGATCCGCAGGCTCCGCTCGTCGCCGCGCGCGACCTCTCCTTCGCTTATCCCGGTCGCCCGCGGCCGGTGCTCTCGGGCTGCGCGCTCGAGATCCGCCGGGGCGATCGCGTGCTGCTCGAGGGTCCGTCGGGCGGCGGGAAATCGACGCTGGGCGCGCTGCTCGCGGGGCTGCGCGTCCCCGACGGGGGGACCCTCGCCCTCGCGGGCGTCGACCACCGCACGCTCGGCCCGCGCCGCTGGCGGGCGCGGGTCGGCGCCGCGCCTCAGTTTCACGAGAACCACGTCTTCTCTGCGAGCTTGCTCTTCAACCTGCTGCTCGGCCGCGCCTGGCCGCCGCGGCGCGAGGACGTCGCCGAGGCGGAGGCGGTGCTGCGCGAGCTCGATCTCGCGCCGCTGGTGGCGCGCATGCCCTCGGGGCTCGAGCAGCTCGTGGGCGAGAGCGGCTGGCAGCTCTCACACGGCGAGAAGAGCCGCCTCTACATCGCCCGCGCGTTGCTGCAACCTCTCGAGGCCCGCGTGCTCGACGAGAGCTTCGCCGCCCTCGACCCCGAGACCCTCGAGAAGGCCCTCGCCTGCGTCCTCCGCCGCGCCGAAACCCTCATCGTGATCGCCCACCCGTAGAGGTCCAAAAAAGCGCCGCGCCACGAGGGTCGCTCGTGGCGCGGCATGAACGGGGACGAACCGTCCGAGGCGCCCAGGGGTAAGTTGGGCCCCTCGAGCGGATTCGTTTGCACTCGGTGTGCCACGAGATAAAGCCGCCGCGAACGGCCCCCGGGGCTATGACCAGCGGGTTTCGCCCGTATGACCAGCGGGCTCGCGATACTGACTAGGCCCGCCTAGAACACGAAAGTCAGCTCGCCCACCAGTACGAGAACTTCAGCAGGAAGACGTCGGACGACTCACCGTGTCCAAAGGCCTGCGTGCTCAGCGTCGCGGGCGGCATGACAGTGCCGGTGGGGACGCCGGGGACGGTCGGGATCTGCGAGTGCGTGTAGACGAGGTAGAGCGTCGAGCCGAGGCGGTACTCCCAGCGGAAGACGACGTTCACGTTGATCGCGGCGTCCTGGAAGTCGGCGGGGTTCGAGCCGGCCGGCGTGGGGGTGAAAGCCGTCGCGCCGTCGAGGGTGCGGAGCGTGACCGTCGTGCCGGACGGCGGCGTGGTGGGGAGCGCCTGCTGCTTGAGCTCGCCGTAGTGGCCGGAGGCGAGGAACGCCTGTCCGTAGGCTTGCAACGTCAGTTGCGGCGTGAACGTGTAGGTGGCGCGCAGGGTGGCGCTGACGCTCTTCGCGGTCAGCTTGCCGAACACGTAGTCGTCGTCGCCGGCGGTCATCGGATCCGTCACCGGCGTGAGGTGGGTGTAGCGGTACTCGCCGTTCGCCCAGGTCACCTGGGGCAGAAGCTCGATGTCCATCTGGCGGAGCGCGTGGATGATGAAGCTCGCCTGCACGGCGGTGGCGTAGATGCCGCCGCCGATCACCTGGGTCTGGTTGGCGAGCGTGGCGAAGAGCTGCCGGCGGGGATCGCTCGCCAGCTCCAGGCGCGCGCCCAGGTAGCCCGCGCGCTCGAGCGCGGCGCCGGTCCCCACCTCGCGATCGTCGAAGCGCGCGGGCGCGACGTCGAGGGCGAGGAACACCGACGAGAAGTTGCGCAGGCGGAGGCGCGTGTTGAGCTCGTAGAGCTGCCCGAGATCGAGGCCGGAGAGGTTGCGGTTGTCCGAGACCTCGAGCGCGCTCGTGGTGTCGAAGGTGAACGTCCCCGGGTCGAGCGTCCGCCAGCCGAGGCTGGCCTTGAGCGTCTGCACGTTCTGGCGGGGCATGAAGCCGACGTCGTTGTACTGGAGCTGGCGGCCCGCCCCGGTGTACTCCGCGGAGAACAGCAGGTGCTTGCCCCCCTCCTTGGCCACGCGCAGCCAGCCGCCGGGCGCGCGCGCGCCGGGACCGATCAGCGTGCCGTCGGGCTCGGGGAGGGGGACCGTCGGTCCGCCGCGGATGTAGGATTCGATGAACGCGCCGGCCACGACGTACTCCGCCGACGGCGAGCGCCAGCGCGCGTCGAGGCCGCCGACGTAGGCGCTGTGGAAGCAGTGATCGCCGAGCGGGGTCGAGGCGCCGGACGGGCAGATCTGGTTCGCGGGGTTGGCGGGATCAGCCAGGTAGGTCTGGCTCCCCTCGAAGGGCGTGGTCCCGGTCCCGATGAGGCCGACGTGGCCCGCGCCGCCGAGGTCGCGCTTGAGGCGGAGCACGTTGAACAGCGTCGACGGCGCGGCCAGCGCGTTGAAGCGGACGCCGTTCATGTCCACGGTCGCGGTGTTGGCGGCGGTCACGGCGGTGAGGGCGCCGATCGTCCAGTCGGGGCCGAGGCGCCCGACCAGCTTGCCGGCGCCGTAGATCGTCGCGGGGAGCGGGACGCTCACGAGCGGCGCGGTCTCCTGCTGGCTCGTGCTCGTGCCCACCGTGGGGGCGAGCGGCGCGGCGCCGATGCGCCGCGAGTAGAACACCGAGAGCGGAAACGAGAAGGCGTCGATCCCCTCGAGGAAGAACGGACGCTTCTCGGGCAGGAAGGTCTCGAAGTTGGTCAGGTTGAGGATGACCTGATCGGCCTCCACCTGCGCGAAGTCGGGGTTGAACGCGCCGTCCAGCGTCAGGTCCTGCGCGACGTGCAGCTTGAGGTCCATGCCCGCCGATCCGCGCAGCTGGAAGCCGCTACCGAGCATGCCCGGGCCGGCGTCCTGGCGGCGGAAGTCGGAGAGCCCGAACGGCAAGAGCTCGAGCGCGCCCGCCCCCTTGAGCCCCTGCAGATCGTCGAGGCTGCCCAGGAACGCGACCGGGCTGGCCACGTCGCGCGGGTAGTAGGACCACAGATCGTTCTCCTGGCGCTGGGCGATGAAGCGGACCGCCTGGAACCCCCAGCTCTGCACCGGCAGGCTGCTGTCGAAGCGCAGGACGCGCAGCGGGATCCGGATCTCGGCGGACCACCCGGTCGGCGTGCGCGCCGTCTTCGCCTCCCAGTTCTCGTCCCACTCCCAGGAGTAGGTGGTCGAATCCATGATCTGCCCGTCGGCGAGGACGCCCGAGAGGTTCACCGCGAACACGAACGCGCTCTGATGATCGTTGCGCGAGTCGACGAGGATCCAGACCCAGTCGCTCTCCGAGTCACGGTCCCGGCGGGTCAGGTGCTCGACGAGCGGGGTGTGGATCTGCTCACAGTCAAAGCCGACGTAGAGCGCGGTGTCGTCGTACAGGACACGGAGCTGGGTCCGCTCCGACGGGGCGGCGCCGTCGAACGGGAACTGCTGGCGAAAGGCGTCGGTGGCGGCGGCGGTCTGCCAGGCCTCGTCGTCGAGGCGCCCATCGATCATCGGCGGCTTCGCGACCCGGACCGCGGCCAGGTGCGGCGCCGGCGGGGGGGCCGGCGACGGCTCTGCGGGCTCGGGCGGCGATGCCGCCACGGCCATCACGATCGCGGCGGTGAGGAGGGGAAACGCGGGCAAGGGTGAGGGCTCTCCCCACGATATCGGCGGGTTCGGGCGCTCGCAAATGCGCCCTCGCGTGCCCTACAACATTTCCGTTAATTTTTGCGTACTTCGCCTTGCTTCGCCCTACTTCGGTGCCTGCGACGGAGGGCCGCCGAGGCCCGCCCGGAGGCTCTCGGCGAGCGCCGTCGAGACGGAAGGGTCGGCCTCCGCGGTCGGGATCCGGGGCAGGGTGACGACCGGCAGGCCAGGGTCGCGCGCGAGCGTCCGCAGCACCGCGTCGGCGGCCTGGCGGTGGGCCCGTGCGCTGGCCGCGAGGCGCAGCGTGGCGCCGAGGCGCCCGGCGGCGGCTCCGGACGCGCGCGCGAGCACGTCGCCGACGGACGCGGCGCCGAGCGCGTCGGTCGGGATCGCGTTCACGACGAGCGGCCCGAGCGGGATCCCGAGCTCGGCGCGGGCGGTGGCCGCGAGCTCCGCCGCCTCGCGCGCCGGCAGCTCTTCGGCGAGCGTGACGATGACGAACGCGGCCCTCGCGGGGTCGTGCAGCAGCTCGGAGATGGCGCGGGCGTCGCCGGACAGCGGCCCCTTCGGCATCGCGGTCAGGATCGCCTGGGGGATCCGGAGCATGAGCGCGGCGTGTCCGCTGGCGGGACCGTCGAAGATCACGAGGTCGTAGCGCAGGCGTCCGTCGGTGAGCTCCGTCGTGTGCCACCAGACCTTCCCCAGCACGGCGTAGGCGTCGAGGCCCGGCACGGCGCCCAGGAACCCGCGCACGGCTCGGTTCTCGAACAGCGCGCGGCTCACGAGCTCCGAGCGGAGCACGAGCGTGCCGTACTCGCGGATGGACACCTCGGGCGTGATGTTGACGGCGTCGATGCCCAGGGCGACGGTCTCGACCCGCGTGCCGAGCGGCTCGGCGCGCCCGAACATCCGGCCCAGCCGGTCGGCGGTCGTCGCCTCGGCCAGGAGCACGCGCTTACCGGCGGCCGCGGCGACGCGGGCGAGGGCGGCGGCGACCGTCGTGCGGCCGACGCCCCCCTTGCCCGAGATCATCACGAACCGGCGATCGATGAGGTCCATCATGCGGGCGAGGCTCGGTCGAATGCCGCCGGTCCGCCGAGCGCGACGGCGGCGAGGAGCCCGAGCTCGGCGCCAGAGACGACCGTCAGTGCGGGGTCGTAGCTCAAAAGCGGCATGCTGACGCCGATGATGGGGATCCACCCGCGGCAAACGGCGACGTGCAGGGCCGCTGGCGCGAGCAGCGCCGTGGTGGCCGCGAGGGCCGCGGCGCGCGCGCCGGCGTCGGGCCGCGCGGCGCGGACGGCGACCACGGCGCCGGCGGCGATCGCGAGCCAGGCGCCGGCCACGCCGAGGGCGCCGAGCCAGCCGAGCTCCTCGGTGACGACGGCGTAGACGTAGTCGCTCGCCGGGGCGT
>Ga0318554_10000856_pt1 | contig 11821 bp, 10 predicted proteins | sample GRESIP082b2f22_FD_203687 | JGI IMG/M metagenome (GOLD analysis project Ga0318554, IMG submission 203687) | Tropical soil microbial communities from Luquillo Experimental Forest, Puerto Rico - GRE.SIPMG.082b2f22 | ecosystem: Environmental > Terrestrial > Soil > Tropical forest > Bulk soil... | reverse complement strand
AAGGTCGATTTCCGGCGCCATTGGGGCCGATAAGCCCGATGATATCGCCCTCATTGACCGTCAGATCGGCGCCGGCCACGGCGCGGAATTCGCCGAAGCTCTTCGACACGTCGGTCGCCGCCAGAAGATGCGTGGCTTCAGGCATGGAAGCGTTTCCGGAAGCTGTTGCGCGCGCGCTGCCACAGGTCGAACAAGCCGCCCGGTTCGAAGCGCGCAATCAGGACGATGATGCCGCCATAGAGGATGTAAGTCAGGCCCGAGCCGCCGGCGCCGAACCACGTATTCGTGGCGCTTTGCAGCGGATCAGGATGAGCGCGCCGACTAACGGGCCGAACAGTGTTCCCGCACCACCCAGCGCGGCAATGATGACCATCTGCACCGAAATGAGGATGCCGAAGCCGCTGTCGGGATCGATGAACCCCGTCTTGATCACATAGAGGGAACCGGCCACCGACGTGAACGCTGCCGAGAGCACTAGCGCTTGCATTTTGGTTCGGCGCACTGGAATGCCGAGACTGCGTGCCGCTCGTTCGCTCGCCTTGATCGCGCGCAGATAAAAGCCGAAGCGCCGGCGCTCGATGAAGGTGGTGACCGCAAGCAGAGTCACGAGCACGGCGAGGAACAAGTAGTAATAGGGCAGCTCGCTGCGGAAGGTGAGGTCCCACCAGCCGCGCGCGATTGCCGGACCTTGCAAGCCGATGGTGGCGCCGACGAAATCCCAAGTACCGGTGAAAATCCGGATCAGTTCGGCGACCGCGATAGTGGCCATGCTGAAATAATGTCCGGTCAGCCGGAAAGTCGGGGTGCCGATAATCAGCGAAAGCCCGATCGCCAGCGCGATGCCGGCCGGAATGCCGGTTATCGGCGGCCAGCCCCACAGTGTGTAGAACATCAGCGGGGTATACGCGCCGAGCCCGAAAAACATGCTGTGCCCGACCGAAACCTGTCCGGCATAGCCACCGACGATGTTCCACGCCGACGCCGAGATCGCCGCCAACAGAAATGTCACGCCGATGTCGCGATAGAACGCGCCGGACAGCACCATCGGATAGAGCAACAGTCCCGCCGCAAGCAGGACGACAGCAAGGCGCGAGCCTAGAGCTTTGTTCACGCCTTCCCCATCAATCCTTGCGGCCGGAACCACAGCAGCGCGACGAACAGGCCGTAGACCACGATGTCTTTGTAGATTGCGCCGAGCCAGAATGCGGAGACGGCCTGGATCAATCCGATGATCAGCCCGGCATAGAGCGACCCGAGTACGCTGCCGAAGCCGCCAAGCGCCACGACGACGAAAGCGATCAGGCCGAAGGTCTCGCCGACCGACGGCGACCACGGATAGGCGGTCGCCATCAGCGCGCCGGCAATGCCGGCCGCGCCGGCCGATAGCCCCCAGGCCAGCATTTGCATGCGGTCCGGCCGGATGCCCATCAGCATCGCGGCGGCGCGATCTTCCGCGACGGCCAACAGCCTGCTGCCTATGGTCGAGTGGGTCAGCAAGATGTGCAGCGCCACCGTAAGCGCGATCGCAATGACGCCGCCTACGAGCTGTGCCACCGGCAAATATACGCCGGCGAAATTCACCGTGCCGGCAAGCCCGGTTTGCGGCAGCGACACAAAATTCGCGGAGAAGATGTAGAACGCCGTATAGCGAAGCAATAATGCAAGTCCGAAGGTCGAGAGAATCTGCGCAAGCATCGGACCGCGAATGACATGACGGATAAGCGAAAGATAAATCGCAATGCCAAGCACAAGCAGAGCAAAGGCCGCGGCAAGGGTGAATACCGCCGGGCCGCCATGCAGCCAGACCACGACCAGGAATGCGACATACATGCCGAGCATGACGAATTCGCCATGGGCGAAATTGATGAAATTCATCATGCCCCAGATCAGCGTCAGCCCCGATGAGAACAGCGCGTAGATTGCGCCGAGCAACAGGCCGCCGACAATTACTTGGAGGACGACCATTCGCGCCCCACAGCTGCCAGCCCCGAATTTGCATTTCCCGGACGCCGTGCAGCACGCAAAAGCGCGTTCACGGCGTCTGCGACGCGCTTTGGGTGCACCGCTGATCCGGAATCGTCCAAAACGCCGAGAGGATAACGATCCCGGGTCTGCAGCGCAGCACTATCGCGCTGCACTGCGCCCGGGAAACATTAGTCTAACGCACCAGCCGCCCATCGGCGATTGCAATTGGGGCCATTGTTGCGTCTCGAAGTGTCGTCGAGATCGCGGCCGGTCTTGGGCCTATTCAAATAAGCCGGCCGTGATCGCCGCTCACCTTCCAGCCGCCTGCTCCATCGCCAGCTCGGCCTTGAGACTATCGAGATCGCGGTAGATTGAGGCAGCCGCAAGCACGCGGCCGTCGCGGCGATAACGCAACAGGCAGTCCTTGGCTTTGACGTCGCCTTCCACGGTAATCTGATCCCAGCGTTCGGCATGGCCAATATAGTTGATCGGCACGTCATAGTGCTGGCTCCAGAAAAACGGTATCGCGTCGAAGCGCTCGTTCAGGCCGAGCATGTTGGCGGCCGCGACCTGGCCTTGCCGCTCGGCCACGACCCAGTGCTCGACGCGGATGCGCTCGCCGGTATGGGGATCCGGCCAGCGCGCGATGTCGCCGGCGGCGAAAATCCCCGGCGCACTGGTTTCCAGATACTCATTCACTGTCACGCCGCGATCGGTGGCGAGTCCGGCCTGTTCGGCAAGCGCCAAGCGCGGCCGCACGCCGACGCCGACGACGACAAGCGGGGCCTCGACGGCACCGCCGCTCTTGAGCATGGCGCGCTTGCCGTCGATTGCAGTCACGGTGTCGCCAAGATGAAAAACAACGCCGTGCTCCTCGTGCAAAGCGCGTACCAGATCGCCGAGCTCCGCACCAAAAACCCGCTCCATCGGGCGTGTTTCGGGCGCCGCGACATGAACCTCGACGCCGCGCGCGCGCAGCGATGCCGCGACTTCCAAGCCAACGAAGCTTGCGCCGATCACCACTGCGCGCTGTGCGTTCTTCGCCGCCTTGATGATCCCGCGACAATCGGTGAGCGAGCGCAAAGTATGAACATGGGGCTGGTCGGCGCCTGGAATCGTAAGCCGCACCGGTTCGGCACCGGTCGCCAGCAGCAATCGATCGTATGGCAGACTCTCGCCGCCGGCGAGCGTGACCTGGCGATTCTTGGCATCGACACCGGCGACTTTGGTCTTCAGGCGCAGGTCGATGCCGTTTTCGCCATAGAAATCGTCCGGTCGCAGCGGCAGCCAATCTTCCGGTGCGCTGCCGGCGAGATAATCCTTCGACAAATTAGGCCGATCGACCGGCGCAGCATCGTCATCGCTGAGCATGACGATGCTGCCGCGATAGTCGCGTCGCCGCAGCATTTCCGCGGCAGCAAAGCCGGCAGCGCCGCCGCCGACAATGACGATCCCTTGCGGCGCGTCGGATTTGGCCGTTTTGCCGCGCGGCTTGGGCTGCGCACTTTTTTCTTTGACGAAGACGCGGCCGTCGCGGCGTTCGACATTCCAGCACGAAATCGGGCTCAGCGCCGGAGCGCGGGCGGCCTCCCCAGTACGCAGATCCAAACAGGCGTGATGCCACGGACAGCGCACGGTCTCGCCAACGACCAGTCCTTCGGCGAGCGGACCGTGATAATGCGTGCAATGTGCGCCGACGGCGAAGATCTCGCCGCCGGTCTGCACCAAAAGCACATCCTCGTCGCCGACATGGCCGAGGAGCTTGCCACCGGCGAGGTCAGCGATTGCAACGCCCTGACTAAGGTCCGGTCCGCTCGGCTTGTTCTGTTCCTGCGCCATCGCCGTGCTCCTGCGCTTTACTCGATCATACTGAGAAATTGCTGCCGAATCTCGGCGTCGTCAGCTGCGGTATTGACCGTGGAAGCGAAGTAATCGAGCATGCCACCCGCAGTCACAGCGATGCAGGAGCCGGCGTACAAGCTGAGCTTGAGGACGACATTGGCGTCGCTGCGCGCGCGATTGAATTTCGCCACCTCATCCTCGCCCGGATCCATCCGCTCTGCGAGCAGCGCTAGCGCGGCTCAAAGCCAGACTCTCGAATGAGCTTGGCACCGTTCGCGCGCTGCTCGTCGAGATAATGCGCCAGATGTTCAGGCGTGTCGAACGCCGGAACCACGCCGATGTCGATCAGGCGCGCCTGGCGAAATGCCGGATCATTGCCGATCGCGGTTATCTCGTCGTGCAGTTTGACGATGATTGGTTTCGGCGTGCCGGCGGGCGCAACAAAAGCGAAGTAGACCGGGGCGAGATTAGGAAAACCCAGCTCCTGCCAAGTCGGGACATCGGGAAACAATGGCGAACGTGTCTCGGAATCTACTGCCAGCGCTTTGACCGAGCCGTCGCGGATATAGGCGATGAAATTGGGCAGGCCGACGATTGCCACCGGAGTGGTGCCGGTAAGAAGCCCATTCACCATGTCCGCTCCGCCGCGCACCGGAACGTGAACGAGGTCGGCGCCGGTCTTTTTCTTCCAATTCTCGATCGTAATCTGCATCGGAATAGCGAGCGCGCTATAGCTCAGTGTTCCGGGCTTGGCTTTCGACACTTGCGCAAGCCCGTCCAGCGAGCCGACATGAAGCGCGGCGCTGACCACCATGACCTGGGTGTTGATGAACGCATTCGTGATCGGTACAAAATCCCTCTCCGGGTCGTAAGGGATCGATTTATACGTGAACTGATTGAGCGTCAGCGTCTCATTCGGCAACAGGCAAATCGTGTAGCCGTCACTCGCAGCGTCTGCACAAGCGCGGCCGGCGATGGTCATGTTGCCACCCGGACGGTTCTCGACAATGATCGGCTGGCCGAGCCGCTGCTGAAGCTTGTCGGCCAAAGCGCGCACGAAAATGTCGCTCGTGCCACCGACGCTATTGGCGGTGATGATATGGAGGGCCCGCGTCGGATAATCCTGTGCCCGCGCCGGCAACGCACAAAATGCGACCATGAGCGAGATGAATAGTGCTTTAAGCCTCAATCTACGAAATCTCCAGCGGATTCAGTTTAGTTTGAGAAGCCGCCTCGCGTTGGCTGCGAAGATCTTGTCCTTATCGGCGGCGGCGATATCCAAGTCGCGGATCAGCTTTATGGCGCGCGGTTTGAGCGAAGTCAGCGGCGGAGCGTCGCTGCCGTAGAGCACATGGTCTGCGCCCATCCAATCCAACACCATCCGCACTGCCGGCGGATTATACGTCACGGTGTCGAGGTAAAGCTTCTTCAGATAATGGCTCGGCGGATGCTTGATCTTCATCGGGGCATAGGGGCCCAGAAAGAACGCCTCGTCCTGTAACTCGTACGCATAGTCCATCCGGCTGATCGTCTCGCAAATGCCGCCGCCGCCGTGCGAGGCGACAATTTTCAATCGCGGGAAATCTTCGAGGATACCGCGAACGATCAGCCGGCCTAGCGCCAAGCACAGATCGAATGGCCGGCCGATGCTCGACGCCAGCCGATATTCCTTCATCCGCTCCTCGCCGAAGCCGAGATGCGGCGGATGGATCATCACCGGAACATCGAGATCCTCGACCAGCTCCCAGAACGGCCGCGCTTCGTCGTCGTCTGGATAATGGCCTTTGTGACTGGAATGAATGAATATGCCCTTGAGGCCGAGCTCACGCACCGCGCGTTCGGTCTCCTTGATAATGGCCGGCCCGCCGCACGGCAGGATGGTGGCAAAGCAGTAGAGCGTTCCCTGATATTTTTCCTGCACTTCGGCGGCGTAGTCGCTCCAGCGCTGGACGGCGGGCAACTCCTCGCCAGCGCTCTTGCCGCGCAAATAATGCGCGGCATTGGTGACGACGCTGACATCGATGCCAGCCTTGTAATGCGCATCGAGAAAATTATCGAGCACCATCGGGCAGCCGCGCTCGCCCCAAGATGGACCGTTCTTGCCGTCGTAAGTGCGAATGTCATCCGCCGCTTCTTCCGGCGTGTAGATATGTGCGTGCCAATCGATGATCATGCCGAACTCCGGTCCACTATCCTCTGCTTATGGCCGTCGACGAGATAGGTCCTTGGGTCAGCGCCGCGGCAACGCGAGCAATCACCGCGTCCCAATCGCCGGGCGAAGACTGTCGGAATAGGCGCGCGGTCGGATACCAAGGCGTGGTTTCGCCGTCGAGTGTCCAGCGCCAGTCCGGCGCGAATGGGACCAAAACCCAAACCGGCCGCCCCAGCGCGCCGGCAAGGTGCGCCGGCGCCGTGTCGACCGAGATTACAAGATCGCACAGCGCCAGCGCCGCGGCGGTATAGCTGAAATCCGCAAGCTCGTCGCCGATATGCTCAACGTGCGCTTGCGCCGCGAGTTGCACCGCATCGCCATTGCGCAGCTCGCGTTGGATGCTGATGAAGCTTGGGCCGGCGACTGCGCTCGCCGAAAACAGTGGCGCGAAACTCGCAAACGCAATCGAGCGATTGCGATCGTTCTCGTGCGCCGGATTGCCGGCCCAGGCGATCGCAATCCGCGGCCGCGGCAGGTCCTCGAACCGCGCCGCCCATTTTTGCAAATAGACTTGGCCGGCTGCGAGATAGGAAATCGGCGCCGGCACCGTGGCGAGTTCGGTCTTGAACGCCAGCGGCAACGAGCCGAGCGGACAATGTACATCGAATGCCGGCAGCGCTTCGCCGCACGCAATCATGGCAGCGGCACCCTCAAGTTGGGCGCAAAGCCCTTTGAGCTCCGGCTGCACTTCGAGCACGACCTTGGCGCCCTGCGCGGCGAGGAGCGGCACATAGCGCGCGAACTGGATCGTATCGCCGAGCCCCTGTTCGCCGTGGAGAAAAATGGTCTTGCCGCGAAGCGGATATTCGCCGAGCCAGAGCGGGCGGCCGCGGCCCTTATGCGGCGGCATGCCGGCGCGCCGCCAGCGCCATTCATATTCGGCAAAACCGCGGGCGTAGTCGCCGCGCGTAAGCAGCGCCAGCGCGGAATTGAAATGCGCCTCGGCATGGTCCTTGCGCAAGGCCAGTACTTCACTATAGCTGGCAACAGCCTCCTCGACGCGCCGAAGCTGCATCAGCGCCATGCCGCGATTGAGCCAAGCGCCGACATGTTGCGGGGCCGCCGCGATAGCGCGCTCATTGGCGGCGACGGCCTCGGCGTAACGGCCGAGCTTTATCAGCGCCGCGCCGCGATTGTAGTGCGCGACCGGATGGTGCGGGGAAAGCGCCAGCGCCGCATCGAAGTCGGCAAGCGCGCGCTCGGGAATACCGAGTCGCGCCTGTGCCAAGCCGCTATTGAGCCGGGCCTCGAAATGCTGCGGTTTGCGGGCAAGGACAATGTCCAATTCCGCGAGCGCCTCGCGGGTGCGATCAAGGCTTAAGAGCACGTTGGCATGCTGATAGAGAATGTCGATATCGTCCGGCGCAAGCGCGCGAGCCTGGTCCAGGCTTTGCAACGCTTCAGCCGGGCGCTTGAGCGCGTGCTGCGCCTGGCCGAGATTGCTCCACGCGGCTGCGATCCGCGGATTAGCTTTGACCGCGCCAGCGAACAGACGCTGCGCTTCGCCGAGTTGGCCTTGCTGCATCTTGATCCCGCCGAGGAGATTGAGCGCATCGAACCCGTCGGGCGCCGCCTTGAGGAGCCGCGTGTAGATTCGCTCCGCTTCGCGCAATTGCCCCTGCTGATGCAGGGCCACCGCTTCGCGCAGCGCCACAGCGGGATCGAACGGGCGAGAGGTTACTTTCATCGGCCTTTTGCTTTCACAGCCGGTTGATCCGCGCGATGCGGCGGGTGACTTCGGCGGGCGTTTCATGATCCGATTTGGCCTTGAGCGAAAGCGCCCGGCGCGCAGCCGGCCGTTCGAGGCAGCGCGTGAGCCAGCCTTTCAGATTGCGCCACGCCGAAAGGTCCATGTCGACCGCGCGGCTGATCACTGCAGCGACGTTGAGATCGGCCACGCTGAAATTGGCGCCGAGCAAATAAGGCTGCGCGGCGACTGCCGCATCGAGCACCTTGAACGGCGCCGCAAGCACTTTGAGCGCCTCATCACGCAAGGCGACATTGCGTTCGTCCGCAGGAAGGCGCATCGCATGCAACGACCAGATATTGACGCCGCGGTCCACCTCGCCCACCGCCCAGAAGCTCCACTGCCAAGCCCGCGCCTCGCCTTCGGGCGAAGCCGGATAAAGCTTACCGGCGGAATATTTCTTGGCGAGGTAGAGCGTGATCGCCAGCGATTCCGACAGCACGAAATCGCCGTCGACAATGACCGGCAGCCGGCCGTTGGGGTTGAGCGCCAAGAATTCCGGCGTGCGCGCGCCCTCCTCGCCGATTTCGACCGGGACATGCTCATAGGCAATCCCAAGCTCCTCCGCGATCCACAAGGCGCGGAACGCACGGGTGCGAGCGACGCCGTAGACGCGAAGAGACATTTAAGCGAGCGCGGCCGCGACCGCCTTGCCGCAGGTCGCGGTCGTGGCCGCACCACCGAGATCGCGGGTGCGCAGTTTCGGTTCGGCCAGCACCTGTTCGATCGCTTTGACGATCGCCGCGGCGGCATCGGGCTCGCCCAAGTGTTCGAGCATCATCGCGCCGGACCAGATCTGGCCGATCGGATTGGCGATCCCCTGCCCGGCAATATCGGGTGCCGAGCCGTGCACCGGCTCGAACACGGACGGGAATTTGCCGTCCGGATTGATATTGCCGGACGGGGCGATGCCGATCGTGCCGGTACAGGCCGGACCGAGATCGGAGAGGATATCGCCGAACAGATTGGACGCGACCACGACGTTGAAGCGCTCCGGCTTGAGCACGAACAGCGCCGAGAGAATGTCGATGTGGTATTTATCCCATTTCACGTCGGGAAAATTCTGCGCCATCGCTTCGACACGCTCGTCCCAGTACGGCATGGTAATGGCGATGCCGTTGGACTTGGTCGCCGAGGTAAGATGCTTCTTCGGCGTCTTGCGCGCGAGCTCGAAGGCGAATCTTAGCACCCGATCGACGCCGATGCGCGACAGCACGGTTTCCTGCACCACGACTTCGCGCTCGGTGCCGGCAAACATGCGGCCGCCGATCGTCGAATATTCACCTTCGGTGTTTTCGCGCACCACCCAGAAATCGATGTCGCCGGGCTTGCGACCGGCAAGCGGCGACGGCACGCCGGGCATCAGCCGCACCGGGCGCAGATTGACGTATTGATCGAACTCGCGGCGGAACAGGATCAGCGAGCCCCACAGTGAAACGTGATCCGGCACCTTGGCCGGCCAGCCGACCGCGCCGAAGAAGATCGCGTCATGGCGACCGATCTTTTCCTCCCAGTCTTCCGGCATCATGCGGCCGTGCTTTTCGTAATAATCGCAGGAGGCGAAATCGAAGTGATCTTGCCGCAACTCGAAGCCGAATTTCGTGGCCGCGGTTTCAAGCACGCGCACGCCTTCCGGCACCACTTCCTTGCCGATACCGTCACCGGGAATGACGGCGACGCGATAGACGCGATTGGTGGGGTTTTTGTCGCTGGCGACGGCACTCATGGACGCTTCCTCCGCGCTTACGTCATCATACGCGCGGGCGCCGCCCGCGTTGTCAAGGTGCAAAGGGGATCGTAGCCTACGTCATTGCGAGGAGCGGAGCGACGAAACAATCCAGAACGACATTCAGGCCTGGATTGCTTCGCTTCGCTCGCAATGACAAGGGATCGCATGCGCCTCGGACTGTTCATGATGCCGGTTCATCCACCCGGGCGGCTGTTCGCCGACACGCTGGCCGAGGACGAGGAGAAGTCAATTTACGCCGACCGGCTCGGCTTCGACGAATTGTGGCTCGGCGAGCATTTCTCCGCGACCACCGAGCCCATTCCCTCGCCGCTGATGTTCATGGCGGGCCTGATTGCACAGACCAAAAATTTGACTTTCGGCACGGCCGTGATCTGTCTGCCGAACCATCACCCGGTAAAGGTCGCCGCCGAAGTGGCGCAGTTCGATCACATGAGCCGTGGCCGGTTCATGCTCGGTATCGGCGTCGGCGGGCTGTTTTCCGATTTCGAGCTGTTCGACAACGGCGACCGCAAGGTGCGCGAGCGCAAGGCGATGGAAGCGATCGGGATGATCGAGCGCATCTGGACGCAGGATCCGCCTTACGATCTCAAGGGCGATTTCTGGTCTGTTCAGCTCAAACACGCGATCATTCCCGAGCTCGGCATCGGCTTCATGCCGAAGCCGTTGCGCAAAGGCGGGCCGCCGGTCTCAATGTCCGTGTCGAGCCGCAACTCGCCGACCGCACGCGTCGCTGCCGAGCGCGGCTGGGGCATCATCTCCGCCAACAACGTGCCGCGCGAGGCGCTTTCATCGCATTGGGAAATCTACAGCAAAGCCTGCGCGGCAGCCGGCAAGCCCGCGCGCGGTGAAAACTGGCGCGTGGCGCGCAATGTGTTGGTGGCGCCGAGCGACGACCAAGCGCGCGAGCGCGTGTTCAGCGAGCAAGGCTCGAACCGCTACTTCTACACTTATATGCGCGAAGTTCTGTCGCGCGTCGGGCTTCTTGGATCGCTCAAGCCGCGCGCCGACATGACCGATGATGAAGCCACTGCCGAGGCGATCACCGAAGGTTCGGTGATCTACGGCTCGCCCAAGACGTTCCTCGACAAGCTCGTCGCCTTGCGCGAGGAGGCCGGCCCGTTCCGCACCTTGCTCATGACCGGGCTCGATTGGAGCGGCGCGAACCGGGACTGGGAGCGCGAGTCGATGCGGCTCTTGGCGCAAGAGGTGATGCCGAAATTCCGCCAGCACGCGGCGGCGCAAGGCGAACAAGCGGCGGAGTGATCAGCACTCGTCACGCGCGGGCTTGACCCGCGCATCCGTGCTGACTCACAGCATCGGAATGACTGTTAACCATGAGCAAACGGTGCGAGCGCAGCGACGCCGTTCTAAGAACGGCTATGCCCGGCAATGATGATCCACAAACGAAAAGCCCCGCGGCAAAAACCGCGGGGCTTTTGTTTTCGACGTTTGTGAAGAGGAAATTCCGTCCTTGGCAGGCCTGGCAGCGTCCTACTCTTCCAAGCCTTGAGGCTTAGTACCATCGGCGCAGAGGACTTTGACGGCCGAGTTCGGGATGGGATCGGGTATAGGCTCCTCGCTATGACCACCAGGCCGGCGAAAGACAGAATTTTGAAGCAAGCTGTTTTCAGCTCTCGGCTCGGCACAACAATCTGATACCTGATTGCTGATGCCTAAATGCGCATCGAGAATGAGAGCGTTCAAGCCAGTCGAGCGATTAGTACCGGTAAGCTGAACGCGTTGCCGCGCTTACACACCCGGCCTATCAACGTGGTGGTCTACCACGGCTCTCAAGGGAGAACTCGTTTCGAGGTGGGTTTCCCGCTTAGATGCCTTCAGCGGTTATCCCGTCCGTACATAGCTACGCAGCACTGCGGCTGGCGCCACAACTGCTCCACCAGAGGTACGTCCATCCCGGTCCTCTCGTACTAGGGACAGCTCCTCTCAATTCTCCAACACCCACGGCAGATAGGGACCGAACTGTCTCACGACGTTCTGAACCCAGCTCACGTACCACTTTAATCGGCGAACAGCCGAACCCTTGGGACCTGCTCCAGCCCCAGGATGTGATGAGCCGACATCGAGGTGCCAAACGACGCCGTCGATATGGACTCTTGGGCGTCATCAGCCTGTTATCCCCGGCGTACCTTTTATCCGTTGAGCGATGGCCCTTCCACACGGGACCACCGGATCACTATGTCCGACTTTCGTCTCTGCTCGACTTGTCAGTCTCGCAGTCAGGCAGGCTTATGCCATTACACTCAACGAGCGATTTCCGACCGCTCTGAGCCTACCATCGAACGCC
>Ga0318554_10000855_pt1 | contig 11824 bp, 9 predicted proteins | sample GRESIP082b2f22_FD_203687 | JGI IMG/M metagenome (GOLD analysis project Ga0318554, IMG submission 203687) | Tropical soil microbial communities from Luquillo Experimental Forest, Puerto Rico - GRE.SIPMG.082b2f22 | ecosystem: Environmental > Terrestrial > Soil > Tropical forest > Bulk soil... | reverse complement strand
GTACCCGATCTCCATGGAGAAGTCGTCGACGAGCGGCTGCGTATTCTCCGTCCCCAGGTACGGGGCCACGCGCGTGACGTACCTCGTGAAGGCCTGCTCGACCGTGAGCTGCCCGATGGGGCGCCGCTCGGCGTCGTAGGTCTCGAGCAGCCCGGGCCCGGCCACGCCGGTCAGCGTGAGCGCCAGCTTCCAGGCGAGGTTGTGCGCGTCTTGCACGCCCGTGTTGCCGCCGAATCCGCCGTTCGGCGGCACCACATGGGCGGCGTCGCCGGCCAGGAAGACGCGCCCGTCCTGGAAGCGGTCCGCGACATCGGCCTCTGCTTGCCAGGTCGCGATGTTGTCGATGACAACCGGTATGTCGGGGACACCGATGGCGGCGCGCAACAGCTCAAGGGCACGCTGCTCCGTGATCCCGTCGGCCACCCTGGCCCAGGGCGCCGACGGATAGGCGGCGATGACCTCAGGGCGCGAGGTGTCCCCGACGAGGTTGACCACGAGGAAGCCGGCATTGCCGCTTCTGTCGAGCCGGAAGAACCCCCGCAAGAGCGAGTTCGTCACGTAGTGGACGCCCTGATTCCGGTCCCGGAGCAACGGCCCGAGATCCGCCTCCGAACGGAAGTAGATCGTGATGCTGCGCGACAGCAGGCCATGGCCGTGCATGCCGATGCCGAGCAGTCCGCGTGTCGTGCTGCGGTTTCCATCGGCCGCGACGACGTATTTCGCGCGCACCGGACGCCGCTCGCCGCTCGCCAGATCGCGGATGACCGCCGTGACGCCGTCCGCGTCCTGCTCCAGTGACACGCACTCGGTGCCGTAACGCAGTCGCGCGCCGAGTTCCTCGGCCCGGGTGCGGAGTATCGGTTCCAGAGCGTCCTGATTGATGAACAGCCGCACCGTCGGGCTGAACTCATCGACCCCGGCGTTGAGGTTCGGGAAGTAGTTCGCGATCTCCCGGCCCGCCAGCGACTCGACGTTGTTGATCCCGCCGTCCGGCGGGTACTGCTCTTCCGACTTGCGGCGGACAGCCGCCTCGAGCCCCGCCGAGCGCAGGATCTCGACGGTGCGAAGCTGGAAGTGACCGGCCCGGGCGTTGATCGCCGTCCCCGCGTGCCGCTCGACCGTCAGCACGTCGATTCCGTGCATGCGCAGGAGCAGCGCGGCCGACAAGCCCACCAGGCTGCCGCCGATGATCAGGACGGGCACATCCTCGCTGGTTCCGTGATCCATCGGAGGCCTCTCACAACTCCCGCCGTGATGGTGTCCTCGATGCTAGGCAGGCGGCCCAAGATTCAGCAATCGGAGCTTGTGAATGCAGACCATTGTTCACGGCAATAGACCCTGATAAAAGGAGGAATGAACCTCGCCGGCGTAGACCTCAATCTCCTCGTATCGCTGGAGGCGCTGCTCGCCGAGCGCAGCGTCACCCGGGCGGCGGACCGGGTCGGGCTGAGCCAGCCTGGCATGAGCAATACCCTCGCCCGCCTGCGCAAGCTCTTCGACGACCCGCTGCTGGTCCGCGAGGGCCTGGGCCTGGTACCGACCCCGCGCGCCGAGTCGCTCCGCCAGCCCGTTCAAGAGGCGCTGAGCCTCATCCGGCACGCCCTCGACGACCGGCCCGGCTTCGACCCCGCCAGCGACCAGACGACGTTCACGGTGAGCTGCTCCGACTACAGCCTGCTCATGCTCATCGGCCCGCTGGTCCGGCGCCTCGCCGCCGCCGCTCCCGGTCTGACGATCCAGGTCATGCCCCGGGTGCCGGACGCTGTCCGGCTGCTCCGTGACGGCGAGGCTGACCTCGTGATCGAACCCGTGGAGATCATGCCGGACGTCACGCTGCCCAGAACGCGGCTTTTCGCCGACCGCTGGCTCTGCTGCGTCTGGGAGGACACCGCCGCGGTGGGCGACCGGATGACCCTGGAGACCTACCTGCGGCTCGGGCACGTGGTCTACTCCGGCGTGCGCGGGCATCCGGTCGCGCTTCCCGACACCTACCTTGCCCAGGCCAAGGTGCCGCGCAGGATCGAGTTCACCGTCGAGAGCTTCCTGCTAGCGCCGTTCCTGTTGCAGGGCACAGATCTCGTGACGCTCGTGCCCGAACGCGCGGCAGCTCACCTGCGGCGCACGGCTGCCGTCCGCTTCCTCGAGCCTCCGCTCCGCCTGCCCCCGATCACCGAGATGCTGTGGTGGAACCCGCGGCACACCGTGGACCCGGCGCACGCCTGGCTCCGCGCACGCATCTCGGAGATCGCCGCGGAACTCGACCACGCCGACTCGCCGGGGCGTTGACGTCCGCCATCCGATGAGAGAAATTGGCGAAGTGCCTCACCCAGACAACGGACCGCGCTTCGCGTTCGACCAGGCCGGTGTCGTGCGCGGGCCGGATGGCGTGCAGCGGTACACGGACCTGCCGCGCGACCTCGTGTCGATGCTCCGGGCGGCGCGCGACCGCGGCGGCGCGGACGAAGCTGTCGCCGAGACCGGCGGCGGCCCGCGGCTGACGTACGACACCTTGTGGGACCGGGTCACCCGGGTCGCGGGCGGCATGCGCGCGGCCGGCTTCCACCCAGGCGACCGCGCCGCCTTGCGCCTGGGCAACGGTATCGACTGGGTGCTCGCGTTCCTCGGGACGGTCGCCGCGGGCGGCGTCGCCGTCCCGGTGAACACCCGGTTCACCGACGAGGAGGCCGCCTACGTCATCTCCGACTCCGGCGCCAGGAACGTCTTCGTGCCCGGCGAGGCACTGCCCGATGGTGACGCCTACGCCGCCGGGGACCTCGCTCCGTCAGACCCGGCCGCGATCTTCTACACGAGCGGCACGACCGGCTTCCCCAAGGGCGCGGTGACGACGCACGAGAACTTCCTCGCGAACGCCGAGACGTGCCGGCGCGTCATCGGCGCCAGGGACGGTGAGGTGCGCACCCTCATCTCGGTGCCGCTCTTCCACGTCACCGGGTGCAACAGCCAGCTGCTCTTCGCCCTGTACCTCGGCGGCACCGCGGTCATCATGCCAGCGTTCGAGGTCTGGGCCTTCCTCGCCGCGATCCCGGCCGAACGGATCGACACCCTCATCACGGTGCCGGCTATCTACTGGCTGGCGATGAACCAGCCCGCGTTCGCGACGACGGACATCTCGTCCGTGCGCTCGCTTGCCTACGGCGGCGCGCCGATCGCCCCCGACCTCGTCGCGCGTATCGTCGCGGCCTTCCCGCGGGCCCGCGTCGGCAACGGGTTCGGCCTCACCGAGACCTCGAGCGTCGCGACGTTCCTGCCCCACGAGTTCGTGGCGCACGCCGACTCGGTCGGCTTCCCGGCCCCGGTCGTCGACGTCCGGCTCGACGAGGCAAGCACGCTGGACGGCGTCGGCGAGCTGCTCATCCGGGGCCAGAACATCGTCGCGGGCTACTGGAACAAGCCGGAGGCGACCGCCCAGGCATTCGCCGGCGGCTGGCTGCGCACCGGCGACCTCGCACGGATCGATGACGAGGGGCTCGTCTACATCGTCGACCGGGCCAAGGACATGATCAACCGGGGCGGGGAAAACGTGTACTGCGTCGAGGTGGAGAACGCCCTCGCCGGCGCGCCCGGAGTCTACGAGGCGGCCGTCGTCGGGGTCCCCGACCCCGTGATGGGCGAGAAAGTCGGCGCGGTCGTCGTCCCGGTGCCGGGTTCGGCGTTCGACCCGCGGGCCGTGCTCGGCTACCTCGACGAGCACATCGCGGATTTCAAGGTCCCCGAGTACCTGTCCGTCAGCCAGCAGCCGCTGCCGCGCAACCCGGGCGGGAAACTGCTCAAGCGGTCCCTGCGGGAGAACGTGGACTGGGATAGCGCCGTCCGCCGGTCGGCCGGTGACCGCGGTGGCCCGTAAGCCGCTGGATATCGCCGACGGCAGGACCGCCCGGACATAGCGGCGCGCGGCCGCCGGCGCCACGCCGGCGGCGGTGAGCACGGCCGTCGCGCTGGCCTGGCCGCCGGGGTCTGGCCACTGGCTTTCCAGGACGGCCAGGCCGAACGCCTCCACCGCCAGGGCAAGGACGGGCGCGGGGAGGTCGGCGGCGAAGGCGCCGTCGCGCTGCCCGCGGTCCAGGATGGCGGTCGCTTCCGCGCGAGCGGGGGCGAGGGCGGCGTGGATGCTCTCCTCGCCGAGGTCGCGCCGGCCGAGGGCGATCAGCATGCGGTACCGGTCGCCGACCGCCCAGATGGCCAGGGTCAGCCGGGCCATCGCGGCCGGCGGGTCATCGCCCGGATCCCTGACCGCGGTGAACGCCTCCCGGACCGCCTGCGCGGCCTCCTCGGCCAGCGCGGCCAGCAGGGCCTGCCGGTTCGGGAAGTGGCCGTACAGGGTGCGGCGCACCACGCCGGCGGCCCGGGCGATCTCATCCAGGCTCGCGTCCGGGTCGCGGCTGAGCTCCTCGCGGGCCGCCGCCAGGATGCGGGCGTGATTGGACCGGGCGTGGCTCCGCCGCGGGAGCCGCGCCGGTGAGCCGGCGGTCATCATGGCGGGTGCCTCCTGTGTGAACTGCCGCACATCATATTTGCACATCGATGTGCAGTAAACTAATCTGCACAGTAGTGTGCAAGTTCCCTTTCAGAAGGTGAAAGATCAATGCTGTTCAGCGGAACGGACCTCTGGCCCCTGCTCTGGCTGATCGTCGGCTGCGGTTCCGTGGTCACCGTCGTGCTGTCGCTGCTCATCGCGACGGTCCCGGCGCACCGGCGGCTACTCCACGATGACGATGACCTTCCCCTTGGCGTTCCCCGCGCCCATGTACCGCAGCGCCTCAGGCACCTCACCGAGCGGATAGCGGCGGTCGATGACCGTAGCGATCTTTCCCGCCTGGCACAGCTCGACGAGCGGCGCGAGGTGCTGGACGCCTAGCCGCACTGGCAGCACGCGTATCTTCCTGCTCCCGGCGCTCCCGGTCAACGGCCAGGCCAGGAGGGCCTGCAGGAGCGCGGCCACCGACCCGCCGACATACAGGTAGCGGCCACCGGGCTGCAGCGATCCCCGGCAGGCAAGCGGCGAACGGTAGGCGGCTAGATCAAGGATCAGGTCGTAGGCGCGCCCGTCCCTGGTGAAGTTCTCCCGCGTGTAGTCGATGACGTGGTCCGCGCCGAGTGAGCGCATGAACTCCAGCTTCCCGGTATTGTCCACCCCGGTGACCTCGGCCCCGAGCAGCTTGGCAAGCTGCACGGCGTACATGCCCGATCCGCCGCCCGCGCCGTTGATCAGCACGGCCTGCCCGGGCTGGACGCGTCCTTTGTCCTGGATGCCCTGGAGCGCGATGGCCCCCGCCTGGGGAAGGGCCGCGGCTTCCTCGTAGCTCAGGCCGGCCGGCATCCGCGAAAGAGCGCTCTGCGGCACGCGCGCGTACTCGGCGAACCCGCCCATGGAGCTGAGGATGTCCGCGAACACATCATCGCCGGGGCGGAAGAGCGTCGCTTCGGGGCCCGTCGCCGCGACCCGTCCGGCGATATCTGATCCGAGTATGTGATGTCGCGGCCGGAACGGGCCTCCGATGCGGGAGTACGCCGGTTTTCCCCGCAGCGTCTCCCAGTCCGATCCGTTGAGGGCGACTGCGTGCACCTTGACCAGCACCTCGTCGCCTCTCGGCACGGGCGTTTCCACGTCCGTCAGGCGCAGCACGTCAGGCGGCCCGTATCGGGTGTAGACGACAGCTTTCATACGTTGTAAGGTACCCGGTCTCACCAGCCCACGGCGACGACCATGTATTGCGGGTTGGTGATCGAGATGTCGGATGACTGGCCGGCGTCGTCGTCGTAGGGGAAGCCGTACTGGAGGCCGTTGATGGCGTTCTGGTGCCAGAACTGGGCGTAGTAGTTCGCCGGGGCGGCCAGGTAGAAATTCGCGGGGTTCGACTGCTGGGCGGCCGGCAGTTGCGCCACGTGCCGGTTGAGCCCGGCGCACAGCGGGGGATTGCCGGCCAGCGTGCCGCCGCAGCCGAAGATCTGGGCGGTGGTGTCGGAGGTGTCGCCGGCCGAGGCCGCGTAGCTGGTGTAGTAGTTCGCGTAGGCGCCGCCTGGCTGGAACGCGGGGTCATTGCCAGGTGAGGGGATGCCGTACGGCGCCTGGTCGGTGGCTAGTTCCTTGAACTCGGCCGGCACCGAGTTCTGGAACCGCGCGAACGTCGCCGAGCGGCTTTCCTGGAAGGTGGCGTAGTTCTCGCCGACCTCCTGGCTGGAGCCGTCGTGGCCGTGCAGGAGCAGGGCGAGCTTCAGGCCGAACCGGTCAACCCGCGTGGTGTCCACGTTTATCGATGACGAGCCGACGGTGAATTCGATGAAGTCGTAGAAGGCGCTGTTCGGCGAGCCGAGGTAGAAGTACATGCGGCCCGCCGAGTTAGCCGGCATGTCGATATAGGGCTGCTGCGCGATGGACTTCTCCTGCCCGTTCCAGCTCCAGTAGACCTGGCTGTCGGGATACTGGCCGTTCGTCTGGTTCACGATGCTGAATTCCAGCACGTTGCTGGCTGCCGGGATCGCGCTCGTGTTACCCCAGAACGACGCGGGCGGCGCACCCGACCCGCCACCGCCGCCGGACGTTCCCCCCGTTGTGGTGTAGACGCCGAATTCCCAGAGGCTGTAGCCGTACGGAGTGGCGCGGGCGGTGCCGTACATGCGGACGTAGCGGCCGGTTCCAGTAACGGAGAGGGTCTGGTTGCCGCCGGTGCCGGTGGTGGTGGAGTAGATGGTGGTCCAGGTGGTGCCGTCGGGTGAGGTCTGGATCTGGAAGGCGGTCGCGTAGGCGGCCTCCCAGTCCAGGGTGACTTCGCAGATTGTCTGGCTGGCGCCGAGGTCGACCTCGAGCCACTGGGGGTCGGAGAAGGCGCTGGACCAGCGGGTGCCGGTATTGCCGTCAACGGCGGCCGAGGCGGGGAAGCTGGCGTTCTCCAGCGAGGATGCGGTCGCGGGATGGTTGAGAGCGGCGTCGGTCGTGTTGCAGGAACCGCTGGTGCCCGCCGTGCCGTAGACCTGGAATTCCCACAGGGAGTAGCCCCATTGGGTGGCGCGGGCGGTGCCGTACATGCGGACGTACCGGCCGGTCCCGGTCACGTTCAGCGTCTGGGTGCCGCCGGTGCCGGTCGTGGTGGAGTAGATCGACGTCCAGTTCGTCCCGTCGGACGAGGTCTGGATCTGGAACGCGGTCGCGTACGCCGTTTCCCAGTCCAGGACGACCTGGCTGATGGCGGACACCGACCCCAGGTCCACCTGCAGCCACTGCGGGTCGGAGAAGGCGCTGGACCAGCGGGTGCTGGTGTTCCCGTCGACGGCGGCCGAGGCGGGGAAGCTGGCGTTCTCCAGCGAGGACGCGGTGGCCGGCCTGCCCTGGGAGAGCAGGGTGGCGGCCTGGGCCCGCCCGGCCGTGCCCGCGGTGAACGTAACGGCCAGGGCGAGGGCCGCCAGCACGGCACCCGTGATCCGGCGCCGGAGACGCCTCCGTGGCGCGGCCCGCGCGATTAGTCCCATGACGGTCTCCTTCGGCGTCGAGCACGGTTGATCTTGATATATGCCTTAATTTTTACCGTGAAATTAGCGAGGTTGTTGGAAACCGTCAAGAGGCTGTGGGGGAGTTTGTCCGGCGCTCAGCCGCCAACCCCCGGGGTGACCAGCGCGATATTGCCCGGCGACGACAGGATGTAGGACGATCTTGTAATGGTTACGGTCACCAGGGGCAGCAGCAGTGCGGGTCGCGGTCCGCGCTGCCGTGACGGAAAGGCGAGGTGACCGATGCGCCTGCTGTTGATCGGCGCGCCCGGCGCGGGGAAGGGAACTCAGGCCGGGCGGCTGGCCGAGCGATTCCGCATCACCCACATCTCCAGCGGTGACCTGCTGCGTCAGCACGTCAAGGACCAGACCTCGATCGGGCAGACGATCAAGGCCTACGTCGACGCCGGAGACCTGGTGCCGGACGCGGTAGTCATGGACATGCTGCGCAAGCCGGTTGTCGCCGCGGCCGAGTCCGGGGGATACGTACTGGACGGCTTCCCCCGCACGGTGGACCAGGCCAAGGCCGCGTTCGAGGTCGCCAGCGCGCTCGACGTCGAGGTGCAGGGCGCCGTGCACCTGGACGTCCCCGACGAGGAACTGATCCGCCGCCTGCTGGCCCGCGGCCGGGGCTCCGACGACACCGAAGAGGTCATCGCCCACCGGCTTCAGGTGTACCGGGACAAGACCATCCCGCTGCTGGAGTACTACGCGGGCCGGGAGTGGATGTTCGCCGTCGACGGCACCCGTTCCCCCGACCAGGTCCACCAGGACATCGTGACCCGTCTGCGGAAGCTAGCCGCCTTCGACACCTCCGAAGGCCGCGGCACCGGTTACCGCCAGGACGCGGAAAGCGCCTGACCCAGCTCGCTCCGGGCGCGTCGGCGGCACTGCCCGCGGCGCGGGCCGGACAACGCGAAGGATCCCAAGGGCTATAGGCCGCAGGATCTTACGCGGTAACCGCCCCGCCGCCAACGCCTGGGGTTCGCGGACGGGCGCCGGCTCCTACCAGATCCTGGTCGGCGACTCCTCCCGCAACCTGCCGCTGACCGGCACGATCACCCTGGGCAGCGGCATCACGGACAACGCTATGGACTGAGCGGGGACCGTGCCGCCGCGGCCCGGTCGGCGAGGGCCCGGACCTCGGACGCTATCCGCGGGTACACCTCGGCGGGCAGGTAGTGCCCGACCCCGGGCAGCAGGACCAGCCGGGCGCCGCTGATCGACCTGGCGGTGCGCCGGGCCGCGGCCGGGCGCAGCAGCGGGTCGGCGGAGCCGTGCAGGACGAGGGCTGGCACGCGGAGCTCCGCCAGCCGGCCGCCGTGCCACTTCGCCCCTGCCTGGCGGCTCTGCGCGGCGGTGTCCCGCACGCCGCTGACCTGGTCCCGCGCCGCCATCCGGCGCACTTCCCGCTCGTCGAAGGAATAGGCCGGCGAGGCGAGCGCGCGGGTGGCCGCGACCGCGAGCGCGATGTCGCCGTCGCGGCCCGCGGGGAACTTCAGCCGCGCCAGCCTGGCGACCAGCCCCGCGTGCACATAGCGGCCCGCCGACAGGCCGCCGACGTCGCCGGGCAGGGAGGCCGAGGAGGTGAGGCTGCGCACTCGCCCGGGATGGCGCAGGGCCGTGCGCTGGGCCACCTGCCCGCCCATCGAGTGACCGAACACGTGCGCCGAATCCCAGCCGAGCGCGTCGAGCACCGCGACCGCGTCATCGGTCATGTCCTCGGCGCTGTAGGCCAGCGAGCGCCTCCGCAGCACCGCCGCGATCGGGCTGGTTCCCCCCGCGTCCGGGAAGTGGGTGGACTGCCCGGCGTCGCGCTGGTCATAGGCGGCGACATGAAACCCGCGGTCGACGAACTCGCCGATCAGGGCGTCCGGCCACCAGAACCGCGACACGGCCAGCCCCATGATCAGCAGCAGCGGGTCACCGCCCGCGCCGCCGAGGTCCTCGAAAGCGATCCGCGCCTGCCCGTTGACCGCGTACCGCGGCTGCCCGGGACCAGGAACCACCGCGATGCCTCCCCTCCTATTCGCAAACGACGTTCGCGAAATAGACTACCACCGGTCCGTTCGGTAAAAAATCTTTTGATCCCGAACGGACGCGTGGCGTCTCGCCAGCCGTGACCGGGACTGCGCGGCGCGTGGCAAGATGGGCAGACATGAGCGACCGGTTTGGCGGCAAGCGGATCCCCGACGACAGCCAGGCCGCGGTCGGGCTGCGGCAGGCTGTGCACGCGGGTGACGTCGAGGCGATCAAGCGGCTGCTGCGGGATGATCCCGCGCTGGCGTCGGCCAGGATCTTTGGCAAGGACGGCGGTTCGGGGACGCCATTGCATATTGTCACCGACTGGCCCGGCTACTTCCCGAATGGTCCGGAGATCGCCTGGCTGCTGATCGGCGCGGGGGCGGACCTGGACGCCCGCACCGGGGGCGCCGACGACTCTGCCCCCGGGGAAACGCCGCTGCATTACGCGGCGAGCAGCGACGACGCCGACGTGGCCGAGGTGCTGATCGACGGGGGAGCGGATATCGAGGCACCCGACGGCTCGATCGGCAGTCCGCTCGACAACGCCATCGGCTACGGCTGCTGGCATGTCGCCCGCCTGCTGGTGGCGCGCGGCGCCTGGGTCGACAAAGCCTGGCACGCGGCCGCCCTGGGCATGCTCGGCCGCCTCGACGAGGTCCTCGGCGACGACCCGCCGGCGGAGATAGTGTCGCAAGCGTTCTGGCATGCCTGTGCGGGCGGCCAGCGCCGGGCCGCGGAGTACCTGCTGGGGCGCGGCGCGGATCTCGGCTGGGAGCCGGACTACGCGCAAGGCACGCCGCTGGACACCGCCAGCGGGCTGAGCACCCGGCAGGAGAACGTGATCACCTGGCTGCGCGGGCTGGGCGCACCTTCCGCCGAGGCGGAGGCGTAGCGGTACCGGCTCAGGGCAGGCCCGCGAGCACGTCTGGCGCGGTCGCGTCGTAGCCGGCGAGCCAGCCCGCGCCGCGTCCCTCCGGGTCGCGCCGGTTCACCCGGCGCCGCCACGCGATCATCAGGTCTCGCCGCCAGGCGGCCCACGGAGAGGTCAGGTGGTTGCTGAGCCCCCGCTCGCGGGCGGCGAGCACCACTTGGCTGGCTCGCGGCCGGCGGGTGCGCTCGTACCGTGCCAGGCCCGTGACCGGGTCGGCGGCCTCCGCCGCCAGGGCCGTCGCCAGGACCGCGCCGTCCTCGAGTGCCTGGCAGGCGCCCTGGCCGAGGTAGGGGAGCATCGGGTGCGCGGCGTCGCCGAGCAGGGTGACCCTGCCGCTGGTCCAGCGCGGGATCGGGTCCCGGTCATACAGCGCCCACTTGTACCAGGTGTCCCCGGCGGCGAAGAGGCGCAGCAGCGACTCGTGCCAGCCCGCGTACCGCGAAAGCACTTCCGCGCGGTCGCACTCGGCGACCCACGACTCGTGCCGGTAGCTGTCGTCGTCGTAGTGGCAGACGACGTTGACCAGCTCCTCGCCCCGCAGCGGGTACAGCACGATGGTGCCGTGCGGGCCGAACCACTGGGCGCCCTCGGTGGCGGGCGGCGCGCCGCGGACGTCTCCGGCCGGGATGACGCTGCGATAGCAGATCTTCCCCGTGAACCGGGGGGCGTCCGGGCCGAACAGGGACGCGCGCACCGGCGAATGGATGCCGTCGGCGCCGACGATGATGTCGGCCTCGATCTCGCTGCCGTCCGCGAAGCGCGCGACCGCGGTGCCGCCGTCGGTCCGCACCCGCTCGCACCGCTTGCCCAGGGTCACCATTCCGGCCGGCAGCGCGCCGGCGAGCACGTCGAGGAGGTCGGCCCGGTGCACGGTGGCGCCCTCGATGCCGAACAAGGCCGCGGCCCGCTGCCGGCTCGTCTTGCCGATCACCCGGCCCGTCTTCCAGTTGCGCATGACCTGCCATTGCGACCGTCCGGCGACCTCGCGGACGCCGTCCTCCACGCCGATGGCCCGCAGCACCCGCATCGCGTTGGCGTGCAGGGCGACGCCGGCCCCGATCTCCTTGAGCTCGGCGGCGGCCTCGTAGACCGCGGTCTCGATCCCCGACCGCGACAGCGCGTTCGCCGCGGTCAGGCCGCCGATGCCCCCGCCGATGATCGCGACGCGCGTCATGAGGCGGTCAGCGGTTTTCCAGGCTTGGCTGCATGGACATCGCGAGCAGCCGGATGTTGATCGGCTGCGCGTCGTCGAAGTTGTACATCCGGCCGTACTTCGGCCGCAGCCGCTCCAGGATCCGCGGCACGGCTTCCTCCACCGCCTGCCGCCGTTGTTCGGCCCACTGGCCGACGAGCCCGGCCCTGAAG
>Ga0318554_10000851_pt1 | contig 11859 bp, 11 predicted proteins | sample GRESIP082b2f22_FD_203687 | JGI IMG/M metagenome (GOLD analysis project Ga0318554, IMG submission 203687) | Tropical soil microbial communities from Luquillo Experimental Forest, Puerto Rico - GRE.SIPMG.082b2f22 | ecosystem: Environmental > Terrestrial > Soil > Tropical forest > Bulk soil... | reverse complement strand
GACGGCAACGAGCTCACCGCGGTGCTGAGACGCTCGGGCGTGAGCAGACGCTTTGGCAGGTAGTCGACCGCGCCGAGCTGCAGCGCGCGCACCGCGGTGAGCTCGTTGCCGTCCTCGGCCAGCGCGATGACCGCCGGAGTCGCCGGCTGATCGCGCAGGCGGCGCAGCAGGGTCAGCCCGTGCGCCCCGGGATCCTCGGGACTCGCGCCGAAAGGGGCCGCCAGCATCAGCAGATCGCAGTCGCGTCCGGAGAAATTGGCGCACCAGCGCTGGAATTCATCGAGGTTGAGCATGCTGACGCTCGCCTCCGGGCACAGCACGTCCAGATGATGACGCAGCCACTCGCCGTAGCGACGGTCATCGTCCACGACCAGCACCCGCGCCGGCGGCGATGAGCGGCGCGCGTTCATCGCTGCACCGTGAAGCGCAGCCGCACGCGCGCGCCCTGGCTGACCGCGCGTCCGTCGTGCACTACCGGCTGGTAACGCCAGTGACGCACGGCATCGAGCGCGGTCTGCTCGAAGATGCCGGCGGGCTCGGCGCCGACCACGGCGACATCGCTTACCGCGCCGTCGGTCCCCACCACGAACTGCAGGTCCACCCAGCCATCGATGCCGCGTGCCCGCGCCACGTCCGGGAACTGCGGTGCGACGTAGCGCGTACGCGTGAGCGCGCTCGCGTTGATGTAGCTTCCCGCCTGTTGCGCCGTAGCCTGCGCCGCGGTGAGCGCCGTATCGAGCGCGGCGACGCCGGCGGCATCGGCCGAGGCGCCGCGCGCCTCGGCAAGCCAGCGGCGTGTGGCCGCGAAATCCGCGGCGCGCAGGGCATTGCGTCCCTCATCGAGAAGCCGCGCCGCGTAGGCGCTGCGGGCACGCTGCGTCGCCGGGTCGTCGGGTGAGGTCTGCACGAGCTGTGTCAGGTAAAAGTGCGCGCTGTCGCTGGCCGGCTCGAGCAGCTGGCCGTGCTCCAGCCGCTCGTTGAAGACGGCCGCCAGCTGCGCGAGCGTGTCGGCGCGGGCGCTGTTGCGCAGCAGCGCCGCCTGTTGGCGCAGCGCCTTGATCTGCGCGCTAGCGGCTCCGGCGTCGGCGGCGGCCGCGATCCAGGAATCCGCCTGCTCTGCGTTCTTCGCACTGAGTGCCTGGCGTGCCTCGCTCTCGAGCCGGTCGATGAGCTCCCGCGTCGCCTGCTGCACCCCCGCATCTGCGGGCGCGAGCGCGCGCGCCGACTCGATGTAGGAGCGCGCGTTCTCCTCAGCCGGCGCGATGAGCGCGCCGCGGGCGAGCGCCTCGCGGCCATGGTTGAGGTAATCGGCGACGCGCGCGTCGAGCTGCTGCTGCGCGAGCTGCGCGCGGGCCTCCTCCGCCAGCGTCGCGCGCTGTGCGGCGATCTGCGCCGCGAGGAACGCCACTCGTGCGTGGCTGGGATCGATGGCGCGCGCCTGCTCGGTAAGCCGCTGCGCGGCATCGAGGCGCTGCTGCTGCACCTCGCCCTCGGCGGCGGCGACCAGCCGGCCGATCACCTGCTCGAGTCCGTTCACGGCGCGCAGGTCGCGGGCGTTGCGCTGCAGAGCCGCACGGTAAAGCTCCGCCGCGTTCTCGTGTGGCGGTGCGACCAAAGAGCCCGCGGCGAGCGCGGCATCGGCGCGCGTCAACAGGCTCTCGAGCGTCGGGTCATCGGCGGCGGAGCGTGCCGGCGGCGGCGGCGCGCCGGGCGGTGACAGCTGCGGTATTTGCGCGACACGCCACACGAGCGGCACGGCGAGGAGCAGCGCGCCAGCGAGTGCGAGCCAGGCGAGACCGGGGCGCCTGCGCCGCGGAGAACCCGCCGCGGGCGCCGCTGCCGGCAGCACCGCGCCCTGCGCGTGCCGCCGCCACGCCGCCTCGACGAACAGCCGCACCCGCTGCTCCGAGAGCGGCTTGTGCAGAAAGCGATGTACGGAACCCGAGGTGATCTGCGCGGCGAGCATGCCCTGCTCATCGACGCCGCCCGCGACGATGAGCACCAGCTCCGGGAATTGCGCGTGCACACGATCGATGAGCTGGCCGGGGGAACTGGCGATTGCCGCGCAGTCGAGCACGGCAACCCCGCCCTGATGGTTGAGCAGCGCGCCCGAGAGATCGACCTCGGAGCCGACCGGCAGCACCTTGTGGGCAGCGTCGGTGACCTGCTTCAGAGTCGCGACGAGTTGCGGGTCACGGGTGAGGACGATGAGCGGCTGCGGCGTGAGGCCCAGGCGCAATGCGGCGATCCCGAGCGGCGTCGTCGCCCTCGGGTCGTGCGCTGGGGTCTTGGGGGCCACGACTGTCACAACTCGAAAAACCCGCCCGTCGGGCCGCCATGCCCGGCCGCGGGATTAAGATGACCGAAGAGCGCGGGGCTGTCGCTAACTGCACGGGATTTCTGTGAAATTGGTCATCCTGTGACGGTATCGACAGGTCCCCGCCAGGGTGCGGGGGTTTGGACTCTCTCTTAAGCGGTGCTCTCTAGTCGCGCGGCAGCAGGAACTTCGAGCCGTTGAAGCTGAGCACGGCCCCCTCGGGGGTAATGCTGTCGACGCGCACGCCTTCCGGGAGCGTGTCGCCCTCACGCAGCTTGTGCATGTTGATCAGCACGAAGCGGTCCTCGGGACGGGCCGCAAACACATGCAGGTCGAGCCGCAATTGCGGGAGCTGCGTCCCCGAGGCGGTCGTCAGGTCCTGGTACAGCGGCACACCCGAGGCTGTGCCGCGCCGTACGTGGTTGCCGACTCCCGAGGCGGATTGCTCCTGCGCGGGCGCGTAGTCTTCCGCATTCGCCGGCTCCGGCGCGCCGCTCGCGTCGGCTGCAGCCACGGCGGCAGGGGGTGCCGCGGGAAGTGCTGTGGGAGCCGCGCCGGGAGGCGCTGCGGCGGATGCAGGAGCAGGGACCGGTGGCGGCGCCGTGCCCGGCGCGGCCGGGGCGCTCGCCGCAACCACCGGCACCGGTGGAGTGCCGGGGAGCACCGGGGCGGAAGCCGCGGCCGCGGCGGGCGCTGCCTCCGCGGGACCGGCCACATGGCTCTGATGGCGCAGCAGCAGCATCCACAGGGCGACACCCAGATTGACCACCAGCAGCAGCGCGATCGCAATGGCCCACGGCGGCAGCCGCGTGCGCGGCGGAGCCACGCGTACCTCGAACAATGCCGGGCCGTTCTGCCGCTGGCGATCGCTCTCGGACTTCTTCAGTGCATCGAGGATGAACGACATCGATCACCCGCCATGATTAGTGTCGGCTGCCGACAGTAGCGGCGCATCGGACCCGGCCACCGCGCTGGCGAGCGCGATCTGGGTCTGCACGCCGGCAATGCCGTCCACCACGAGCTGATGCTGGCGCTGAAACTCGCGCACTTCGCCGGCGAGCTCTGCATCGAACACGTCGCTCACGGGCGCATCGCCCTGCACGCCGTGCAGGTGCTGCAGGCTCTGGCGCAGCCAGCGCACCTGCGGGCCACGCATGCCGCTCGAGATCGCCTTCACCGGCGAGCTCGCCGGTCGCCACAACATCACGAAATCGCCGAGCCAGTAACGCGAGAGCTCACCGAGGCTCACCGCCTGGCGGCCGCCGAGATCGAGCCGCGCCTGCTCGTCATCGAGAGCGGTGAGCACGACCTGGTGGGTGGCCCCGCCGCCATCGTGCAGCAGCAGGATCGCCGGATGGTTATAGAGACGCAGCTGACCGAAGGAGCCGCGTTCGGCGATGCAGGCGAGGCCCAGGCTCGAGGCCTGTGTACAGGGATCGGTGCCGCTCGGCTGGTATTTCGCGCCCCACAGGCCGAAGAGCTTGCCGAAGGCACCGTCGGTGTCGGTCTCCCCGGCGTGCTGCGTGAGCAATTGCGCGAGCTGCGTTGCGGCCGGCGGTTGGGACGGTCGGCCGAGGGCGACGGGCACCGCGGCGGCGCCGTCGGCGCGTGGCGCCGCGGCCGCGACTGTGGCGGGAGCGGGAGGCGGCCGGGTGTGAAAGGTCTGCGCTTTCCATATCGCAAAGGTCACCCCACTCAGCACCAGGGCGATCGCCGCGGTCACCGCCCACGGCAGCCAGTCGGGCGTGAAGCGCTGCCCGAACACCTCCGCGGCGGCGTTGCGTACCAGCGAGGTGGTGACACGGTGGCGGTCGAGCGAATACGCCCCGAGCAACGCACGGTCGCAGATCACGTTGATCACGCGTGGCACGCCCTGCGACAGCCTGAACACCGCATTCAGGGCCTGCGGGGCGAAGATGTCGGTGGTGGCGCCGGCGACGCGCAGGCGATGGCGCACGTAGGCGCAGGTCTCATCGTGCGACAGCGGGTTGAGGTGATAGCGCCCGGTGATGCGCTGCGCCAGCTGCCGCAGCTCCGTGCGCGCGAGCAGCTCGCGCAGCTCCGGCTGTCCGATGAGGATGATCTGCAGCAGCTTCTGTGTGTTGGTCTCCAGGTTGGTGAGCAGGCGCACCTGCTCGAGCACGTCGGGCGAGAGATTCTGCGCCTCGTCCACCACCAGCACGACGCGGTGCCCGGCGGCGTGGGCGCGCAGCAGGTACTCGCTGAGGATGTCGACCAGATCCTTCAGGCTGCCGAGCGCCGAATCCGGGACGCCGATGCCGAGCTCCTCGCAGATGGTGAGCAGGAACTCCGGCGCCGTCATCTTCGGATTGAGGATCAGCGCGATCTCGGCGTTCTTCGGGGTCTGCGCGAGCAGCGACCGCACGATGGTGGTCTTGCCGGTGCCGACCTCGCCGGTGAGCTGCACGAAGCCGCCCGCCTCGTTGATGCCGTACAGCAGGTGCGCCAGCGCCTCCGCGTGCCGCTCGCTCAGATAGAGGTAGCGCGGGTCGGGCGTGATCGCGAACGGCTTTTCGTTGAGGCCGAAGAACGACAGGTACATGGAAAGATGCTACTCGATCGTGCTGCCGCGCCGCAGTGCCCGGCTACCGAAGCGCGCCCGCGCTTCATCGAGGGTCGCATCCAGCCGGCCGGCACGGCGGCTCTCCTCGAACAGCCCCAGCTGCGAGGCCGGGGTCAGCTCAGTGAGGACCACCCCCAGGAGACGAAGTTTCGCACCAGGGTTGGCCGCGAGCCAGCGGGTGAGCAGCTCCGCCGCCACACCGGCCACGGTCCGCGCCTCGCAGGTGGGCGGTGAAACGGCGCGCTGTCGCGTGAAGGTGACGAAATCCCCGCGGCGGATCTTCACGCCGATGCAGGAGGTCTGCAGCCCGCGCCCGCGCAGACGGCTTGCCGCCAGGTCCGCGAGCCGTGCCAGCTCCCGCTGCAGGGCGCCCGGCGCGCCGATGTCGCGCTCGAAGGTGTTCTCGGCGCTCAGGGACTTCTCCTCGACCTCCGGCACCACCGGCCGCTCGTCGATGCCGCCGGCGCGCTCGCGCATCAGGGCGGTGTAGCGTCCGAACAGCGGCCACAGCACCGCGTCGGGGGCGCTGCGCAGCTCGCCGAGCGTGCCGATGCCGGCAGCTTCCACCTTGGCTCCGGTCTTGCGTCCGAGGCCGGGGAGGCGCCTCACGGACAGCGGATCGAGCACGGCATGCACGCGCGCGGGCTCGACCACCGTGAGGCCATCGGGCTTGCTGAGGTCGGAGGCGATCTTCGCCACGAGCTTGTTGGGGGCGACGCCGACGGAGGCGGTGAGCCCGGTGAGCGCGGCGATGCGGCGCTTGATGCCGCGGGCGATCTCGACCGCGCCCCCGGGCAGGTGCTGGCTCGCGGTCACATCGAGGAAGGCCTCATCGAGCGACAGCCCCTGCACGAGCGGCGTCACCTCGTGGAACACCCCGAACACCACGCGCGAGACTTCCTGATAGCGGCGCATGCGCGGGCGCACGCAGATCGCCTGCGGGCACAGCCGCAGTGCGGTGCGCACGGGCATCGCCGAATGCACACCGTACGGGCGTACCTCGTAGCTCGCGGCGGCGACGACGCCGCGCCCGCCGTCCCAGCCGACGATGAGCGGCTGGCCGGCGAGGCGCGGATCATCGTGCTGCTCGACCGATGCGTAGAACGCATCCATGTCGACGTGCAGGACCGCGCGCGTCATGGGCTCACTTCACCGTAATGGTGATCTTCTTCGAGAGCAGCGGCGGCGAGTGCGGGATGTGATTGAGATCGGCCAGCAGCAGTTGCAGCGTGTGCTTGCCGGGACTGAGGGTAAGGGTGGTTTCCGTCTGGCCCTTGCCGAAGTGCACGATCTTCTCGGTCGCCGGCAGCGGCGCGGACTGGTCCGCCGGCGGATCGGTATCGATCAGCAGGTGATGGTGACCGCTGTTGTCGTATTTGATGCCGGCGGGTGCGATTCCCATGCCCTTGAGTCCGAACTGCACCAGCACCGGGTTGTGCACGACGGCGCCATCCTTCGGGCTGACGATGTAGGCCTCGGCCCCGGGGGCCGAGGGCGTGCGCTCCTGGGCGAGCGCGAGCGAGGAGGCGGCGAATGGCGCGATCAGACTCAGCGCCAGGGGGATGAGGCTACGCATCGACTTCTCCCTTCACAGAGTAAACACGCTGTATACGCTGACGAGCGCGAGCATGAGCGAGCCGCTCGCCAGATAGAAGAACGACAGCACCGCGAGCCGCGCCCGCGGCGGGCGCAGCCACTGCCGCAGCCGGTACGCTCGCGGCCGCGGCGGTGGTGCTCATGCGACGTGGACGCTGGACCTCGCGCCCGGCTGCGCCTGGGCAGCGAGCTCCTGCGGCTCGAAGTCATCGACGTTGATGATGTCCATGACCTTGCGATCGTAGTCGCGCAGCGCCGCGGCCTCGGTCTCCGAGAGTATCCCGGCCGCGAGCGCCTGCTGGATGCGGCCGGGAAAATCGAGCGCGGTGACGCGGCCGGTGTTGACGCCCTCGACGCGGATGCGTTTCTCCAGCGGCTCGAGCTGCACCGCGAGCTGCAGCACCTCCTGCAGCAGCCCCATGGGATTGTGCGGCTCGAGCGTGCGGTACACGAATTGCCCGAGCCGCTCGCGCGCCTGCGTAGGCGCGGTGACGAGCGCCGCCACTTCCAGGCCGAGACGGTCGTGCGGCGCGGAGTACACGCGCCCGCGCGGGAAGATGAGCGCGCGCATGAGGGCGGCGAGGCTACGGTTGGGGAAGTTGCGCAGAAAGCCGTGCAGCTGCTCCTGTGCCTGATAGAGGAGATTGCGGCACGCCCACTCCACGATCGGCAGGTCCTCGAGCTGCCGGCCCTGGTTCTCGTGATGCTTGAGCACCATCGAGGCGAGATACATGGCCGAGAGCACATCGCCGAGCCGCGCGGAGAGGCCTTCCTTTTTCTTCAGATAACCGCCGAGCGCGAGCATCGCGACGTCCACCGCGAAGGCGAACGAGGCGGAGAAGCGCACCACGTGCTGGTAGTAGCGGGCGGTGGCCCCCTGCACGGGCGCACGCGTGAAGCGCGCGTGGGTGAGGGCCATGATGAAGGAGCGCACCGCGTTCGAGATCGTGAAGCCGACGTGGGCGAACAGCGCGGAATCGAATTCGTCCACTCCGGCACCACGGTCGGGATTGCGCGCCGCGTTCATCTCGCGCAGCACGAACGGATGGCAGCGCAGCGCGCCCTGGCCGAAGATGATGAGATTGCGCGTCAGGAGGTTGGCGCCCTCCACGGTGATCGCCACCGGCACGATCTGGTAGCCGCGCCCGAGGTAGTTGCGTGGGCCGAGCATGATGCCCTTGCCGCCGTGCACGTCCATGGCGTCATTCGCCACCTGCCGGCCCATCTCGGTGACGTGGTACTTGAGCATCGCCGAGGGCACCGACGGCTTCTCGCCGCCGTCGATGGCGGCGGCCGTGACCGAGCGCGCCGCATCCATGGTGTAGGTGAGCGCGACCATGCGCGCGATGAGCGCCTCGACGCCCTCGAAGCGCGCGATCGGCTGATTGAACTGGCTGCGGATGCGGGCGTAGGCGCCCGTGGCCCACACGCCCGCCTTGGCCCCGCCGGTGGTGTTGGAGGGCAGCGAGATGCAGCGGCCGACCGAGAGCTGCTCGACCAGCATGCGCCAGCCCGACCCCGCCATCGCCGGACCGCCGATGATGCAATCGAGCGGTACGAATACGTCACGACCCTGGAGCGGACCGTTCTGGAAGGGGATGTTGAGCGGGAAGTGCCGGCGGCCGATGCTCACCCCGGGGGTGTTGCGCGGGATCAGGGCGCAGGTGATGCCGAGGTCGGTCTTGCCGCCGAGGAGGCGCTCCGGATCGAACATGCGGAATGCCAGCCCGATGACCGTCGCCACCGGCGCGAGCGTGATGTAGCGCTTGGAGAAATTCAGGCGCAGACCGAGCACCTCGCGGCCCTGCCACATGCCGCGGGTCACGATGCCGGTATCGGGAATGGCGGCGGCGTCGGAGCCGGCGCGCGGACCGGTGAGCGCGAAGCATGGAACTTCCTCGCCGCGCGCGAGCCGCGGCAGGTAGTAGTCCTTCTGCTCCTCGGTGCCGTAGTGGTTGAGAAGCTCCGCAGGTCCGAGCGAGTTCGGCACCGCGACCGTGGAGGAGGCGGTGGCGCTGCGGCTCGCGATCTTCGCCAGCACGCACGAGTGCGCGTAGGCCGAGAACTCGAGCCCGCCATAGCGCTTCGGGATGATCATGGCGAAGAAGCCGCGCGACTTCAGGAACTCCCACACCTGTGGCGGGAGATCCGCCAGCTCGTGGGTGATGTGCCACTCATCCAGCATGCGGCACAGCTCTTCGCAGGGGCCATCGAGAAACTCCTGCTCGGCGGCCGAGAGCTGCGGCGGCCGTCCGGCGAGCAGCTTCTCCCAACGGGGCGCACCGCTGAAGAGCTCACCGTCCCACCACACCGTGCCCGCCTCGAGCGCCTCCTTCTCGGTCTGCGACATGCGCGGCAGCAGCTTCAGGTAGGTCTTCATGAACGGCCGCGTGATGAGCGCCTTGCGCAGCGGCCGCACGTTCAGCAGCCACAGCGCCGCGAGCAGCACCCACAGGAAACCCTTCCACACGCCGGCGGGGGCGCTGCTCGCGCCGAGCCAGGTGTAGGCGGCCAGCAGCGCCGTGAAGGTCACCGTGAAGGCGAGCAGCGACAGGCGGCGATAGGCGAGAAACAGCACCGCCGCCACGAACAGCAGGGTGATCACCCCGCCGATCTGCGTCAATGCATACGCGGCCGCCAGGACGATGACCAGCGACAAGACTGCACCCGACATCGACGCTACCTCCGTGGTACGCGCGGCTCGTGCAGCGACTATAGCGCCTCAACCGAGGAGGTTCTTCACCCCGTCGCGCTCCTCGCGCAACTCGCTATATGTCGCGTCCATGCGCTGACGGCTGAACTCATCGACGGCCAGGCCCGGCACGATGCGGTAGTCGCCGTTGCTGAGGGTCACCGGGTAGGAGTAGATGACCCCCGCGCCGATGCCGTAGCTGCCATCCGCGGGCACCGCCATGCTCACCCAGTCCTCGGCGCGGGTGCCGTGCACCCAGCTGTGCACGTGATCGATCGCGGCCGAGGCCGCCGAGGCGGCCGATGAGGCGCCGCGCGCCTTGATGACCGCCGCGCCGCGCTGCTGCACGAGCGGGATGAAAGTCTCGGAGATCCAGCGCTCATCCACCAGCGACTTCGCGGGTCGCCCGCCCACCTGTGCGTGCGAGATATCGGGGTACTGGGTGGCGGAGTGGTTGCCCCAGATGGTCATGCGACGAATATCAGACACGGGGCTGCCGGTCTTGTCCGCGAGCTGCGCGAGCGCGCGATTGTGGTCGAGGCGTGTCATGGCGGTGAAATTGCGCGGCTCGAGATCGCGTGCGTTGGCCTGCGCGATGAGTGCGTTGGTGTTGGCCGGGTTGCCGACCACCAGCACCTTCACGCGGCGATCCGCCACTTCGTTGAGCGCCTTGCCCTGGGCGGAGAAGATCTGTGCGTTGGCGAGCAGCAGGTCCTTGCGCTCCATGCCCGGTCCGCGCGGACGCGCACCCACCAGGAAGGCGACCTGACAGTCGCGGAAGGCGACCTGCGCGCTGTCGGTCGCCACCACTTTCCCGAGTGTTGGGAAGGCGCAGTCGCTGAGCTCCATCACCACGCCCTGTAGCGCTGCGAGTGCGGCCGGGATCTCCAGCAGGTGCAGGTTGATGCGCGTGTCGGGACCTAACGCCGCGCCCGCGGCGACGCGGAAGGCGAGGGCATAACCGATCTGTCCGGCGGCACCGGTGATCGCGACGTTGACGGCTTTCATGGCGCTTCACTTCGTCCAGGGAAAAACAGCGGGGAATTTTAGCCTGCGGCTCGAGAGCGCCCCTAGCCGCCCCGCCGGGCGCAAAGGACCGCCTTCAAACCGTCCGCGCCCGAGCCTCCTCCAATGCCCTGCCGGGGCGTGGAAAGGCACTCAGGCCGCCCGAAAGGCGTTTCCCGACCCCTCCAGACCGCCGCTTGAGGCTCCGGCGGAAAAAGCCGGGTGCAGTAGCTTGACACTACAGTAGTGTTCTAGTAGAGTATAACACCATGGAAGGCAGCCACAGGGACTGCCGGAAGAGCCAGAGAGACCACAGAAGACCGACCCAAACCCGTAAGGAGATCGCCATGAACGCCATCGTTTCCAGCCTGTATCGAAACCTGACCTGCGCCGCCGCCGCCCTCGTGATCAGCCTCGTCATCGGCGCGAGCTTCGTGCAGTCCACCGCCACCGCTTCCGGAACCTATGCGGCCGTCCCGACCGCACAGGCGACGCAGGCCTGATCGACATCAACCAGAGCCCAAGGGAGTCTCACCATGATCGACTTCACCACCACAGCACTCCGCCACCTCGCCTGCGTCACCGCGGCGCTCCTCATCACCTCCGTTGCGGGCGCGAGCTTCATGCAGGCGACCGCCAGCGTGCCTGCCCAGGCCCCGGTCCACACGGGCTTTGCCGTGTGCGCCTGATGAACGGATCCGACCGATCAAGGAGTGAGCCATGAACGCCTTCGCCTCGATGCTGTATCGCGACATCACCTGCGGCGCCACCGCAATGCTGATCACACTGGTCCTGAGCGTGACATTCGTGCAGTCGACCTCGCTCCCGCCGGGGGCACACGGCCGGCCCACCGTGTTCGTGCAGGTGCAGCCCTATCACGCCTGGTTCGGGCAGCCCGAGCCGGCCGTTTTGGTAGATTAGTTCGCTAGTCTCCCCTCACAGGCACCGTGCAAACGTTAATGGATCCGCAGTGGGACGACAGCTCGCCCATCTATCGGCAACTGCGGGACCGAGTGGTCGCGATGATCCTCGAAGGGGTCCTCAAGGAAGGAGACCCGCTGCCCTCGGTCCGCAACGTGGCGGCAGACTTCCGGCTGAATCCGCTCACGGTGCTCAAGGGGTACCAGCAACTGGTCGACGAGCAGCTGGTGGAGAAGCGGCGCGGCCGCGGCATGTTCGTGAGCGCGGGCGCGCGCAAGGCGCTCATGAAGGACGAGCGGCAGCGCTTCCTCGAGGACGAGTGGCCGAAGATCCACGCGACCATCCAGCGGCTGGGGTTGACGCAGGACGAATTGCAACGCGCCGCCGCCGCGGCACCCGCGGTTCCGTGGCCGGCCGCCAACAGCGCATCGCAAGCTACCGACACCTCGGCGGGTGAGGACCATGACGACGGTAATTGAAGCGCGCGGACTCACCAAGAGCTACGGCGCGACGCGCGCGCTCGATGGGATCGCTTTCAACGTGGAGGCCGGCCGCATCGTCGGACTCATCGGACCCAACGGCGCCGGCAAGACCACCGCTCTCAAGGCGATACTGGGTCTCACCCCCTTCAGTGGCGAGCTGCGCGTGCTCGGACTCGATCCGCGCACCCAGCGCGATGCGCTCATGCGCGAGGTGTGCTTCATCGCCGATGTGGCGGTGCTGCCGCGCTGGCTGCGCGTCAGC
>Ga0318554_10000836_pt1 | contig 11925 bp, 13 predicted proteins | sample GRESIP082b2f22_FD_203687 | JGI IMG/M metagenome (GOLD analysis project Ga0318554, IMG submission 203687) | Tropical soil microbial communities from Luquillo Experimental Forest, Puerto Rico - GRE.SIPMG.082b2f22 | ecosystem: Environmental > Terrestrial > Soil > Tropical forest > Bulk soil... | reverse complement strand
TCGTACATGGCCAGGTGGCTGCCGTCCGGGCAGTACAGGTAGCGGCCGGCCGGCAGCCGGGCGGCCATCATCTCCATGTGGGCCGGGTCCATCGTGTCGTGCTCGGCGCCGATCACCAGGGTCGGCACCTCGATCGAGGCCAGCTCCGTGGTCCGGTCCCAGTGGGCGAGCTTGGCGTCGGCGCTGATGCCGAGCTCGCTGGGGCCCTGCATCGACACGTAGATGGCCGGGTTGACGTGGGCCAGGCCGCGCTGCACCGGGTCGGGCCAGTCGGCGACCGGCATGCGCACCACGTGATGGATGTAGTGCTGCTCGACCAGCAGTTCCATGTACCGCGGGTTGTCGGTGTCGCCCTTGGCCTCGAACGCCTTGATCTCCGCCAGAGCCGCCTGGTCCATCTTCGGCATCAGCACCTGCTCGGCGTAGGCGTTGTAGGCCGGGACGCTGGCCATCATGTTGGAGATGACCAGGCCGCGCAGGTGCTGCTGGTAACGCAGCGCGTACTCGATGGCCAGGATCCCGCCCCACGACTGCCCGAATAGCACGAAGTTGCCGGAGTCCAGGCCCAGCGCGGTGCGAACCTGTTCGACCTCGTCGACGAAGCGGTCGACCTCCCACAGGGACGGCTCGTCGGGATGGTCGCTGAAGCCCGAGCCGAGCTGGTCGTAGTAGTAGTACTCCACGCCGGCGCCGGGCAGGTAGCTGTCGCAGGCCTCCAGATACTCATGCGTCATTCCCGGCCCGCCGTGCAGCAACAGGACCCGCAGGCCCGGGTTGTTGCCGATCCGCTTCACCCACACCTTGAACTCGCCCTTGGGCGTACTGACCGGGATCTTCCGCGCGCCGCCGCCCAGCACGTCATCCCGCCCTGAAGAGTCCAGATAGCTGCCTATCGCCGGCATGTGCTCGCCCCTTCCTCCGCGGGCGCCCGCCCGGGTGAGCAACAGACTAGGCGGGCCGGGCCCGGCCGCTCCGGGGACCCCTGGCGGCTGCAGATTTCTCTGACTATAGTCAGAGAATGCATGGGCACGGGGCAGCCGGTCAGCACATCGATGCGAGCCGGGCGGGTGGCCAGGGCATGGATGCGAGCGTGGCCAGCGGCCAGGCAATGGATCCGGGCCTGATCGGCCAGGTCCGGAGCTTCAACCGGACCGTCACCCAGCGGATCGGCGCCCTCAACGACGAGTTCCTGTCCCGCGACCGGCCCCTCGGGCAGGCGCGCCTGCTGTGGGAGATCGGCCCGGACGGCTGCGACATCCGGCTGCTGCGGTCGCGGCTTGACCTGGACTCGGGGTACCTGAGCCGGCTGCTGCGAGCGCTGGAGAGAGACGGGCTGGTCGTGGTGAAGCCGAGCCGGGCCGACGGGCGGGTGCGGATCGCGCGCCTCACCGGCGCGGGGCTGGCCGAGCGGGCGATGCTCGACCGGCGCTCCGATGATGCGGCCGCGGCCATCCTGCGGCCGCTCAGCGCGCGGCAGCGGGGCCGGCTGATCGCGGCCATGGCCGAGGTCGAGCGGCTCCTGGTGGCCTCGGCGGTCCAGGTCACCGCGTGCGACCCGCGGCACCCGGACGCGCGCTCGTGCCTGCGGGCCTACTTCAGCGAGCTGTCCCGCCGCTTCGACCGCGGCTTCGATCCCGCCCTGAGCATCTCCGCCGACGAGGCAGAGCTGACCCCGCCCGCGGGCCTGCTGCTGGTCGCCACCCTGCACGGGGAGCCCGTCGGGTGCGGCGCGCTGAAGTTCCACGGTGACGAGCCTGCCGAGCTCAAGCGGATGTGGGTCTCCGCGGAGCGGCGCGGGCTCGGGCTCGGCCGCCGGCTCCTGGCCGAGCTTGAGGCACGCGCGGCGGCCTGCGGGGTCCGCATCCTGCGGCTGGAGACCAACCACGCCCTGGACGAGGCGATCGGCCTGTACCGGGACTCCGGCTACCGCGAAGTGCCCGCGTTCAACGACGAGCCCTATGCCCACCACTGGTTCGAGAAGACCATGGACCAGGCGGCCAGCGCCGGTTACCGGCCGCCGGAGTCTACGACCAGGTAGTTGCGGTCCAGGCGCCAGCCGGCCTGCGAGTCGGTCCGGGGGGCGTGGCAGTAGGGACAGGCGTCGTCGAACTCGCTGCGGTACGGCCCGCCGCAGCTCGCGCAGGTCCTGGGCAGCAAGACCGCTTCCGGGTCGGTCCTGTGGCCGGCGGGCCGCACGAACTCCCAGTCGAGCTGCCTGGCCGATACCACCCCGGACTTCTCCTCGCGGCGCAGGCCGCGCGCGGCGCCCCTGTGCAGGAGGATGGCGAAGACACTCCACAGGCCCTGGGACATGACCTGGCGGGCGGCCGAGGCATCGCCCGACTGGCGCGCCTGGTTCACGACCGCGCGCGCCCGCACGACCGCTCTCGTCGTCGCGTCAAGGTCGAAGCCCGGGTCCCGCGACCTGACCGTGGCGAGCACGGCCGCCACCGCGTCCGGGTTGGCGGCGGGCGTGAGCTGCTCGTAGGAGGCCTGGGCCCGTTCCCCCGTGGTGGTGGCCGCCTCATGCCGGACGATTTCCCCGATCCGCGGTATGGTCCGCAGGAACATGAACGGCAGCTTGATCATGAGCCACAGGCCCGAGGCGCAGCCCTTCCGCGGCTGGGGTGCCTGCGTGGCAGCCTGGGTCGACATTTCCCCCGCCTCATTCCCCGTCAGCCCAGGCCAACCTGGACCTTGTCGTACATGTCACCGCTATAACGCGTCCTGGCCGGACTCTGGTTCGCGGCCGCCTTGGGCGCCTTCCGGCCGTGGCCGGAGACCCAGCGGAGCACGGCCGGCAGCAGGACGGTCGGGAACATCAGCGGCAGGAGCAGCATCTGCAGCCAGTCCCAGAGCGTGTTGCCCGCGTACCCGGTCCAGGCCCACGCCAGCAGGTAGCCGCCGAGGACGGTGACGACCCACCCGGCAGCGGCGAGGACGATGACGGCCTTGTAGCGGGGGCGGAACGAGCGGCCGGACGGCCGGGCCCTCAGGGAGGCCACCGCCAGCGGGAACAAGAGCAGCCCGTACCAATTCCAGAGCGTCATGCCGCGGAAGCCGGTCCACGCCCATCCCCGGACGTAGCCCCCCCACAGCACGACCAGCGCGGCGATGGCCAGGACGCTGATTGCGGCCCTGCGGGCGAGATCGTTCCTGGCGAGCTCGCGCAGGGCGCCAGCGGGCTGACCGGCTTCGGCGGCGCGCTCCCGGGCCGCTTCCGGGGACGGCGCCCAGGGCAGACCGCGTTCGGTCAGCCTGGCCGCGAGCGCCCCGTGCATCAGCGTCTTCGCGGTGCTCACGACGTCCGCCTCGCCCCGTCCGCCCGTTCTAGTTCGGCGAGCGCGGTCAGCCCCAGCAGCTCGTCGGGCTCGATCGTGATGGCGGGGGCGGCCATGGGACACTTCCTTCCAGGCGAGCCCGCCGGTGCGGGCGGTCACGACACCGCGCCAGCGGACCACCCGCCGACGCCAGGACTCCAGGGTCGCGGCGGCCACCGGGGGGTTGGCCGGGGGCTCGGGGGAAACACCAGGTGGCGTGCGCGAGCGCGCAACGACAGGGCCGAAGGCGTACGAAGGGGCTGCAGTGGCTGATGAGACGTTCAACTGGGACAACCTGGCGCAGTTCAAGGCGGAGGGCCGGTTCCTGGATGGCTACCCGGATGACCAGCGGACCTTCTTCGCTCCGCGCGACAACGTGCACGGCCTGCTGGTCGCGGTCATCGGCAGCGCCCAGCACTCGATCGTGGTCAACATGTTCGGCTACGACGACGACCAGCTCAACAAGATCATCCAGGCCAAGCTGGCCGACCAGCGCGTCTACGTGCAGATGAGCCTGGACCGGAGTCAGTCCACCGGGGCGCACGAGAAGCAGATCCTGGCCACGTGGGCCAACAACGCGTTCGGCAACAGCATCGCCATCGGCACCAGCTCGGTGCACAACGCGATCTCGCACCTGAAGATCGTGATCGTCGACGGCGTGTACACGGTGAAGGGGTCCACGAACTGGTCCCTGTCCGGCGAGCAGCAGCAGGACAACGAGCTCACCCTCAGCCGCAACGCCGTCATCGCCGCCGAGACCAGGGCCGTCCTGGACCTCAACCACGACTTCATGCTGAAGCAGATGGCCGGGAGCGCGGCGGGGCTGGCTAATCTCAAGGCGTCGACCAGCCCGGGCCAGACGCCGCCGCTGCCGCCCGCTCCGGCGTCGGCTACCGCGGCTACCGCGGCTACCGCGCCTCCCGCGGCTCCCGCCGCTGGCTGAGGGGCCGCCCGAGCCGGCTCAGCTCAGGTACATCTCGATCACGGGCGCCACCAGGGCGACGATCTCGTCCGGGCTCGCCCGCACGACCGGTTCCACCCGGACCACGTGGCGCAGCATCGCGATCCCGACCAGCTGGGCGGCGACCAGGGCGGCCCGCAGCGGCGCGTTCGGGGCCTGTGTCCACCCGGCGATGACGCTCAGCAGTTCCGCGGTCAGGAACTCGCGCAGCATGGCCGCGGCCTTCTCCTGGGAGACCGCGGAGCGGACCAGGGCCAGGATCGCGTTACGGCTCTGGTCACTGTCCACGACCTGCAGGTACCCGCGGACGAGGGCGTCGGCCGACTCGTGCACGTCGGAGCCGTCCAGCCCCGCGAACAGGTCGGACAGGCGGGCGGGCAACCCGGTCGCCGCGGTGAACAGCCCTTCCTTGGTCCCGAAGTAGTGGATCAGGAGGGCCGGGTCGACCTTGGCATCGGCGGCGATGCCGCGCAGCGAGGTCGCGTCGTAGCCGCGGGTCGCGAACTGCCGACGGGCTTCGGTCAGGATGGCTTCACGGGTATCCGGGGTTCCCGGGCGGCGGCCGGTCCGTCCCTTCGGCTCGGTCATGCCGGATCCGTGACGATGGCCACGAACGCCTCCTCGAGGTTGGCCCCGGCTACGTCGACGGCCGCGGTCAGCCCCTTGCTGGCCAGCAGGTCGGCGATGGCCGCGGCCGGCCCGGCGACGCGAACGCCGTTCCGGCCCTCTAGCTGGGCCGGGAAGCCCTCGGCATCGAGCAGGGCGAAGGCCCGGCCCGCGTCGTCACAGCGGACCTCGGCAACCGTGCGGCCGCCGATGATCTCGGCCGTGGTGCCGCGGGCCACGACCCTACCGTCCGCCATCACGACCAGACGATCGCACTCCTGCGCTTCCTCCATGTTGTGGGTGGTCACGAGCACGCCGGCCCCGCCGTCGGCGGCCTGCCTGATCTGCTCCCACAGGCGCGCCGCGCCGAGCGGGCCCACGCCCGACGTCGGCTCGTCGAGCACCAGGAGCTCCGGGCGGTGGGACAGGGCCACGGCGAACGCCACCTGGCGCTGCGCTCCGAGCGGCAGCGCCCCGACCAGCTCGCCCCGCCAGGCGGCGATGGTCTCTGGCAGCACCGTCCCGGCGTAGCCGAACGCCGCCGTGGTGAAGCTCCAGTTCTCGGCCACGGTCAGGTCCACGTACAGGCCGAGCGTCTGCGGCACGTAGCCCACCCGCCGCCGGGTGGCGGCCGACGGAGCGGAGCCGAACAGGCGGACGATCCCGTCGCTCGGCTCCAGCAGGCCGAGCAGCAGCCGGATCAGGGTGGTCTTGCCCGCGCCGTTCGCCCCGAGCAGGCCGACCACCTCGCCCCCGGTGATCGCCAGGTCGGCCGCGTCGACGGCGGTGAACGCCCCGAAGCGCATGGTGACCTGGCGGGCCTCGGCGAGCACATCCATCGGCGCTACCTCCCCCGCTCTCCGGCCAGCTCGGCCACGACCACGGCGTCCTCGAAGTCCGGGTCAGTCTTCGTGGCGCCGGCCGGCAGGTCCCCCGCGGGCGCCCACACCCGCCAGTCCGGCCCGCGGCGCCAGGACAGCGGGGTAGGCCGGGCAGTGCCGCCGCCCCGGGCCGTGCCGACCGCGCCGGGCACGCTGCGCAGGATGGCCTCGGGCGAGCCGCTCGCGAGGACCCTCCCGGCCTCGAGCAGCACCACCGACGCGGCCCGGGCCGCCTCGTTGACGTACGTCGTGGCGACGGCGACGGCCGTGCCCAGCGCGGCGGCGCCGGAGATGAGCCGCCACAGCTCCATCCGGCTCACCGGGTCGACGCCGGTGGTCGGCTCGTCGAGGACCAGCAGCTCAGGTGAGTGCAGCAAGGCCAGCCCGACGGCCAGCTTGCGCTGCATGCCGCCGGAGAGCTGTCCGCCGAGGCGGTCGCGGGCCTGCGCGAGCCCGGTGCGCTCGAGGATCTCCGCCTCCCTCGGGCCGCGCCGGCCGGCCGGCAGCCGGTAGGCGACGGCGGAGAAGTCGAGGTTCTCCTGGACGGTCAGGTCCGCGTACAGCCCGGCGGTGGAGGGCACGTACCCGATGTGCTCCTTGGCCGGGCGGCGCACCGCCCCGGCCTCGGGCTGCAGCAGCCCCACCATGGCCTTGAGGCAGGTCGACTTGCCCGCCCCGTCCCCGCCGACCACGACCGTGACGCGGCCGGGGTCGACGGGCACCGTCACCGCGTGCAGGGCCACCCGCCGGCGGTAGCTGACGCGCACGTCCTCCAGGCCCCAGCTCACGCTAGTTTTCCCGCTCACCGGAAGGCCACCGGCTCGGTCATGCTGCGACCGATTCCTCGGACCGGGCCTCGCCGCGCTGCGCGCGGCGGGTGCTCGGGGCGAGATCGCGGCGGAACCGGACGATGGCCAGGCCGAGTACGACGACGGCGAGCAAGGCCAGCAGCCCGAGCGGCTGCCATAGGGCGGTGATGGGTGTCGCCTTCAGCATCACGCCCCGGCTGATCTGGATGAAATAGGTCAGCGGCAGCACGTACGAGATCCACCGCACCCCGGCCGCCATCGAGGTGATCGGGAAGATCAGCCCGGACAGCAGCACCTGCGGCAGCATGATCATGAAGGCCAGCTGGATGGCCTGCCCCTGATTCTGCGAGACCGTCGAGATCAGCACGCCCATGCCCAGGGTCACCAGCAGGAACAGCGCGGCCCCGAGGGCGAAGGTGGCGACGCTGCCGACGAACGGCACGTGGAACAGGCCCATCCCGACCAGGACGATCAGCACGAGGTCCACCGCGGCCACCATCAGGTACGGCGCGATCTTGCCCGCGATCACGTCTCGGGCGCGCAGCGGCATCACCGCGAGCTGCTCGAGCGTGCCGGTCTGCCGCTCGCGGACCACACCGAGGCTGGTGATCAGCGTGCCGATGAAGACCAGGATCAGGCCGGCCAGGCCCGGGACCATCACCCAGGAGGTGATCAGATCCGGGTTGTAGAGGATCTGCACGCTGACCGGCGGGGCGGGCGAGCCCGCCGGCCTGGCCTGCTCCATCTTCGCCAGCGCGGTCTCGGCGGTCTGCACGGAGAACAGCTGCGTGCCGTCCATCAGCACGGTCACGCTGGAGCCGCCGGTCACGACCGCGACGACCGCCTTGCCGTCCTGCAGCTGCGACTGCGCGTCGGACCGGCCGGCCGCCGGGTCAACCTGGGTCACGTCGAACGGGGCGTGCAGCGCGGCCGCGGCCCGGGCCGCGTCGGGCCCCACCACCACGGTCGGGATGCTGCTGACGTTGAAGCTGGCGGCGTATCCGAACACGACCAGCAGCAGTACCGGCAGCACGACCATCATGGCCACGGTCCGCCGGTCCCGCCTGAGCTGGCGGAACTCCTTGGCCACCATCGCCCACATGCGGCCTCCTTCACTCCAGTACCGCTCCCGCACGCGCTCCTTAACTCAACACTCGATGAAGTCTACGCATGTTGAGTTATCCGGGTCAACCGGCCGGTCACCTGGCCGGCGCGCGGCCTGCGTTATCATCCAGGGGTTTTGCCTCTCCTGACCTGCGACGACCCTTGAGGTGCCCGTGCGAGTGTTCGAGGCCAACTGGATGCAGATCGAGGAGTACCTGCAGCGGGACGACCGCGTCGTCCTGCCGACCGGGTCGACCGAGCAGCACGGCTACCTCTCGCTGGGCACCGACGCCATCCTGGCCGAGCGGGTTGCGGCCGAGGCCGCCGAGCCGCTCGGCATCCCGGTGCTGCCCGCGCTCCCGTTCGGCATGGCGCCCTACTTCGCCGCCTTCCCCGGGAGCATGAGCCTGCGGATCACGACCTACATCGAGGTGCTGCGTGACCTGCTTGACGGGCTCGCCGGCCAGGGCTTCCGCCGGATCGCGATCGTCAACGGGCACGGCGGCAACTCGCCGGCCACCGGTTTCATCCGGGAGTGGATCTGCCAGCCGCGCCCGGAGCGGATCCAGGTCCTGTTCCACAGCTGGTACAACGCACCGCAGACAACCGCCGCGGCCGACAAGTTCGACCGCGATCAGATGCACGGAGGCTGGGTGGAGAATTTCCCGTGGACCCGGGTGGCCGGGGCCGAGTTGCCGTCGCAGCCAGCGCCCATAGTCCAGCCGCGGATTGCGGGGCTCAACCCCGCGCAGGTCCGGGCCGCGGCCCCCGACGGCGTGCTGGGCGGCGCCTACGCGCGCCCGGACGAGGACATGCAGGCCGTCTGGGCGGCCGGGGTGGCCGAGGTCCGGACCCTGCTCGAGAACGGCTGGACGCGATGACCCCGCCGTTGGCCGGCAAGACCGCGGTCGTGACCGGCACCGCGCACGGCATCGGCGCCGCCATCGCGCAGGCGCTCCGCGGCGGCGGGGCAGGTGTGCAGGGTGTCGACAAGGACGAGGTCGATCTCACCGACGCCGCGGCGGTCCGCGACTTCTTCGCCGCGCTCGGCGGTGTGGACATCCTGGTCAACAACGCGGGCGGCGTCTGCGGGCAGGTCGGCCACCCGCTGGAGCACGTGCCCGAGCGCGACTGGCTTGAGGTCATCCACGCCAACCTGACCACCAGCTTCCTCTGCACCCGGGCCGTGGTGCCGGCGATGAAGGAACGCCGCTGGGGCCGGATCGTCAACATCTCCTCGGCCGCGGGCCTGACCGTCAGCAAGACCGGGATCCAGGCGTACACCAGCGCCAAGGCCGGCGTGATCGGGTTCACCCGGCAGATGGCGAAGGAACTCGGGCCGTTCGGCATCACGGTCAACTGCATCGCCCCCGGGTTCGTCCGCTCCAACCCGACGACCGAGCGGCAGTGGGAGAGCTACGGCGAGGAGGGCCAGCGCCAGCTCCTCGCCGGCATCGCCACGCGACGGCTCGGGGAGCCGGAGGACATCGCCAACGGGGTGGAGTTCTTCGTGTCGGAGCGGTCCGGCTGGGTCACCGGCCAGGTCATCGCGATCGACGGCGGCAGTGCTTTCCTTTGATCCCGGCGATGCCGGCTACCTGCGCGAGCTCAGCGAGTACGTGGCGGTGCCGAGCGTCAGCCGGGACGCATCCGACGAGACCATGCGCGCCGCCGCCCGGTGGCTGGCCGGGCAGCTGGCCTTCGCGGACGGCCACCTGGAGGAGACCGACGGCCATCCGGTGGTGCGGGGCGACTGGCTCGGCGCCGCCGGCGCGCCGACCGTCCTGGTCTACGGGCACTACGACGTGCAGCCCACCGGCGACCTGGCCGAGTGGGCGACTCCCCCGTTCGAGCTGACCGCGGACGGCGACGTGGTGCGCGGCCGGGGCGCGAGCGACGACAAGGGGCCGGTCTACATCGTGCTCAAGGTCGCCCAGGCGTTCCTGGCCCAGGAGCGCGGCCTCCCGCTCAACGTGAAGTTCCTGTTCGAGGGGGAGGAGGAGATCGGCAGCCCGCACCTGCCGGCGTTCGTGCGCGGTCACGCCGCCGAACTGGCGGCCGACCTGGTCATCTCCGCCGACGGGGCCATGTGGCGGCCCAGCGAGCCCTCGGTGTCGGTGGCGTCCAAGGGCCTGGTCTCCATGGACATCGTGGCCGAGGGCGCCGGCACCGACCTGCACTCCGGGCGGTACGGCGGCACGGTCGCCAACCCGCTGCACGCCCTCAGCGCGATCGTGGCCAGCCTGCACCGCCCGGACGGGACGGTCGCGGTCGGCGGCTTCTACGCCGGCATTCCCGAGCTGACCGCCGAGCGCCGCCGCGAGATCGCCGCGATCGGTTTCGACGAGGCGGGGTACCTGAGCCAGCTGGGGCTGGCCGAGGGGCACGGCGAGGCCGGGTACAGCACGCTCGAGCGCCTGTGGGAACGGCCGACGCTCGAGGTCAACGGCATGGCGGGCGGCGGCAAGTACACGGTGATCCCGCACGTCGGCGTGGCTCACGTGTCCTGCCGCCTGGTCCCCGGCCAGGATCCCGACCGGGTGATCCAGGCCATCGTCGCTCACGTCGCCGCGCAGGACGCGCCGGGCGTGCGCGTCACGGTGCGCGCCGACGAGGCGCGCGTGCCCGCGTACACCATCGCTTCGGGCCATCCCGCCATCCGCGCGGCCACGGCCGCGCTCGAGTCGGTGTACCCCGGCCAGCGGGTGCTGGAGGCCGTGGTGGCGGGCACGCTCCCGGCCACGGCGCTGTTCGAGGAGGTGCTCGGGGTCAAGACGCTGTTCTTCTCGTTCTCGACCGCCGACGAGAAGCTGCACGCGCCGAACGAGTTCCTGCGCATCCGCAGGCTGCGCGAGGGCATGCGGGCCTGGGAGCAGCTGTGGCGGCTGCTCGCCGACGGGCCGCACCGTCTCGCCCCCCGGAGTTAGGAGGCCCGCTGTCCCGATGGATGAATCACCCCCCTACACCGCCTACTCCTACCTCACCCCCGGCGCGGACTTCCGCAGCTTCGAGCTGGCTCCCGAGTTCGGCCGGGTGCCGCCTTATGCGGCCGGCCTGAGCGACCAGGACGAGCAGCGAGCCGCGCGCCTGCTGCGCGACAGCATGGTGATCAGCCTGCACGACCACCCCGCGCGCTTCCCGTTGCGGATGGAGGAAACGCCGGATTACTACCGCAGCGGCCGGCAGCACGCGGCCTACGCCGGCCTGGCGGCGTCGGGGATGACCGCCGTGTTCGACAACATGATGGACGGCACCGCCTGCGTCACCGGGCACGCCCCGTGGCGATGGGACGACATCATCACCGACCTCGGGATGCGCCAGGCCGACGCCGCTCACGCCAGCGGCGTGCTGGTGGTGCGCACGGTGGCCGACATCGACGAGGCGCACCGTTCCGGGAAGGTGGGGCTGGTGTTCGGGCTCGAGGCGGCGACGCCGATCGAGAACGAGATCGACCGCCTCGACGTGCTGTACGGGCTGGGCCTCCGGCAGATCGGCATCGCCTACTCCGACTCCAACTCACTCGGCAGCGGCCTGGCCGAGGCCCGCGACGGCGGCCTCACCGCGCTCGGCCGGCGGGCGGTGCGGCGCATGAACCAGCTTGGCCTGGCCATCGACGTCTCCCACTCGTCCGACCGCACCGCCCTGGACGTGTGCGAGCTGAGCGACCGGCCGGTGCTCATGACCCACGCGGGCGCCCGGGCGGTCTGGGACATCCCCCGCATGAAGCCCGACAGCGTGCTGCGAGCGATCGCCGGGACCGGCGGCGTGATCGGGATGTCGGCCGCCCCGCACACCACGCTGTCGGCGGCGCATCCCCGGCACTCGATCGAGTCGGTCATGGATCATTTCCGGTACTGCGTCGACCTGGTCGGCATCGATCATGTCGCGTTCGGGCCGGACACGCTCTACGGCGATCACGTCCAGCTGCACCGGATCTTCGCCGACCTGCTCGGCATCGGGCGCGCCATGCGCGGGCCGGATTTCGAGCCGGTCGCGTACGTCGACGGGCTGGAGAATCCCACCGAGAACTTCGCCAACATCTGCGGCTGGCTCGTCCAGCACGGGTTCGACGACGACGCGGTGCGCGCCGTCATCGGCGGGAACGTCTACCGGGCGCTGCAGTCCATCTGGGTGGGCTGAGGATCGCGGGGCCGCCGGTCAGCCGTCGCGGCCGGGCCCCGGCGCCGGCTGACGTTCGCGCGGCACGGCCTGCTGATCGTGCCCGCCGGCCAGCAGATCCTGGA
>Ga0318554_10000835_pt1 | contig 11925 bp, 8 predicted proteins | sample GRESIP082b2f22_FD_203687 | JGI IMG/M metagenome (GOLD analysis project Ga0318554, IMG submission 203687) | Tropical soil microbial communities from Luquillo Experimental Forest, Puerto Rico - GRE.SIPMG.082b2f22 | ecosystem: Environmental > Terrestrial > Soil > Tropical forest > Bulk soil... | reverse complement strand
CGGCTGGCCCACCAGCCACCAGGAATAGAAGGGACCAATCGCAATGACCCGCATGTCTGCCATCACCCGCAGGGAACGGCTCGCCCTAGCCGCAGCCGTCCTGGCGGGCGCCGTACGCGCCCTCATTAGCTGGCTGCTCGACGAATACGTCCGCTAACCGTCTCCATGCGCGGGACCGCAGGCCAGCAGGCCTGGGGTCCCGCACGGATACGAACCCGGTTTGATGTCCGAGGGGGACTTGAACCTCTGCCGGCCGGGGTGCACCTGGATGCATCTGATGTACATCTGACCACATCTGACCTGGGCAAACGGCAGTCTCGGGTCGGGCAAGAGTGCATCCGCTACACATCCGAATGCACCCGCGCCAGTATCACGCCGAGTATCTTGCGCACGCTGCGCTGAGCAGTGCCGACAAACATCCGCCAAGTGGCCAGGTTCTGCCGGGGACCGGCCGGTGCGGAGCTACTTCTGGTGACGCCACCGCGCGGAACCAGGTGGCGGGTGCTTCGCAGAGCGCGTCGGCGCAGTCTGGGGACAGGGGTCATTCAAGTGACCCGCCATGAAACGGCTCGCAGTTCTCAGACCCGAGGTGGAGACTAATCCGCGGCACCGGGCTTTGATCCCGCCCGGCTCGGGTTACCCCACGCGGCGGACGACGAGCGCGGCCAGCTCGACACGCGAGGACAAGCCGAGCTTGGCCAGGATGTTGGAGACGTGGAACTGCACGGTGCGGCGGGAAATGAACATCCGGCCGGCGATGTCCGGGTTGGACAGGCCCTCGGCGAGGAGCGCGGCCACTGTTTGCTCGGTGTCGGTAAGGGCAGCCCAGCCGAACCTGGGGCGCTGCCGACGGCCGTGGACACCGCGCCTGATCCCGCGAGCCCGCAGCCGGGCATCGGCCCGGGCCGCATCCCATGACGCGTCCAGCCGGACGTAGCAGTCCTGGGCGGCATCCAGCTGCCGCCGCGCCTCCGCCTCGCGGCCGGCCGCGGCCAGGGTTTCCGCGGCATGCTCGCGGGCCTGGGCCTCGAGCGAGGGCCGGCCCGCGGCGGCGTAGGCGTCCGCCACGTTGAGTAGCGCGGCGGCGTCGCCGTCCAGGATCGCGGCGGCGAAGGCGGCGGACCGGCGCAGCGCGGGCTCCTGGCGATCCGCGTTGTACTGCTCCAGCTGGGTTACCGCCCGCCGGGCCGCTTCCTGCTCGCCCAGCGGCCCGGCCAGCGTGGCCAGGTCAGGCAGAAGGTAGTGGCCGCAATACTCGCGATTTCCCGCTACGCACTGCGTCCAGGCGCCGGATAGCAGGCCGAAGGCGTCGGCCTGGTCGCCGTCGGCCATGGCCGCCAGCGCCCGGCCCCACGACCGGTCGTCATAGGTGTGCTGGGCCGGGCCGGTGGCCAGCGGCGGGTCGAGGACGGAACGCAGCCCGGCCAGCTGGTCACGGTCCTGCCGGTGCACGGCGATCAGCGTGGCCAGCCCGTCCAGGTGAACGGTCAGCCCGAGATGGTCGGGGACCTCGCGGGCCGAGCTGATCTCGGTCAGGGCGTCGTCCCACCTGCCGGTCAGGAAGCACATCCGGGCCACCGACAAGTGGTGCCAGCAGAGAACAAAGGTGCCTAGGCCGCGCTCTGCCAGCCTCAGGTTGGCCGTGTACGCCTGCTGCGCCTCGGCGTCCCGGTCCAGCTCGAACAGGCAGTTGGCCCGGATGAGGTGCGGATTGAGCTGGCTGTCGCTGATCGGGCCGGCCTGCTGCAGCGCCGCTGCGGCCTGGTCGGCGACGTCCAGTGCCTGACGGAGGCGGCCCTGCCACCGCCATGCGCCCGCGACCGCCTGCAGCCCGTAGGCCATCGCGTACGCATCCCGGCTGGCCAGGCCCTCGTCCCGGGCCGCCTCGGCCTCCTGGACGGCTTGCTCGGGGCCGGGCGTGGGCAGCGCGCGCAGGCACAGGGCGGCCAGGCCGTGGAACCGGGCACGCTCGGCGCGGCTCAGATCACCGCCGTCCAGCGCCCGCCGCGCCTCGGCCAGTGCCGCCTCGACCCGGCCCTGGTTGAGCAACGACTGCACCAAGACCCAGCGCAGCCGACCGCCAGACTCCCGATCGGGGCCGGCGGCCAGCGCCAGGGCAGCGGCCGCCTCGGCCGCCGCGAACCGGCCGGTCCGCAGCAGCGCGTTCGCCAGCGCGAGCCGCAGCGGCCCGGCCTGGTCACCGGACGGGTCGGTTGCGTCGCAGGCACGGGAGAGCAGGTCGGCTGCCAGCTCCGGTGCGCGCGCGCTCAGCCAGCCGGCGGACCTGACCAGCCACTTCAGGGTCCTGGCATCGAGCGTCGTCGCGGCCAGCAGGTGCTGGGCGGCCCGCTCCACCGGCGCTCCCGCAGCGGCCAGGGCCTGCCCGGCCTGCAGGTGCAGCGCGTTGCGCGCAGACGCGGGCAGACTCTCATACATCGCCTGGCGGATCACCTCGTGCCGGAATGCCATCTTGTCGGATTCGGCGGCCAGCATTCCGGCGGCGGCGGCCTCCTGGATAACGCCCAGGAACTCTAGCGGCGGCTCAGCCAGGACAGCCGCTAGCTCGGCGACGGTGAAGCTCGGTCCGAGGACCGCCGCTACCTGGAGGATCTGGCGTGTCTGCCCGGACAGCCCTGCCAGCCGCCGGGTCACCACCGCGATCAGCGACTCGGGTATGATCCCCGCGCCTGCCGCGGTCCCCGGGCTGGTTCCCTCAGGCCCGTTCGGTACCTGCCCGGGGTCGGCAGCCAGCGCCCGAGCCAGTTCGATCACGTACAACGGGTTGCCCGCTGCCGCGGTCATCGCTTCCAGCAGGCCCGCTCCCACCTGGACGCCGGGCACGTGGCCGGCCAGCGCGACGACCGACGCCTTGTCAAGCGGGCCAAGCGTCAGCACGTCCGCGCCGCGGGCCTCCCAGCTGCGCACCAGGGGCTCCAGAGCGGTCTCGCCAGCGCCGGAGCGGCGGGTTGCGGCCAGCAGCAGCGGCAACTGACCCGCGACCCTGCCGAGGCGGTGCAGCACCAGCAGGCTCGCCGGATCGGCCCACTGCAGGTCATCGATGGCCAGCACGACAGGGTTCGCGGCACACCATCCGTCCACCAGCCCCAGGATCGCTTCGGTAACGAGGAACTCGGTATCGGCCGCGGAAAAGCTGCCCTCGGCCGACCGGTGCGCGCCCCGGATCAGGCCGGCGATCTCGGCTACTTGCCGGTCTGCCGAGGCGCTGGTCAGCCCGAGGCAGTCCGAGACGGCCGCGAACGGTACCCGCATCTCCAGTTCCTCGGCCGCGCCGGAAGCGATCCGCGCTCCGCCAGCCGCCGCCCGGTCCACCAGGGCCGCGAGAAGCGCCGTCTTCCCGATGCCTGGCTCGCCGGAGATGAGCACGATCTTTCCCCGGCCGGTCTGTGCGGCTGCGGCCGCGGCACCCAGTCGCTTCAGCTCGGCATCGCGGCCTACCAGGGCGATGGGCCCGGCCGGGGCCGCCCAGCCACGTGTCACATAGCCAAGTCTGGGCGTCCCCGGATCGGCTGCGCAACACGCCCGCACGGCCCGCGGAGAACCCCAAGGAAGCTGGCCACTTGGCGGGTGTTTGCCGCCGCGTATCGGCGCAGCATCGGTTGGGCACCGACCTGAACCGTGTGCAACACAGAAAGGGAGACCGACCATGGGAAATCTTGACGACCGCATCGCTGTAGTTACCGGCGGTGCGACCGGGATCGGGCTGGCGACGGCCCGCCGGCTCGCCTGCCAAGGGGCGACGGTGGTGATGGCCGGGCGCGACGCTCGCCGGGGCGAAGCCGCCGCTGAGGCGATCCGGGGGTCCGGCGGGCGGGCCACGTTCATCGCAGCCGACGTCACCGATGACAGCCAGGTCGCCGTCCTGGCCAAGCGGGCCGCCGTCGAGCATGACGCCATCGACATCTGGTTCAACAATGCCGGGATCGAGGGCGGGCTCGGCCCGCTCGCCGCCTTCGATGACCTCACGGTGCGCCAGCTGCTCGACACCAATATCAAGGGGGTGTACTCCGGCATGCGCTATGCCGCCGAGCACATGCGCGGCGGCGGGGTGATCATCAACAACGCCTCGTTCGTCGGCACGGTGCTGCCGGCGCCGGTCGCGGTCGCCTACGGCGCCACCAAGGCCGCAGTGGTGTCGATGACGCGGGCCGCGGCACTCGCGCTGGCCGACCAGGGCATCGACGTCTTCGCGGTCGCGCCCTACTTCATCGACACGCCGATGATCGACCGGCTTACCGGCTTTCAGGGACCGGAGCCGAAAGCGGCGTTCGCCGCGCAGTTCAATCCGAGCGGGAAGCTCGCTGCGCCCGAGGACGTGGCACAGGTTGTTGTCGCTCTTGCGACCCGGACCTCGTCGTACCACAGCGGTGATGTGCTCCTGGTTGACACCGGGCCGAACGTAACCATCCTGTCGTGAGCGAGCAGCAGCTCACCCGGGACGGCGTCCGACTCCTCGGCCGGCTCGCCGACATCGATCGGGACACGTTGCGGTTCGGCCCGGGGCTCCCAGACCACATCGAGTACGCCGACCACCGCGCCGCGCAGTTCAGGCGCATGGTGGACGACTACGTAGCCCGGACCGGCATAGCGGCCCCGGACCCTGACACCGACCCGGCCGAGCGACCGGAGCCCGGATCCGGACCCCCTTCCGAGACCTTGAGCCTGCGGGCCGAGCGCATCGCCACCGTCGTCTGGTGCACGGGCTTCGGCCCCGACACCGGCTGGCTGCGCGTGCCCGTGCTCGGGTCCGACGGCAGTCCGGCGCACAGGCGCGGCATCACCGCGGTTCCCGGGCTGTACGTGGCCGGGTACCCGTGGCTGTCGAACCGCGGCTCCGGCATCCTGTACGGCGTCGCCGCCGACGCGGTACGGATCGCGCAACGCATCGCCTCGGACGCGCGGGACGGCCGGGCCGAGCCGTCCGCGCGCAGGCTCACCGAAATCCAGCCCGTGGGAGCGTTGTCATGACCCGCGAACCTGCTGAGCCGATGCGACTCGATTACTTGATCAAGGCCGCATCGATCCACGCCATGACCGGCGCCACCTACCGGTCGGTGGGCCTGCACGGGACGCAGATCGTCGCGACCTCGCGTGAGCCGGACGGCCTGGACGACCTCGCGGGCCCGGATACGGTCCGGGCCGACCTGAGAGACCTGACGGTACTGCCTGCCTTCAGCGACTCGCATGAGCACCTGATGGAGGCCAGCCGCAACACGCTGCTCGTCCCGGTGGATAAGGCCCGGTCCGTGGCCGAGTTCACCGGCATGGTGCGTCAGGCGGCCCGGGTCGCCCGGCCCGGGAAATGGATCATCACCTCGATGGGGTGGTACGAGTCGAACCTGGCCGAGAACAGGCTCCCGACGGGGGCGGAACTTGCCGCCGCGGCGCCGGGGCATCCGGTCTTCGCCCGGCGCGGCGGGCACCTGGCCGTGGCGAACACGCTGGCCCTGCAAGCGGCGGGCGTCGGCCCGGACACACCCGACCCGCCGGGCGGGAAGATCGGGCGGCTGCCCGACGGCCGGCCGAACGGGGTGCTGGAAAGCGCAGCGGTCTACCAGGTCGCCGCCTTCGCGCCCGCACCATCCGCCGACGAATTGGCCGGGGCGATCGGGACACGCTCGGGCGAGTACGCGGCGCTGGGAGTCGGCACCCTCCGGGAGGCGATGATCACCCTGGACGACCTGCCGGCCTACCAGCAGGCATGGCGCGACGGGCTGCTGAACGTCCGGGTCCGGCCGCTGATCAGGATCGGCAACGAGCTGAGCACGGCCGAGGCCCTCGCGTTCATCCGCAGGCTCGGTACCTGGAGCGGATTCGGCGATGACTGGCTGCGGATATGGGGCCTGAAGTTCGTGATGGACGGCGGTGTGGAGGGCGGCGCGCTCGACCAGCCCTACGCCGACGATCCGGCCAATTCGGGCCATCTAAACTGGGATCCGGCGGCGATGACCGAGGTCTGCATCGAGGCTGTCCGGCGCGGCTGGCGGATTGGCACGCACGCGGCGGGCGACCGGGCCATGCGGACCCTGCTCGACGTCTACGAGGAGGTCGTGGCGCAGACGGGCAGCCTGCCGCCGTGGACCCTGGTCATCGAGCATGCCCTGCTCAGCGACCGGCCCCAGCGCCAGCGGGCGGTACGGGGCGGGTTCGGGGTGACGGTGCAGCACTCGCTGCTGTGGAACATGGGCAGCGAGATGCTGATCACCTGGGGCCCGGAACGCACGCGCCAGGTCAACCCGCTCGACGAGTGGCTGGCCCTGGGCGCCAGCCTGGCGGCGGGATCCGATATCGCCTGGCCGTTCAACCCGATGACCAACGTATGGGGCATGGCGACGCGTGGCACCAAGTCCGCCGGCATCCAGGGTCCCGAGCACGCCATCGACGTCCCCACCGCGCTGCGGCTGTACACGCTGGGTTCAGCCGCCCTCAACGGCGAAGCGGACCGGCTCGGCAGCATAGTCCCGGGCAAGCTCGCCGACCTGGTCGCTTATCGCCTGGATCCGCTCACGGCTGACCTGGACGAGCTGGCGGACCTCAAGCCCGAACTCACCGTCGTGGGCGGCCGGGCCACCCACGATCCCGACAAGCGACTAGCCCGATGACCGTGTTCGCCGGAGACAGACGGATCGCGGCCTCGGCGACGTGCCTGTCCTGGATCCCGCCGCGAGCCGTCGAGGGAGCGTTCAAGCTGCCTTTCAGCCTGGGCGTCGCTCACTATGACGTTCCCCCGCCACATTCCGCGCCCGACGTCGACGGCCTGCTCGCCGCGGACGCGATCCGCTTCGCTAACCGGCTCCGGGCGTGGATCGACGTCACGGACGGCCACATCACCGGTTACGGGATGGACGGCGGCGGGCGGCTGGGCAACACGACGGTCCGGCTGGCGTCACGGACAGTCACCTTCGCCGGCGTCGCCCTGCCCACCCTGACGCCACCGCCGGAGGTCTATCCCGACCGGATCCGGTTCACTCAGACGGCCGGCGGCCACACTGGGGCAGCGCTTCCCCGGCGCATCTCACGCCCGCCCTTCGCGCGCCTCTCCGCACCGCTGGCCTGGTCCACCATCGCTCTGACGATCTGGTCCGACGGGTTCTCCCGCGCCGAACTCGCCGCCGCCAGCCCGTTCCCGCGCCACTACATGTATGACACCGCCGGGAGGCTGACCGCCAAGAGCGCTCTCATCCGGTATCGCGCCTGGTTGCGGCGGTCGGACCACGGCACCAGTCCTTGGGGAGGCGGCGGGGAAGCCATTCCCCTCGCACCGGTCAGGTCCGGCGTCGAAGGCTCCCTGGCCGACAGCATCCTGGTCTCCGGCGGCTACCGCCAGTACGAGCTGCCCGCTGGGGCCATCCTCGCCGACCTGCTGGTGTCACCCGGCGATGTGCGGCTGCTGCTGGATGGACTGCTGGTCATCGAAGTTGACGGACGGCCAGCCATCGACGCCGGCCCCGGAGCAATCTTCGACCCGGCGATGCGCGCGCCCGAGAGCAAACAGCACGTGACCATCCGGGCCAAGACGCGCTGCCGCGTGGCCATCGTCCCCCGTGACCAGCTCGATAGCCAGGCGCTGCTCGGCGTGGCGGCCCAGCAGACCTGGAAGCTGCAAGAGCACGTGAGCTGACGGGCGGTCAGCTGGACACCGGCGCGAGATCGTGCAGGACGTTCACCGGTCCCTGGCCGCCCAGTTCGGCCAGGCCGTGCGCCACCGCGTCGCCGGCCACGGCGGCGGCCTGTTCGGCCGCGTCGGTCAGGGACAGCCACGCCGCCAGGCCGGCCGCCAGCGCCGCCGAATGGGTGCACCCGGCGCCGTGAGTCGCGGCGATGCCGAACCGGGCGACCGGGATGGCCAGGTGCCGTGAGCTGTCGAAGAGGTGATCGACAGGCTCGGCGCCGTGTCCGCCGGTGACCAGGGCCGCGCGCCCATCGCGACGAGGGCGTCGGCGAGCTTCGCGCGGTCCTCGGTCGCGATCTCGGCTTCGGCGGCCTCGGGGTCGCCGACATCCCCAGCGACCTCGGGCATCGCGGCCACTGCCGCCGCAGCTCGCGACGCCAGAACCGGCAATTCTGCGCCATTCTCCACCGGAGAACATATCAACCGCGCTCAGCACCGAGTCGGCGTTAGGCGCGCCTCAATGGGGTCAGCCGTGGGACTGGCGTCATCGCGGCATGGGCAAAGGGCTGATGTCCGAGAGGGACTTGAACCCCCACGTCTGTGACCTGCGGCTTTGCGTACCTGGACTGTTACCTGGAAGCGCATAATCGCAGGTCAGGGACTTGTAAGCGTGTCCGAGGCCCGAGTGTAACGAAATACCAATGCCTCCTGGCCTCGGAGTTCTTGCTGGATGCGGCCGGCGGTGCGCGATGACCACCACCGGTCAGATCATCAGGTGGTCCACTGCCGGGGCGGTGGCCGGCGTCGCGGCGGTCGCCGCGGTCGCGTCCTACGAACACGCCTGTGCCCTGGTGCGGGCGCACGGGGAGACGGGGTGGATCGGCCGGCTGGTGCCGCTGACGGTGGACGGGCTGGTCTACGCCAGTTCGATGGTGCTGCTGGACTCGGCGCGCCGCGAGGTGCCCGTTCCGCCGCTGGCGCGGTGGCTGCCCGGGCTGGGCATCGCGGCGACGCTGGCGGCGAACGTGGCGCACGGGCTGGGTCATGGCCCGGCCGGCGCGGCCGTGGCCGCGTGGCCGGCGGTCGCCCTGGCCGGGTCGTATGAGCTGTTCATGACGATCATCCGCGGTACCCGGCAGCCCGATGGGGGTGTATCCGAGACAGAGCATGTATCCGTGGCTGTATCCGGGGCGGACCCGCTGCGGGTACGGGCTGCCGAGGTGTTCGCCGCCGAGGTGGCGGCCGGCCGCGTTCCCTCGGTCCGGGCTATCCGCTCGCGGCTGCGGGTGGGGCAGCCGCGCGCGCAGCAGGTACGCGCGTATCTGTCCGCACTCGCTGACGGGTAGGTCAGCTGAATCCGCCCACGGGGCGGTCATGCGGAACTGCCTGGTGGCGGACAGCGCGATTACTTCGCATGACCACTGTCCATGGTGAGGCGCGCACGTAGCCGCCTGATCGGCCACCCGGTTTGCTCGGCGCCGGTCTGGGGCCGCGCCGAACGGATGGATCTGAGCGAAGCTGCGACATGGCCGCTCTGGCTGGCAAACGCCCGGATCTGCGAATTGAGTGCGTTGTCAGCGCGCATGCTTGCGCGCTCGATTGCATAATCACTCTTGTATCGGTTCACGGTCCCTAACGTGAACTAGCTGCCCGGTATTTACCCGCCCGTCCGGGTGGCGGGGCCGGCTGCTGAGTGCGAGGGTTGGGTCACAGGGCAAGGGCGGCGGGGGGGTGGTGATGGCCAAGGTCTATGTGTCGTCCACGGTCGCCGACCTGAGGCGGGAACGGCGGGCCGTCATGGAATGGCTCGTGGCGGCGGGTCACCAGCCTGTCCACAGTTACCTGCCGAATAGCGACACAGTCCGGGACAGCTGCCTGGACGATGTGGACACTAGTGACCTGTATGTGCTGATCCTGGGGCACCGGTACGGGTTCCGGCCGCTGCAGGACAATCCGGAGGGCTTGTCGATCACGCACCTGGAGTTTCGGCGGGCTGGCCAGTCCGGCAAGCCGCGCATTGCCTTGCTGCGCACCAGCATTCCCGATGTGAGCCTGTCCGATCTGGCCGATCCGCAACAGCTGGCGCGGGTGTCCGCGTTCCGGGACGAGGTCGCCCGCGAGGTCCGCGCAGCGGAGTTCAGCGACCTGCAGGCCCTGATCCAGGGGCTGAGCACGGGAGTCCAGGCCGCACTGGCTAAGCTGGGCACCCGGCCGCCCGGCGGCGGGGCTGCCGGTGGCCGGACGACGGGCCCGGTGTTGCGGCTGGCCCCACGGCCGTCGTTCCTGGCCGGGCGGGAAGAACTGCTGGCGGAGCTGGGCGACCGGCTGGCCGGCGATGACGACGCCCGGCCGCGGGTGGCGGCCCTGTGCGGGCTCGGGGGCGCCGGGAAGACCAGCGTGGCGCTAGAGTACGCGCACCGCCAGCTGGGCGGGGTGGGCCTGGCCTGGCAGTTCCCGGCCGGGGATGCTGCGGTGCTGGCGACCGGGTTCGGCGAGCTGGCTGCCCAGCTGGGTGCCGGGGAGGGCGGGGATCCGGTGGTCTCGGTACATGGGGCGCTAGCCGCCAGCCCGGTCCAGTGGCTGTTGGTGTTCGACAACGCGCCAGACCGGGCGTCGGTGGCGTCTTTTGTGCCCCCGGCCGGGCTCGGGCGGGTGCTGATCACCAGCCGGAACCAGATCTGGCCGCCCGGCCAGGCGCTGCCGGTGCCGGTCCTGGACCCGGATGTGGCGGCGGAGTTCCTGGTCAGCCGCACCGGCGACCCGGACCGGCAGGCGGCCCTGGAGCTGGCCGAGGAGCTGGGCGGGCTGCCGCTGGCGCTGGAGCAGGCCGCCGCCTACGTCCAGGCCAGTGGAGGCACCCTGGCCGGGTACCTGGCCGCGTTCCGGCGGCAGCGCGCGGACATACTGGGCCGCGGCGAACCCACTGGGTACGAGCAGACGGTCGCCACCACCTGGCGGCTGGCCTTTGAGGACCTGCAGCACGCTGCGCCGGGCGCGGCCGGGCTGCTGCGGCTGCTGGCATTCTGCGCACCCGAGGCGATCCCGCTGCGCCTGCTGCTGCAACCCCGCCCCGAGCTCGCCCGGCAACTCGGCGAGCAGGTGGCGCCGGTGCTGGGTCCGCTGCTGGAGGACGAGCTGGCCGCCGGGGACGCAATCGCGGCGCTGCGCCGGTACTCGCTGATCACTCCGGCCGCCGACGGGTCGGTGTCGGTCCACAGGCTGGTCCAGGCCGTCACCGCCGACCAGATGCCCGCCGGGCTGGCCAGCCAGTGGCGGCAGGCCGCCGGCGCGCTGATCGAGGCCGCGATCCCTGCCGACACAAACCTGCCCGGGACCTGGCCGACGTACGCGGCGCTGCTGCCGCACGCCCAAGCCGCCCTTGACCTGACCAGCGACGGCATGTGGCGGATCGGACAGTACCTCGGCTACAGCGGTAGCTACCCGGCGGCCCGGGACCTGTTCCTGCTAATCGCCGACGCCTACACGCAGGATGATGCATACGGAGCTGAGCACCAGGACACCTTGGCTGCCCGGCAGGAGCTCGCCCGCTGGACCGGGCGGGCCGGGGATGCAGCCGCCGCCCGCGACCAGCTCGCCGCGCTGCTGCCCGTGCGCGAGCGGATCTCCGGCCCGGAGCACCCGGACACCCTGGTCACCTGGAACAACCTCGCCTTCAACACCGGGCTGGCAGGGGATGCGGCCGCCGCCCGGGACATGTTCGCCGCGCTGCTGCCCGTGCGCGAGCGGATCTCCGGCCCGGAGCACCCGGAGTCCTTGACCGCCCGCACTAACCTCGCCCACTGGACCGGACAGGCGGGAGATGCGGCCGCCGCCCGCGACCAGCTAGCCGCTCTGCTGCCCGTGCGCGAACGGTTCCAGGGCCCGGAGCACCCGGACACCCTGGCCACCCGGGACAGCCTCGCCTACTGGACCAAGGTGGCCGGGGACCTTGACACGACGTGAAGTAGCTCCGGCATGTTCACTCATGCCGTGTTCGCAGGTGAGCTTGGCTAAGCAGCAGCACACAAACGAAGGCCATCGCACCAGACAGCCATAGCTTGTTACTACGTCCCACGGCGGCTTTGACCGCAACTCAGGACCATGATCGCGTAGGAGCGCACGCTAGCTATCGCCCGAGTGGCTGTATAACCATCCATGCCCGCTGGACCGCGCAACGTCCGGATCTGCCGCGATGAGGAACGTCCGGACCACGTCAGGTCACCGGGCAGGTCCGCCACGTGGCGGATCCCGTCAACCGGGGCTCTAGCCTCGCTGGCGGGGCGCTTCGATGCAGC
>Ga0318554_10000833_pt1 | contig 11929 bp, 5 predicted proteins | sample GRESIP082b2f22_FD_203687 | JGI IMG/M metagenome (GOLD analysis project Ga0318554, IMG submission 203687) | Tropical soil microbial communities from Luquillo Experimental Forest, Puerto Rico - GRE.SIPMG.082b2f22 | ecosystem: Environmental > Terrestrial > Soil > Tropical forest > Bulk soil... | reverse complement strand
CTCCCGACCCGCCAGCCGGGCCCCCGCCTCCGGTGCCGCCGGTGGTACCGGCGGCCCCGGCCGCGCCGCCGTCGGGCGGCAGGGTGAACGAGCAGAAGGGGCTGAAGCAGACCGCCCCCTCGGCCGCGCATTTGCAGTCCGCCGTCGTTGCGCACTCGCCGTCCACGCCCTGGGGCCACTTGCTGCCGGCCGGCACGCAGGCCGGCGTACCGGTCGTCCAGTCGCAGACCTGGCCGCCGCACGCCGTGCCGGGACAATCCATGTCGCTCGCGCAGGCCGCCACCGCGCCCCGCGCGCCGAAGAGCAGGGCCGCGAGAACGAGCGCCCCCGCGACCCCCACCCGCCTCACCGAGCGCACGTGAGGGCGATCCCCGGCTGGGACATGCCGGCGATGGCCGACGCGAGCGACCCGTCGTTGAACGCGTTGACGAGCGCAGCCCGCCCGGACCCCGTCCAGAAGCGCTTCATGGTCGCCTCCGCGTGAGGCATGAAGTGCCTGAACTCCACCGGCGGGATGGGCTGTCCCTGGCAGCTGAAGTTGTTCGCGAAGTTCACCAGCGTGAAGCTCGGGTTGTTGGTCGGATCGTTGGGATCGGCCAGCAGCGACCTCGACGAGTGGCAGGTGCGGCAGTAGGGCTTCACGACGTCATTGTAGAGCTTCGTCAGACCGGCGTTCTGCCACGCGGTCGGGACGAAGTGCTCGTTGATGCGCTGCCCGGGCGTGTCCACGGTGCCGCCGTCATGCCCATACATCCCGTCGATGAACGCCGTGATGGTGGCGCCGTCGCGGCTCTCGGGCCGCGTCTCGCGGACGAGCTGGTTGAGCTTGCGGTAGGTCTCCTCCTGGTCGGCGAGCGTGTACGGATGCTGCGTCGAGAAGGTGAAGGCGCACGGATCGAAGGGGAGGAAGTTCGCGCGCGACTGCGCGCCGGTCGGGTCCGGCCCGCCCACGATGTGGTCGGTCTTGTCGTACTTGCCGCCGTGACAGGTGAGGCAGTTTCCGGGGACCGGCTTGGGGTTTTCGCTGTCCAGCTTGACCGCCGAGATGCGGTTGCCGTCCGAACCGAAGGCGAAGAAGCGCACCGGGTCGGGGAGGCCGGCCGTCGGGATGTACTCCATCGCCACCGTGGCCGCGATGTTGGTCGGGTCGCGCTGGATGACGAGCGCCAGCGCGTCGTCGACGGAGACCGGCGGGTCGACGAACGAAGCCCCGTAGTTGCTCACGTAGCAGGCGGCCGCGTCGGGGTTGTTCGTCGGGTCGGTCTTCCAGCAGTGCATGTTCCGACCGACGCCGAGATCGCCGCTGTTGTAGTAGACGGCCTCGAGATCGGTCCCGGGATAGTTGTTGGCCGCCTTCCACTTGTCGAGCGTGTCGCGCGTCCGCTGACCGTTGCCGTCGGGCGGATCGATGTGATCGTAATACTGGCCGGTCTCGGTCGCGTAGTCGCAGGTGGGGAGGTTCGGCTCCAGGTCCTCGCCGATGCCGTAGAGGTAGTGGCCGAGCTGATCGGGGCAGAACGGCGCCGCCGACACCTTGGGCGGCGCGTCGGTGACCGCGTTGGTCGGATCGACGAGGGTCACGACCTGATAGCCGTTCAGGAGCGGCGCCGCGCACGGCGCCACGACGATGCTCGAGCTCGCGCACTCGTTGACGAGGGTCGGGAAGTCGTCCCCCTGGTGCTGGCCCGGGCAGGCCGAATCCTCGAACGCCGCCGCCGTGAGCGCCGGCCCCGCGACGCCGCTCAGGACCGCGATGCGCGCGAGACCACCGGGCGCCCAGACGGTGAACGCCGGGATCGGCAGGACCTGGATGACCGACGGCACGTTCACGGTGAGGGTCCACGGGTAGAGGGGAACGCCGCCAGGGAAGGCCGGAACGCTGCCGCTGACGGTGGAGCCGATGGTGAAGAAGCCGAGGGGGTCGAGCAGGTTGAGGCACGCGGCCGGGTTCACGTTCCCCTGATCGATGTCCGCGCTGAGCGAGATGGTCTCGCCGGGGCTCGTCGCGTACCCAGAGAACGTCACCACGTGGCTCCCGGTCACGATCGACGGGTGCTGGTCGTTGCAGGTGGCGCAGTCGCTGGCCGAGCAGGCGCACGACCCTCCCTGACAGAACGGGTTGCCGTTGCCGACGGCGCAGGCGTTGCCGCACTCCGCGCAGACCGCCGCGGTGGTGGTGGGCGTCTCGCAGCCGTCGCCCGTGGCGCCGTTGCACTCGTCGAAGCCGGTGTCGCAGGTGATGCGGGTGCAGGTGCCGTTGCTGCAGGCCGCGGTCGCGTTCGGCATGAAGCAGCTGGTCCCGTCCGGGTCCTTGGCGTCGGGCGGACAGTCGGGCGAGTTGCCGGGACACACCTCGGTCTGGTCGCACTCTTGCCCGGCGAGGCGGCAGATCGTCCGCCCGTCGAGGAACGTGTCGGTCGGGCATTGCGTGGACGAGCCGTTGCAGAACTCGGCGACGTCACACGCGCCGGCCACCGGGCGGCAGACGGTGGTCGCCGGCTGCAGCTGATCGGGCGGGCAGTCGGGCGAGTCGCCCGGGCAGGCCTCGGTGATGTCGCACGGCCCGCCCGCCGGGCGGCAGAGCGTCCGGCCGTCGAGGAACGCGTCGGGCGGGCAGGCCTTCGAGGTCCCGTCGCAGAGCTCGGCCACGTCGCAGGCGCCCGCGGCGCCGCGGCAGACGGTGGTGGAGGGTTGCACGGCGTCGGGGGGGCAGTCAGGCGAGTTGCCGAGGCAGACCTCGGCGACGTCGCAGGCGTCGCTCGCGAACCGGCAGAGGGTGCCGAGCTGGAAGGTGTCCGCCGGGCAGGCCGCCGAGCTGCCGGTGCAGGTCTCGGCGATGTCGCACACGCCTGCGGCGGCGCGGCAGGTCGTCGTCGCCGGCTGGAACGCATCCGCCGGGCAGGCCGCCGACGTCCCCGTGCAGGTCTCCGCGACGTCGCACACGCCGGCCGCCGCCCGGCAGGTCGTCGTCGACGGCTGGAACGCGTCCGCCGGGCAGGCCGCCGACGTCCCCGTGCAGGTCTCCGCGACGTCGCATACGCCGGCCGCCGCGCGGCAGGTCGTCGTCGACGGCTGGAACGCGTCCGTCGGGCAGGCCGCTGAAGTGCCGGTGCAGTGCTCCGCGACGTCGCACACGCCGGCCGCCGCGCGACAGGTCGTCGTCGCTGGCTGGAACGCGTCCGCCGGGCAGGTGAGCGAGGTCCCGTTGCAGCTCTCGGCCACGTCACACACGCCGGTCGCCGCACGGCAGACGACCGAGCCGGCGGCGACGGGCGAGCAGGTGCCGATCTTGCCCGGGAGGTTGCAGGCGCCGCAGCTGCCGGTGCAGGCGGTGTCACAGCAGACGCCGTTGGCGCAGAACCCGGTCGCGCACTGGCCCGCCGACGAGCAGGGGAGCCCGAACGACGGATCATAGAGCCGGGCCGCGGACTGGACGGTGGTGCCGTTCAAGCCGCCGGCGATCAGGACCTGTCCGTTCCCGAGCAGCGTGGCCGTGTGCCCCTGCACCGCGGCGGGCATGGCCGTGGTTGCCGCCCACGTGTTCGTCCCGCTGAACAGCTCCGCCGAGCCGAGCGGGGCGGTGCCGCTGGAGCCGCCAGCGATCAGCACCTGACCGCTGGCCAGGATGCCCGAGGCGAGGAGCGTCGCCGTGTGGCCGGAGCGGGCCTGGGTCATCGTCCCCGCGGACGACCAGGATCCGGGGCCGAAGCCGGGATCGAAGCTGACCGCGGTGGCGAGCGTGGTCGCGCCGTTCTTGCCGCCGGTCACGAGCAGTTTGCCGCCCGGCAGGGAGGTCACGGTGTGCGCCTCGCGGGGGCCGGGGAGCGCCGCCAGCGTGCTGAACGCCGACTGCGCGGGATCGAACAGGAACACGCCCGACTGCGTGGCGGTGCCGTTGTTGCCGCCGACGACGAGGACCTTGTTGCTGAGCTGCTGGTTGCTGGTGACGAGCAGGGACGCGGTGTGGTTCCTCACCGCCGAGGGGAGCGGCCCCGTCGTGGCCGCCCAGGAGCCGGCCCCCGAGGCGGGGTTGTAGAGCGCCGCGCTGGCGAGGATCGTCGTCCCGTTCAGCCCCCCGGTCACGAGCACCCGTCCGTTGGCGAGCACCGTCGCCGTGTGGCCGTGCCGGGCGGCGTTCAGGTTGCCGGCGGCGACCCAGGTCCCCGCCGTTGCGGAGTAGAGCTGCGCCGTATTGAGACTCGTCGTCCCGTTGATGCCCCCCGCGACCAGCACCTTGCCGCTCGTCGTGCCGCTCGCCGTGGTGCCGAGCTGGACCGCGGTCGCCAGCCGGCGCGCCCCCGTCATCGCGCCCGTGGCGGCCCAGGTTCCGGTGGTCCGGTCGTAAAGCTCGGCGGAGCTGAGCGCCGTCGTGCCCGTGCCGGAGCGCCCGCCCGCGACGAGCACCCTCCCCGTGGAGAGGGGCGTCGCCGTGTGCTCCTGCCGCGCGGTGGCCATCGAGCCGGTGGTCGTCCACCGCGGATCGAGCACCGCGGGGTACTGGACGGCCGCGCCGGGCCAGCTCACATGCAGCGTGCAGGTCGACGCCCCCGGCGCGGTCACCGGGTGATCCCACGGCGGCGCGGCGCTGGTGTCGACGGCGCAGCCGGCGACGGCGAGCGATGCGTTCGTCTCCTCGCCGTCCGCGCCGACGAGGTAGGGGGGCGAGACGCGGAGCCGCGTCGCCCCCGCCTGATCGAGGACCTCCAGCGTCCCCTCGACGAGCCGCAGGCCATGCGCGCCGGAGCCGAGCGCGAGCGCGTACGACACTTCGGCGGCCGCGGGGCGGGTCTCGAAGGCGAGGAAGTCCTCGGCGCCGGTCGGCAGCGCGCGATGCAGAACCGTCGCGCCCGACCCGTGCGCGTGGGCGTAGACGAGATAGCCGTCGGCGGCGGCCGCGTTCACCGGGCGCGCGTCCTGCAACGTCACGTCGACCGCCACGCCGGTCGAGAGATCTTCGACGTGCACCGGCGCCGAGGCGAGCGTCGGGAAGGTGACCCGCGACGTGGGACCGGCGGCGGAGGAGAAGCGCGCCACCAGGCCGGCCGAGCCGACCTGGAAGCCGTCTGCGACGCCGGCCGCGAGCGGGGACGCCGGACGCTCCCGCAGGCGCGACAAGATCGACAGCGCTTCCGGCGACGATCCGAGCGACGACGCGCGCGGATCGAGCGACGTCCCGTCACCAGACGGATCGCTGCTTCGACACGCGGTCAGCGCCGCGAGAGCAAACGCCACCAATCCGACGAGCCTCGACCGGCTGCTCCGATCCGACACCGATGACCTCATGACCGCCTCCAATCGAGCAGCGTGCACCGCTGCGATGAGGCGGATAGTTACGTGCCCGGTTCGAAGGCGTCAAGCAACGCGTCGATGGCTATTTGTTACCAGTTCGTTAACGTTACAAGGATCGTTAACAACGAACGATCGTACGTCAGAACAACGAACGATCGAATCTCAGAAGCGCCGTTCGAGGCCAACGCTGATGGTCGGGCCGAACGAGACGGCGGAGCCGCTGCACGGGGAGGCGAGGTCGGCGGTGTAGTTGCAGCCGCCGCGGTCGGTGAGCCAGGCGCCGCCGAACGCGCCGCTGATGAACCAAGTGCCCGGGCCGCCGTCGCCGACGAGGCGGTGGCGCAGGCCGATGGTCGTGTAGGCCCAGGCCTGCAATGCGAGACCGCCGTCGAGCTCCAGCGACAGGCGGCGGGTGAGCGGAACGGCGAGCGTGGCGAGAACGTCGGAGAAGCCCGTCGACGGTTGGCCGGTGTAGCGGTTGGGGGCGCGCGTGTAGGCGTACTCGAGGGAGAGGTGGAGGCCGTCGAGGGCGCCGAGGCGGAGCGTCGGCGCGACCGAGAGGCCGCTGCGACCGAAGCGCTGGAGCTGGCCGCCGAGGCCGAGGCCGATGGCGAAGTAGTCGTTCACGTAGGCGCCGTGGACGCGCGCCTGCGCGAGGGCGCCGGGCCCGTCGCCGCTGGCGACGACGGCGAGGGGCGCGAGCTCCAGGCCCACCATGAACGGGGCCCGGAAGTAGTGCTCGAGGCGAGCCTCCCCGACGCCGCCCCAGCTGTTCGTCGGCACGCCGAGGAACGGGCTCAAGCGGAGCTCGAGGCGGGTCATCTCCCGCTGTTGCGGCGGCGCCCAGATCGAATCCGTCGCGGGGGCAGGCGCGGCGGCCGCGACCGCGGGCGGGCCCGAAGACGACGGCGTCGGCGCCGCGACCAGGGGGTCGCCCACGACGGCGAGCCAGAGGGCCGGCAAGAGCGCCGTCACGGCCGCGATCATCCGACCACCCGGAGCGCTTCCAGCTCCTGCGCGCGGCGCAGCCAGGCCCGCACCCGCTCGTGCGGCGCGCGTGGATCGAAGTGGCCCCTCGGGAGGCCGTGCGCCGCCGCCAGCGCGTGCAGCTCCGGCTGGCTCGTCGGGCGGCGGTGCGCGTCGCGGATCACCGAGGCATGGATCTCGACGGGCGGCGGCAGGGCGATCGACGCCGACGGGGAGACGGTGGCGACGGCCGCGGGGTCGATACACGACGACAGATCGGCGGCCGCGTCCATGCGCGGACCCAGGCTGGCGACGCCGAACCGGGTGGCGAGCGTCGCCAGGATCGAGACGTGATCGAACGGCGTCGAGACCACCGCCCCCTTGCGCACCGACGGCCCGATGACGAGCGCCGGAACGCGGAAGCCGATGCGCTGGAACTCGGGGAGCGGATCGGGGACCGTGGGCGGCGGGACGTGATCGAAGAAGCCGCCGTGCTCGTCGAACACGATCACCAGCAGCGCCCGCGGCCAGTGTCGGCTCGCCGCCAGCGCCCGGTGGACGCTGGCGAGGAACGCCTCGCAGAGGCCGAGATCGTGCGGCGGATGGCCGTCGGTGACACCGAAGTCCGGATCGATGATCGAGAAGCTCGGCAGCTCGCCGCGTTCGGCGTCGGTGAAGAAGTGATCGATGGTCTCGGGGGTCAGGGCGTCGTTGCCCGAGAGGCTGTTGGCCGGGAAGGTGACGCTGTACCAGGGGACGCCGTTCGCGTAGTAGTTCTTGGCCGGGACGCAGCGGTCGGCGAGCCGCTGCCAGATGGTCGGCGGCGGGTCGAGCCCCATCGGCAGGTTGCTCTTCCGCCCCGCCGAGGTGGCGGCGTGGAGGTAGAAGCGGTTCGGCCAGGTCGGGCCCATCACCGACGCGAACCAGCGGTCGCAGACCGTGTACTGATCGGCGAGCCCGAACAGCAGGGGCGCCGTCTCGCGCGTGTGGTAGCTCATCGCCTCCGCCTGGTTGGCGCCGGCGTTGACCTGGATGAAGCCGTCGTTGCTGCCGCCGTCGAACGCGCTGTGCGATGACGCCCAGTCGTGCTTCGGATCGAGCGTCGACACCCCGGAGGCGACGTTGACCGCCACGCGCCCGCCCGCCGGATCGGGGTTGCTCTCGCTGCCGTCGAGCCCGTCGATCTGCTTGGCCCCCGGGTAGCCCGGGTCCAGCCGGAGGCCGCCGAACAGGTGATCGAACGACCGGTTCTCCAGCATCACGACGACGACGGTGTCGATCCCGGCGAGCGCGGCCTGGGCCGCCGCGGCGGGTGAGCCGTCGGGCGCCGACGGCACCGGGGCCGGCCCCGCCGGGCAGCGGTTGTTGCCCCCGCTGCCGCAGCCCTCGATCGCCGCCGCCGCCGTGCCGAGCGCGAGGCCGGCCTTGAGCACCTCGCGACGCGTGAACCTGGTCTTGCTACTTCCGGACATACAGCGCGCCACGCGGCGCGGGGGCGCGAGGTGGCGGTGAATTCTTCGGTGCCGACCCCGAACGCGCAAGCTCAGGCGCGCGCGCCGGGTCGCGCAGCCTCACCGCCGCGCGGTTGAGCTCGCCCCGGCGGTCATCCGCGCGGGCGCGGCGATCTCGGTCGGCGTCGCCGCGCAGGCGGTGTAGGCGAGCGCCGCCAGCGCCAGCGCGATGGCGCGGACGCCGGGAGCCCGGCTCCGTCTGATCCGGTCGCGAGAACGCACGACCGAAACGTGAGTCGCCCCCGACGGGGCGCCAGCCCTACGCGGAGCGGAGCGTGGCGTTCACCGTGAGCGCACCCACGGCCGCGAGCGCCTTCGAGATCGGGCAGTTCTTGTGGCTGAAGGCCACCTTCTCATCGAAGGTCTTCTGGTCGATCCCCGGAACCACCGCCACCGTCTCGAGCTCGACCTTGGTGACCGTGGGCCCGTCCCCGAGGGTCACGGTGGCCGTGGTGTCGATCGACGTCGGCGGCTTGCCGGCGCTCGTGAGCTGCGCGGCCAGGAACATCGAGAAGCAGCCGGCGTTCGCCGCGCCGATCAGCTCCTCGGGGTTGGTCCCCTTGGTGCCGCCCTCGAACCGGGAGTTGAAGGTGAACGGGGCCTCGAAGAAGCCGTTCCCCCCCTTCATGGACCCGGAGCCTTCCTTCAACGTCCCTTGCCAGCGCGCGCTCGCCTTGGAAATCGCCATGGCTGTGCTGATAGACATCCCGCGGCCGAAAGTCAACCGCGCGCTCCTGTCTACCCCTTGTTTTTTGCGAAATCGTGATACTTTCCGGCCCGCCGGCCCCCCTTCGGACTAGGGCCTAACCCCGGGAGAAATAGGTCATGAAGAACTTTGGATCCAAGTGGCTGATGTTGACGGGCCTCGCTGGGCTCGCGTCCGGATCGCTCTTCGGCGTCGGATGTGGTGGTGGTAATGACAACGGGAGCGGGACGGCCGGAACGACCGGATCCGCAGGCCACGCCGGCACCACCGGTGCGGCGGGCCATGCCGGCACGACGGGCACGGCGGGCAGCACAGCCGGGACGACCGGATCGGCAGGCCGCGGCGGCACCACCGGGACGGCCGGCAGCACGGCTGGCACCACCGGCACCGCCGGCACGGGCGGCGCGTCCGGGGCGGGCGGCAGCGCGGGCGCCAACGGGGGCCTCCCCTGCCCCGGCCTCAACACCTTCGACTCCACGGTGGAAGGGTTCGCCCTCAACACCTACGCGGCGAGCGGGAACCTCGCGAACCTCGAAGGGGGTTCGCCGGCCACGATCGGATGGACGAACGAGGACGGAAACCCCGTCGCCGGGGCGCTGAAGATCAACGCGCCGTTCTCCGACTACGGCCAGTTCGTCGACGCCCAGCACGGGCTCGGGAGCTCGAACCTCAAGAACTGGACGGGCTACAAGATGCACGTGCGGGTCAAGGTCGCGTCGGGGCTGAACCCGAGCGCGATGAACCCGGCCGGCATCCAGCCGTACGTGAACACCGGGACGAGCTACAACTACTGCGGCCCCTGGAACAACCTCGTCGCCGGCAACGGCTGGAACGACTACGTCCTCGATCTCAGCGGCTGCACGGGGATCGACCCCTCGATGATCATCGCCTACGGCGTGAGCATCCAGACGGGGAGCGGCGTCAACGGTGACGCGGGCGTCAACCCGCAGAAGCCGACCGCAGCCGTGATCTACATCGACAGCTTCTGGCTCGAGGGGAGCTGCGGCGGGACCGGCGGCACGGGCGGCGGCGGCGCGGGGGGCACCGGCACGGGTGGCGCCGCCGGCGCGGCGGGCAGCACCGGAACGGGCGGCGCCGCTGGCGCGTCGGGCACGACCGGCTCGGGCGGCTCCTCGGGCACGACCGGCTCGGGCGGCTCCTCGGGCACGACCGGCTCGGGCGGCGCGGCCGGCTCGAACACCGACGGCGGCACGACGAACGCGGCGCTCTGGTACACGTTCGACACGACCAAGCAGGGCTGGGCCCTCGGGACCAGCGGCACCGGAAACATCGCCAGCGTCGAGGGCGGCACCCCGCCCGCGCTCAGCTGGGACTCGGCGGTCGGCGATCCGAACAACGGCTCCCTCAAGGTGACGGGGACGTTCACCAACTACAATCAGCTCCTGCAGGTGAACTCGGGGATCATCAGCCCCGCCCTCGACCTGACGGGCAAGACGGTCCACGTCTGGGTGCGGCTCGACTCGGGCGGCGCCGGCACGGGCTTCTCGGGCGGGGTGCAGCTGCAGTTCCTGTCGACGCCGGGGGCCTACAACTTCGGCCAGAACAACAGCCAGTACGTGACCCTGACGGCCGGAACCTGGACCGAGATCACCGCCGACATGACGGCTGTCCACTCGATGTACGCGAGCTTCGACCCGAGCCAGGTCATTCAGGTCCAGGTCCAGTTCGTGACCGGCGGCCAGCCCGAGGGCGGGACCTTCACCACCACGACCCCGGTCTTCCACATCGACACCGTCACCGACGGGTCGAGCGCGGGCCCGGCCTCGCCGCTCAGCCACACGTTCGACACGTCCAGCATGGGCTACGCGCTCAGCACCAGCATCACGACGCCTGACGGCGGCACCGCGCCGACGCTGTCGTTCGACTCCACCGCCGGGAGCCCGAACAACGGCTCGCTCAAGGCCGTCGCCACCTTCACGGGCTACGGCCAGAACGTGAACATCCAGGTGAACCTGGCCCCGTCGATCGACCTGACGGGCAAGACCATCCACGCCAAGTTCATGCTCGACTCGGGGAGCATCCCCTCGGGTTACGTGACGCTCCACGCGAGCAGCGTGGGCTACATCTGGGGCGACAACGGCGGCCAGGGCGTCCCGGCGGCCGGCAGCTGGGTGGACCTCACCCCGCTCAACATCGGGAGCGTGGCCGCCGCGGGCTTCGACAAGACGCAGATCATCCAGGTCGGCGTCCAGATCGGCACCGGCAGCGCCCCCGAAGGCGGCACCTTCCCGACCCCGACCGCCGCCACGCTGCACATCGACACCATCGTCGCGCAGTAACGACGCCCCGCCGCCCGGGCCAGGACCCCTGGCCCCGCGGCGAGCCCCGGGCCCGGCGGCCCGGAGGCGCGGCGGCCTGGCGGCCCGGGGGTTCACGTCACCCGGTGAGTTTCGCACCCAGCGGGCGATCCCCGGTCCCCGCGCTCCGTGCCGCGGTCGCTGCGGGCTTCCATCTCCGCGCGGCAAGGGCACCGTCTCGCTCTGCGCGGCAAGAGCGGCGAGCCCCTGACTGCTGCTGTCTGCCGCTTGGTGGCGTCTCAGCGCACAGCGCTTGCGCCGCTTTCGTGAGGCGGCTCTCGGTGGCTCGCTGCCACAACATCCGCGGAATCAAGATGACCGCCGCAGATGCAACATCCGCGGAATCAAGTCGGGTGTGGCCGTGGAGAGCTGGACGGACGTTCCTCGAGCTTCAGTGGCCCGCCAGCACGCCGCCAACCGGTCGTCGCCATCCAGGTCGTGGGCGCCGCCGTGGCCGCCGGGCCGAGCGCGACCGCCGAGCCAGGCGCGACCGCCGAGCCGAGCGCGACCGCCGAGCCGAGCGCAACCGCCCGAGCTTGATGCCACCCCGAAAAATGCGACCCGGAGCTCCGCGGGTCGATGCCGGGCGGCGCGTGGAGATGCTTCCGGAAGTTGAGCAGCACGTAGACCATGCTCGTTCGCATCTGCCGCGGCGTCGTCAGCGGTCGCACGTGGTAGCGATCGCCGACGACCTTCCCCTTGCGGCCGAGGACGCGATTGACGGCGAGCGCCAGCCGGATGGCGAGGCCGTGCACGCCGCCACGGGCACGGCGCGCCTCGTCCCCCTCGACGATGAAGTGCCCGTGGTCCTGCTGGATGGAGAAGTGGATCACGCGGAATCGATCGACCGAGGCCCGCCCGATGGCGCGCTGGAGCGCACCGAACACCCGGGCCGACCTGAGGGACGGGAGCCCGGGCGCGGCTCGGATCGTGACCTGCAGCGGATATCGGGGGTCGACCTTCGCCCGCGTCTCGTGCGGCATCGACGGTCGGCCGCGCGGCTTTCGCCCGGCCCCCTTGCGAGCCCCGCCCCATTTGCGTGCCACCGCGAGCGGCAACCGCAGCTGCCGTCTTCGTCCCGACTTGATTCCGCGCATGTTCCAGTTGTCGGCGCGGCGAGCGTCGGGGTGCGTGGCTCC
>Ga0318554_10000831_pt1 | contig 11952 bp, 9 predicted proteins | sample GRESIP082b2f22_FD_203687 | JGI IMG/M metagenome (GOLD analysis project Ga0318554, IMG submission 203687) | Tropical soil microbial communities from Luquillo Experimental Forest, Puerto Rico - GRE.SIPMG.082b2f22 | ecosystem: Environmental > Terrestrial > Soil > Tropical forest > Bulk soil... | reverse complement strand
CTGACTCGCCGCGCGCCGCGCGCCCCCCGCCGACCTGAACGCGCTCGACCCGGCGATCTGGCCGCGCGGCGCGCGGCGGGTCAGCGGGGTACTCAACCTTGGCGGCACCGACGTACGGGACCTGGCCGGGCGGCACGAAACCCCGCTGTTCGTCCTGGACGAGGGAGACTTCCGCGGCCGGTGCCGCGACTTTGTCCGGGCCTTCGGCGAGCGGGCCGCCGTGTTCTACGCGGCCAAGGCGTTCTGCTGCCGCGCGGTGCTGCGCTGGGCCACCGAGGAAGGCCTCGGCGTGGACGTGTGCACGGGCGGCGAGCTCGAGGTGGCGCTGGCGGCCGGGATCGACCCGGCCAGGATCACCATGCACGGCAGCAACAAGCTCCCGGCCGAACTCGAGCGCGCGGTGGCCACGGGCGTGGGTCACGTCGTGGTCGACTCGTTCGAGGAAATCGCCCGGCTCGCCTACCTCACCGAGGAACGCGATGCGCTGGCGGACGGCGGCCAGCCGGCGGAGCATCGTTCTGTAAAAGAAATAAGCCCGCCGCGGGTCCTGGTCCGGGTCACCACCGGCGTCGAGGCGCACACGCACGAGTTCGTGGCAACCGCCCACGACGACCAGAAGTTCGGCTTCTCGCTGTCCTCGGGCGCGGCGGACGAGGCGGTGCTCCGGGTGCTCGCCGCGCCGTCGCTGGACTTCGCCGGGCTGCACTCGCACATCGGGTCGCAGATCTACGACACGGCCGGCTTCGACGTGGCCGCCCGCCGGGTGCTGGAGCTGGCCGCGCGGATCCGCGCCGAGCACGGCGTAACCATCGAGGAACTGAACCTGGGCGGCGGCTTCGGCATCGCCTACGTGCCCGAGGACGATCCGGCGGACATCGAGGCAGTCGCGCAGAGCCTGCACGAGATCGTGCGCGCCCAGTCCGCGGCCGCTGGGCTGGACATGCCGCGGCTCACCGTGGAGCCCGGCCGGGCAATCGCCGGCCCGGGCACCGTTACCCTGTATGAGGTCGGGACCATCAAGGACGTGGACGGGCTGCGCAGCTATGTCAGCGTCGACGGCGGGATGAGCGACAACATCCGGACCGCACTGTACGGAGCGGATTACACGTGCGCGCTGGCTTCCCGGGAGTCGGCCGCGCCGCCGATGCTGTCCCGGCTGGTCGGCAGGCACTGTGAGAGCGGGGACATCGTGGTCAGGGACACCTACCTGCCGTCCGACCTCGCGCCGGGGGACCTGGTCGCGGTGGCGGCCACCGGCGCCTACTGCCGCTCCATGGCCAGCAACTACAACCACGTGCCGCGGCCGCCCGTCGTGGCGGTCCGTGGCGGTGCGTCCCGCGTCCTGCTCCGCCGGGAAACCCCCGGGGACCTGCTCAGCCTGGACGAAGGATGACCGAGGTGCGTCCCCTGAAAGTGGCGCTGCTGGGCTGCGGCATCGTCGGCTCCGAGGTGTACCGGCTGATCGGTGACCAGGCCGCCGACCTTGCCGCCCGGGTCGGCGCGCCGGTGGAGGTGGCCGGTGTCGCGGTGCGCCGTCCTGGCCGGGCCCGCGGCGTGCCCGTGGATCCGGGGCTGATCACGACCGACGCCACGGGGCTGGTCAGCCGGGACGACATCGACATCGTGGTCGAGGTGATCGGCGGCATCGAGCCGGCCCGGTCCCTGCTGCTCACCGCGCTTGGCGCCGGCAAGGCGGTGGTGACCGCCAACAAGGCGCTGCTCGCCGAGGACGGGATGACGCTGCACGACGCGGCGCGCGCCGCCGGGGCGGACCTGTACTACGAGGCGTCCGTGGCCGGGGCGATCCCGCTGCTCCGGCCGCTGCGCGAGTCGCTGGCCGGGGACGCGGTGCACCGGGTGCTCGGCATCGTCAACGGCACCACCAACTACATCCTCGACCAGATGGACACCTCGGGGGCCGGGTTCGCCGACGCGTTGGAGGAGGCGCAGGCACTCGGCTACGCGGAGGCCGACCCGACCGCCGACGTGGACGGGTTCGACGCCGCGGCCAAGGCCGCGATCCTGGCCGGGCTGGCGTTCCACACCAGGGTCGGCGCGGCCGACGTGCACCGCGAGGGGATCACCGGCGTCACCCCGGCGGACATCGCCAGCGCGCGCACGCTCGGCCACGTGGTCAAGTTGCTGGCGATCTGCGAGCGCGGCAACGGCGGGGTCTCGGTGCGGGTGCACCCGGCGATGATCCCCCGTGCGCACCCGCTCGCCGGGGTCCGCGAGGCCTACAACGCGGTGTTCGTCGAGGCCGAGTCCGCCGGCCCGCTGATGTTCTACGGCGCGGGCGCCGGCGGCGTGCCGACCGCGAGCGCCGTGCTGGGCGACGTCGTCGCGGTCGCCCGCAACCGGCTGGCCGGCACCCGCGGCCCCGATGCCACGACCTACGCTGAGCTGCCCGCGCTGCCCATGGGCCAGGCGCTGACCCGCTACCACATCTCGCTCGACGTGGCCGACAAGCCGGGCGTGCTGGCCCGGGTCGCGGAGGCGTTCGCCCGGCACGACGTGTCCATCAAGGCGGTGCGCCAGGAGGGCCGGGGCGATGACGCCCAGCTCGTCATCGTCACCCACACGGCGCCCGATGCGGCCCTGGCCGCCTGCGTCGCCGACCTCGGCACGATGAACGTGGTCCGCGCGGTGGCCAGCGTGATGCGGGTCGAGGGGGAGAGCGACGAATGAGGTTCCGGCAGGACGGTGGCGGGGTGATCCGCCGGTACCGGGAGTGGCTGCCGGTGCCCGACGGGGCGCCGGTGATCTCCCTCGGCGAAGGGTCCACGCCGCTGATCCCCGCGCGGGTGCTTTCCGAGATGACCAGATGCGAGGTCTACCTCAAGGTGGAAGGCGCGAATCCGACGGCCTCGTTCAAGGACCGGGGCATGACGGTCGCGGTGAGTATGGCCGCCGCCCAGGGCGCCAAGGCGGTGATCTGCGCCTCCACCGGCAACACCAGCGCCAGCGCCGCCGCGTACGCCGCCCGGGCCGGGCTGGCCTGCGCGGTGCTGGTGCCGCGCGGCAAGATCGCCCTCGGCAAGCTGGCCCAGGCCCTGGTGCATGGCGCCAAGCTGCTGCAGGTGGACGGCAACTTCGACGACTGCCTGGAACTGGCCCGCAAGCTCGCCGCGGATCACCCGGTCGCCCTGGTCAACTCGGTGAACCCGGACCGCCTGGAGGGCCAGAAGACCGCCGCGTTCGAGATCATCGAGGCGCTCGGGGATGCCCCGGACGTGCACTGCCTGCCGGTCGGCAATGCCGGCAACATCACCGCCTACTGGATGGGTTACCGGGAGTACGCCAAGGCGGGGAGGTCGGCCCGGGCGCCGCGGATGTTCGGCTTCCAGGCCAGCGGTGCCGCGCCCATCGTCCGCGGGGAGCCGGTGCTCACCCCGGTGACCATCGCGACCGCGATCCGAATCGGCAACCCGGCCTCCTGGCGGCTGGCCGAGGAGGCGCGGGACGCCTCGGGCGGGCTGATCGCCTCGGTGACCGACCGGCAGATTCTGGCCGCCTACCGGCTGCTGGCCGCCAAGGAGGCGGTGTTCGGCGAGCTGGCCTCCGCCGCCGGCGTGGCCGGGCTGCTCCAGGCCCGGGAGGCGGGGCAGCTGGACGCGGGCTCCGTGGTCGTCTGCACGATCACCGGCAACGGGCTGAAGGATCCGGACTGGGCGGTGTCCGCCGCGCCCGCGCCCGTGACGGTCCCCGTGGACGCGTCCGCCGCGGCGGCCGCGCTCGGGCTGGCCTGAGGACGGGCGGCCGGGGTGATCTGGGCACAGTCGCCTGCCATGGTGCGGGTTCCCGCGACGAGCGCCAATCTGGGGCCGGGTTTTGACGCCTTCGGGCTGGCCCTGGCGCTGCACGACCAGGTTGAGGCCCGGGTGACCGGCGGCGGGCTGGACGTGGCGGCACGCGGCGAGAGCGAAGAGACCGCCGGGAACGGGGAGCGGCACCTGGTCGTCCGGGCGATGCGGGCCGCGTTCGACGCCATGGGCGGCCAGCCGGCCGGAATCGCGCTGCGCTGCGTGAACGCCATTCCGCACGGGCGCGGGCTCGGCTCGTCGGCGGCCGCCGTGGTGTCCGGCATCCTGGCCGCGCGAGCCCTGGTGGCCGACGGCGCCGGCCGGCTGCCCGACGCCGATGTGCTCCGGCTCGCCGCGGACCTCGAAGGGCATCCGGACAACGCGGCGGCCTGCCTGGCCGGCGGGCTCACCGTCGCCTGGCGGCCCAGCGTGCCCGGCGCGGGCGCCGTCGGACTGCTGCGGCTCGATGTGCTCGACGCGATCACCGCCGTGGTGTGTGTGGCGCCCACGGCCATGGCGACCAACGAGGCGCGGCTCGCCCTGCCCGCGTCGGTCCCGCACGCCGGCGCGGCGGCCAACGCGGCCCGCAGCGCGCTGCTGCTGGCCGCGCTCACCAGCGACCCGGCCGTGCTGTTTGACGCCACCGAGGACTACCTGCATCAGCGCTACCGGGCCGCTGCGCAGCCGGCGACCGCCGAACTCCTGGGCAGGCTGCGCCGGGTCGGCGTCGCGGCGGTCGTCTCCGGGGCGGGCCCGAGCATCCTGGCCCTCGGCGTGGCGGATGAGCCACCCGGCCTGGCCGCCGTGGATTCAATCGCCCGGGAAACGGGTATCGCATGGCGTGTAACCCCCCTCAAGGTCGACCGGCAGGGTGCCACCGTCCTCACCGGCGAGACTGGTGTGCCTCGGCCGGGGACCACGTGGCAAGGGCGATCCACGAACCAGGCCCCTGAGCCTGGCGTGCTCCCTGCGGGAGGGTCCACGCAGGGCCGGGCGGCAAGCCCGGCGAGACTCGGACCACAGTCAAGGGAATGCCGTGGGCTCTTATGGTGTTAAGCTGGGTGCTGCACCAGGTGCCCCGCCGTCGGGGCAGGTGCTCGCCCGTCATCTGCCGCGTTACCGGTTGCATGGTCGGTTGCGGCCGGTGATTCCCTGTCAAATCTTCGGACCGCCTCTTTCACCCCGCCGCTGCGGGCGTGGGATATGGCCCTGAAGAAGTGCGACAGGACCGAGGAGGTTCGGGCGAGCAAGCCGTGCCTTTGGGCCGGTCGGGGTTCTGCTCGTCGGCGGCGCCAGTGTGGTCGGGACTTCGGGGGCGCACAGCACCCGGAGACGGCGCCAGCCCGCTGCTGGTGCACAACTTGGCCCGGTCAATTCACCGGGCCGTAACACCGGGTCGACCGGCTTGCATGGCCGGCGCCTGAGTTCTGGGAAGGACCCCTCGTGAGCGAACCCACCGAGTTCTTCGCCGGTACCCGGGATCTGCCCGGGGATGCCCCGCACCGGTCCGATCCGCCCGAGTCACGGTCCGGCAGCACTGCCGCCGTGACCGCTCCGCCTGCGGCAGCGCGGGAGCCGGGCGCCCCGGGCCGCGGGCTGACCAGCATGCTGCTTCCGGAATTGCAGCGGCTGGCGCAGTCCATGGGCATCACCGGGGTAGCCCGGATGCGTAAGAGCCAGCTCATCGAGGCGATCCAGAGCCGGCAGGGCGGACCAGCCCCCGGCCCCGGGCGCTCGGCCGCGGCGAGCGCCGCACTCGACCATTCCGCCACGCGGGGCGCGCCTGCGGGAGCCGTCGCACCCCGCCACCGTGAGCAGGACGCCATGGAACCAGACAGACCCATTAAGCCGGCCCCGGGGGAGGGCACCCAGGCCGTCACGTCCGGCCCGGACATGCGGGCCGGCGCCGCGCGGGGCGCAGCGGACAGCGGCGCCCCCGGCCAGTTGACGTTCGCCCCGGCCGAAGCCGGCCGGGCCCCCGCCCCCGCCGGGTCCCCGGCCGGGAGCGAGCCCTTGACCGGCGGCCCGCGTGAGGCCGACGGCCAGGTGGCCGGCGACGGCCAGCCCGCCGGTGAGGCCGGCCAGCGCGATCGGCGCCGCCGCAACAACAACGTGCGGCGCGAGGACGCCCCGCGCGGCGGCGAGGCCCGCGATTCCCGCGACGTTCGCGACCAGGCCGAGCAGCGGTCCGACCAGGGCCGTGACGCCGGCCGTGGCGGGCCGCCCGCCGATCAGGGCGGCCGTGGTGATGACGAGGACGGCCGCGGCGGCCGGCGCAACCGGGACCGGTTCCGCAACCGCAACCGGCGCCGTGGCGAGCGCGGCGGCGACGCCGAGCCGGTGATCACCGAGGATGACGTGCTCATCCCGATCGCGGGCATTCTCGACGTGCTCGACAACTACGCGTTCATCCGCACCACCGGCTACCTGCCCGGGCCCAACGACGTCTACGTGTCGCTGTCCCAGGTGCGCAGGCACGGGCTGCGCAAGGGCGACGTCATCGAGGGCGCGGTGCGCCAGCCGCGCGAGGGGGAGCGGCGGGAGAAGTTCAACGCCCTGGTCCGGCTGGACAAGGTGAACGGCCTCGACCCGGAGTCCTCCCGCGCCCGGCCGGAGTTCGCCAAGCTGGTGCCGCTGTACCCGCAGGACCGGCTGCGCCTGGAGACCGACCCCGGCGTGCTGACCACGCGGATCATCGACCTGGTCAGCCCGATTGGCAAGGGCCAGCGCGGGCTCATCGTGTCGCCGCCCAAGGCAGGCAAGACGATGATCCTGCAGGCGATCGCCAATGCGATCACCAAGAACAACCCCGAATGCCACCTCATGGTCGTGCTCGTGGACGAGCGGCCTGAGGAAGTCACCGACATGCAGCGGACGGTCAAGGGTGAAGTGATCCACTCGACCTTCGACCGTCCCGCCGAGGACCACACCACGGTCGCGGAACTGTCCATCGAGCGGGCCAAGCGGCTCGTGGAAATGGGCCACGACGTGGTCGTGCTGCTCGACTCCATCACCCGGCTCGGGCGCGCCTACAACCTGGCCGCCCCGGCAAGCGGCCGGATCATGTCCGGTGGCGTGGACTCCACCGCGCTCTACCCGCCGAAGAAGTTCTTCGGCGCGGCCCGCAACATCGAGCACGGCGGCTCGCTCACCATCCTGGCCACCGCCCTCATCGAGACCGGGTCCCGCGCAGACGAGGTCATCTTCGAGGAGTTCAAGGGCACCGGCAACATGGAGCTGCGGCTGCGCCGGGAACTCGCCGACAAGCGGATCTTCCCGGCCATCGACATCGACGCGTCCAGCACCCGCAAGGAGGAGATCCTCCTGACGCCGGAAGAGCTGAAGATCGTCTGGCAGCTCCGCAGGGTGCTGCACGCCCTGGAGCCGCAGCAGGCCCTGGAGGTGCTCCTGGACCGGATGAAGGGGACCAAGAGCAACGCGGAGTTCCTGCTGCAGGTCCAGAAGACCACGGTCAGCACCTAGGCAGCCGAGGGCCCGGGCCGGGGAATCTCCGCGGCCCGCGGCATGTTCTCAGTTCTGGCACACTAAGGCGGTTCCGGTTCACGCCTGCTGGATCATTCCGGCATGGCGACCCGGCGACCAGGCAGGAGTATTCAAGTGAAGCCCGACATTCACCCGGACTACGTGGTGACCACGGTGACCTGCTCATGCGGGAACACCTTTACCACGCGGTCTACGGCACGCAGCGGCACGATCCACGCCGACGTCTGCTCGAATTGCCACCCGTTCTACACCGGCAAGCAGAAGATCCTCGACACCGGCGGCCGGGTCGCCCGGTTCGAGCGCCAGTTCGGCAAGAAGGCCGCGCCCAGCAAGTAGCTTGATCCAGATCACCGTGCCCGGGGGGCCGCAACGTCTCCCGGCGCGGTGATCTTGGCCGTCGACAGCAGAAATGGGCCAGCAGGGGTCCCCCTGACCCGGCGGGCCAAGGTCCCCGCGACGAAGTCGCGGGGGCCGCCGGCCAGCGGGGGTTCCGGGGGGTCGCCCCCCGGGCTAGCACAGCACGGAAGGGATAAGCGGTGTTCGAGCGGCTCAGCGATCTGGCTGAGGAATACGCCAAGCTGGAGCAGGATCTGTCTGATGCTGCGGTGCACTCGGATCCGGAGCGGGCCAGGGCGCTCGGCCGCCGGTACGGCGAGCTGACCCCGGTCGTGCGCGCCTACCAGGAGTGGCAGCAGGCCGCCGACGATGAGCAGGCCGCGCGGGAGCTGGCCGCCGAGGACCACTCGTTCGCGGCCGAGGCCGACGACCTTGCCCGGCACCGGGCACGTCTGGAAACCCAGCTCGCCGACCTGCTGGCGCCGCGCGACCCCAGCGACGGCAAGGATGTCCTGCTGGAGGTCAAGGCGGGGGAGGGCGGCGAGGAGTCGGCGCTGTTCGCGGCCGACCTGCTGCGCATGTACCTGCGCTACGCCGAGCGCCAGGGCTGGAAGACGGAGATCCTGGACTCGACCGTCACCGGGCTGGGCGGATACAAGGACGCCACCGTCGCGGTGAAGTCCGCCCGCCGTGGCCGGGACGCGGCCGACGGGGTGTGGGCCCGGCTGAAGTATGAGGGCGGCGTGCACCGTGTGCAGCGAGTGCCGGTGACCGAGTCCCAGGGCCGGATCCATACGTCTGCGGCCGGGGTGCTGGTGCTGCCCGAGGCGGACCCGGTCGAGGTGACCATCGACCCCGCGGACCTGCGGGTGGACGTGTTCCGTTCCTCCGGCCCCGGCGGGCAGAGCGTGAACACGACCGACTCCGCGGTGCGGATCACCCACCTGCCCACCGGGATCGTCGTGTCCTGCCAGAACGAGAAGAGCCAGCTGCAGAACAAGGAGCAGGCCCTGCGCATCCTGCGCGCCCGGCTGCTCGCCCAGGCACAGGCCGACGCCGAGGCGGAGGCGCAAGCCGAGCGGCGCAGCCAGGTCAGGACCGTCGACCGGTCCCAGCGGGTGCGCACCTACAACTTCCCGGAGAACCGCATCTCCGATCACCGGGTTGGCTACAAGGCCTACAACCTGGACCAGGTGCTCGACGGCGACCTGGACGGGGTGATCGGCGCCCTTGTCGAAGCCGACAGGTCCGGCCTGGCGGCCGCCCATGAGGCATGATCCCGGCGGTCCGTGGCCGCCAGTCCGGCGGGCCCGCGGTGACGCTGCTGCTGGATGAGATCGCGATCGCCGCGGCCCGGCTGGCCGAGGCCGGGGTGGAGTCGCCGCGCGCCGACGCCGAGGTGATCGCCGCGCACGTGCACGGGGTGCGCCGCAGCGAGCTGCACCTGGTGCCGGACGCCGGTTTCGAGCCGAGGTTCTGGGACGAGGTCGCCCGCCGCGAGGCGCGGGAGCCGCTGCAGCACATCACCGGCCTGACCCACTTCCGGTACACCGAGCTGGAGGTGGGGCCCGGCGTCTTCGTGCCCCGCCCCGAAACCGAGGTGATGACGGGCTGGGCCATCAACCGGCTCACCGAGATGGACGTCGCGGACCCGGTGGTCGCGGACCTTGGCACGGGTTCCGGGGCGATCGCCCTGGCCATCGCGCAGGAGGTGCCCCGTGCGGTGGTGCACGCCGTGGAGGCCGACCCGGTTGCGCGGGGCTGGGCGGAGCGAAACGTCGCCCGCTGTGCCGGCTACGCACCGCGTACCGCGGGCCGGGTGGTGCTGCACGCCGCGGACTTTGCCAAGGCGCTGCCCGACCTGGACGGCGTGGTGGACCTGGTGATCAGCAATCCCCCGTACATTCCGCTCGGCGCCTCGATCCCGCCCGAGGTCGGCGAGTACGACCCCGCGGGCGCGCTGTGGGGCGGCGCGGACGGCCTGGATGCGATCCGGGTCATCGAGGAGACCGCCCGCCGGCTGCTCCGGCCGGACGGCCTGGTGGCGGTGGAGCACGGGGCCCCGCAGGGCGCGGCGGTCTACTGGGTGTTCGCCGAGGAACGGGGCTGGCGGGACACCCGCAACCACAAGGACCTGGCTCGCCGGGACCGGTTCGTCACCGCTCGCTGGCCCGGCCCGTAGTTACCCCAAGAACCTGGTCCGGCGACCAGGGCCTTGGCGGGCGCGGGCAGGGTCCGGGGATGGAAGGATTGGGTGGCATGAGCTCACGGTATGACTGCACGGACGCGGCGCAGCGAGCGGAGGGCATCAGCGAGGCCACGGCGGCGCTGCGCAAGGGCGAACTGACCGTACTGCCCACCGACACGGTGTACGGCGTGGGCGTCGATGCCTTCAATCCCGAAGCGGTCACCGCCTTGCTCGCGGCCAAGGGACGGGGCAGGCAGATGCCGCCGCCCGTGCTGGTCGGCAGTCGGCGGGCCGCGCTGGCCCTGGTCGAGGACGTGAGCTCATCGGGTAACGACCTGATCGACGAATTCTGGCCCGGCGGTCTCACCCTGGTGTTCCGGTCGGCCAAGAGCCTGGTGTGGGACCTCGGCGACACCAAGGGCACCGTCGCGGTCCGGATGCCGATGCAGCCCGTTGCGCTGGACCTGCTCCGGGAGACCGGCCCCCTCGCGGTCACCAGCGCCAACCTGACCGGATCGCCGCCGGCGACAACCGCCGACGACGCCGAGGCGCAGCTAGGCGCGGCGGTGAGCGTCTACCTGGATGACGGGCCCTGCACCGCCGACGTGCCCTCCACCATCGTGGACATGACCGGGGCGGTGCCGCGGCTGCTGCGCCGGGGGGTGATCCCGGTCCGGCGGCTGCGCGAGGTCGTTGCCCTGATCGTCGACGACGAAGAGGAGGACGCGTGACCGCCGATGGCCGTGCGCCGCGCCCATGTTGGCCTACAGTGGGGCGTGATGCGCGCGAGCATACGGCTGCGGGGCGCCCATGAATGAGTATGTGATCACGCTGCTGGCCGCGGCGGCGGTGACCTACATACTGACACCGGTGGTGCGCCGCTTCGCCATCGCTGTGGGTGCCATGCACGCCGCCAGGGAACGCGACGTCCACGAGATGCCGACGCCCCTGCTCGGCGGGTTCGCCATCTACGGGGGACTGGTCGCCGCCCTGCTGCTGGCGAGCCGCCTGAGCGGCCTGAGCAGCGTGTTCACCGAGACAAACATGGCGAAGGGCCTGCTGCTGGCCGGCGGGCTGGTCGTCATCATGGGCTTCGTCGATGACCGCTGGGGGATGGGAGCGCTCAGCAAGCTGGCCGGGCAGGTCGCCGCCGGCGTCATCCTGGTATGGAGCGGCGTTGAGATCCCGTGGCTGCCCGCGCCCGGCGGGGTAACCCTCATCCTGACCAGCGACCAGCAGGTAGCCGTGACCATCCTGGTCGTGGTCGTCACCATGAACGCGGTCAACTTCATCGACGGCCTGGACGGGCTGGCCGCCGGGATCGTGGGCATCGGCGCCATGGCGTTCTTCGCCTATTACTTCACGCTCGTGCACCGGCTCGGGCTACTGGACCAGACGCAGCCGGCGCTGGTCTCGGTCATGCTCGCCGGGGTGTGCATCGGGTTCCTGCCGCACAACTTCTACCCCGCGCGCATCTTCATGGGGGACACCGGCTCGATGCTCATCGGGCTGTTGCTCGCCTACGCCCCGATCTCCAGCCTCACGCTGCTGGCCCCCGGCTCGCTGACCGACCCGTCCGCCTACGCGGCGGGCACCGTCAACCGGTACGGCGCCTTCATCCCCTTGATCGTGCCGGCCGCCATCCTGCTCATCCCCTACGCCGATCTGCTGATGGCCGTGGTGCGCCGGACCCGGGCCGGCGCGTCGGTGTTCACGCCCGACAAGAAGCACCTGCAGCACCGCCTGCTGGCCATCGGCCACTCGCACCGGACCAGCGTCTTGATCATGTACCTGTGGGCGGCGCTGTTCTCGGGCACCGTCATCTGGCTGTCGATCGTCCGGACCCCGCTGTTTGTCCTGGCCATCGTCACCGTGGCGGCGGTGCTGTGCCTGCTGCTGGTGACAATGCCACGGCTTCGGCCATGGTCGCGGGCCGCTTCGGCAGATGGTCCGGCGGACCGCCCGGCCCCGCGGCCCGCGGGCGCGGCAGCCGTCCGGCCCGCTGCGGTGGCGGCGGGTGCGGGTCCGGCGGGCGCCCGCCCGGTCGGCGCGGGCCCGGCTCGCACGGCCCAGCGGGGCCCGGCCCCGGATCGCCAGTCACCGGCCCGCCCGGTAGAGAGC
>Ga0318554_10000828_pt1 | contig 11955 bp, 8 predicted proteins | sample GRESIP082b2f22_FD_203687 | JGI IMG/M metagenome (GOLD analysis project Ga0318554, IMG submission 203687) | Tropical soil microbial communities from Luquillo Experimental Forest, Puerto Rico - GRE.SIPMG.082b2f22 | ecosystem: Environmental > Terrestrial > Soil > Tropical forest > Bulk soil... | reverse complement strand
CTCCCGGCGCGGTGATCTCCACCACCGCGCCGGGAGTGATCAGCGTGTCCGACGTCGACACCGCGATCTCGGGCGGCAGCGAATCGATGGACGCGATCGCCTGCCCGCTCGCCGTCGAGTCCCCCGGCCGCGCACCCGCGCCCGGCGCCGCGCCGACCTGGGCGACCGGCACCGCGACCGCTCGCGCCGACGACGCGGCCTGATCTGCGTGGCGGCCGCACCCCATGACCAGCGCTTCGATTGCGAGCATCGCGCCGAGCGTGCACCCCGTGATGATCCGTCCCCTGATGGTCTTCATGTTCATCTCCTCCGGCCGCTGCTCGAGGCCCGGGCGGCGCTGGCCGGATGCCGCCCCTGGACCTCCCGGCGTTGGACCGCTCCGCGCGCCGGGGGCGCCGGCCGCCTCGTTCGAGGTCCGGCCTGAGCAGGTCCGTCTCAAGCCTCGTGCCGCGTTGCGATCCCATTGACCCGCAAGGAGATGACTGAATCGAGGGCTTTGGTCGGCACGCCATTCGTGTCACACTTGACACAGATCGGGGGCCGGGCTGAGTCTCTCGATCGGTCACGAAGGAACGCGGCCGCAACGCTCTCGGGAGCGTCGCATCTCGAGACACGGAGTCGATGCTTGGGACACACCCGCCGCTTCATCGTTCGCGCGCCACGGCCGTGACGCGATCCCAGCCGTTCCTCGCCGCCGCTCTGCTCGCCGCGCTGCTTGCGCCGGGATTCGCGCGCGCCGCTCAGCCCGCCGACTCGGGCGCACGCGTCGTGTGGGTGAATCAGCAGCGCGTGTTCATCGCCTGGCCGGATTCCGTCGCGCTCGAGGCGGGCCGGTCGGTCACGTTTCTCGACAAAGCGAAGACGATCGCCTCGGGCGAGATCACGCGCGTCGTCGAGCGTGACTTCGCGATCGCCACGCTCACGTCGGGCGCGCTGCCCTCCGGTCGCCGCCTCGAGCGCGTGCGCGTTTCCGTGGCGCCGCCCGCGCTCCGCCCGCTCGCCCTGCTGCGCCTCGGCTGCCCGTCCGCGGCACGCGCGCCATCGTGGTTCGCGTGCGCGAAGATCGCCGCGCGGCCGCCGGGGCCGACCGGCACGTATCAGGCGGACACCTGGCTCGCGCATTCGACGCGCATGCTGCGCGACTCCGCGGCGGTGCTCGATGCGCCATGGCCGGACACGCTGCTCGTGCGCTGGTTCGACGATCCCGCGGATGAGGAGATCGCGCTCGAGCGCGGCGAGATCGATGCCGCGGTGTTCTGGCCCGGCGAGCCGTCCTCGCAGATCCGCGAGCTGCCCGACTGGCGCAATTTCCTGTTCGGCACGCGCTCCCGCGGCGTGGTCGTGGCGAGCGCGCCGAGCGCGCCGGATCCGGCGGCGCGCGCGGCGCTCGATCCGCGCAATTTCGCGGGGCTGAACCAGGAGCTGTTCCGCGGCGATCTCGCACCGTGCGGCACGCCGGGCGGCCGGCCGGCGCCATCAGCAGGCCCGCCGGCAGTCCCGGTCGCGGCGCATTACGAGGTGGACTCCGCCTGCCCCGCGCGCGGATCCATCGAGCGCTTCCTGAATCGCGCGCCCTCCGCTTCGGGCGCGCTGCCGCGCGTGCGGCTCAGCTTCCTCGGCTCGCCGGCCGACCTCCCGGATTCGCTCGCAGGACGCGCGACGTGCGTGTTCCGCATCCGCTGCCCGATTCTGTGCAGCGCGAGCCTGCGCCCGGTGCTGAGCGCGCTCGGGCCCGGCGAGCTCGCCGATCTCATGGATTGCGCGCCCGCGGAGCGCGAGCCGTGAGATCGCTGCGCTCGCGTCTCGTGATCGGCTCGGCGCTGATCGCCGTGCTCCCGATCGCGCTCGTCACGCTCGTGCTCTCGCAGCGCCTGCAGAGCCAGGTGCGCGCGCAGGCCACGCAGCGCCTGAACGACGCGCTGGGCGGCCTCGAGAGCGAGCTCGATCGCGACGGACGGCGCATGGATGTCCAGCTCGGCCAGCTCGCCGGCGATCCCGCGCTCAAGCGCCTGTACCTGCTGCGTCCGTCGGGCAGCCGCGATCTCTCGGAGTTCCTCGCCGGCCGGCGGGCGCTGCTCGGGCTCGACTTTCTCGAGATCGCGGACACGCACGGCGTGGTGGTGGCCGACGCCGCCGCGGACGGGATCAGCGACGTGCGGCCCGATTCCGCGTCGGCGCGCGCCAGCGCAGGCGGGACGCCGGGGCATGCGGTGCTCGCGATGAGCGTGAACGGCGCGCCGGCGTTCGCGCTCGCCTCGGCCCGGCAGATCCCGTACGAGAACGACTGGGTGGGCAGCGTCCGCGGCGGGCTCTGGCTCGATGCGGGATTCCTCGCGCGGCTGAAGCGCACCGGCGGCGTGGATCTGGTGCTCGTGGATCGCACCGGCCGCGCACTCGTCTCCACGCTGCCGGATGCCGGCGGCCGTTCGTTCACGCTCGGCCGCGGCATCACGCGCGTCGACGGCCCGGGCGGCCGCTACCTCGCGCGCGGTCTCGCACTCGGCGCGTCCGCCGGCACGGCGGGCATCCTCGGCCTGGTCTCGACAGCGGCGTCCGACCATGCGATCCGGACGCTTCAGATCTCGGCGGCGCTGCTCGGCCTCCTCGCCCTGGCGCTCGCGATCCTGCTCGGCGGCGTGTGGTCCTCCCAGGTTTCGCGCCCCGTCGAGCGGCTCGCGGCGTTCTCGCAGCGCGTCGCTCAGGGCGAGTGGGACGAGCCGCTCGAGCTGCGCAGCGTGCGCGAACTCGAGACGCTGGTCGCGGCGCTGGATCGCATGCGCGCGGACCTCCGCTCGTATCGCACCCGGCTCGTCGCGAGCGAGCGGCAGGCGGCATGGAGCCAGATGGCGCGCAACGTCGCGCACGAGGTCAAGAACCCGCTCACGCCGATTGCGGTCGCGGTCGCGGACCTGAAGCGCAGCTTCGAGCAGAAGCGCGCCGACTTTCCGGAAATCCTGGAGCGCGCGGTGCACACGGTCACCGAGGAGGTGGACACACTGAAGCGCATGCTCCAGGAGTTCACGGATTTCGCGCGGCTGCCCGCGCCGGTCAAGACGCGCTGCAGCGCGGCGGACGTGATGAACGATCTCGAGGGGCTCTACAGCCACGACGTGGCCGCGGGCCGGCTCGCGTTCGCGCGCCCGGCCGCGCCCGTCACATTCCAGGCGGATGCGGGGTTGCTGCGCCGCGCGCTCGTGAACCTGATCAAGAACGGGCTCGAAGCGGTGAATGGAAACGGCCGCGTCATGGTCTCAGCCGCCGCCGATCCCGCGGACGTCGAGTTCGCGGTGCGGGACGACGGACCGGGGCTCTCTCCCGGCCAGCGCGAGCAGCTGTTCGTCCCCGGCTTCACCACGAAGCCGGACGGCAGCGGGCTCGGCCTGACGCTGGTCGAGCGCGTCGTCACCGATCACGGTGGCACGGTGACGGTCGAGAGCGAGCCCGGTCGCGGCACGCGCTTCCGGTTGCGCATTCCACGCGGGCCGGGGGACTGAGGATGCCGACGCTCCTGATCGTGGACGACGAGCCGGGCATCCTGAGGAGCCTCGGGGACGCGCTGGGTCGCGAGGGGCTCGAGGTGGACACTGCTGCGTCGCTCGCGGACGCGCGCGCCAGGCTGCGCGATTCGTACGACTTCGTGCTGCTCGACGTGCGGCTGCCGGACGGCAGCGGGCTCGATCTCGTCACCGAGATCCGCGCCGCGAATCCCGACACCGCGATCGTGATGATGTCCGGCCAGGCCACGATCGACGCCGCGGTGCAGGCGACGCGGCTCGGTGCGTGGGACTTCCTCGAGAAGCCGGTCTCGCTCGAGCGCCTGCTCGTGCTGCTGCGCAACGCGGCGGCGAACAGCGAGCTCAAGGCCGAGAACCGGCGGCTCGCGAAGACCGGGAGCGCACCGCTGATCGGCCGTTCGGCGCCGATCCGGCAGCTGCTCGGCGAGATCGAGCGCGCCGGGGCGAGCACGGCGCGGGTGCTGATCCGCGGCGAGCACGGGAGCGGCAAGGAGCTCGTGGCGCGCGCGCTGCACGCCGCGAGCCCGCGCCGGACGCAGCCGTTCGTCGCGGTGAACTGTTCGGCGATCCCCGACGAGCTGGTCGAGTCCGAGCTGTTCGGTCACGAGAAGGGCGCGTTCACCGGCGCGGCGCAGGCGCGGCGCGGGCTGTTCGAGGAGGCGGATCGCGGCACGCTGTTCCTCGACGAGATCGGCGACCTGAGCGAGCGCGCGCAGGCCAAGCTGCTGCGCGTCCTGCAGGAAGGCGAGCTGTCGCGGCTCGGCGGACACCGCGCGATCCGCGTGGACGTGCGCGTGATCGCCGCGACGAACCGCGACCTCGAGCAACGCGCCCGCACCGGCGCGTTCCGGGATGATCTGTACTTCCGCCTCGCCGTGATCCCGATCGTGGTGCCGCCGCTGCGCGAGCGCCGTGAGGACATCCCGGATCTGATCGAGCACTTCGCGCGCGCAATGGCGCGCGAGAGCGGTGGCAGGCCGCGCACGTTCTCGGCCGCGGCGGTCGCGATGCTCGCGCAGCACGACTACCCGGGCAATGTGCGCGAGCTGAGGAACCTGGTCGAGCGGCTCGTGATCATGTCGCCCGGCAGTGCGATCGGGCCTGCCGACGTGCGCGCTGTTCTGCCCGCGGCCGCCGAGCCGCAGGCCGCAGCGCGGCGGCTCGCGGAGGCGGTGCAGGATTTCGAGCGCGCCCAGATCGAGGCCGCGCTTGCGGCCGCGGGCGGCAACGTGACGCAGGCGGCCACGCGGCTCGGGCTCGAGCGCAGCCATCTCTACAAGAAGATGCGAAAGCTCGGCTGGCGGCCGCCCGCATGACCGCGCGCGGCGCCCGCGGCTCCGCCGTCGCCGTCGGTCCGATCACGCGCGTCCCGGGCACGGGGCGCGTGACCGCGGACGTGGACGGCGAGGACCTGTGGTTCGAGAGCGCCGATCTCACGCTCTCCCCCGCGGTCGAGGCGTACGGCTCCGCGCTCTTGATCCCCGCGCTCCACCAGCGACGGCCGCTCCGCCTTCCGGCGGCGGCGGACCCGGCGTGGCGCGCGAATCAGGATCGCGTGGTCGCGACGCTCGCGCGCTGGTGGAGGTATCCGCGCTGGGCGCCGATGACGCCGGACGGGGCGTCCGTGGCGCGGCCCGCCGCGCCCGATGCGGCGCCGCCCGAGCGCCCGCTCGGGCTCTTCTTCAGCGGCGGTGTGGATTCGCTCCACTGCCTGCTGCGCGGCACGCGGCGTCCCGACTGGCTGATCACGCTGTGGGGATTCGATTTTCCGCTCGACGACGCAGCGCGCGGAGCGGCGGTCGAGCGCAGCGTCCGCGCCGTGGCCGCAGCCACCGGCTGCCGGCTCGCGATCGTGCGCACGAACGCGCGCCGCCATCCGCTCATCGCAGGGACCCCCTGGGAGCGCGTGCACGGCGGGATCCTCGCGGCCGTCGCGCACCTATCCGCCCCCGCGATTCCGCGCATGATGATCGCGTCCAGCACGCCGGGGGACCAGGATGCTCCCTACGGCTCGCACGGGAGCCTGGATCCGCTCTGGTCCTCGAGCCGCTGCGCGCTCCTCTTCGAGCAGCGCGGCATGCGGCGCATCGACAAGCTGCGCGCGCTCGCGCACGAACCGCTGGTGCGCGACCACCTGCGAGTGTGCTGGCGCAATTTCGCGCCAACCGGCAACTGCGGTCGCTGCGCGAAGTGCCTGCTCGCGATGCTGATTCTCGAGGGCGAGGGCGCGCTTGCGTCCTCCGCCGTGTTCGAGGGGCGCTCGGAGCTGGCCGCGCGCATCGACGCGCTGCGCAAGGCGCCGGATCGCGAGCACACGTTCGAGGAGGCGGCGCGCGTGCCGGGTCTCGATCCGCAGCTCGTCACGGCGGTGCACGCGCTCATCCGGCGCAGCCGCAGATCCCGGCGCTTCGACGTGCGGCTGCGACGCGCGATCGCGAGCTGGGTGTGGGCGCGGTTCAGGAGCGCCGGGCGCCGCGCAACCCCGGCCTGACGCAAGTAACGCTGTGCCCGGCGGCCCCCTGCCGCTAGACTGCGGGACCCGATCCTCGGGCCGCTCACATACCGGCACTTCGCACCCAGGGAACGCATGGCACGCAGGCGACGCAAGCTGCAGCCGGAAGAGGCGCTCTCGCTCCGCGAGATCATGGACGCCTGGCCGCTGCTCGTCCCGGCCGACCGGCTCGACTCGTTCCGATCGCTCGAGCGCACGATCGGCGAGGAGCTGTTCCTCGGGCTCTCGACGCGGAACCAGGCCGATCTGGTTCTCGCGCTGCCGTCGGCGGAACGGCGCTCGTGGGTGCGCATGCTGCCCCCCGACGATGCCGCCGACCTCGTGCAGCAGATCGAGCCGCAGCGGCGCGAGGAGATCCTCGCGCTGCTCGACGACCCGACGCGCAAGGAGGTCACGGGGCTCCTCGCTTATTCCGAGGACGCCGCCGGCGGGCTCATGAACCCGCGCTACGCGCAGGTCCGGCCCGATTTGAGCGTCGACGAGGCGATCGCCTACCTGCGCAAGCAGACGCGTGAACGCGTCGAAATGCTGCACTACGTTTACGTGCTGGACCGCGAGCAGCACCTCCTGGGCGTCGTCTCCTACCGCGACCTGTTCGCCGCGCGCGCGGAGCAGAAGGTGCAGGAGATCATGCGCACGAAGCTCACGACGGTGCGCCCGGACACCGATCAGGAGACGCTCGGCCGGCTGTTCGCGACCCACCGGCTCGTCGCGATCCCGGTGGTGGACGCCGAAGGCCGCATGCAGGGCATCGTCACGCTCGACGACATCGTCGAGGTGGTCCAGGAGGAGGCGACCGAGGACATCCAGAAGATCGGCGGCACCGAGGCCCTGGACGCTCCGTATCTCCAGATCACGCTCGCCAGCATGGTGCGCAAGCGCGCCGGCTGGCTCACGGCGCTGTTCCTCGGCGAGATGCTGACCGCGACCGCGATGGGCCGCTTCCAGGACGAAATCGCGCACGCCGTCGTGCTCGCGCTGTTCGTCCCGCTCATCATCTCGAGCGGCGGGAACTCGGGATCCCAGGCCACCACGCTCGTGATTCGCGCAATGGCGTTGGGCGAGGTGCGACTGCGCGACTGGTGGCGCGTGGTCCACCGCGAATTCCTGTCGGGGCTCGGGCTCGGCTGCATTCTCGGCGTGATCGGCGCGACCCGGATTCTGTTGTGGCAGCTGCTGTTCCACACCTACGGCGATCATTATGGCTTGATCGCCGCCACGGTCTCCGTGAGCCTCGTGGGCGTGGTGTTGTGGGGAACGATCGCCGGCTCGATGCTGCCGTTCATCCTGCGGCGGCTCGGCTTCGACCCGGCGAGCGCGTCGGCGCCGTTCGTCGCCACGCTCGTGGACGTCACCGGGCTCGTGATCTACTTCACGACCGCCCAGATCATCCTGCGCGGCACACTGCTCTGAGCCGCGCTCAGCGCATCCGCACGACCTTCCGCAGCTCGACCTCGCGCCCGGCCGCGAGGCGCAGGAAGTAGATGCCGTCCGGCGAACCCGAGAGGTCGATCGGCACGCGGTAGAGACCGGGCCCGTGGCGCGCGTCCTCGGCGATGTCCTGCACCACCCGCCCTGCCACGTCGTAGAGCCGCACTGAAACCGGCGTCTCGCGCAGCAGGTTCACGACCAGGCTCGTCCGGCCGTGCGTCGGGTTCGGGCTGAGCGGCGAGAGCTTCATGACGCCGCGCGGCGCGCTCAGCACCGGCGTGGAGTCGGCGAGCCACGGGAAGCGGAACGAGCGGTAGCTGTGGGTTCCGTCGGGCATCAGCAGGTCGAGGATCTTGGACCCGTCCGGCGCGACCTCGGTCAGCTCGGGCTTGCCCGTGCCCCAGCTCACGATCGTGTTCCCGTTGTCGAGGCGTTGCACGTAGCCCATCGCGAACCCGTACGAGTCGGGCGTGTTCCTGTACTGCCAGACCAGGCGCGCGTCGAGATTCACCTCGTCCAGCTGGTACTCCACCGCGCGCGAGAATGACGGGGAATGGAAATTGCCGTTGTCGAACAGCGTGACGTCCCCGTTCGCGATCCGCCGGATGGCGTGCTGATGCGAAAACCCAATGGGGTCGTTCAGGAACTTGAACTGATTGTGCTTGCCGCCCATGCGCCAGATGATGTCGCCGGTCGTCCGATCGATCTTCGTGATCTCGTCCAGGTGCCGGGACGAGATCATCAGGTTTCCGTCGGTGTCGAGCTCGATCGCGTTGCCGTGCACACAATCGATCAGGCTCGCCGTCAGGTTCTCGTGCGTGGCATCGGTGATCTGGAAGTGGTCCCAGCTGCGCCACTGGAAGATCACGTTCCGTGATTCGTCGAGCTCCTGGATCACGAGACCGATGACCGTCGCATTCGGATTCCCGCCCGGGACCACGAGGCTCATGTCCACGGGCTCCCCGTCGTAGCTCATCAGCAGGGCATGTCCGTTCGGCAGCAGCCTGAGCTCGTGGCCGTCGGTGTAGTAGCCGTTCCCGGCCGCGATGCTGTCGATCACGGTGTACGTGCTGTCCATGACGTAGAACTTCGCCAGGGCGTAATCGTAGTACGTGAGCTGGCCGTTCGGCTGCTCCTTGAAATCGAGGCAGCCGCTCGGCTGGCTGCGGTAGAAATATGGATTGCCGAAGTCGTCCACGATCAGCAGGAAGGCGGGCGGACCGGTCAGCGACGTGAAGCTGCTCATGAAGATCGCGCCGGCGGCGGGCGGTCCGTACACCGTCGACACGATTGGCGGCGGACTCGACGTGGTGATTCTCTCGAGCCCCGCGGCGTGCGCCGGCGACACCGCGGACGTCGCGCCCGCCTCGCCGAGCTCGCTCTCGAGCGACGTGTCCACGCGCGGGAGCCGGGCCGGCGTGATCGAGAACGAAAACGAGGTGAGCGGCGCGAGGCTTCGCTCCACCTCGATCGGCGAACCCGAGACCGCGACCGAAACGTCTTCTCCGAGCGCGAACGGCTGATCCGGCTGGAACACGAGCGCGCGGCCGCCCTCCAGCACCTTGAGCGTCCCGGGGTGCGGCCCGCTCACGGAGCCGGTCAGGCTGAACACCGGCGCACCGTCGGGCTCGGTCGCGAGCGGGGCGTTGAGCCTCACGATCACGTTCGTCTCGGGCAGGATGCCGCGAGCGCCCGGCACCGGCGAGAGGAAGACGACGGGGGATGCCGGCCGCCCGGGCACCGCGCCAGCAGGTCGCGCGGGCGCGAGGAGGGCGCTGATTGCCGGCAGCAGCCACATCGATCGCTTCAGGGGATTCATGGTCTCGAGCCTCCCTGGCTTTTGTGAACCATGATCGCGGGCTTCGCACCGCGGGGCGCCGTCGCGGCGGAACGCGCCGGTTCTGAATTCCGCGCGCATGATACTTCGGTCGCGCCGCGGTTGCGAGTCCTGGATGCACATGCCCGGGTTGGGCGGCGGCGAACGCGGCTGGAGGTCCCCTCCGGTTCGGCCGAAAACGAGGCATGACCCGATTCCGCACGCGGCGTCTTGCACTGCTCGCTGCCACCGTGGCGGCCGCCGGCTGCGCCGCGGCCGGAAGCCGTCCGCCCGGCGAGCCGGTCCGCGCCGAGACCGGCGTCGCGTCCTACTACGCCCACGCGTTCGACGGGCAGCGCACGGCGAGCGGCGCGGTCTACGACGAACGCGGTCTCACGGCCGCGCATCGCACGCTGCCGTTCGGCTCGCGCGTCCGCGTGACGAACCTCGCGAACCATCGCAGCGTGGTGGTCACGATCACCGACCGCGGGCCGCACCGGCACTCGCGCGTGATCGACGTGTCACACCGCGCCGCCGAGGAGCTGGGCTTCGTGCGCGCCGGCACCGCGCGCGTGCGGCTCGAGGTGCTGAGCCTCGAGGCCGCGAAGGTTTCGCCGGACGACCGCTGATTCCGGCGCGCTCAGTGCGCCGAGCGCTTCAGCACCTCCACGAGGTGCTCCTGCCACAGCGCCGCCCAGGTGTGCGTGCCGTGGCCGTGGGTCTGCTCGCTCGCCGGGATCAGCACGAACGTTCCGTGCGGGACGCGCTGGATCTCGCGCTCCGCGATCCCGAGCTCAGGCGGATTGATGAAGTCGTCCGCGGAGTTCACGAACATGAGCGGCGCTCGGATGCTCTCGAGTCGCGCGGACGGGTCGTAATCGTGCGACGCGTCCACCTGGTAGATCAGGTCGTTCGCGTCGAGCCCGGGCAGACGCGCGGTCGTGGTCGCGGCGAGGTAGCGGTCCACGGAGTCCCGGGTCGCGAGATTCTTCTGCATCGCGATCGGCGCGCTCCCCGCGATGATCAGCAGATCGAGCGCCGCGCGAAGGCTCGTGAGTGGTTCGGCCGCGTACTCGCCGCCCTTCCACTCGGGGTCGCTCTCGATCACCTCGCGCACCATCGAGCGCCACAGCCGGTTGCGCCCCACGATCGCGACCGGCTGGCAGGCGAGCGGCATCAGCGCATCCATGAAGTCCGGATACTTCTCGCCCCACACCCAGGTGTGCATGCCGCCCATCGACGTGCCCATCACGAGGCGCAGGTGATCGACGCCGAGGTGCTCGACCAGCAGGCGGTGCTGCGCCGTCACCATGTCGTCGTACCCGTAATGCGGAAACCTCATGTGCAGGCCGTCGCTCGGCTTGCTCGAGCGGCCGTGCCCGATGCCGTCCGGGAGGATCACGTACATGCGCGCGGTGTCGAGCGGCGCCCCCGGGCCGAACAGCACGCCCGCGAACTGCGGCGCCATGAACTGACGCCCGGTGCCGCCCGTGCCGTGCAGGATCAGCACCGCGTTCGTGACGTGTCCGTGCGGGTCGCGCAGCGGGGTTCCGAGCGCGAGGTAGTGGATGCGCAGCTCGGGGAGCGAGTCGCCGCTCGAAAAGCGGAAGCTGCGCAGCACGGCATCGCCTTCGCGCGGCGCGGCGGCGGCGCGCGCGGTCGCCGCGCTGGCGAGCGACAGGGCCGACGCAACGAGCACGGCTGCGCGGGCGTGCTTCACCGGTAGAGCGCCTTCACGCGTCCCCACGAGCCTGCGGGCGCCGCGAGCGGCAGCTGCCAGATGTCGAGCAGCGGCGCCTCGACGGCGACGGCGGGGAGCGGCGGGATGCCGAGCACGTCGCACACGAGGCGCACCACCGTGGCGTGCGTGATCGCGGTCGGTGAGAGATAGTTCGGCGTCACCGGGGAGCCGACCACGAGCGTCAGGACGTGATTGTCCCCCGCGGAGTCGTCCTCGTCCCACGTCAGGATCAGAATGCCATCCGGAGTGATGCCCGTGAGGATGGCCGGCAGGTTCGTGGACAGCCACGCGTCGCCGTCCGCAATGGCACACCCGGGCGTGCCCGAGTCGTGCGTGTTGTGGCAGTTGTTCGGAACGATGAAGCACAGGTTCGGCAGCGTGCCGGCGGCGAGGTCCAGCGCAAGATCCGAATACGGCCGCTCGTTCGAGTGGTCGAGGTTCGAAAACGCGGTCCACGGTGCGTGCTTGCGCGTGTAGAGCCCGGTGCTCGCGTCCCCGTCGTACGAGCATCCGGTGAACGCAGGCGCGGGAAGGTTCTCGGCGTACGCGCGCCAGGTCCGGCCCGCCGCCTCGCACGCCTGCCCGAGGTTCGGGGCGGCGAACGGCGCGCCCGCGGGCGGACACGCGTCGTCGGTGACACCGAGCGGGCTGCCGGCCCACAGCGCGAGATAGTTCGGCTCCGACGGGTGTGTGACTGCGTACGAGCGGGTCATGGTCGCGCCGAGGCTTGCGAGGGACGTGACGAACGGTTGGGTGCGCACTTCGTCGTAGCTCTTGTTCTCCATCACCACCACCACGACGTGCGCGAGATGTGGCACGCCGACCGCGTGCGCGCTCACCGGCATCACGATGAGCGCCGCCGCGCAGGCGGCAATGCGGCGCGTCGCGCGACGGCTCCGTGGTGGATCGACGCCTGCCACGCTACGGCTCCGTCTGCCGT
>Ga0318554_10000825_pt1 | contig 11973 bp, 10 predicted proteins | sample GRESIP082b2f22_FD_203687 | JGI IMG/M metagenome (GOLD analysis project Ga0318554, IMG submission 203687) | Tropical soil microbial communities from Luquillo Experimental Forest, Puerto Rico - GRE.SIPMG.082b2f22 | ecosystem: Environmental > Terrestrial > Soil > Tropical forest > Bulk soil... | reverse complement strand
GCTTCGCGGCCTCGGAGGATCAGAGGCCTGGGGGGCTGCCGTCCGCGTGGGATTCGTGCAGATGCGGCACGGGGCGGGAGGCAACCCCCCGGCTCGGAGAGTTCAGCTCGCCAGCGCAGCTTCCTCGAGCGCGCGTTTGCGCACGATGTGCCTCAAGCCTTCGAGCACGTCGTGGGCCGCCAGCTCGCCGTTCGTGACGCGCCGGGTCGTCCCCACATGGCGGATGAGGTCGCTGAGCGACAACATGCCGATCAGCATCCCCCGTTCGTCGGTCACCGGCAGGCGGCGGATCTGCTGCCGCTTCATGAGGTCGAGCGCCGCGCGCAGGTCGGCGTCCTCGCGCACGGTATGGACCTGGCCGCTGATCACGTGCGCCACCGGCACCTCCTCGGGGCGCTGGTGCCGGGTCGCCACGGCCATGCAGATGTCGCGATCGGTGATCACCCCCTTCACGCGGCGCTCGCCGTCGACGATCGGGACGATGCCGCAGTCATGCCGCCACATGACCATGGCCGCTTCCGAGAGGTTGGCACTCGGCAGGCAATGCTCCACGTCCCGGCTCATCACATCCCGCACTCTCATCGCTGCTCCTCCTTCGCGTGCGATCTCTTCCGCTCCTCCCGCCGCGACACGAACGGGCGGGAGTCAGCCGCGCGTGCCACGCGCCACGCCGCGCGGCAATCCCTGCTTCTTCTTCATACCACCGAGGCGGCGTCGGCTGTGATTCGTGTGTGTCAATCCTGTCGGAGCCGGACTTGTCGTGCTCATGGCACGTGAATGACCCCCCACTTGAACACGTACGCACGGGTTGGCGCTGTTCGGCAGTGCGCAGGCGGGGCCCGGCGCGGCAAGCTAGACGGTGGGAGATGTGGCGGCGACGGGCTCGCTCAGCCCCGGCGGAGCCGCCTCCAGCACGACCTTCGATCGGTCGGAGGCGAAGAGCACGCGCTTGATGTTCTCGGTCCCGTGCTGCGGCACGTGGAGGAACCCGTTGAACGCGCTGATCGCGAGCGCGCCGTTGCGGGTCCAGTCGGCGAGCCATTCGGCGGCGTGGCGCGGATCCTCCTGGCGCTGCCCGGCGCCGGCCTGCATCAGCGCGGCGGCGTTGCGCTCCTCGTGGGCGCCGAGCGGCGGGGACATGACGATCGGGATGCCGAGCGCGGCGTAGAAGCACAGCTCGCTCGGCTTGGTCCACAGCACGTCGGTCTCGCCCATCAGGGCGGTGAACTGGGCGAAGTACTCGTCCTTGGTGGCGGCGAACAGCACCCGCACCGAGCGCCCCAGCTCGGGCTCGAGCCCGCGCTCGCGGATGAAAGCCATGAACCGCTCACGCACCTCGGCCCGCACGCCCGCGATCAGATTGAGCCGCATGCGGCCGTCCTTGAGGGTGCCGGCGAGGCTGGCGAGGATGTCGCGCGCCGTCCCGGCCTGCGCCCCGGCGCCGCCGACCGCGAACGTCACCGACAGCGGGGCGCCGGCCGCCGCCGCCGGCCCGGTGGCGACCCGGTAGCGGGCGCGGAACACGCCGCGCGCGTCCAGCACCGCGAGCCGGCGCGCGAGGTCGGAGGCGGCCGTGGCCACGATCTCCCCGGGGAGCGGGAATCCGGTGACGAAGATGCGCTCGTCCGGCACCCCGTACTGGAGCAGGCGCACGCGCGCGAGCGCGGTGGGGGCCAGGTAGTGGACGCGGCTCTCGCCCGGCACGTCGGCGACCCACACGCGGTTGATGTCGCTGTCGGTCACGACGCAGAACACGTCGCGGCGCCCGGCGTGATCGGCCGCCAGCGCCGCGGCGTAGAAGGTGGTGAGGAACGGCAGGTCCTCGCGCTTCCGCGTGTACTCGGCCACGCCGCCGCCGAAGCCGCGGCGGATGAGGCGCTGGAGACGCATCGAGCCGATCGAGGGCTTCGAGAGATCGCGGAACGGGTAGCGCGGCTGGATGGCCTGGAAGTGGTCGTACGCGCGCCACAGCCACGGCCCGACGACCGGGAGGTTGTGGGCGCGCGAGACGCCTTCGTAGAAGCTCTGGAGGCTCCTCCACTGGCGCCGCTCCGGGGCCGTCACGCGCTCGTCGGTGTTGGCGGTGAGGATGCGCTCGAACGCGATGTCGCGGAACGGATACGCCGCGCGCTGGTGCCCGTACCCCATGTCCACCGCGACCACCCAGGCCTGGTTCATGCGACCTCCGCCGGGACCGTAACGGATGCCGCGGGATCCCCACTAACGGGGCAGGCGCCCGGCCGCAATTTCTGTCTTGACAGTGCCACTGGCGACTGTATAATGCCGCCATGGCGCTCGCGGATGAGGCTCTCACGCTCGCGGAACTGGCGGACCGGACTGGGGTTAGCGAAAGGACGATCCGGTACTACATCCAGTTCGGGCTGCTGCCCGCGCCCGAGGGGGCGGGGCCAAAGACGCGCTACAGCCGCAACCACCTGGGGCGCCTGCGGCTGATCCGCATGCTCCAGGACCGCCACCTGCCGCTCAGCGAGATTCGCAAGGTGCTCGCCCAGCACTCGGACCAGGAGATCGAGAAGATGGCGGAGGAACCCGCGGCCAGGTCCCGCTCCTCCGCGCTGGACTACGTCCAATCGCTCCTCTACTCGGGCCGCGCGGCGATGAGCGCCCAGTTCCGTCTATCGCGCGAGGCGCTGGAACAAAGAAGTGCGGCACAGGAAGCGCGCTCCCACTGGGAGCGCATCTCGATCGCCCCCGACATCGAGCTCCACGTACGCCGGCCGCTGTCGAAGCCGGACAACCGTCGGTTGGAAGAGCTACTGAAGCGCATTCGTGAGCTCTTCCCGGAAGGGAACACTCAATGACCAGACTCACGCTCTATGCCGATCGCCGTCTCGCCGCCGAGCGCGGACGGGACACCCACTTCGTCCTCCTGAGCTTCAACGCGCCGCGACTGGAGCGGACCGGCGATCGGCCCGGACTCAACCTCTCGCTGGTGCTGGACCGCTCGGGCTCGATGGCGGGCGGCGCCAAGCTCCCGCTCGCCAAGCGCGCCGTCGAGCTGGCGCTCGCGCGGCTGTCACCGAAGGACCGGTTCTCACTGGTGGTCTACGACAACCAGATCGAGGTGATCGTCCCCTCGACGCCGGCCACACCCGAGGCGTTGAACGAGGCGAGGCTCGCGCTCGGCCGCATCGAGCCGCGCGCCTCGACCGCGCTGTTCGAAGGGTACCTGCGCGGCGCCAAGGAAGTGGCGGAGCGTCTCCACGACGGTGAGCTCGGCAAGGTGCTGCTGCTCACCGATGGCCTCGCGAACGTGGGGCTCCAGGATCCGTCCGCCATCGCCACCCATGTGGCGGAGCTGCGGGCCCGCGGCGTGCTGACCAGCACGTTCGGCGTGGGAGCGGACTTCAACCAGATCCTGCTCGAGCGCATGGCCGATGCCGGCGGCGGCAACTTCTACTTCGTCGAGAACGCCACGCAGCTCGCGGATCTGCTCACCGGCGAGGTGGGGGAGGCGCTCGAGACCGTCGCTCGCGAGGTGCGGGTGGCCGTCGAGCATGCGCCGGACGTCCAGGTGCGCCTGCTCGATGCGTTCACGGTCACGGCGGATGGCGGCGGCGTCTCGACGCGCCTGGGGGCGCTGACCTCGGAGCAGCTGGTCGAGCTGCTCTACGAGGTCGACCTGCCGGGCCGGGCGGTGGGCGAAACCTCGAGCCTGCGCTTCACCGTCAGCGACGCCGATGGCGCGCTGGGCGCCCCGTCGGGAACGGTCGAGTTCCTGCACGCGACCGACGCCGAGGTCGACGCGGAGCAGGCCGACGCCGAGGTGGTGCGCCGCGCGGCGCGCCGGATTCAGCTCAAGGCCAGCGAGATCGCCTACTCGATGAACTACGAGGGTCGCCTCGGCGACGTCCGTTCCGAGTCGGTGAAGGCGATGGAATACCTGCAGAAGCTGGCGAAGCGCAATCCCGTCATCGCGAATGAGATCGCGGAGCTGGAGCGGGTCGTAGCGCAGGCCGAGGCACCCATGGAGGCGCTGGCGCAGAAGGCCTTTCACTTCGCGTATTCGCGCGCGCAGCGGGGCCGGGATGCGCAGGGGAGGGCGATCAAGAAGAGCTAAGGGGGGCCGCGGGCGCGCCCCGGCTCGGTGCGATCGTCACCGAGGCTCGCCGCTCGGCAACACCGACGAGCTGAACGCAAAGAGCCGGGAACCCGTAGGTTCCCGGCTCGGACGTGAGCCGCGCTGCGCGATCGCCGGCAGCGCGGAGCGCCGCGTTCAGTTCGCGGTCGTCATCACCACGGCGGCGAGCGCCGGATCGAAGCCGGCATCCCGGCTGGCGAAGCGCTCGGTCGCGTTTGCGGGCATCTTCTCGAGCTTGAGCTTGATGCTCTTGGTCGAGCTGCCGCGCTTCACCGTGTAGGTCACGGAGCTTCCGACGCTGCAGTCAGCCTTGGACGCGCAGGTCGCGCGGGCCTCGCTGTTGCTGAGATCGTAGCCGTTGACGGCGAGGACCACGTCGCCGGACTTGAGGCCGGCCTTGGCGGCGGGGCTGCCCTTCGCCACCTCGGCGACCGACACGGTGCCGGACGCGGAGCGCTCCAGCCACGCGCCGGCCCAGGCGGCCGACTTGGCGGACGCGCACGAACCATGGGCGTCAGCGGTGGTGGCGCTGGCGTGGCCCGAGCAATCCCCGCCGCCCGCGAAGGCCGGGACGGCCAGCGCGAGGGCGAGGGCCGCGATGGATGAAGCAGCGAGCATCTTTCTCATGTTCCCCTCCGGATCGAGATGGTATCGAACGCTGCGACCGCCGAGCCCACGGCTCGCGTCCCGTAGCATCGGCTACCCATCCATACTCGTCCAGCGCTCGATGACGAGCGGGTAATTCGGCCCCGCCAGCGCGACCGGGACTCCTGCCGGTTCAGATCCATGTCCAAGCGTTGTTTCGGGCCCGTCAAGGCGACCGTCCCGTCGCGCGGGCAGGCCGCCGACTTACGGGGGGCAACCCTAGAGTCGGTCGCCGCGTAGGACATCGAGGCGCGGCCGCGTCCGCCACCTGGTCCCGGGGACCCGGCCGCATTTCCCGGGGGGGCGCGACGCAAATGACTCGCAGAGCGAACGCCAGCATCGCGGGCGTGACGTTTCTCGCCTACATCGCCTTCGGCATCGCCAACATGATCCTGTTCGGCCGGACGACCCGCGGAGAGGGGGTCGGGGCGGAGCTGGCGTCGATCGGGCGCCACCTGTCCGATGCGCGGATCGCCGTATTGCTCGATCTGCTCTGCTGCTGCTGCGCGCTGGTCCTGGCCGTGACGCTCTACGCGATCACGCGCGACCAGGACCCCGACCTGGCGATGCTCGGCATGACCTGCCGGGTCGGCGAGGGCCTGCTCGGGGCCGCCGGCATTCCGCGCACGCTCGCCCTGATCTGGCTCGCCACCGCCACGGGAGCAGACGCACCGGACCCCGCTGCTGCGCACGCGCTCGGCGCGTACCTCCTGAGGGGGGGCGCGGCTCTCAGCGCGACCTTCTTCGCGGTCGGCAGCACGCTTTTCGCCTGGCTGTTTCTGCGCGGGCGAATGATCCCGATCCTGCTGGCCTGGTTGGGGGTCCTTGCTTCGTTGCTGCTGGTGGTCTGCCTTCCCCTGCAGCTCGCCGGCTTGCTCCCGCGCCCGATCGCGACGTTCATGTGGCTGCCGATGCTGGCCTTCGAGGTGCCGCTGGCCCTGTGGCTGCTGATCAAGGGCGCCGCGATGCCGGCGGCGGCCCGCTGACGGTTCCGCGGGTCACCGCTTCGAGCTCGGCGCGGTCGTCGTCGCCGAGATCCGGGCTGAAGTGGAGCAGCGGCGCCAGCACGTCGTTCCCCTCGAAGTAGTCCTTGCGGCAATCGAGGTGAACGAAGCCGCTGGGCATGAAGCGGCCCTCTTCGAAGAACACGAGCCGGATACGCCAGCTCCCGCGCTCGATGCGTTGCTTGCAGCTCCGGCACTTCGCCTGGCTGCTCGGCGCGCGCTCGGCGCCGTCGATGCGCGGCAGCCGCCGGTGCGCCGAGCTGCCGCCCGCGGCGCGCTCCAGCGCCGCGACGTCGGTGCCGGCTGGTGGCGCCTCTGCGAGCGCTTGCAGCACCGCCTCGGGCCGCTTGTAGGCCGCGCACAGCGGATGGAACCACAGCGTCATCTCGCCCTCGGCGAAGGGATTCGGCAGCCGCTCGCCGAAGCGCAGCTCACCTTTCGCGATCGCGCGCCCGCAGCCGCGGCACTTGGCGCGCCCGGTCGGCGCGGGCTCGAAGACGTGAGGCATGGCGGCAAAGGGTACGCGAAATGGCCGGCCGACGATAACTTGCAACCACCTGACAGCGCGGCGGGAGATTGTCCTCAACGCGGGGCCGGGCGTGGAGAGATCATGTGAATCCCATGAGATGTCCCCCGATCGCCGGCGCCGCTGCGACCCTGCTCGTGGCGCTCGCGCTTGCGCCCGATGCGCGGGCCTCGCACCAGCCCGGGTCGCTCTCCGCGCGCGACTCCGCCTTCCACATGCTGCAGCGCTTCGCATACGGACCGCTCCCCGGCCAGGTGGAGGCGGTGGCGCGCCAGGGCACACTCGCATGGTTCGAGGCGCAGCTCGCGCTCGGCCCGTTCGCCGACTCGGGCCTCGCTGCCCGCGAGGCGCGCTATCAGGCTCTTACGCTCGGACAGGAGGGATGGGCGCGGCGCTTCGTGGCGATGCAGCAGGCCAACCGCGCGCGGCAGCTGGCGGCCAACGTCGCGGCGCCCGCGATGGCGCCCGGAGCGGCGCCGGCGATGACACCGGGCGCGGCGCCGGCGATGACACCGGGCGCGGCGCCGGCTCCCGATTCGATGGCGGGGCGCGGACCCGCCGCGTCCCCGGTGCTCGCGACGGGACGGGGCGCGCAGCCGCCGCCACCCGCCGAGGAGCTCGAGATCCGGCGCCTGCTCGATCAGGTGCGCGGCCTCACGACGATGCGCGCCGTGACCGCGGACGACCAGGTGCACGAGGTGATGGCGGACTTCTGGTTCAACCACTTCAACGTCTTCCTCGACAAGGGCGCCGACCGCATCCTGCTGCCGACCTATGTCGAGGAGGTGATCCGCCCGCGGGCGCTCGGCCGCTTCGAGGATCTGCTGGTGGCGACCGCACGGAGCCCGGCGATGCTCTTCTACCTCGACAACGTCGAGAGCGTGGCGCCGCCCGAGGGGGCGGCGCCTCCATCGGGGGCCGCGAACCCCCGGCGCCGCGGGATCAACGAGAACTACGCGCGCGAGCTGCTCGAGCTCCACACGCTGGGCGTGGACGGCGGCTACACCCAGCGCGACGTGATCGAGGTGGCGCGCATCCTCACCGGCTGGGGAATGATGCCGCCGGAACAGGGCGGGGGCTTCGTGTTCCGCCCGCGCCTGCACGACTCCGGCGAGAAGACCGTGCTCGGCGTCCACTTCCCGGCCGGCCACGGCGAGGACGAAGGCGTGCGGCTGCTCGAAATGCTGGCGCGGCATCCGGCCACCGTTCGCCACGTGTGCACCCAGCTGTGCGCGCGCTTCGTGCGCGATGATCCGCCCGCCGGCTGCGTGGATGCCGCGATCGCGGCGTGGCAGCGCAGCGACGGCGACCTACGCGAGGTGCTGCGCGCGATCGTCCGCTCGCCCGAGTTCTGGGCCGCGCGCGGCGTGAAGTTCAAGACACCGCTCGAGTTCGTGGTCAGCGCGGCGCGCGCGGTGCGGGCCGACCCGGACACCACGCCGGGGCTCGCGAACGCCGTGGCGCGGCTGGGCCAGCCGCTCTACCGCCAGCCGTCGCCGGCCGGCTATCCCGAGCGGCAGGAGGAGTGGGTGAACAGCGGCGCGCTGCTCGACCGCATGAACTTCGCGGTCGCGCTCGCGGCCGGCCGGCAGCCGGGCGCGCTCGTCGATCTGGACGCGGTCGTGCCGCTTTCGGCCGACCGCAAGACCCTGGTCCACGAGGTGGACGAGCGCGTGCTGAGCGGCGCGATGAGCGCCAACACCCGCCGCGTGATCCTGCGCGAGATCGGCGATCTCCCCGACCCCGCACGGGCGCGCACGCTCGCGGTGGGCCTGGCGCTCGGCGGTCCCGAGTTCCAGAAACAGTAGCGGCCGGCCGCGGCCTGGAGGAATCATGAGGATCACGCGTCGCGCGGTGCTCAAGGCCGGCGGGCTCGCCATGGTGAGCCTGGGGCTCGATCCGCTGTTCCTGGCGCGCGCGGTGTTCGCGCACGAGAAGCACGGCCGGGCCCGCGCCGGGCGCGTGTTCGTGTGCCTGTTCCAGCGCGGCGCGGTGGACGGCTTGAGCATGATCGTGCCGCATGCCGATCCGATCTATTACCGCGAGCGCCCGACGATCGCGATCCCCGCCGCGAGCGTCGTGGACCTCGACGGCACCTTCGGGCTCCATCCCGCGCTCGCGCCGCTCAAGCCGCTGTGGGACGCGGGAGCGCTGGCGCCGATCCACGCCATCGGCTCGCCGGACTCCACCCGCAGCCACTTCGACGCCCAGGACTACATGGAGAGCGGCACGCCCGGAGTCAAGGCCACGCCCGACGGCTGGCTTAACCGCTACTGCCGGCACCGCCGCGAGCACCAGGCGACGCCATTCCGCGCCGTGTCGTTCGGCCCCGAGCTGCCGCGCATCCTGTCGGGCCCGGCGCCCAGCCTTGCGATCGGCGACCTGCGCGCCTTCGGCCTGCGCCCACCGGCCGGCCCCGCGCACGACAAGATCACGCGCGCGTTCGAGGACCTGTACCGGGTGGCGCCCACCAAACTGCTGGCCTCGTCGGCGGCCGAGGGCTTCGAGGCGGCGCGGACGCTCGAGCGCATCGATCCCGCGCGTTACCAGCCGGCCAACGGCGCCGTCTATCCCGATGGCCGCCTCGGGCAGTCGCTGCTCCAGATCGCGCAGCTCATCAAGGCCGGGGTGGGGCTCGAGATCGCGTTCGCCGATGTTGGCGGCTGGGACACCCACGTCAACCAGGGCTCGGCGCAGGGGCAGCTCGCCGCGCGCCTCGGCGAGTTCGCCCGGGCGCTCGCCGCGTTCGCGCAGGACCTCGGCGACCGGATGAGCGACGTGGTGCTCGTCACCTGCTCGGAGTTCGGGCGCACCATCTCCGAGAACGGCAGCGCCGGCACCGACCACGGCCACGCCACCGCGATGATGGTGCTGGGCGGGCCGGTCAACGGCGGCCGGGTGCTGGGACGATGGCCCGGCCTCGACCCCGCGGCCCGGTTCGAGGGCCGCGACGTCGCGGTGACGACCGACTTCCGCGACCTGTTCGCCGAGGTGCTGGCCCGTCACCTCGGCGCGACCGCACTCGACGCCGTGTTCCCGGGCTACGCGCCCGCGCCGCAGCGCTTCGTGGGCGCGATCCGCACGTAGTCGCGCGTTACGGCAGCGACACCGTCGGCGTGGTGTGGTCGACGTAGACCAGCGCGTCGTAATACTGCCCCACGGCGATCGTGTCCGGGACCGCGTAGAACACGATGTTGCGCATCGGCAGCGGCTGCGCGAGCCACGCTGAAGCGCTCGGGTCAGCCGCGGCGCTCCGCAGATCCAGGATGAAGCGCGGGATGCCGGTCGAGTGGCACGCCCACTCCAGGCTTCCCGGCGAGGACGATTTCGCGACCTTGGCGCCCGGAGGTTCTCCCTGGGCAACCGGGTTGTAGCTGCCCTCGTGGAAGGCGAAGCCGAAGACGATGAACTCGCGGCCGTACCGCGTGGCGAGACGCTCGCCCAGGGAGGAGTGCCGCGCCAAGCGCAGATTCTGCTCCCAGAGGAACATCCTGGAGCCGGGCGGCGCCTGGTCGAGAGTCCGGGCGATGTTCTCGGCCATCAGGTCCTCGCGCCTCCCCGGCGGGCTGGAACGCACGTCGGAATCCTGGGCAATCGCGCGCGCGTTCACGATTGCCAGGTCGACGTCGGCGGGCGCGGAGGTGGAGGCGGGCCGAGCTCTCCCGTCCTCCAGATGCTTTAGCACGCGCGCCGCGGCGGCCGCGGCTTCGGGCCAGGTCGCGGTGACCGGTGGCGCGTCCGGGCCGACCCTGCGAATGCGCAAGCTGCGCTTGCCCGCGAGAACGGTGGTCGAGTCCAGCTCGATCGCGTAGGGGCTTCCCTTCAGCCCGCTGATGTCGAATCCCGCCGGCCGCTCGCCGCGTTCCATGCTCAAGTCCAGGTCATCTGTTCCGGTGAATGGCTTACCGTCGATGTCGGCGGCCAGCGAGTCGAACCACGCGGTGCCGCCCCCGCTCAGCCCGCAGCCGATGATCATTCTCGTTGCGCCCGCGGGGATGTCGGCGGTGAGGGTGTAGCGGGTCCACGGCGTGGTGCCGGTGATCGGATGTTCCCCCAGGTCCTCGAGGATCCTGTGCCCGCCGCCATCGGCGCGACACCAGAACCCCGCGGTACCATCGTGTACGCTCTCGGTGCGGATCGAGATGCTGAAGCGGATCTTGTGGCCGGCCGCCAACGACACGGGGAATGACGCCGGGGCCGTCCCGCGCTGGTTCTCCTGCCGCGGGGCCCCCGCCACGAGCCGGTAGGCATGCGTGACCGAATCCAGGTAGGCGGGCTCGGCGTGTGCGACGAAGCGGGTGACGACCGCCGCCGCCGAGTCGGTGGGGCTCCGCATGTCGATGCCGACGAACTGCAGGCGCCCGCGGCCCGACTGGTTGAACTCCCGCATCCACTCGACGAAGTCCAGGAACTCCTGCACGTTCCTGCGCCGCGAGATCCCAGCGAACAATGCCTTCGGGTCGCCCCGCCCGGTGAGGACGTACTGATTCAACCGGTAGGCGTCGGGCATGTTCTCCTCGATCGCGAAAACCGTGAAGCCCATGTGGGTGGCGAGGTACTTGACCATGCGGCGCTTGATCTGGAAGAACTCGTGCGTGCCGCTCGACACCTCGCCCAGCGCCACGATGCGGGCATCGCCGACGATGGCGCGCAGTGGCTCGAGGTCGCGATCGTCGCCACCCGGCTCGCAGGTCGCGCAGGGCCGGGCATTCATGCGCAGCCACTCGACGGGAGCGTGGTCGCCTGAAGGCGGGGCGGCGCCGCAGAGCATGACAGAGCCAAGGACCAGCGGGATGATGCTTAGCCACAACCGGAACCGTGCGGGGCGCATGGCGCCACCTCCGACGACGGGGGTGGAAAACCAGTTCCAAGGACGACGGCATCCATTAGTATTCCCCGAAAGCAGCAGGATCTCCAGTTTCCTCTCTTGCCAACACGCGGAGGTCCCGATGAGGGCTTTCCCCGTCTTCAGCGCGCGCCTGGCAGCGGTCGCCCTGACCGGCCTGGGGCTCGCGCTCGGCTCGCTGGCGGCCCGGGGTCAGGCGCTCCAGCAGGGCATGTGGGTGACGGATGGAACCGTCAACGCGGTCGCGTTGAGCGACACCGTGGAGTACATCGGCGGCACGTTCTCCCGGGTCGGGCCTCCGATCGGCGGCGCGGCCTTGATCGATCCCACGAGCGGCGCCGTGCTTCAGCCGTGGCCGCAGGTGGTCGGAACGGTGAACGCCGTCCTCTCCGATGGCGGCGGGGGCTGGTACATCGGCGGCCAGTTCACGCACGTGCAGGGCCAGCCGCGGGTCAGCCTCGCCCACCTCGACGGTTCGGGCAACCTGACCTCGTGGGCGCCGACTCCGGCGGGGGGAACTCAGCCCATCCCGATCGTGCTCGCCCTCGCCCGGAATGGCAGCACGGTCTACATCGGGGGCAACTTCACGTCGATGAACAGCGTCACCCGGAACGGCGCCGCGGCGGTGGATGCGGGCACCGGCGCGCTCGCGGCGTGGGACCCGGAGGCCGATGGCAACGTCGATGCGCTGGCAATCCTCGGCGGCACGGTGTACGCGGGCGGCCTGTTCGCCCACATCGGCGGGCAGCCGCGCTCCGGCATCGCGGCGCTGGATGCCACGAGCGGCGTGGCGACGGGCTGGAACCCGGGCCTGACCGGACGTGGCGTCTACACCCTGGCGTTGACCCAG